>Ga0209567_10000010_pt1 | contig 76222 bp, 68 predicted proteins | sample COG_12_FD_184756 | JGI IMG/M metagenome (GOLD analysis project Ga0209567, IMG submission 184756) | Pelagic marine sediment microbial communities from the LTER site Helgoland, North Sea, for post-phytoplankton bloom and carbon turnover... | ecosystem: Environmental > Aquatic > Marine > Neritic... | reverse complement strand
TTACCTACCGTCGCCGGTTGACCATCGTAGGGCTTCATTATGCAGAGCATCGGTTTGTCCATTGCTGCGGCCCATGCATAGCCTCGCTCGGCAAATTCCATCATGCGGGTGACGCCCATTTCGGCAAGCAGTTCATCGTAAAACGCCGTGGCGCGAGCGAGGTCATTGGTGCCAAGAACAACATATCCAATCATCTGGATCTCCTTCGGGGGTAGTTACTGTGTTTGATTATCAAGCTGGGGATTTGCTGCCGGGATACCTTCAGATCGTCCCTTGCGGACTTCATGGATAGTCTGGCCGATCGCCACGAGCCTGGGCATGCAAATTCGTTACCCACTCGCCAGATCGTAGAGCACGTACGCCAACACTATGAGCCCAACAATAATGTACTGGAGTCTATTCCAGAACCGCTCGCGCTTCAGTGGAAGGGGCAATCCCGTGTCGTGGCCGACATCGGCGCCGATTTCCGTCGGATCGATATCAACCGACCCCGGGTAATCGTCGAGGCTTACGTAGACCTCGCCCTCGTCACCCTGAACGGTTGCTCCAAGTTGATCTGCAATGTGCAGCATCTTAGCCAGCGTTTTCCTGTCGGGATTCCTGGTATAGATATTGCCCTCTGACCAGTCAAGCCAGGGTGAGTAGTTGGGAGATGTCGGGCCCCACACGGCAAACAACGGGCCATTCTGACCGTCAATTACAAGCTCCGCGTCTTGCTCGATCAGGTGTAACCACTCCGCCTGGGTAATTCTGTGCCCTTCATTTTCAGCCCAGAATTCGGCGCGTGTAATGTGCAGCTCGTATCCCATTTCTCCGCACGGTCTGTACCAATGCTCAGAATACCCGCTTTCGGTCAAGAGCCGCTATTTACCTATGAAAAAGCCGCACCCCTATGAGTGCGGCTTTCTCGATGGAGCCTGACGGCTCGCTCCCCTGTTAAGGCCAATTGTACCGGTTTTTCCGGCATTGGGTCGAATGCCGGTCCGTCAATTTGAGCCATCGACGAAGGCGCCTGTGCGGACGGTGCGAGGCGTGTTTGCTAGCGTGAATTCGGTTTAAATGATTTCGACTTGTCGAAACTACCGGAATTGTACGGATCGACGCCGTCGGGTTCATCCGGGTCTATGGCCGCTGTCCGAATTGTGTCACCCACGTGCTCGTAGTAACTGTCTTCATGCACGGAGAACGGATCTTCGTCGTCGGCAAAGTCGTCCGCTCGACGGCTTTTCAAGTTCCGGCGCTCCTCGCCATCGGGGTTCTTCTTATTTGACAAACCTTGATCTGAGGCGCGACGCGAATCGTTTCGACGATCCTTGTAGTGCTGGTAGCGGCACTCGCATTCATCGGGCCGATCGCATTCCTTTAGCGGCAACAAGGGCGCCTCAGCGGAGAGATGCCGCTCAAATTGCCTGTCCAGCGCGGCCGGGCAGGAATTCCTGGTACAGTAAATCGCTACCGCATGATAGGGCGAGACGCTTTCTTTCTCTGCCTTTTTCGCGAATAGTCGCGTGAACCAGCGGCGAGGTCTGACTGGCTTCATCGGATTAAGCCTCAACTGTGGTCCCCCAAGGGTACGCAGGTCGCCTGGCGTGTTCCGTGATCGGCCTCACACCCCGCAGTCGACGATCCTGAGTGGTATCCGGGCCGTCGGCCCTGCCCAGGACGTGACGCACATCATCGCCCCGAAGGCTCATTCCTCGTAGTCTTTGGCGCTCTACGCTCAGCGCTCACGCACGAACAATGCGTCGCAGGAGAACAAGGTGAAAGCACTATTATTGATAGCTTGCATGATGCTTGCAGGCCTCCCGGTTGCCAACGCCGAAGTTTACAAGTGGGTGGACGAGGACGGCAACGTACACTTTACCGACACGCCCCCACCGAAGCAGAAAACCGAAGAAGTCAAGATTCAGCGTGCCGCAACACCAACCCCACAGGCTGCCGGCTCCGTTGCCGAGACGGAATCGGAGGCGGAAGAAGATGCCGCGGAAGAGCCGAGTGATCGGGAGCTCTGTTCCAATGCGGTCCGCAACCTGCGCCGATTTGTTCCGGCCTGGGAGAGAAAGATCAAGGCCAAGATGCCGGATATGGCTCCAGAGGAGCGAGAAGCGGCGGAACAATCTCTGGTGCAGTTGAAGAACAATATGCGCCGGCTAAATTCTGGTGTGAGCCAGTGCGTCAAGGAGATGGATAACTCGGTCCATCGAGGCAAGACTGAATGCATGGCGAACGCCCAAAACGACACCATGGCAATGTTCTGCGTAATGTAAACGCAAATCGCGTGTAAGACAGAAATTGGTCGCTGTGTTCTACGGGCGACGTGCGGCCCCGATCCCGGCGCCGATAGCAATTCCAATGGCTATACCGACCGCAACGTTTCCGAGCGCCGCACCCAGGCCGGCTCCAATCGCAACGCCTATGGCGATGCCCGCGCCCATGCTGTTATGTGATTTGTCGGGCGCTTGCTCATTATTTTGATGCTTGTCCAATGGCTTGCCTTGTCGGGGGGTTGGGTCAGGTAGCGACCGGTCGAAAGTCGCGACAACCCGAAGAGTAGCAGGCGCCGGGCGCGCAGGCTATGCACGCCCGGTGCCTGGAGGCAATTAGAGCTCCCAGATCTCGTCGTACTCGCTCTGTGTTGGCATGTCGTACTCTGCCCCGAGGCTGCCATCCGGGTATATCGACTGCAACGTACATTCCTCGCATTCGACATCGCCGTCTTCGATCGTGTCCTCGTACTCATAGTCAGCCGCATCGCTGAAGTCAGCGTCGCCATCGTCGCTGCCGCCGCCACCGGAAGAAGACGGCGGTCGTCGTGTGTTGCCAGTGCCTACCGGCAGGTTTCCCATGACATCGTGGGTCAGGAAAACGTAATTGACGATGTCGAGGTTTCTGTAGATCACACGAATCTGCACGATCAGGCCTTCGACCACGAGCCCCCTGGCGCCGCTGACCTCGAAGATACTACGGGCCAAAGATCCGATCACCCGGGTGAAGGGATTGACCTGGAACTGGAGATTCATGTCGATCGTTACGGTGTTGCCATGACCATCGGTGATCCTGAAACGGTCAGCCTGGCCCGGGGTGAGCCAACTCTGCCCCCCAAAGACCTGGTTGTAACTGAAATTTCTTGCGTCTTCGGGGTACTCGGTGAGATCCCGGCAATCCTCGCAGTAGATATTGAGCAGTTCCTGGGCATTGCCCAAGGCAGGCAGCAGAAGAATCGTTGTCAGCATGAGGTTCTTCATAGCAGCACCTCATCGACAAGACTTTCACCGTAGACTTCGAGCTGAATCTCGCGAATGCGCCGCAGGTTATCCCGCACCTGTTCTTCGAGCCGGGCAATGTGCTTCTCGTCGAAACCGGCGCGCGCCAGGTCCTCGAGAACCCATTCAACGCTCGCAGCTGAGCCCATCGCCTGAGCCGTTCTGGTGAGTACGTAGGTGTTCGCCCGGGCGCTCTGCGAAGCCGGGTCCTGGCCGCGCCGACTGTAGGCTTGTGCGGCCAGCCACATTACGGGGGCGAGGTTCGCGGGCTTCAGGGCGACCGCCCGCAGGAGCAAGCGGCGAGATTCGGCCAGGTCGACTTCGACGAGTCGCTTGCCCAATACGCTGGCGGCCCTGGCGTCGCTGTATGAAAGCACCCGAAGCTCGTCGTCGCTGTAGAGTTCGTAGTCGTCGGCGACGGACTCGTTCGGCACGCAGGAGTAAGCATCGGTAACAGTGCCGTTGCCGAGGTCCACGTAGTGCCGTCGCACTGAGCAATCGCGGTCCTTCCTGACCTCGATGCCCATGACAATTTCGGTCTCGGGCTGCTCAGGTGCGGCGTCGGTCTGCGGCTGCACAGGCGCGGCGCCGGAATCGGATTCCACCCGGACCTGTTCGGCGACCGTAACGGGTGCAGCGGCGGGCGCTGTCACCTGCGGCGCCTTTGTGGCGACCGGGCTATTCGTTTGTATCGCGATAACGCACGCGACGACGAAGACGAGCAATAGTAATGTCAGTTTCGTTTTCATGGTGTCCCTACCATTTGTGTGATCCCGGATTCAAGGTAGGTTTCGCGCACGTCGATTACAGCCATTCTTTTTGCGCCGATCGCAGAGATACGGCGGTTTGGCGAGGGTGCGGTTCTTGCAATCGCTACGAGCCTGCCAGACACTTGTGCGCTGGCCGCGGGCCGCGACAGGAACCGACGCGAAGCTATTCATGGAGCCATAGGCAATGGAGTCACACACAAGCAGCTTGCGAGCGAGTTGTTGCGCATTATTCGTTGCCGCCCTGTTGGCATGTCCATTAGCTGTCAGCGCGGCCGACGACGCGCTGGATGTGCTGGGATTCCGCAATCATCATCCGTTTCTGCAAATCTTCGGTGTGCCGACGTTTCAGTCGGCCGAGCTCGCGTCGAAAGGCCGTCTCAAGTTCGATATCAATGCCGAGCTGACCAATCACGCAGACTCGGGCGGTGACACGAACGAATTGTTCGTCATCGATGGCGAAACCTATGCCTTCAACGCGTCGCTACGGCATCGTCTCTGGCAACGTCTCGAAGTAGGCATCGACCTTCCCGTCGTTGCGCACCAGGAGGGTTTCCTCGACAACGTTATCAAGGAGTGGCACGACGTACTCGGCGTGTCCAACTCGAATCGAGCAGGACCCAAGGACCAGCTCCAGTTCCTTTATGAAGTGGGTGGCGTAACGCAATACGAGATCACGTCATCGACCTCCGGACTTGGCGACATCCAGCTGACGGCTGCAATGCCGCTCAAGGAAGCGACCGCAGGGGACGGCAGCGCGCTCACGATTCGTACGAGCCTCAAACTGCCCACCGGCGACGAGGAGAAGCTGCATGGCAGCGGGGCAACGGACTTTTCAGCCGGCCTGTACGGATCGACCAGGACAAAACTGTTCGATCGCGATCTCGGGCTAACCGGCTTCATCGGACTGCTGGCGCTTGGCGATGGCGACGTGCTGCCCGACATACAGGAGAGTACCGTGACCTTCGGCGGCGTCGCAGCGAAATGGCAGGCCATGGAGCGCCTAGGCATTATCGTGCAGGTGTACGCCCAGGGCGGCTATTTCGAAACCGATGTCGAGGAACTCGGTGGTGACACGTTTCAACTCGGGATCGGCCTGGATTATCATTTGCCGAATCAAGGCCTCACGCTGGCGCTCGCCATCGCCGAAGACCCTCTTTCTGACGCAACCCCCGACTTCGCCATACAATTCTCGGTGCGAAGCTCGAACCGACGCTCTACACCCTGAAGCACGAGGCTACCCAGTGAACGACAAAGCCGGTCAGCTGCCACTTCGATTGCGCAAGAAGCACGGCACGGGCCAGCGTCGTGACGTCACGGCGTCAGACGGCGAACGCCTCGTACGCGCACAATCGTTGCGCAATGCCGCCACAGCGGGCGTCATCGCCATCATCGTGTTCTCGGTGCTGTGGATACTGCTGACCACGTTGCTGAACCGGGTGTTCCCATGGATGACCGTGGTGTTGGGCGCCATGATTGGCTTTGCCGTGCAGCGCGCCGGTCGCGGCGTCGACTGGCGTTTCCCGACCCTGGCTGCCACGCTGGCCGTCCTGGGTTCATTGGCGTCAAACATCGTCGTTGCGGCGTCGTATACGGCCGAAACCTTCGATACAGGCACGTTGCATGTTCTGAAGTCGGTCACTAGCATGACCTGGCCCGTGTTTTTCGACGAGGTGTGGACTGTCGCGGATGGTTTCTACGCCGTGTTGGCCGCCTCGGTGGCCGCGTTTCTCGCGAACCGGCGACTGTCACGCTCGCAGTACTATGCCTTGCGCCTGTGGCGCTCCCAGTCAGATGGGCATCAGTAAGGAATCGTCGGCCTTGAGCACGGCGCCCTTGAACAGGGCGAGCTGCTTCGCGACCAGCGCTTCGATATCCTGCACCGCGTTGGCGATGCCGAGGTAGTACGCGGGCTCACGCCTCAGCAAAGACCAGTCACCGGACTCCAGGACGCGCACGAGGTGCGTGATGTTGCTGCGAATAGCATCGATATACGGGTTCTGGCCCTCGTACAGGACCTCGATGTAGCGGTAGACGCGGTTGAACTTGGAGTTCAGGCGATCGCGCATGACCTGTTGATAAAACGTCGGCGTTTTCCGCAGCAGGTCTTCGCCCGATCTGTATCTCACCATGAACTCGCCCGGCCTGGCATTCTCGACGGCAACGCCGCCCACGACGAACTCGTTATAGAGGCGGTCCCGGCATTTCTCGAGGTAGCAGCGATCCGCCATCTGGGCAATGAGGTCCGCGGTGCCGATGAGGTGGCCGCAGATGATGTCGCGTGGGTCTTCGAGCTCGATCTTGTCAAGGTCGAGCTCATAGCCTGTGAAATGCACGATCATGGAGCTTACGCCGACGTCCTTCGCAAGCCCGAGGTCGGGCAGGTAGCGGCGCAAAAAATCGGCGCTGCGCGATACGTGGTAAAGCGTGAACTCGGCGCCGTTCGAAAAATCACCGTCGCGGCCCTCATGACGGATATAGCCTGAATCGTGAAAAAGGGAGGTGATCAGGGCCATTTGTGCCCGCGCCGCACCGAGACGATCGGGAGGCTCAACGCTTCGCTCGTAGCCCGTGACGAGGCGGGCCAGCGCGAGTGTCATGTCGAGCGTGTGCTGCATGTCGTGGTAGGTCGTATCGCAACCTTTGTAGCCCGGGTAGCGCCCCGTAAACAGGCGCTCAAAATCGTAGAAGGCGAGCCAGAGCTTGTCGAAGGACATGCCGGGAAAGGTCTCCGCGTAGAGCTCCTGTACGGCATTGCGAACGGCCGCGGGATTACTGACCTGCACGGTATTGGTGACGTCGTAATCGTTACGGCGATCCTGAGACATTAACTTCCTTGCTTTTTTTCGACCGATTATACGCGGCGGCGGTGTTGGCCACAGTGCGAAAAACCGGAATATGTCATATGTCGCCGCTTCGTGTCAGCCGTCGAACTCGGCGACGACGGGCGCATGATCCGAGGGTCGCTCCCAGCCGCGCGGCTCCTTGTCGACATAGCTCTTACTGCAACGATCAGTCATCGCGGCGCTCGTCAGGATCAGGTCGATACGCAAACCGGCGTTGCGACGAAAACCCGCAGCGCGGTAATCCCACCAGCTAAAAGTGCTTTCTGGCTGCTCGAACTTGCGAAACACGTCGGTAAGCCCGAGGTCGAGCAATGAAGTCAGTGCCTTGCGCTCGAGCGGACTGCAGAGTATTGCTTCACCCCATTTCTCGGGATCGTAGACGTCAGCATCGGCCGGCGCGATGTTGAAGTCGCCGAGGACCACGACGTTTTCATGCTGCCGCATTTCTACTTCGAGAAAGTGCCTCAGCGCCTCGAGCCAGGCGAGCTTGTAGTCGTACTTTTCAGAACCGACCTCGGAACCATTGGGGACGTACAGGTCGATTACCCGCACATCGCCTACCGTGCAGGCCAGCACGCGCCGTTGTGGATCCTCGAGACCCGGTAAATCGGTTACGGGATCGCTCGGCGCGATCTTGCTGATGGCCGCGACGCCGTTGTAGGTCTTCTGGCCGCTCGCGATCGAGTGATAGCCGATTTCCCGCAGGGCATCGTCCGGGAATTTTTCGGTGAGCTGCTTGATCTCCTGCAGTACGAGGACGTCAGGGTCATGCGCCTGCAGCCATTCGACGACGTGCGGTTGGCGCACGTTCATCGAATTCACATTCCACGTCGCAATCTTCACGATATTCCGGCCTGGCGCAGCAACGCGTCAATGGTAGGCTCGCGACCCCGAAAAGCGACGTAGGCCTGCATGATGTCCCTGCTACCGCCTATCTCGAGTATCTCACTGCGAAAACGCTGTGCCGTCGCCTGGTCGAAGATACCGGCTTCCTCGAATGCCGCGAATGCATCCGCAGCCAGGACTTCGGCCCACTTGTAGCTGTAATAGCCGGCCGCGTAGCCGCCGGCAAAGATATGCGAAAACGCATGCGGCAGGCGGTTGTAGTCCGGGTGTCGCAGCAGGGAAACCTCTTCGCGTACTTCGGCAAGCGTCTCCAGCACGCGCGCGGCCTTGTCGGGCTCGTATTCGGTGTGCAGGCGGAAGTCGAACAGGCCCAGTTCGATCTGGCGCATCATCGCAAGCGCCGCACCGGCATGCCGGCTGTCGTCGAGCTTGTCGAACATCTCCCTGGGCAGCGACTCGCCGGTTTCACGGTGTGCCGAGCAGTGAGTCAGTACCTCGTAGCTCCAGGCGAAGTTCTCCATGAACTGGCTCGGCAGTTCGACGGCGTCCCAGGGCACGCCGTTGATACCGGCTACGCTGGGGAATCCGATGCGAGTCAGCAAGTGATGCAGCATATGCCCGAATTCGTGAAACAGCGTCACGACGTCGTCGTGGGTCAGTAGCGACACACCGTCTTCATCGGGCGGCTGGAAATTACAGACCAGGTAGCCGACCGGAAGGGTCAGGCCGCCGTTCAGCTGCTGTCGCGTAACGCACTCGTCGATCCAGGCTCCCGTGCGTTTGCCGCTGCGCGCATAGAGGTCGACATAGAAGCCACCGAGCGTCGTGCCGCCGCGTTCGCTGAGCGTGAAGTAGCGCGCGTGCGGGTGCCAGGTGGCGACGTCGGAAACCTCCACGAGTTCGAGGTCGTACAGTTTTGCGGCCAGCGTGAACAGACCCGAGATGACCGTCCTGGCGGGGAAATACTGGCGCAGCGCTTCGTTGGAGATCGAGAACCGGTCCTGTTTAAATTTTTCGAGCCAGAAGGTGACATCCCAGGGTTCGAGCTCTATCCCGGCGAATTCGGACAGCTCGGCAAGCTCTTTTTCGGCGGCGGCTCGCGAGTGTGACGCCAGTTCGCGAAGAAAAGCGATGACCTGTTCCGGTGACTCGGCCATCTTGGTTGCGAGGGAATAGTGGGCGTAGGTCGGAAAACCGACCAGGTTCGCGGCTTCGTGCCGTAGCGCGAGAACCTCCTCGATGTTTTCCCCGTTGTCCCATTTCGCGTCCTCGCCCTGGTCGGAGCCCCGCGTGACCCAGGCCTTGTACATGGACTCGCGCAGGGAGCGATCTGCCGCATGCTTCATGACGACGTCGTAGGTCGGGTAATCGAGCGATAGCAACCAGCCGTCGAGCTTTTGCGCCGCCGCATCGTCGGCCGCACGGGCCAGGGCCTGCGATGGCAGGCCATCGAGACGCTTGCTGTCCGTAATGTGCAGGGACCATGCGTCGGATGCGTCCTGAACATTGTGCTCGAAGGATGCCTGGGTGGCCGCCAGCTTCTGCATGATGAGCTTGAAGCGGTCCTTGGCGTCTTTCTCGAGGTCGACGCCGGCCAGGTGGAAGTCCCGCAGGGCATGTTCGACCGCGCTGCGGCTGGCTGCACTGGCGTCGCCCGGCAAAGTCTCGCCAACGGCTGCATATGCTCTCTGCAACACCTCGTTCTGTGATATTTCGGTGCCATGCTCGGTCAGTAGTGGCAGGGCCGCCGTGTACGCGTCTCGCCAGTCGGGCGAACCGAGTACACTCTGCAGGTGGCTGACGGGTGACCAGACACGACCGAGTTCGTGGCCCATCTGTTCGACCGGGGCGACGAGCGAGTCGAGATCGGGATCGTGGTTCGCCTGCAGCAGCTGCTCAAGCCTGGAACGATGTTTTGCGATGACCTGTTCAATCGCGGGCACGACATGTTCGGGCCTGATGTCGCCGAAGCGTGGCAGTGATGAAGTGTCGAGTAGTGGATTGGTCATGGCGTGTTGAAATTTTTTTGAGGCGCCGCATATTAGCACAGGCCGTCGGCCGGACCGTGCCGTGAACTTGACGTAACAATGGAGAAAATCGTGACTAACAAATTCGATCTGATCGTAATCGGTGGCGGCAGCGGGGGCCTGGCTCATGCGCAACGCGCGGCCGAATACGGCGCCAGTGTCGCGGTCGTCGAGTACGGGCCGCTTGGCGGTACCTGTGTAAACGTTGGTTGCGTTCCGAAAAAAGTCATGTGGTACACGGCGCAGCACGCACACCAGTTTCATCATGCCGCTGACTACGGCTTCGACATAGAGGTCCGCGGCCATGATTGGGCCGGACTAAAGTCGCGTCGCGATGCTTACATCAAGCGGCTCAACGGCATTTACGGCAACAACCTCGACAAGAAAGGGGTTACCTACCTTGCCGGCAGCGCGCGCTTTGTCGACGCGAACACGATAGGTGTCAACGGCGTCGAGTACCAGGCCGAGCGCATCGTGGTGGCGACAGGTGGCAAGCCCATTGTTCCCGAAATTCCCGGGTCCGAACTGGGAATTACATCGGACGATTTTTTCGAGCTCGAGGACCGTCCACAACGCGTTCTGATCGCGGGCAGCGGTTATGTCTCCGTGGAGCTGGCCGGTGTATTCAATGCCCTCGGCTCCGATACGCACGTCATCGTGCGCAAGGAGGGCGTTATCAGGAGTTTCGACAAGATGCTGAGTTCGGAGCTCATGGACGCCATGCGTGCCGGCGGCATCGCGCTCGATACGGGCGTCATTCCAAAATCGGTGGAGCAAACCGCCGATGGCATCGTGCTGTACGCTGAAGATGGTCGCAGCTACGGGCCCGTCGACACGCTGGTCTGGGCCGTGGGCCGTTCTCCGAATACCGAGACCCTGGATGCAGGCAGGGCCGGCGTAGACATGGACCAGCGGGGCTTTATCCCGACCGACGAATTGCAGCAGACGAACGTGGACAACATCTTCGCGATCGGCGACGTGACCGGGCGCGAAGCACTGACGCCGGTTGCGATCGCTGCCGGGCGCCGCCTGGCCGACCGGCTCTACGGCGGCATGGAAGGTCGTCATCTCGAGTATCGCCTGATACCGACCGTGATCTTCAGCCACCCGACGATAGGTACGGTTGGCCTCACAGAGGACCAGGCCCGCGCCGAGTACGGCGAAGACGTCAAGGTCTACGAGTCCGCCTTCACGGGCATGTACTATGCTCTGGGTGACGACAAGCAGCGCTCAGTCATGAAGCTGATTACCGCCGGCGCCGAGGAGCGCGTCGTTGGCTGCCATGTCATAGGCGAAGGCGCCGACGAAATGATGCAGGGATTCGCCGTGGCCATGCGCATGGGCGCGACAAAGTCGGACTTCGACGACACCGTGGCGATTCACCCGACGAGTGCGGAAGAACTCGTCACGATGCGCTAGCAGTCGCTGCAAGACTCAATAGCGCGCAGGCGGCGTCGCTGACTTGTGCTCGGGCGCATAGAAAGGTTTCGTCTGCGGGTGACATCTTGCCCAGGCGGTGCGCCATTTGAGCTCGCGCTGGTAGTCGAAGCGAGCCCAGAGCGGACCCGGCAATTTGCCGTTGACATACTCGATGTCGGCGAGTGCGAGATTCGCCTTGAGTATCGGCGACCAGATCGTGCATCTCACCTCGCCCACGGGTTCGCCTTTCTTCCCCGCGAAGACGAACGCCTCGCCGACGGGCTTGTTGCCGTCGACGACGAGCTTGGTCAGCCTTCGCCGGGCGGGACGCTCCTTTTCCGCCCTGAGCGCCTTGCGGCCCGTGAAGTGCCCTTTGTCGAGACTGACAACCCATCCGAGTCCGAGCTCGTATGGCGAGCGGTCGTAGCCATTGCGTATTGTCGACTCGGCGCAATTGAAGTCGAAGCCCGGCATGATGAACCCCGCTTCGATGCGCACCATCTCCAGCGCATCGAGCCCCATCGGATGTATGTCGTAGCGACCCTGTACGCCGAAGATCGCGTCCCAGAGCGGCACGGCATAGGCGGGATCCGTCCAGAGCTCGTAGCCCAGGTCGCCCGTGTAACCAGTGCGCGACACCGTCACCGGCATACCGCGACACTCAAGGTCTCGAATTCCGAATGGTTTGAGATCGCCAAGTCCGTCGATGCCGGCCTCCGACAGGACCGAATAGGACGTCGGGCCCTGTACCGCCAGTGCGGCAACGTCATGCGTTTCCACGTCGATCTGCACGTCGAAGCCGGCTGCCGACATTGCGAGCCAATCCACCTGGTGATGCTGGGAACATAATCGATAGTCGTCTTCGCCGAGCTGGAACAGCGTGCCGTCGTCGATGACCTTGCCGTCGTCATTGCACCAGACAACATAGGTCACCCGGCCCGGGCGCAGGTTCGAGATGTCTCTCGTTACGAGGCCGTCGAGGTAGTCACGCGCCCCAGGCCCGCTGATCCGGTACTTCTCCATGGGCGTAAGGTCCATGACCGCGCAGCCACTGCGAACGGCGAAGTACTCGGTCGACAGCTTGTCGACGATGCGCGGCACCTTGTAGCAATTCCAGGTCGCCCAGTTCTCGGTCTTCGACAGGGCCGCCATGCGGTCGTGGAACGGCGTTCGGCCCAGGGCCTCGCGGAAATGCGTGTGATGGATCCTCATTTCGCGCCCTCGAGCTCGAGAATACGCCTGGCGGCGTTACGCCCCGGCGCTCCGGTCAATCCACCACCAGGATGGCATCCCGCACCGCACAGGAATAGCTTGTCTACCGGCGTATCGTATTGGGCGGCGCCGTGTAGCGGCCGCATCATGAGAGATTGGTGTATCGACAACTCGCCATGATGCCAGTGTCCCTGAACCGCCTGGAATTCGTTCTCTATATCGGGCGGCGCCAGGAACTCGTGGTCGACGATCAGCGACTTGAGATTCGGCGAATACTGCGCGAGTTGTGCGATGACCTTGTAAGCGATCGTCGCTTTCTGTTGCTCCCAGCCGCCTTGGAGAGCGTAAGGCATGAACGCAATATTGACTGACATTACGTGATGGCCGTCCGGCGCGAGCGAATTATCGTGCACGCTCGGCAGGGTCAGTTCGAGGACGGGATGCTCCGAACACTCGCCGTATTTGGAGTGGTTGAATGCGTGCTCGATATAACGCATCGATGGTGCTACCAGTAAGCGATCGCCCATTCGAGACGGATCGATGCCGGTGAATTCCGGCAGGCCGCGCAGCGCGATGTGCAGCTTGGCAACCACACCTGAACCGCGAATCTGCGCTACGCGGTTCGCGAACAGCGTATCGAGCCGCGGCGCGCCGACGAGTCTCGAGAAAGTCGCGCGCGGATCCGCATTCGAGACGACCGCTCTTGACTTGATAATCTCGCCATCCACGAGCTCTACACCGAACGCCCGATCTTCATGAATCAGTATCTTGCGGACAGGTGCGTCGCAGCGAATGCTGGCGCCGGCGTCCTCGGCCGACTGCGTCAATGCATTGATCAGTTCGTCCCCGGAGTGGACGGACAACGGGCCATTGAGCTCTCCGTGCAATCGATGCAACCAGGTGAGCACGGTGCCCGGCGTGCGTGGGCCCATCGCACTGCCCATGACGGCGTCGACGGCAAGCGCCCCCTTGAGCCGTTCGTCCGAAAAGCTGTCGTTGAGCACGTCGTAGATGTTGCTGGCCGCGACCCGCAGGAATTCGTACATCGACTCTTTGCCGAGGCCGAAGCGCATATTCCAGCCGAGCTTCGCGAGGTTGATCCTGTCGCGGAACGGCATGTTCTTGAGACGCGGGGGCTTGTTGTCGAATATCGGGCCGAGTGACTTTGCGAAGTCGAGATACCGGCGCCGGAACGCGGCGTAGGCGTTCGCATCTGGCTCGGGAAGATTATCGCCGACCACCGAGTCCGGGCCGATCGTAACGTGTCTGCCGCCGGCATCCAGCGCAATCGTCTCGATGGCGTCGCCCGCCTCGTAGCCGAAGCGGTCCAGTTTCAAATCCCTGCGAATGCCGCGGCTGATTGGGTAAGCGACGTGAGCGAGCCCCGGGAAATGGTAGTCGTCACTAATGGTGCGGGCGGCAGCCAGGCCACCGACCGAATCACGAGCCTCGAGGACCTGAACCCGTAGACCGGACCGCGCGAGGTATCCCGCGCACACGAGACCGTTGTGACCCGCACCGACAACAATGACATCGGGCCTAGTCATCGGAATATTCCTCGGGCGTCGTGTCGGGTTTCCTGAGGTCGCGCAGTATCTCGCGGGCGGCATTCGCGCCCGGCGCTCCCATCACGCCACCGCCCGGGTGCGTGGACGAGCCGCACATGTACATGCCTTTGACCGGGCCTCGATACTGCGCGTAGCCGGGGAACGGCCGATTGAACATCAGCTGATCGAATGTCAGTTCGCCCTGGAAAATGTTGCCCTCGGTCAGGCCGACCTCGTCTTCGAGTTCGCGGGGCGTGCGGACTTCGGTGTGTAGCAACAGGTCCTTGAAGTCGGGGCTGTATTCCGCGATCTGGTCGATCACGGCCTGGCCGAATTGATCGCGTTTCTCGTCGGTCCAGCCACCCTGTGGCTCGACCGGACAGTACTGTACGAAGACCGTCGCCATGTGTTTGCCGGGCGGTGCAAGCGTCGGATCGTATTGCGACGGGATAAGGAAATCGCAGTAGGGGTCGGCCGACCAGCGGTCGTCTTTCCAGTCGTCGTACGCGATTTCGAGGCGGCGCAACGTGTCGGTGAAGTGCATGTGGCCGAGAGTGAGCGGCGAATCCTCGGGAAGAGCCGAAAATGTCGGCATGCCGTCGAGCGCGATGTTCAGCTTGCCCGATGAACCGCGAATCTTGAAGTTCCTGGCACGCTCGACGAGCTGTGGTGGCAGATCGTCTTCATTCATGATCCGCGTGAACGTGCGCTTTGCATCGAGATTGGAAACCACGACGCTGGCGTTTATCTCTTCTCCCGAGGTCAGACGGATGCCGGTCGCTCTGTTTCCCGAAACGAGAATCCGTGCAACCTCCGCCTCGGTGCGGACCTGGCCGCCCATCGACCTGAACGACGAAGCGATCGCGCCTGACACGGCGCCCATGCCGCCGCGCGCGAACCCCCACGCACCGACATTGCCGTCGACGTCTCCCATCGCATGGTGCAGGAGCACGTAGGCGGTGCCCGGCGAATACACGCCGAGGCCCGTGCCGATGATGCTGCCTCCGGAGTAATGCGCAAGTATGGTCTCGTTCTCGAAGTAGTTCTCGAGGTACTCGGCAATCGACATCGTGAAGAAGCGGATGAACTCGTAGATCTGGGCTTCGCTGAGTTCGTGGAACTTCCTGAGCAGGTAGGCGAATTCGAACACATCGCGGGGCCGGAACGAGCCGGGGTCGGGAGGCGTTCGAAGCAGGAAGCCACGAATCAGGCGACACCAGCGCATGACGTCGGCGTCGAAGCGGATCGCCGCGTCTGCGTCTCGCAGACTGTGTCGCATGAGCTCGCGACGACGAATGTTCGGGTCCTGGTAACTGCCGAAATAATCGCCGTCCTGCTTGAACGTCATGCTGCTGACGAGCGGAATTACTTTCAAACCGTGCCGGCCGAGATCGAGTGCATTGTAAATCTCGGGCCTGAACAGGCTGCAGACGTAGGAGCAATTCGAGTATTTCCAGCCGGCATGCAACTCGCGGCTGACCGTCGCGCCGCCGGCATACTCGTTCTTCTCCACGACGAGTACGCGCAAGCCTGCTTTGGCGAGGAACGCCGCATTGGTCAGGCCGTTGTGACCTGCCCCGATAACGATGGCGTCGTAGTCCTTGTTCGTCATGATGCGTCAGCGAGAGCGGGGATCGTTCGTCTCAACATCAGGTACATATAGAGATACACGAGCATCGCGGCGATGGAAGCCGAGGCGCACATTATGAACACGCCGTGGTAATCGAAGGTATACGCCAGGACCGATGCCGCGATGTTTGGACCGAGGAAATTGCCGAGGCCCTGGGCCGCCGGCAACAGTGCGAGGAAGCGCCCGGAATGATCGACATTGGCAATCGTCGCGGCCTGGTAGATGTCGACGAATATCCAGCAGAAGTTGAAGCAGAACATACTGATCGCGACGGTCGCGTTGGTGATGCCAAAAACGAGCATGAACACGATCGTGGCCTGGAATACCAGCGTGACGAGCAGGGGCCGCGCAAGGCCGTAACGATTGCTGAGCAGCACGGCGAACAGGCACCCGATCACCGAAAAGACGGACGACACCCACAACATGCTGGCAACCCAGTCGGGCGACGCCTCGGAATCGACCGTCGACAGCTCGATATAAGTCCAGTACCCGCCAATATTGATGTAGGTGAAGACGACTGCGATCAGGACCATCCAGGGAACATAGGCAGGCACATGCCGGTGATCGGCGTGATGTTCACCATCCGGCTCCTCGACATCGACTTCGACATCGAGCGCTTTGTCGACCGGGTGTCGCGGCAACCACGAGATGAACAGCAGGCCGACGACATAGGTTGCGATGAGTGTGACGTAGACGCCCTCAATCGAGAGGTAGGGCAGTAGTTTGAGTTCGGCACCCTGCGAACCGGCGAATGCGAACAGCTCGAGCCCGAAGGCAAATGCGGGCCTGGAGTGCCCGCCAATGGTTGCGACCGCAACACCCGTGTATGCGCCGGCACCGATACCTGCCGCCAGGCGCAGCCAAAGTGTGACTTCGTAACTCTGGTAAACGATGCAGAGTGCATTTGCGGCAATCGTGACAAGGGCCGCGGCGATCGTCATGTATCGGCGATCGACCCTGGCAACAAACAGGGCTGAAATGACGGCCCCGATTGCGAGGCCGCCAAGATCCGCACCGGCTACGCGGCCAACTTGAACATCGGTGAATCCCAGGTTCTCGACCCATGACGTGCTGATAACCGGGAGCCCGACCATGACCGCATAGCCCACCAGGGCCATGTAAATGCCGAGAGAGAGCGACCGCCAGCCATCGAAGATAGTGCGGTGGTGGAGGAGCGTCCCGCTGTCGTCGGTCATGCTGGCGTCTTCCTGCTTGTTATTTTTCTGCGGGCTGGAAACAGATACTAGCGTATCGGGATAGCGCCCCGCACCACGGCGTGTAGGAAAGGTCCCCGCGCCGGTGCGGCGGATTACCGTCGATAGTGCTCGTGCTCAGGTGCGGCGCCTCCGGGTTCAGGATCATGTGCCTCCAGGATCTCATCACGCCACTCCTGGATATTCATCTCGATTGCGGTGAAACCGGCGATCCAGACAAAAGTATCCCAGCTGTAGAGCCAGTGGCCCAGCGATCCCCAATAGGCAGCCAGCCCAAAAAGCACGAGGTACAGAAAGATCTTGATCTTGCCGGCTATGCTGATGGTCGTGCCGCTGGTGATACCGCGTTCCTGCAATCGCACGACAAGTTCGATCGCCGCTATGATCAGCAACCAGGTGACGACCTCGACAAGGTCGGACCAGGCGATGTCCCGTTCGAGGTTCAAGCCCTCGATCGTGCTCACAACCGGGTCGCTGCCGACGCGATACATCGTTGTGTTACCGCCTAGTGCGGCGCAGTTGTCGGCGGTCACTACCGTGTAGTCGAGGTTATAAACGAACGAGATGTCGTCATCGACGATGTCGCAAAGGCTGTCAACACCCAGCACTGGAACAGTGGGCTCGAGATCGTTCACGGCAATGGCGAACGCCAGCACCGTATGCGCGATCATTACGAAACACACGATCCGAACGGCGTGGACGGTCCTGCTCACCCAACCGGTCCAGGCGGAGTCGGCGAGCATATAGGTCTCCAGCTCGAACATGAGTAGCAGAATGAACCAGGCCGCTTCGTCGATGCTGGTAGCGAATTCCCTTCCCCATTCGAAGACGGTCGAACTCGAATTCAGCGTGTGAACGGCGCGGTCCCAATCCTCGTAGATATAGAAGCCCCAGTTGATGAGCAGTAGGGAGTAGACGATCCATTTGGCGGCCTGCTGAATGGCATGGAGCCTGGCCCCGGAGAAACGTGCCAATAGCGCGTTCATGAAGCGATCATTCTGATCGCGACACCATTGCGGCGCCCAACCCAATGATAAGCAGGGACAGGAATGGCTCGAAGGGCCAGTACGGCAGCCATAGCTCGAGGTTCGCAGACCAATTCGGCCCCGTCAGGAAAGCGGTAACAGGCTCTTGCCATCGCAGACCGGTAGCGGCGACCAAAAGGCCGAAGGCGATAATGGCGCTGCCAAGAATTCCACGTGCCGCCGGCATGCTGTTTTCAGGCGCAATCTTTTGTGCCGCTTGCTGACATTTTTTGCTCCAGGCGGCTATTCTCAGCGCGAACGCGAGGAAACCACTCCAGTAGAAGACATAGTCAATCGGCTGCGGGTTTTCATAGTAAGAAAGGTTCCACCAATAGACACTGAAGGGATAGGCCCACAGGAAGTAGATTCCGCTCCTGTGCAACAATTTCCATTGCTTCTGAGTCAGGTGTTTGCGGCCAAACCGGAAGGATGTCAAGACCATGACAGTCAGGAAGATATAGCCCGTGCTTCCTTCGAGTTCATCCCGAAGATAGTAGATTTCCTCGAAGTAATACTGTCGGTAGAAGTTCGACATCAGGAAGATGAATGCCCCTTGCCACGCCATTGCAACCGCGAAGCACATCCCGATGTATTTGCGATTGCGCAGCAACCACGTTGCAAATGATCCCGGAAACAACACCGGTAATGCGGACGCGGCGACGACAAGGTAGATGAACGGCACTGCCCAGCGTACTGAAAACCCGATCATGTGAGACACACCGGGCGCTATGGACATATCGGTTCCGACCATCTCGACAATCATTGCGACGGACATCGGCACGGAAACGAGCCAGAACAGGCCCCACCCGTTTACGCCTTTGTGTTTCAGCAACACCTTTGCCTCGATACTCATCGGATCCGTTCGTTTGCACGGGAATACAGGGTAACGTCAGCGATACTCTCATTCCACGCATGCCTGGTCGCGCATGCCGATAGGCCGAGAAGATGCCCTCACCCCGAATGATAGTATCGAGGTATGCGCATAACGCTGAAAGAACTCGCTCTTGGGACGTTCAGGGTCGCAACCGCCTTGATGCCCTGGCTGATTGCCATGTACCTGTTTTACTGGCTCGATTCGAGCGGAACCTGGACGAGTGAGACCCCGCATCGCGGCAAGATCTCGGTGGTACTCCTGGCTGGCGGAATGCTGCTGTCCTTTCTCCTGTATTCACGTCTTGCCGGACGCAAATCGAAGTAACTTACCTGGGCTCCGCCGTTCCCAGGCTTTGTATGGCGCGGTGTGCTTCTACTATCGCTGATTCGGTCATGGCATCGGACGATGAATCCGTGCCGGCGAACGCGATATTGCCGACGCGCTGGCGCGCATCGACCCAGGGTCGCCGTTCATGCGGCCAGCGCTCCGGCCACCAGGCCACGTCACCCGATTCCGCGTCGACCGAGTACGCGTAGCCGTGCGGCCATCGATTGACCGTTATGCCCGCAATGTCACGTGCCGGGTCGAACCCTCCCGGGCCCAGCATTCGACCGAGCTGGTCACGCACATGGCGCTCGAACGTCTCGAACGGCATTTCGAGCAACGCACGCCGGCCTGCCCGAAACTGCTCCGGCGCCGATAAGCCCGGCGCGAGCGGTATGTGTTGCAGGTGCAGGATGATGGGTTCATCAGGCGACTGCGAAAAACGGTAGTTGCCCATGCTCACCGGGTGCGTGAACATCACGGTGTGGAAGAAACTGCCGGGGCAATAAGCTCGCCGCACACCGAGATCGGCGAGGCTTCGCCAGTTTCGAATCAGCACATTGGTGTAGGACAGTGGCGCACGAACAGAGCTGCCCAACGCCGCAGCCTGCTCCTCGGGCACGTCGGGACAAACGTACGGCAGCATCGCGTGGTAGCCGGCCCAGACAAGCTTGCTTGCGGTCACCATCCGGACCTTGCTGCTACTTACGTACGTTACCTCGACATCGGCGTCGTGCTTGCCATCCTGGTGACGCAGTCCAACGACTGTGCTGCTCAATCGAATACGGGTGAGGTTCTCAGCCTGATCAAGCCGGGAATAGTCGAAACGCGCGTTAACGATGTCGTCTATCGAACTGCCCGGCGCTACCGAGGGTACGAGCTTTTGGACCAGCAAACGGGCAATCGATGCATTGCCGTCAGGAAAGTAATAGTTTCGGCGATCTTGTTCGCCATCGTCCTCGTCGTGGCCAAGGTCCATTCCGGCGAACCCCGGGTAACCCTCGATCCAGGCCATCCAGGCCGGTAATGCATCCGCGCCTATCGCCCAGACTCCGTGCGACCACTTCTGTACGAAGGCGAGCACCTCCTCGCCGAGTCCGGCGAACTTCTCGAGGTAGTCACGCCAGCTGTGAGACTCGAGCACAGCGAGGCGCTCGGTTGCCGACATCCCTGCCAGGTAGTCTTCTTCATCGGCGAACAGGCGCTTGAGATCCGCCTTCGCCGATGCCGACAATGGCATTTCGTCAATCGAATCGCCAATACCTTGTTCGCCCGTCGCGAGGTAGTCTGCGCCGAAGGTCTCCTTGTCGAAGAAACTGACACGACCGGCGCCGAATGATGCGAAAAGATATTCGTGGTACGACTCGCTCTGGCGGTCGACGTCAATCCCCAGCTCCCGGATTAGCTGTTTGGCAACAGCCGGATAGGATCCTGGCGCCTCCATGAGCATCGTACCGCCATAGCCGATGTAGGTACGGCCATCGAGCATGAATTCGTTACGTTTTGCATGACCGCCAAAGTCATCGTGATTGTCCAGGACGAGAATGCGGGCGTTCGGATTTACATCTCGCCGGTAGATGTAGGCCGCCGATAATCCACTGATGCCCGCGCCGACGACCACGAGGTCATAGTGCTCGTCGCTATTTGCGGCCGACCACGTCTGACCCTGGACCGCCGCGTGAGCGACTTCGAAAGATCCCGGGTGGGACCCGCGCATTCCGGTCTGCGCCGGCGGGTAATAGCCTGACGGCTCCTCGACTATCGGATCGCCGGTTCTCGTGCAGCCGGGTAACAGCGAAGTGCCGATGGCAACGCTGACGCCGTTCAGGAAATCTCGCCTCGAGATTGTTCGGTCCATTCCCAGGCGTCGATCGTTCGAGTTCATACAGTACCGTTGTGGCTATAGCCGGTCTTTTATCGCGTAGTACATGATACCGAGGGTCACCATTGCCTTGCTGAAGCGATACGCACCCGGCACGACCAGCGGTTTCACGTTCGCGAACATGTCGAACTGTTCGAGCGTGCCGGCGACGGCATCGGCCATGATTCGTCCGGCGAGGTGCGTGACGTTGACGCCGTGCCCCGAGTATCCCTGGCAATAAAGCACGTTCGGCGAAATCCTGCCCATTTGTGGCACCCGGTTGATGGGGACACCGATCTTGCCGCCCCAGGCATAGTCGATGCGGGCATCAGCAAGCCGCGGGTATATCCGTGCCATCTTGCGTCGGTGCCGCTTCATGATGACGTCCGGGTCGTCGCCGAAATAGTGGAAGCGCCCGCCGAACAGCAGGCGTTTGTCCGCACTGAGCCTGTAATACTCGAGCAGAAAGTTCGGATCGCACACGGCGAGGTCGCGAGGATTGATGGCGTTCACGATGTCTTCGCCGAGCGGTTCCGTGGCAATGATGAAGCTGTTGACCGGGAACATGATGCCGCGCAGCTTGCCGTCGAGCGCGTGATAGGCATTGCCCGCGATGATGACCGCGTCCGCCGTGACGGTGCCGGTCCCGGTGACGACCGTTGGCCGCGGCTCGTGCCGTATTTCGATGACAGGCGACTGTTCGTAGATTGTTGTACCGAGCGAGGTCGCGGCGCGCGCTTCGCCTACGCAGAGATTCAGCGGATGAAGGTGGCCATTGCCCATGTTCAGGAGTGCGCCGATGTAGGCATCGGTGCCAATGGCCTCGCGTGTTTCCGCCCCGGACAGTATGCGGAATTCATGCGGGAAACCGGATTTCCCGAGCCGCTCGTACTCGTCCTGTATGTCGCGCATATGGCGATTCTTGATCGCGACGTCCAGGTAGCCCCACTTCAGGTCACAGTCGATAGCGTATTTCTGCACGCGGTCGCGGATGATGTCATGCCCGGCCCAGCGCAACTCGCTGAAAACGGTTTCCCGGTCTTTGCCGAGTTGCCGGGCGATGCGCTCTTCACCAGCGATACCACCGATAATCTGACCGCCGTTGCGTCCGGACGCGCCCCAGGCAACCCTGTTGGCCTCGACGACATGGACGTCGTAGCCGCGTTCGGCAAGACAGAGTGCAGTGGAGATACCGGTGAACCCGGCGCCAATGATGCACACGTCCGCCTGCTGTGCGCCGCGCAGCCGCGGGAAGTCGGTCACGTGCTTGACCGACGCGGCGTAGTACGAACCGGTGTGCTCTTCTGTTTGCGTCATGAACCTTACTCGTCCAGGCGCTTTTGAAGAAAGCGGGGCCTCAATGCATCTCGGCCTATAGGCAGCGGCTTACTCCGGCGACTTACCCGCGTTTTCCTGGCGGAATTGCGCCGGGGTCATGCCAACGTGTTTCTTGAAAGCGGAATAAAACGCGGAATTCGAATTGAAGCCTGCGGAGAATGCAACGTTCAGGACCGCCCCCTTGCTGCCATCGAACTCTGACAACAACATGCGGGCATGCTTGATCCTGTGACTGTTCAGGTAATCAAAGAAACTCATGCCGAAACCGGCGTTGATGACCTGCGACAGGTGATTGACCGAGCAGCCGACCGTCTGTGCCAGCTCCGGCAAAGTCAGATTGGCTTGCAGGTAGGCGCGATCGGAAATCATTACGTGTTCCAGGCGCTTTTTGTACGCGCGCATCTTGCTGCGCTGCAGGCCGGACTTGGCGTACTTATCCGCTCGTGCGGCCGTCGGGAAGTCGTAGTAATCGGTGATGGTCACGGCGGAGGCGCCGTCCAGCGTTATGAACTCGGCGCCGCAATACTGGCCCGTTCGGAGACTGTCCTCGCAATCCCCGGCCGGGCAGACACGATACTGAAATGCGATGCTGTTGCGGCTTGTAAGAACTTCGCCGATCAACTCGTAATGATGCGGGAATTCCTCGAAATACCTGTCGAGGAAAACGACCAACTCGTCGTGCGAGCGCTGGATATTTTCCGGCATGTCGATATAGATGCCGTCAGACGCGAGATGATCTGCGACGCGCTCCGGGTCGTTGTGATTCCACGCATCGAAGTAACTTTCGACGAACTTGGCGGTGTGCATGACCGTACCCCCGTATCCGGTCAATCGAGTATACAGGCAAAAAGCCAGGTTTTGCGGGCCTCCCGGAGGCAGTAATGCCTTCCACGGGATAGCAGCGTACACTGGTATTCATGGTACGTAAGGCAGGAAACACGACGGCCAGTTCGAAGTACAGACCGGCGCCGTGGATGCAGGATGCTCTCAGACAGGGTTTCTCCCTTCTGAATGCGGGTCGATACGATGAAGCATCCGAATGCTGCAAGCGCTTGCTGGGGGCCAAGCCCGACCTCGTCGAAGCCCACTTCCTTGTCGGCCTGATAGCGACGGAGCTCAAGCAGAACTGGACCGCCGTCAGCGCTTTCGGCTCGGTCACGAAGCTACAGCCTCACCATGGTGCGGCATGGGCACAACTGGCCAGGTTATTCATGCTCGCCGGACAGCCGTCCCGGGCAGACGCAGCACTGAAGAAGGCCGTCGAACATAATGACGGCAACCCGATTGTGCTCGATCTCATTGGTGCGACCTACGGATTGCTGGGCGATCAGCAGGAAGCGTCGGTGTGGATCGACAAAGCCGTGCGGCGAGAGCCGGACAGCGTACCGTTTCTCGTCAACCAGGCGAACAGCCACGTTTTTCTCGGTAAGCTGGACGAAGCCGAGCAGGTATTGCGGAAGGTTCTCAGCGCTCAACCCGGCAATCCGAATGCTCACTGGACCTTGTCAAATCTCCGCAGGGCGAAGAATCATGACCACGTTGAACAATTGCAGCAGTTGGTGAAACAGGAGGGCCGTAATCCGAGAGCGCTTGCGTTCCTGTATTACGGTCTTGGCAAGGAACTCGAGGACCTGGAGGAGTGGGATGAGGCGTTCGAGGCTTTCAGGCGCGGAGCCGAGGCCCGCCGTGAAACCATCGAGTTCGATGAGAAATCGGAAATCGAAATGTATAGGGCATTCGACGAGGTTTTCACGTCGGAATGGCTGAACGACAATTCGACGGGACATGACGACCCGTCGCCCATCTTCGTTGTAGGGCAACCGCGCACGGGCACGACCCTGGTGGAGAGGATCATCACCAGTCACTCGCAGGTGCATTCGGCGGGGGAGCTCAAGCAATTCGGCACGTCCGTCCGCAGACTGTCGGATTACCGCGAGCCGACGCGCTACTCCGCAAAGCTGGCACACCTGGCGGCCGGGATTGACTGCGAGAAACTCGGCAAATCCTACATCGTGATGACGACGAAGATGCGTGGTTCATTGCCGCGATTCGTTGATAAGTTGCCGCCGAACTACCTGTACGTGCCCCTCATATTAAAAGCGCTGCCCAGGGCCAAGATCGTACACCTGGTACGCAATCCGATGGACGCCTGCTTTTCCAGTTTCAAGCAGCTTTTCGCGGATGCTTATCCGCACTCCTACGATCAGGCGGAAATGGCACGCCACCACGCGCGCTACTATCACCTGATGGCACAGTGGCGAGAACGATTTCCAGGGCGATTCCTGGATATCGCCTACGAGGACACGGCGCGCGACCTCGAGCCCAATGCACGTGCGCTCATCGAATACCTGGAACTGCCGTGGGAGGATGCCTGCCTGCAATTTCACAAGCAGGACGCGGCGGTGACAACGGCGAGCGCGGTGCAGGTCAGGCAACCGGCTCACACACGCTCCATCGGCCGCTGGCGGCGGTACGAAAATCAGCTGAGCGTCATGCGGGAAACGCTCGAAGAGCAGGGTGTACCGACAGATGATTGTTAGACTGTATATAATTCTGGTGATTCGCTTTTCCGCCCTATAGGCGAGGATTGCATCAAAACCGGTGCGGCGTAGTCTCGGGAGAGACTACAAGTAATTGGCCCAGCTGGGTCATTAACGGGACTGTAATTGCCCGGGGGGACGACATGGCAGCCACAAGCAAGCAGCTATCAGAGCGTGCACAACACATTTCTGGGCCGGACAAGGCCGTTTTCTACAAACAAGAGCGATCGGTACTCGCGCAGGCCATTTCGGTAGCACTGATCGCCAGTGTCGCGCCGGGCCCGTTGTTGGCACAGGACGAAGGACTCGAGGAAATCGTCGTTACCGCCACGAAGCGTGCCGAGTCAGTAATGGATGTGCCGCTTGCCATAACGGCCATGACTGGTGAGTTCATCCGAGAGGTCAACCTGAATGACGTCAAGGACCTGATCGCGTTCACGCCTGGCATTACCGGCAACAGCAAGGACAGCTTCCTGGACTTTGTCAGCGTCCGGGGCATTCGCACCATCGATTTCGGCAATGGCGGCGATCCTTCAGTCAGCCTGTACAAGAACGGGCTATACCAGGGCCGCACCGGGTCCGCGGTCTCCAGCCTTTACGACATCGAGCGCTCCGAGGTGCTTCGTGGCCCGCAGGGCTTCCTGTTCGGCAGGAACTCGGTGAGTGGTGCGATGAACATCGTTACGGCGAAGCCGAGTCTCGAGGAAACCTCGGGCTATGTTGAACTCGATGCAGGCGAACGGGGCGTGCTGGTCTTCGAAGGCGCGGTCAATTTCCCGGCCAGCGACAATCTCGCGTTTCGCCTGGCAGGCTACCACTCCGAAGAGGATGGCTATGTCGACAACCTGGCGGGCGGGCCGGACCTGATCGAGCATGACAAGGACGCATTCCGGCTCTCGGCTCGATACCAGACCGACAAGGTTACGGTCGATTTCATGGCCGAAGTCGAGGATCGCGATCAAACGGGTACGGTCTACCGGGCGACTGGCGGCGGTTACGAACAGCCGGACAGCGCCGATTTTCCCGGTGGCAGGGGCAACGCCTTTGATTACCACCATACGCGCATGAACGGTGATGTTCCGGTTGCGATTTCCTCGGACGGCACCACGGTCAACAACGATAACTCGTTGCCGAGTACCGACGAGACCGATACCTTCGCTGTGGGCCTGGACATCGATTACGACCTGGGCTGGGCGACCTTCACGTCCCTGACGGGTTACAAGGACCATGACTACACATATGTGGAGGACTACGACGGTTCGCCGATCGTCCTGTTCAACTATGGCCAGGACCAGGACGGCGATTATTTCGAGCAGGAATTTCGCCTGACGTCTCAATCCGACGGACCGCTCAGCTGGTATGCCGGCGTATCCTATTACGAGGAAGACATCGATACGGTTTTCCTGGGACAACAGGAAGAAGACGCCTACTGCACGGGCTACTGGTACTACACCTGCCAGGACCTGTTCGACTATTACAACGCCGCCGGCTACCCGTACGACTACTACCTTTATTACTATTTCGGCAGCTATACGTGGACGCCGTCGCCGACCGGACTGGTCAACGATCGGAACCGGATCAGCGGCAAGTACAACGGCTATTCGGCCTATGTCGACCTGAGCTACGAGTTCAATGAGTCCTTCGATATCAGCATCGGAGCTCGATACAGCTACGACGAGAAAGAGTTCTCCCAGGAAGTCTTACCGGATCCGGGCGATTCGTTGCTGGCTTACAAGGTGCAGACCGGATTCTCGACCCCCAACGGTCCGCTTCAGGACAAGCAGGACTGGGATGAGATCACCTGGCGACTCGTTGCGAACTGGCATCCGAGCAATGACGCCCTGATATTCGGCAGTATCACTACCGGTTATAAGCCTGGCGGATTCGGTAGCTTCAACGTCGAGTCCAGGGTCGGGGCTCCATGCGAACTGCCATTCGGACTGTGTGTCGCCGATCCTGCTACCGACAGGCCCGGCGATTTCGGTCCGGAGACCGTTACGTCTTACGAGGTCGGCTACAAAGGCACGGTGATGAATGGCCGAATGCAAGTTGCGGCCAACGCGTTCTATTATGATTATGAGGACCTGCAGGCAATTTTTGGCGAGGGCCCTCGCACCATCGTCGATAACGTCGGCCAGGTTGACGGTACGGGCGCCGAGCTCGATGTGAACACGGCACTCTCCGAGAACTTCAATTTCCACGTTGGCCTGTCGTGGTTCGATTCCGAGGCGAACGATGTCCAGGCATTCTGTGCCAATGGCGAAATAATCACCGGCGACATCAATTCTTGCGAAGGAAATTCTATTCCGTGGGCACCCGAATGGACGGCCTTCGCCGTGTTGAATGCGAAGTTCCCGGTCGCGAACGGCGAAGTCTTCGGTAATGTGGCCTGGTCATGGGAAGATGACTACCGTGGCGACTGGCCTGACGAAAGCGTGATATACCAGAGAATACCCGCACTCAATCAGACTGACCTCGTCGTCGGGTATCGACAGGAAAACTGGACTCTCAGTGCTTACGTCGAAAACGTCTTCGATAATGTCTGGTATGACGGCAACTACTCGAACGACGATCCGGATCCCGTCAATATCTATGCCGAGCACGTCTTTGGTCCATCGAGACCACGGACTGCCGGCGTGCGATTCGGATACGATTTCTGAGGAAGGGACACAAGGCGAAATCGTCGGCCCCGGAAGCGCCGTTATGTGAGCGCCGAATGACAAAGAGCGATTGCGAGCTGCAATAAGCCGGTGGATATTTACACCACAACGATTGCAATCAGCATCCTTGTCTATATTGCCATCGGCAACTATGCCGGGCGCGGTATCAAACAGCTCGACGACTACTACGTCGCCGGCCGCCGCGCCCCGACCCTGATCATCGTCGGGACGCTCGTTGCGAGCCTCATGAGCTCGACGATGTTCCTGGGCGAGGCCGGCTTCGCCTACGACACGCAGGGCGGGCCCTACGTGCTGTTTCCCCAGGCCGCCGCGATCGGCTATGTTCTCGGCGCGCTGTTCTTCGGTCGTTACCTCAGGCGCAGCCGCACGAACACTCTCGCCGAGTTCTTCGGGCGCCGCTTTGCAAGCAAACGCGTGCAGATGCTGGCTGGTGTCACGATTATCCTCGCCCTCGGCGGATACCTGCTCGCGGTCACACAGGGCGCTGCGATACTTCTTTCGCGGTTGACCGACCTGAGCTACGTGGAGGCGCTCTTCGCCGCGTGGCTGAGCTACACGCTGTTCACGATGTACTCGGGCTCACGCGGGGTCATCCTGACTGACACGCTGATGTTCCTGCTCTTTACGATTGCGAGTACCGCTGCAATTCTGTTCCTCGTGAGAGAGCTGGGCGGCGTACCCACAATCGTGCAGGACCTGGTTGCCATCGAGGAAAAACCAGAGCTGATGTCCTGGCACGGCATGATCGGCCCGGGCACGCTGTGGCCGACGCCAATGGACTACGTGATCTGGGCCATCGTCATCGATATCAGCTGGATGCTCGTTTACATGGTCAGCCCCTGGCAGTCGAGCCGCCACCAGATGGCGAGAAACGAACACGTCGTCATCCGGTCTGCAGTGATTGCGGCGCTTGTCGTCGTGCTACTGCAGGTCCTGGTCTACGGCATGGGTGCCGTCATCAATCTCGGCGACCCGGCGATATCGCCGCCCGAAAGTGCGACCATCTGGGCGTCGCTGAACATGTTGCCGAAACTGCTCGGCGCGTTGATGCTCGCCGGCATCATGGCCGCGGTCCTTTCATCCGCTTCGACGTTCCTGTCGCTGGTCGGTTTCAGCGTGAGCAACGACGTGGGCATTCACGACGAGTCGGACGAAAAAACCAAGCTGCGTTTCAGCCGCATGATCATGCTGGTTGTCGGTGCAGTAGCGCTGGTGGCGGCGTTGATATTCCCGCCGCAGATCTTCTGGCTGACGACCTTCATCGCCACGGTATTCGCTTCGTCCTGGGGGCCCGTCGGGCTGATGGCGATCTGGAGCAAGAGAATCACCGAACAGGCTGCGTTCTGGGGCATGCTGACGGGACTGGTGCTCAACGTGGTGCCGAAGTTCTTCGAATTCATCGGCTTTCTCGCGCTGCCGTCTTACCTCAACCCGGTCATCATCGGCGGCGTTGCGAGCCTTGTCGTGACAATCGTTGTGTCTCGATTCACGACCGTGAGCGAAGCGGAAGCAAGCTATCTCGAAAACCTGCACGTGAGACCCGCTGACGAAGTCGGTCCCAGGCGGACGCGCGCAACGATCATCGCACCCATCGTGTTGTTGCTCGTAAACGGCATTCTGATGCCGGTATTGCTGACCATCTACTATGTCATTCCGTACCAGCGCGCCACGGGGGAGCTGCGTGCGGACGGCTCGCTCAATTGGGCGACCGGGGAGATGGCACTGATGGCGAGCTGGAGCCTTATCTGGATCAGCGTGGCGGTTTTTGCGATCTACTATGTTCGCAGGGCGTACTCGCCGGTCAGAAGTCAGCCGGCGGCGTAGCCCGGGCGCGCGGGTGCACCCAGAAGGGCTTGGTCCTGATCGTGCACCTGGCCATACGCCGGTACGGTCGCAGGTCTTTCGCTCGATAGATCTCGGCCCATATATCGCCTTCCAGGAACCGGGTCTCGATCATCGCCAGCGCGATATTGGCCTTGACCGCAGGTGACCACATGGCGGAGGTGACGTAGCCGATCGTCTTGCTGCAACGTTCGTTGTTGTAAATGATCGACTCTTCGGCAGGCCAGTTGCCCTCGATGTCGAGCTTGGTCAGCATCCACTTGGGACCGCGTCGCTTTTCCTCCAACAATGCCTGTTTCCCGGAGAAATGCGGTTTGTCGAGGTCGACCAGCCAACCCAATCGCAATTCGTATGGCGTCTGATCGTGCTGGAAGTGCACGGTCTTGAGCGCCTCGGTGAAGTCCATGTCCGGCATGATGAAACCGGTTTCCAGTCGCGCCATGTTGGTCGCCGCTTCTCCAAAAGGCTGAATACCGTAGTCCTGGCCGGCGGCATACAGTTCGTCCCACATCGTCAGCGCCAGGCCCGGATCGACCCAGAGTTCGTAGCCGAGGTCACCGGTAAAGCCTGTACGCGACACCATCAGGGTGCTGCCGTGGAACGGGAAATGCCGGATGTCGAATGCCTTCGCCGTTTCGATGTCGGCCAGTCCCATCTTCTTCAGAACGGCGCAGGACGTGGGGCCCTGCAGTGAAAGAGCCGCCAGGGTATCGCTGATGTCGGTGATAGTTACATCATCAAAGCCGAACGCGCTCTTTTTGAGCCACGCCCCACACGGGCTGCCGCAGGTCAGCATGAATCGGTCGTCCGCCAACCTGAAGATTGTGCCGTCGTCGATGATGCGTCCCTCGTCCGTGCACCAGACGGTATACGCAACACGATTCAGGCCGATCTTCCTGACGTCCCTCGTCACCATGCGGTTGAGCATGGCTTCAGCATCCTTGCCCGTGATCTCGTACTTCTGCATCGGGCAGATGTCATAGGTGCCGCACTGGTTGCGGATGCAGAAATACTCGTACTCGGGATCGTAGTAGTAGTCTGCGAACTTGTAGCCGTTCCACGCAGACCAGGCATCGCGAATATTGAGTTCCTTCGCTCTCGGGTAGAAGTGGGTCAGCTTCAGGCGTTCACCAGCGTAGGGGTCGGTCGCAGTCATGTCTTATTCGTCGTAGAAATCGTCTTCGGGGACCGTGTTGGGGCGTTTCAGGTCCATGAGAATCTCGCGTGCCGCATTGGCGCCACAGACAGCCGAGACGCCGCCGCCCGGATGCGTCGATGAGCCACACATGTACAGGTTTTTCAACGGCATTCGATACTGGCCGTAGCCTGGGAACGGCCGATTGAAGAACAACTGATCGATCGTGAGTTCTCCCTGGAAAATATTGCCTTCTGTCAGGCCTATCTGTTCTTCGATCTCATGCGGCGTCCGAACCTGCATGTGTACGATTAGATCCCGGAATCCCGGGCTGTAACGTTCGATCTTGCTGATCACACTTTCACCGAATGCATCGCGTTTCTCCGGCGTCCAGGGGCCGTCTGCCAGCTTGGGTGGGCAGTACTGGATGAAATTCGACATCCAGTGCTGTCCCGTCGGCGCGACGGTCGGGTCCCATGCCGAAGGGATGACGGACTCGACGAACGGATCGTCGGACCAGCGGCCATGCTTCCAGCAATCGTATGCCCTCTCCATGGTTTCAAGTGATCCCGAAAAGGTCTGGCCGCCGCGATCGATGTAGCGATTGGCCGGCATGCCCGTAAACTTGGGCATACCCGATAGCGCAATGTTCACTTTCCCGGACGAGCCACGAATCTTGAAGTTCTTCGCTTTCTTGTAGATTTCTTCGGGCAAATCATTCTTGTCCACGATGCGCGTGAACGTCCGCTTCGCATCGAGATTAGACACGATTATGTTTGCCCTGATCTCGTCACCATTCTCGAGCACCACACCGACCGCTTTGCGATTCTCCACGAGCAACCGCTGCACACCCGCATTCGTTCGAATCTCGCCGCCGTGTTCCTTCGCTGCATTGGCGATGGCCTGGGAAATCGCGCCCATGCCGCCGCGCGCAAGACCCCAGGCGCCGATACTACCGTCGACGTCACCCATGACGTGATGCAGCAGGATGTAAGACGAGCCCGGTGACTCCACGCCGAGCGCCGTACCGATAATGCCCGGGCTTGCCATCGCGGCCTTGATCAGGTCATTCTCGAAGTAGTCCTCGAGGAAGTCGGACGCGCTCATCGTGAAGAAGCGGATGTACTCGTACAGTTCTTTTTCGCCGAGCGCCCAGAACTTTCGGGCGAGCCACAGAAATTCCCTGATGTCGCGTGGCTTGAAGGAAGTCGGGTCGGGCGGCGTTCGCATCAGGGTCTTGCGGATCAGCTGCGCGTAACGCGTCAGGTCTGCCTGGAAGCGATGCATCGCGTCGGCATCGTGCGGCGAATGACGTTTGAGTTCGAGGTATGCCGCTTCTTCATTGTGGTAGGAGAATAATCTCTCGTCGCCATCACCGAAGTTCACGGTGCCGAGGTAGGGCACGAGGATCAGGCCGTGCCGGCCAAGGTCCAGGTCGCGGTGTATTGCCTGCCGCATCATGCTGCAGACATAGGAGCACATGGAGTAGGTCCAGCCCTCGTGCAACTCCACAGAGTTGGCCGCGCCACCGATGAAGTCGTTCTTTTCGAACACGACGACGTCGAGCCCGGCCTTGGCGAGATAGGCTGCGTTGGTCAGACCGTTGTGGCCCGCGCCAATGACGATTGCATCGTAGTGTTTCACCGCAACACCTCGCGTGCCGCGTTGTGCCCGGCTGCGCCAACCAGGTCGCCGCCCGGGTGACAGCCGGCGCCGCACAACCAAAGCCCTGGAATCGGCGTGCGGTACTGCGCGGCATCGTAGGTTGGCCGCATCATGAGCAGCTGGTCCATGGCAAATTCGGCGTGATGCCAGTGACCGCCCGTCACTCGATATTCTCTTTCCAGGTCCGCGGGGGTCAGGAACTCGCTGTGGAGAACCTGGTCGCGCAGGCCCGGTGCGTACTGTGCAATCGTGTCGATCGCACGATCGCAAGCCGTCTGGCGCGCCGCATCGGTCCATCCACCCTTGTGCTTGTAAGGCACGAACATTACGTGTGCCGACAGCACGTGTTTACCGGCAGGCGCAAGCGCAGGATTTCGCAGGCTGGGCAGCGATATCTCGAGTACGGGCGACGCCGAGCACTCGCCGTACTTGGCGTCGTCGTAGGCAAACTCGATCGCATCCATGTCGGGGGCGATGATCAGGCGCCCGTCGATACTGTCGAGGCCCGCAAACTCGGGTGCACCGTCGAGGGCAAGATGCAGTTTTGCGACATAGCCGTTACAACGAAGGCGCCCGATCCGATTCGTGAAACCGATATCGAGATGCTCGACGCCCAGCATCCGAAGAAACGTGGTCTTGGGATCCGCCGAGGAAATTACGCGCTCGGCGAAGAACTCCTCGCCGCCGTCCAGTCGGACGCCTTTCGCAACCAGGCCATCGTCGCCGCTGTCCACGACGATCTTGTCCACGGCCGTTCCGCATCGGATTTCGACCCCCGCCGACGTCGCGGCAGCGTGCAGCGAATCGATCAGGCTGGTGACGTCGCCAGACTCGCCACTCAATCGGTAGAGCATGGCGAGCACGGCGCTGTTGGGCGAGCGTGGCGCCATGCGCGAGCCGATGAGTCCGTCCCAGCTCAGCACGGCTTTGAGCAGTGCGCTTTCGAAGTACTCGTCCATGAGGTCACGCGCGGGTAGCGAGGCGACACGCATGAATTCCCGCATGTCCTCCCTGCCCAGGCGGCGCAGATTGATCCCGAGATGAGCGAATGTCATGAGGTCGCCCATTCCGCGACTGCCTATGCCCGGGATCGTCTTCAGCCAGAATGGCTCGAGGGCGCGAGCAAACTTCCTGAGCGCGCGATCGTACTCGTGATAAGCCCGCTGATCCCGGTCATCCGCCCCGATCAGGGCGCCGTTGTCGATAGTGATGTGCCGGCCGTCAGCGGCGAGGCCCACAGTCTGCGAGGTTTGTGGCGCGTAACCGTGTGCGGCGAGACCGAGGTCCTCTGCCACCTTGCTGGAGAAATGGCTGACAGTGTGCGCGACGGAAGTGCTAAATCCCGGATGGAACTCGCGGGCTTCGGCCAGGCCGCCGACTTTATCCGATGCCTCGACAAGAAGAACGCGCTGGCCGGCCCTGGCGAGATAGCTCGCACAGACCAGGCCATTATGGCCAGCACCAATGATGATCGAGTCGTAGTTGTTCAATGATTCTGCTTGTTTTCCGGACTCGAAACCCGTCGATCAGCTTAGACTCGGTCGGCGTTTCCGGCTTCCGCGCCTACACGCAACGGAACGCTTTGCCCGGCGCTCGCCAGGGAATTCATCACGTTGCGGTAGTGGCGGGCTTAAACTCTTCGAGCAAGGCAGGCGGTTTTTCAGGAGCCTGCGCTTGGCACGACGTCGACGCCGGGTCAGGCCGTTATCGACATTTGCTTGAGGACGGGCGCCGTGTCGGGCCGCACGCCACGCCAGATGCGAAAAGACTCGGCGGCCTGTTCGACAAGCATGCCCCAGCCCATTACCGAGCGACTGGCTCCCTGTTCGCGCGCCCAGACGCTGAAGGGTGTCGGCTTCAGGCCGTATGAAAGGTCGTAGCAAACCGTCTGTTTGGAAATGGCCGCGCCCGGATAAGGCGGTGAGTCACCCTGCAGGCCGGCAGAGGTCGCGTTGATAATCAGGTCGTAGGTCTCGGTCACGGGTACAACGTTGAAACGACAGGCGGACACCGGGCCCGCAAGGCCAAAGCGCTCCACGAGTGCCTGCGCCTTGCCGAGCGTGCGATTGGCGATACGCAGTGATTCGGGCTGCATCTCCAGCAGCGGGCCCATAATGCCGCGCGTCGCGCCACCGGCACCCAGAACGAGAATGTTGGCGCCTTCGAGTGGCATCCCGAGATTCACGACGAGGTCCCTCAACAAACCGAAACCGTCGGTGTTGTCGCCGTAGATTTCGCCGTTCCGAAACGACAGCGTATTGACGGCGCCCGCCGTGCTGGCACGCTCGCTGAGATGGTCGCAGAGTTTCGTGACCTCGCTCTTGTGCGGCACCGTGATGTTGAGTCCCTTGCCGCCGGTGCGCTGAAACTGGCGCACGGCCATCTCGAGTTTCCCCGGGGCGACCTGCAGCAATTCGTATTGAATTTTCTCGCCCGTCTGTAGCGCGAAGAGTCGGTGAATGACCGGTGACCGGCTGTGGGATACCGGGTACCCCATGACGCCGTATCGGTCGACCGCCACTAACTGTCCTCCGCCAGCCAGCGGGCGGCTTCGATCGCGGAATAAGTGAGAATGCCGTTGGCGCCGGCGCGCTTGATGCTGAGCAGGGCCTCGAGCACAGTCGATCGCTCGTCGAGCCAGCCGTTCTGTGCGGCGGCTTTGAGCATCGCGTACTCGCCGCTGACCTGGTAAGCGAAGGTTGGCACGCCATAAGTGTCTTTGACGCGTCGCACGATATCGAGGTAGGGCATCGCGGGCTTGACCATGACGAGGTCGGCGCCCTCGGCGATGTCGAGTGCGACTTCGCGTACAGCCTCGTCGCTGTTGGACGGAGCCACCTGGTAGGTCGATTTGTCGCCACTGCCGAGATTCGCCGCCGACCCGACCGCGTCGCGAAACGGGCCGTAAAACGATGAAGCGAATTTAGCCGCGTAGGCGAGGATAACGGTGTTGATATGACCGTCCTGTTCCAGCGCCTTGCGCATGGCACCGACCCGCCCGTCCATCATGTCGGATGGCGCCACGATATCAGCGCCCGCCTCGGCATGTGACAGCGTCTGCCGTACCAGCATGTCGACCGTGACGTCGTTCAGCACGTAGCCGCTGTCGTCAATGATGCCGTCCTGGCCGTGTGTCGTGTACGGATCGAGCGCCACGTCGGTCATGACCGCGAGCCCGGGCAACTCCGCCCGGATCGCCCGCACCGTTCGCTGCACGAGACCCTCGGGGTTGGCGCACTCCGCCCCGTCGAGGCTCTTCTTGTCGGCGTCGATGACCGGGAACAGCGCAACGGCCGGTATGCCGAGCGCCTCGACTTCGGCGAGTTCCTCGAGCAGCAGATCGATGCTCTTTCGCGAAATACCGGGCATCGAGGGGACGTCCTCGGTGAGCCCGTCACCGTCGAGCACGAATACCGGGTAGATAAAATCGGCGCTCGACAGGGCCGTTTCGGCCACGAGTCTGCGCAGCGCCGGTGTGCGCCGGCTGCGGCGCATGCGATTATCGGGGAACTGACCGGTGGGCGAAGCACTCATAGCTATTCAGAATATACAAAAGAAGTACTTATTTTCCCTGTATTTAGGTAGGGTTTCCACGTCTTAATCGCAGTTTTGTACGGTTCCGGTAATAAAAACCACAAGGGACGGGTCATCTCGTATGAACACTAGCAGTGCCGAGACAGCCAGACGGCAAAGGTTTGACCAGCTCGTAGCCGTGTTTCACGCCGACATGTACCGCTATGCCGCCTGGCTCTGCAGGGACAAGGGTATTGCCGAGGACGTGGTCCAGGAAGCTTTATTGCGCGCCTGGAAGTCCCTGGAGGCGCTGCGTGACGACGCAGCCGCGAAGCAATGGCTGCTGACGATCGTACGCCGCGAGAATGCACGCTATTTCGAGCGGCGGCGCCTGGAGACGGTGGATATCGACAACCTGACGGCGTCGCAGGCGGCATTGATCGCCGAGGCGCCGAACGAGGAGCTCAACGACCTCAGGGAAGCGATCTACGGGCTCGAGGATGATTATCGCGAACCGCTGGTTTTGCAGGTCCTGATGGGTTACAGCACCAACGAGATCGGCGAGTTGATGGGACTGAAACAGGGCGCCGTGCTGACGCGCCTGCATCGGGCCCGACTGAAATTGAAGGACAAAGTGGCGGCCGAGGAAGAAGCCTCTGCCAATACGATGAAATGATGAACTGCGAAGAATACAGACAGGCCGTTTCCGCTGACCCCGCTTTCGATGGCGGAGCCGATCACCTGTCGGCCTGCGCGGACTGCCAGGCATTCCGGCGCGACATGCAGGCCTTGAACCTGAAGATCGCCAAGGCGATGCAATTGAGTGTGCCCGCGCTGAAGCTCCCCGAGCTGCCGGCCGTCGACAATGTGGTGCCAATGGCTGCCCGCGAGCCGCTGTCGAGGCCCGTATGGTTCGCAATGGCGGCATCGGTCTTATTTGCAGTCATCATGGGTGCGCGCATGCTGGGCGTCGGCGTCACCTACGATTCGCTTGGCGAAGAGGTCATCGCGCACCTCGACCACGAACCTCATGCGCTGCGTGTCACGAGCACGCCGGTCACCGACAGCAGGCTGCAGAAAGTGGTTCCGACCAGTGTCGCCGAGATGGACCATAGCGCCGGGCTTATCACCTATGCAAAAACTTGCGTGATCAATGGCAAAGAAGTGCCGCACCTGGTTATTCAGGGCGAGACCGGGCCCGTGACGATCCTGTTGATGCCGGAGCAGACGGTCTCAGCCGCCGAGAACCTCGTGGGCGACAACATTCGCGGGGTCTTACTGCCCGTCGGCGACGGCAGCATCGCGATTATCGGCACTCGTGAAGAGTCGCTCGAGCGCATTGAAAAGAGTGTGTTGGATTCAGTGACCTGGAGCACCTAGTGTTTCGGTTGCTGAGATTAAGAACGCCCGGTTTCGGGCAAACAATCCTGGTAGGAGAGATAAAGATGTCAGAGAAGAAAGTAATTAAGCCGGTGGCATTGGCTGTGGGTGCGGCATTGGCCGGCACGTTCGCGATCAGTGGCACGGTCAATGCCGATTCGATTGAAAGTCCTTTCACGATGTCGACCATGAGCGCCGGCTACATGCTCGGCACGGGCGAGGGCAGCTGTGGCGAAGGCTCTTGTGGCGAAGACAAGAAGGGCGAAGGTAGCTGTGGTGAAGGTTCCTGCGGCGAAGACAAGAAGAAAGGCGAAGGCAAGTGCGGCGAAGACAAGAAGGGCGAAGGCAAGTGCGGCGAAGACAAGAAAGGCGAAGGCAAGTGTGGTGAGGACAAGAAGGGCGAAGGCAAGTGTGGTGAAGGCTCCTGTGGAGGCTCCGCTTAATACTGCCAGGCTTGATGCCTGTACGAAGCCCGCGCCTTGCGCGGGCTTTTTTGTATGTAGAGACTAATTATCGTCACTGACGGCGCGCCGCCGGCCTGCTAAATTATCGGTATGAGCAAAGCTGTCGTACGCTGCAAGTGGGCCGAAGGCGTGAGCCTCGATTACATCGAGTATCACGACAAGGAATGGGGCGTCCCGGTGTGGGACGATCGCACGCAGTTCGAGTTCCTGATACTCGAAGGTGCGCAGGCGGGCCTCAGCTGGTCGACGATACTCAACAAGCGCGACGGTTACCGCCGGCTGTTCGCGGGCTTTGATATGCAAAAGGTGGCCCGCTTTACAAAGCCCCGCATCGAAAAGATTCTGCTCGATCCCGCCATCGTCAGGAACAGGCTCAAGGTCGAGTCGACCGTGACCAACGCGAAGGCCTTTCTCGATGTACAAAGGGAGTTCGGCACCTTCAGCGAGTACATCTGGGGTTTCGTCGGTGGCAGGCCGATACAGAACCGTTTCAGTAAAGACAGCGATATTCCGGCGACGTCCCCTGAGTCGGACGCGCTGAGCAAGGATCTCAAGAAGCGCGGCTTCAAGTTCGTTGGCAGCACCATCGTCTACGCGCACATGCAGGCGACCGGTATGGTCAACGACCATGTGACGGGCTGCTTTCGTTACAAGCCCTGTGCCGCACTTGCAAAACGCCGGTAGCGAGCGGAATATCTAGCGGCTCCCGTCAAAACCATAAAGAACAGGGGATCGCTATGACCGATACACAGAACGGCAAACCCGGAAACGTGTTCTGGGGCCTGTCCGCCTTCTTCCTGGTGTTCAACTTCGCCGGTCTCATGATTTACTACAATGTGGTCACGACACCACCGGAAGTCCTTGCCGCCAACCTGAGTCCGGAGAAACTGGCATTCCTCAATGCGGAGCCTGTCTGGGCCACGGCCGCCTATGCTACGGCTGTCACGGCCGGCGTCATTGCCTCTGCCCTGTTGCTGTTGCGCCGGGCGTGGGCGTTTCCCGTCTACGTCGTCAGCTTTGTCGCCGTGCTCATCCAGGATCTCGACTCGTTCGTACTGAGAAACGGCGTTGAAGTATGGGGTGTCAGCGGCCTTTACCTGCCCGCCGTCGTCATCATCGTGTGCGTGACCGAGCTCTGGTATACGCGCAAAGTGAAGGCGGACGGGTTACTGGTCTGAGCGGCCTAGTTGCCGATGCGGATGATCGTAAGTGCCGCCGATCCGTCGGGCGTTACGTGCGAGATCGCGCCCAGGTAAATCGTGTCCGACAGCAAGCCCGAGAAGTCGACGGTGACGTCCGCCGTCGTGCCGGGGTTCACGAACGCCGGTCCGCTGGCGCTCATGTTGCCTTCGTCGACACCGACTGACCACGCCAGCAAGCGGTAATTCGAGCCCGGGCCGCCCGAAACCTGGTCGGTCTCGAAACCGTGGACAAGTACCGAGTAGATTCCCCCGGCCGGGCGCAGGACGTTGAATTCTTCTTCCGCCGTCGGTCCGCCGCTCTGGCCGATCTGCCGACACGATGAACCGTCGGCGCCGCAGTAGTACACGTACATGTCGAGATCGTCATCGCCGTCGGTCAATGCGTCGAACAGGGAGAATCGAATGTAGAGCTGATCCGGTGGAACGCTGATATTGGTTTGCGTTACGCCGTTGCTGTCGCGGAAGGAAAACGTCTTGGTCGGATCGTTGTCAACGAAGGCATCGACGATGAGGGGCAGGCTGAGACCATGCACGGCCGGCGTGTATGAGCCCGCGTAGCCGAATTCAACGGGAAAGCTGAACGTACCGGTGCCGCCCGACGTCGTGATCTGCTCCGGCGCGAGTACCGAAGCCGGCTTGACGGCAATAGGGCTGAACACATCGTGGTCTTCGCTCGACCAGGTCAAGGATCCGAAACGCCACAGATCGAGCGGCCCGGTCACAAAAGTCATCGATACATCGAAGCTTGCCGATTCGCCGGGTCCGAGTGACAGGCTGCCTGGGACGACGGAAACGTTGATGTTCTGTGGCGGCACGATGTTCGCGACATAGGCGCCTGCATTCTCCGATACGTTGGTGACGCGCCGTTGAACCGTGCGTGTGTTGATGAGGTTGGAAACGCTGATTGCCGGCTGGTTCATATCGGCGGCGTCGAACGAGAACCCTGCTGCAGCCAGCTCGTCGCATCGTTGGGAAGTAACGGCTGGCGAAGCGACGCCACAGGCGAAAGCGTCATACTCGTCACTGGATACGTCGTAGACGAGGCCGGGATTGACGGCGCTGTTGGGCACGATATGTCCGGAGCCGAATTCGAACGGGTTTGCGTCCCTGAGGCCCGCTGACGAAACCACATCCTGGCGGGCTGTCGTCATGAGGGCCGACTTGATTGCCGCCGGCGGCCACTGCGGGTGTGCCTGCAGCAACAGTGCGGCCGTGCCGGCAACGTGCGGTACAGACATCGATGTGCCACTCAGGAAGGCGAAGTTTTCACCCTTGCTGGCATTGGCCGCGTCGGGCGTAAAGCCGGCGAGGATATTGACACCGGGCGCCGTCACATCGGGTTTCAGGATGTTGGCGGCTGGCGCGGGCCCACGCGCAGAAAAAGAGGCAATGACATTGCCCGTGTCGCCAGTGGTCAGCAGGAAGCCCTTGTTGAGAATTACCTGTACGTCGTTGCCCGCATCGAGCTCGGCGAGAATCAGGTTGCCATCGGCCTGGCCGATCATGAGGGCCGGGATATCCGACAAGCCCTCGGTACCGTCCATGACGATGGGGTCGCCCGCGTTGTTGTAGACGAGAGCGGCGATGGCACCGGCATCGGCCGCGTTTTCGACCATCACGTCAAACTCGCAGCCCGAACGGCCCATCAGCGCGATATTGCCGGAGACGTCGTCGCCGTTAATGAGGTCCTGGCAACCGTCCGAGGTCGTCCCGGTGCCGCCGCCCGGAAGAGACGTATCATCGTCGTCGACGAGGACCAGCGATCCTTCAATGGGATCGACGTCCTGCAGGGGCGGCGTAAAGTCCGCCTCCTTCACAGCGTATTTCCCGGCAATCGACGGCGGCGTTGATACTTCGAACGCCTCGACTGAAGACTCACCGTCGCGAGTTGATGCTGCCACCGTGATGGCCCACGGGCCGCCCGCGGGCGAGCCGATGGTGTAGAGATTGGGACCCTCGTTGCCAGCGGAGACAACGGCCAGTATGCCGGCCTTGGTCGCTGCCATGAGTGCGATATCGTCGGGTGCCGTGATTTGCCTCAGCGTGCTGCCAACCGAGTAATTGATGATGTCCACACCGTCGGCGACCGCCGCGTCGACAGCGTTCGCGAGGTCCGAGGTGTTGCAGCTGGCTCGTGCGTCGCCGGGTCGCAACCAGCAGGCTTTGTAGACGGCCACGCGAGCTTTAGGGGCAATACCTTCGACGTCCCCCAGGGTCGTACCGAAGATCGATGCGCTCGTGCGATTGCCGGCGGCGGTCGTTGCCGTGTGGGTGCCATGTCCGTCCACATCCCGAGCCGAGCGAATCTCGCCTTCGTCAATGGGCCCGCTCGCCTCGGCGCCGGCGATAAACCAGCGCGCACCGATGAGCTTGTTATTGCAGTCGGTTGTGGCGAATCGCTCGCCTTCCTGGCACTCGCCGTTCCAGTTCTCGAGCGGATCGAACACAGGTACGTCGGGCAACTTATTGTAGCGATGACACAACCAGCGGCCCAGCAGCGTCGTGTCGCCCCAGCTGCTGCGACAGGCGCTCGGCTTGTCGGCTTCGCGAGAGTCTTTGAGCGCAGGGTGTTCCGGGGCTACTCCGCTGTCGATAAAGCCGATGACAATGCCGTCGCCGTCAAGGCCGGCGTTGCTGCGTAGTCCCGTGTCGGCATCGAAAAGGCCGAGGAAGGTCGGGCTGTAGCGGGTCGCGAGCGGCCGGATTTCATCTTCCCAGACGTTCAGCACTTCGGGCAGGTGCTCGAGCTTGTGCGCCTGCGCGAGGCTCATGCGAGCGGCAAAACCGTTCAGGCCGTAGCGGTAACTGTAGATCTTCTCAACGCCGGGGCCGACCTTGCTGAGCACCCTGTCCTGCTCCGCGCCCAGACGTTCGGCGTATGCTTTCATGGCGGTGCTGGTCGCACCGAACTGGACCTGCTTGTCGACTGAGGCAATCATCCCGAGTGACTTGGCGTAGCGCACCGCTGCGGCCGGCTCTCGCAGTTGCACGATGTAGACTTTCGATTGCTCCGCGTCTTCGGCAAGCCTCAATGGCAGGTCGCCTGCATCGCGCAAAACGGACTCCGCCTGCGCAGTCGCGACGAGCAGCAGAAACCATGGTATTGAATAGCGCAAAATCTTCATTCGTCGGCCTGTCGTCAGGCGCCCCGGTAACCGCTCATCTCTTCGGCGGAAAAGGTCACGCCGAGGCCCAGTGCAATGCGGTTGACGAAGTTGAAGTAGGCGACGATCAGTGTCAGGTCGAGAATATCCTTGTCGGACAGGCCCTCTGCACGCAGCTCGCCGAGATCGCTTTCGGTCATCGCGATGGGAGCCGTTGTCAGTTTTTCGGCATGGCGCACGATATTGCTGAGTCGCGGCTCGAGCGTTTCGAGGCCGTCGGCTGCCATCAGCATGTTGAGGGTATCCTCGTCCTTGATGTAGCGCCGCAAGGCCTCGGCGTGATGATTGACGCAATAGTCGCAGTCATTATTCGCAGAGACGACCACCGCGATCGCCTCACGTTCGGCGCGGCTGAGGCCCGACTTGCCGAACATGAGGGTCATGTAAAGCTCGAGGTGGTTGCCCATTGCCTGCGGATTGAGGCTATGGACCTTCAGAATGTTGGAGACCTTGCCACGTTGCTCAATCAGGGTGGCATACACCTCGGCCAGCCTGCCTTCAGCTTCACTGACGTCGACTTCTTCTATCCAGGACATGATCCCTCGCCAGGGCGATCGCTTTTAAAGAACGACGTTACCAAGAAGCCGAACAAAAGAGAATGCCATGCCTGTCGTGGATTTCCCTAGCTCGACCCCTCGCCGAGCCAGTCCCGCGGCTTCAGGTAGTCAATGTACAACTTCTCCTCCGGGGAACCGGGTTCCGGGCGCCAGTTGTAGGCCCAGCGGACCTCGGGCGGCAGGGACATCAGGATTGACTCGGTACGCCCGCCCGATTGCAGGCCGAACAGGGTGCCGCGATCGTAGATCAGGTTGAATTCAACATAACGGCCACGGCGGTAGCGCTGGAAATCGCGCTGCCGCTCTCCGTATGGATGACTGACACGTTTCTCGACGATGTGCCTGTATGCCGGCAGGAAAGCGTCGCCGACAGAGCGCACGAACGCGAAGCTCTTTTCGAACCCGTGCTCATTGACGTCATCGAAAAACAGGCCACCCACGCCGCGCGTCTCGTCTCGATGCCTGAGATAGAAATACTCATCGCACCATTGCTTGTAGCGCGGGTACAGATCGGCGCCGAACGGTTCACACGCAGCGCGAGCCGCTTCGTGCCAGTGCACGACGTCCTCGTGAAACGGGTAGTAAGGCGTCAGGTCGAAGCCGCCCCCAAACCACCAGACAGGCTGTTTCTCTCCGGCCGTGAAGAATCGGAAATTTGCGTGTGTCGTTGGCACATAGGGATTTAGCGGGTGCAGCACGAGCGACACGCCGACAGCCTGGAAACGCTTGCCGGCAAGCTCCGGCCGGTTCTTTGTGGCCGATGGCGGCATCTTGTCGCCGTACACGTGCGAGACGTTGACGCCGGCCTGTTCGAAAACGTCGCCACCTGCGAGCACGCGGCTTTCACCGCCGCCGCCGTCGGGCCGCTCCCAGGCGTCGCGCAGGAATTCCGCCTTGCCATCAAGCAGCTCGAGTTCGGTGCAAATGCGGTTTTGCATCGCGACGAGATAGCTCTTTACCTGGTCAATATTGCTCATTGTCAGTGTGGTCGCAGAACCTTGCCGGTCGCAATGTCACGAATCTCCGAGGGACCCGAAGCGGGGCCGCAATCGCCGGGCACAATGAAGTCTACACGGCTGGCGAACTGCCGGCGAAGAACGTAGCGATTACGGGCGGTCGGCTTGCCGCTGACGTTGGCGCTGGTGGAAACGATCGGCGAGTCCACGGCGTCGCAGATCGCTGCGGCGACCGGGTTGCTCGTCAGGCGCACAGCGAGGCCCGCGTGTTTGCCGCGGATGAGAGGGCCGGCCAGCGGCCCGGGCGGAACGATCCAGGTGACAGGCCTGGCCGGATCGGGTTCGGGAATGGCTATGTCTTCGGGGAGGCTGACCCAGCTCTCGAGCTGCTGCCGGGTCGATGCGATCAGGATCAATCCCATTGCGGGGTCGCGCCGCTTGATGCGCAGTATGCGCAGGACGGCATCGGTGTCGTCGGGCAGGCAACCCAGCCCGAACACACCCTCGGTCGGGTACGCGATGACACCGCCCCCGAGGAGAACGTCTGTCGCGCGCGCAATGAACATCATGGCCGGACCTCAGGCGCTTTTCTTCTTGGCTTTCTTTGCTGTCTTCCTGGCCGCTTTTTTCTTGGCGGTCTTTTTCTTCGCGGTTTTCTTCTTCGTCTTTTTCTTGGCCGCTTTCTTCCTGGCGGGTGCTTTCTTGGCAACCTTCTTCTTGCCGCGCCGGCCGCGCTCCGGTGCAGCCGCAAGCAATTCCTCGCATTCCTCGAGTGTCAGAGACTTCGGCTCCCTGTCCTTGGGCACACGGGCGTTCTTCTTCTTGTTCGTTATGTACGGACCGTAGCGACCGTTGAGGACCTGGATGCCCTGTTCCTCGAAGTCCAGGATGATGCGGTTGGCATCGTCGATCTTCTTCTGCTCTATCAGCTCGAGCGCGCGTGGCAGCTCAATCGTGTACGGATCGTCGTCCTTGATCGACACGTACTTGTCGCCGTAGCGGACGTAGGGGCCGAAGCGGCCGATACTTGCCGAGACGGCCAGGCCGTCGGGCGTCTCGCCGAGCTTGCGCGGCAGCTTGAAGAGCTCCATCGCTGTCTCGAGGTCGATCTCGTTCATCTTTTGTCCGGGCCGCAGCCCGGCGAACCTGGGTTTTTCCTCGTCGTCCTTGGTGCCGATCTGTACGAACGGCCCGTAGCGGCCCATGCGTACGGTGACGGGTTTGCCGCTCTTCGGATCTGTGCCGAGCTCCCTGGCCTGCGCAACCTGCTCGCGCGTGACCGACTCTTCCTTCTCCTCGCAAAGTTCGTGAAACGGCCGCCAGAAATTATCGAGCAACGGCACCCAGTCCTTGTGGCCCAGCGATACCTCATCGAGATCGTCTTCGAGTTTTGCCGTGAAGTCGTAGTCGACGTACTGCGTGAAGTGCTCGGTCAGGAAGCCGTTGACGATGCGGCCGATATCGGTCGGCAGGAAGCGCTTGCCGTCCATCTCGACGTATTCGCGATTCTTGAGCGTTGCGATGATGCTCGCGTAGGTCGACGGCCTGCCGATGCCGTATTCTTCGAGCGTCTTCACGAGGCTTGCCTCGGTGAAGCGCGGCGGTGGCTCCGTGAAGTGTTGCTCGGGCCGCAGCTCGTCGAGCCTGATCGTGTCACCCTCGTCGATCTCGGGGAGCAGGCGATCGCCGTCGTCATCCTTCGTGTCGTCCTTGCCTTCCTGGTAGACGGCCATGAAGCCCGGTTCCACGAGCACGGACCCGTTGGCGCGCATGCGGTGACCGAGCTCGTCTGCGCCCGCTGACATCTCGATGGCAACGGTGTCGAAAACGGCCGGCACCATCTGGCAAGCCATGGTGCGCTTCCAGATCAGTGAATACAGCTTGTACTGATCGCTGTCGAGCGAGCCCTTGATATCTTCGGGAATGTAGGCGACGGAGGTCGGGCGTATTGCCTCGTGCGCTTCCTGGGCGTTCTTCGACTTGTTCTTGAATTCGCGTGGTTCCGCCGGGACATTCTCGGCCCCGTAGCGCTCCGTAATGACGTCGCGAATCTCGCCAACCGCGACTCCGGCCAGCGTTACAGAATCCGTACGCATGTAGGAAATCAGGCCGACGTTGCCTTCGCCGGGCAGCTCGATGCCTTCATAGAGTTTTTGCGCGACCCGCATCGTCCGTTGCGTATTGAAGCCGAGCTTGCGCGAGGCCTCCTGTTGCAGTGTCGAGGTCGTGAACGGTGCCGCCGGATTTCGCCGGCGCTGTCGTTTCGTAACGCTCTGCACCTTGAGTTCGCCGGCGGCGGCATCGAGCAGCGTCTTCTCGACTTCGCGTGCTGCGGTCTCATTCTCGAAACTGAACTGCTCGACTTTTTCGCCCTTGTAACTGACGAGACGCGAAGCGAACGGTTGCTCATTCTTGCTGACGTCCGCCTCGATTGACCAGTACTCGCGCGCCTTGAATGCCTCGATCTCGAGCTCGCGCTCGACGATCATGCGCAGTGCCGGGCTCTGCACGCGGCCTGCGGACAGGCCACGCTGCACTTTCTTCCACAACAGCGGCGACAGGTTGAAGCCGACGAGGTAATCCAGCGCGCGACGCGCCTGCTGCGCGCCGACGAGATCGCCCGAGAGCTCGCGCGGGTTGTCGACGGCTTCCTGGACAGCCTGCTTGGTGATCTCGTGGAAAACGACCCGGTGAACCTCCTTGGAATCGAGGACCTTGCGCTCCTTGAGGAGTTCGATCAGATGCCACGAAATCGCCTCGCCCTCGCGGTCCGGGTCAGTCGCGAGGTACAGGGCGTCGGCTTTCTTGAGGGCGCGAATGATCGCCTTGACGTGTTTCTCGTTACGCTCGATGACCTGGTACTTCATCTCGAACTGCTTGTCCGGGTCTACCGCGCCTTCCTTGGGCACGAGGTCGCGGACATGACCATAGGAGGCCATGACATCGAAGTCCTTGCCCAGGTACTTGCTGATGGTCTTCGCTTTCGCGGGCGACTCAACAATGACGAGATTCTTTGACATCTTCTGAATTAGGGTCCTAAGAAAACAAAACCGCGGACTGTGCCGCGGTTGAATTACATGCTTGATCGCAGTGTGTCAAGGAAATCGCGTCCCGGATTAATGTACGGAACCGGTACTCTCCTCGAAAACAAGGTCCTCCATGCGGGCGTAAGCGAGCTCCTGGCCCGGCTGACTGAACAGCACCATGAGCACGACCCACTTGATCTGCTCGACGTCGATATCACGGGTTTCGAGCGCCAGCAGGCGATCCACGAGCAGTTCGCGCTGCGGTGGAGACAGTATGCCGATCTGCTCGAGGTAGGTGATATACCCGCGGCAGGCAACGTCGAGCCGCTCGTGCTCGAATTCATTGTAAATGCGGGTGCCATGCGCCGTCTGGCTGCCATAGTCGAGGCTCTGTTGCTGGTCGGTCAGCGCGTCGAGCCAGGTCAGTGCGCGCTCTATCTCAATATCGCCGAATCCGGCTCGTGACAGTTCGATACGCAGCTCGTTTTGATCGGGTTCCGGATCTTCTTCAGTGTCGACGTACGTTTCAAAAAGGTACATGAGTACATCGAGAACGTTCTCTTTCATGCCTGGAGCAGCTCCTTGCGCTGGCTTTTGACTAAATGCTCACCCTGTTAAGGCGTATCGTCCACCGGACAATGACTCCACTTCTCCATGGAGCTCCAGGATCAGAAGCATGGAGGAAAGCTGATCAATCGTCAAACCCGATTGGCTTTCGAGTTCATTGATCGTCGTCGGGTCGTGGCTCAACACGCGGCGCAGTTCCGAGTAGTCATCATCGGCCACCGGCACAAGCGTTTCCCCGGGAGTCGTGTTCTCCGCGCTCTGTTTCATGTGCGATGCCAACGGTGCGAGCTCAGCCAGTATGTCGTCGGCGGTCTCGACGAGCTTCGCACCCTGGCGGATGAGCGCATGGCAGCCGCGCGCCAGCGGATTGTGGATCGATCCCGGTAGCGCAAATACCTCTCGACCCTGTTCCGCCGCGAGCCGTGCCGTAATCAGGGAGCCACTGCGGCGCGCGGCTTCGATGACGAGGGTGCCGAGGCAGAGGCCACTGATCAGGCGGTTGCGCTCGGGAAAATGCCATCGCTCCGGTGCAGCCCCCAGCGGGTACTCGCTGATCAGGGCGCCGCTGGCGGCGATGGCGTGGGCAAGGTCGCGATTGGCGGCAGGGTAAACGCGGTCGATGCCGTGACCGAGAAATGCCACGGTCCTGCCCGACGCATCGAGTGCGCCACGATGCGCGGCCGCGTCGATACCCTGTGCGAGACCGCTGACGATAACGAAACCCTGCTGCGCGAGATGCCGCGAGAACCCCAGTGCATTGCGCGACCCGCCCTGCGTTGGATTGCGGCTGCCGATGACGGCCAGCGAAGGGAGGTGCAGGACGTCGACGCTGCCATTGACGTACAGAAGCAGGGGCGCGCCGGGGATCTGTTGGAGCATCTCGGGATAGTCGTCGTCGCCGAAGGCGATAACGTGATGTCCTTCCTGCTGCAGCCATTCCTCGGCCGCGGCGATCTTTTCATCGGGTGGCGAGGCGATCGCTGCGCATTTTTCCTCGGGCAGGCCGGCCTCTTTGAGTTCGCCGGGCTTCTGCCCGACGATGGACCGCGCGTCGCCGAAACGCTGCAGCAGCTTCTCGAGTTCCGGAACACGCACGTGCGCATGCGCGAGCACCAGCCAGGCGTGTGTCGAATTGCTCATCAGGCAATGATAACGCCATTGGGGGCCACGACCGCAGCGCCTTATTGCCGGGATCGTGTCAAAAAAACGGCGCCACGAGGGCGCCGCTTTGCATGCCTGTCTGCTTCAGGTCAGGACGGATTACGAACCGCGTCCAGGACATGAATCGCCGTCGTCGCTTCCATGACGAGGCCGTAGCTGATGCGGTCGAAGGTCTTGAACACCATGATCGTGCCGGCTTCCTCATCCGGGAGCTTGACTTTGCCGCCACCGATCCGGTCCTTGATCGTCTCGCCGGTCTTGAAGACCGTCAGTACGTCGCCAGTAGCGAGGCCGTTGTTCGTGCCACGATTCATGACCACAACCTGGTACTGGCCGATCTGCGTAACGCCGCCCGCCACCGAAATGATGCGTCCGTCGATCTGGCTGCTCGGCGCGCGCGGGAAGAAGTTGAGGGGCACGTCAACCGACTCGGGAATGAGCCTGTCACCCTTGAGCACTTCGCGGTGGGTATCGGTAAGCGCAACCGTTGCGGGGTCACCACCCCGGCGCAGACTGCCTTCGCCGACGAGAATGCCGTGGTAGCCGATATGGCGATTATCGTCCGGGTCGCGCAATTCCTCGCCAACGTGTACGACATTATAGCGCGTGCCTGGCATGTCACTGTTAATGCCGCGAACGTAGATTTCGTAACCTGCTGCCGCCATCAGGTGGTCGCCATGCGTGTCGAGAAAGTAGGGAAGATTCTCGGCTTCCTTCTTCTCGAGGACGACGCCCGAACTCAGGAACGCCGCCACGGCCTCATACGGAACGCTGGCGACCGATTCGGTCAGCGGCGTTACGCGTGCCTGCGGAGACATCCGATAGGTTGCGGCGCGTACGTTCGTAATGCGCGGTTGCCCGTCGATGTAAACGAGGCCCAGAACATCGCCGGGGTAAATCAGGTGCGGATTGACGATATCCGGATTGACGTACCAGATCTCGGGCCAGAACCAGGGGTCCTTGAGAAATGTTGCGGCGATATCCCAGAGGGTGTCACCGACCTGCACGACATACTCGTTGGGATGACCTTCCGCGAGCGGCACGGGTTCGTTAATTCGTGTCAGTTTGGACCCGCTGCTTGCCGGGGCCGTGGACGATGTATTGCGAGCCGGATCCCAGGACGACGAGGTGCTACCCGACGACGCTGTCGAAGTGGACGCGGTCGGAGCGCTCGACGAGTCATCGCCGGCAAACGGATTCAGGGAGCATCCGGCCAGGGTGGCGGCCAGCGTGACAAGCGTCAGCCGGAGGCTGTGATTCGGGCAAATCTTGCTGAGAGACATAATTCGCGGGTGCTCCATACAAAAAGGTTCAGGGCCTCTAGCTTTCAAGGCGTTGCTATACTATGTCGTTCCGATCGGGCCGAGGCTGCTAATTACGTCACATTTCCGGGCCCAGACGCGCTCCGGAAGGGTGTTTTTCAGGCGGCATTGTCTGTCATCTTATTCAATAAAGTCAAACATTTAGGTCGTTTTTATAGAAACCGACGCGAAATATCGCCGGATTTATTATGTTTCAAAGACTTGATTTCACACGTGAGCCCATGGATAAGGCGTGGATATGGCATTACTGAAGATTCTCGAATTCCCTGACCCCAGGCTCAGGACCAAGGCGACGGCGGTCGAACTCGTCGACGATAACTTGCGCGCACTGATCGACGATTTGTTCGAGACGATGTATGCGGCGCCCGGCATCGGCCTCGCTGCCACGCAGGTCGACGTTCACAAGCGTCTGCTCGTAACCGACGTCTCGTCCGACAAGTCGGAGCCGCACATGCTCATCAATCCGGAGATCCTCGAGAAAGATGGTGTCACCGTGAGCGACGAAGGCTGCCTGTCCGTGCCCGGGTACTACGAAGAGGTCGAGCGTGCCGAGCACATTCGGGTGCGATTCCTCGATCGTGATGGGGAGCAACGGGAAATGGATGCCGAGGGCCTGCTCGCCATCTGTATTCAGCACGAGATGGATCACCTCGACGGCAAGTTGTTCGTCGACTACCTGTCCGAGGCGAAGCGTCAGCGCATTCGCAAGAAGCTGGAGAAGAACCGCCGCCAGCACTCCGCTGCTGTAGCGCTCTGACTGTAGCCACAACGAGTCCATTCACATGAGCGACCGCAGGGTGATATTCGCCGGAACGCCGGAATTCGCGCTCGCGTCGCTGACGGCTCTCGTCGACGCCGATGTCGTTCCCGTTGCCATTTTGACGCAGCCGGATCGCCCGGCCGGGCGCGGCAAACGCCTGACCGCCAGCCCGGTCAAGCAGTATGCGGCAGAACTGGGTGTCCCGGTGCTGCAGCCGCTTACGCTGCGCGACGACGCCATCGTCGCGGAGCTCAGCGCCTTGCGGCCCGACATCATGATCGTGGCCGCATACGGCCTGATACTTCCGCAAGACGTCCTCGACATTCCGCGCTTTGGCTGCCTCAACGTGCATGCATCGGTGTTGCCGCGCTGGCGAGGCGCCGCGCCGATACAGGCTGCGATACTCGCTGGCGACGAGACCACCGGGGTCAGTCTCATGCAGATGACGGCGGGGCTGGACTGCGGCCCGGTCTACGAGTCGCAAGCGCTGACGATTGGCGCTGACGAGACGGCCGGAGAATTGCACGACCGGCTTGCCGCGCTCGGCGGTGAACTACTGGTCGCACGTCTTGGCGATATTCTTGCGGGCCGAGTCGAACCCGTGCCGCAGGACGAGTCGGCGGCAACCTATGCGGGTAAGATTCAGAAGCAGGATGCGCAGCTCGAATGGACGATGAGCGCGGCCGAGCTCGAACGTCGCGTCCGTGCCTACAACCCGGTTCCGGGATCCTGGTTCAATATCGACGACAAGAGAACGAAGTGCTGGCGCGCGCGCAGCGTTGCCGGCATCGCTGCAACGCCGGGAAAGGTCATCGAATTCGGCCGCGACGGTGTCGTCATTGCCTGTGGCAGCGGCGGCCTGTCTCTCGAGGAACTGCAGCTCCCGGGCAAGCGTCGTGTGACGGCGCGCGAGTTTGCCGGGCAACTCGATCTTTGCGGTCGAACGCTGGGATAGGTGTCGTATGGCGAACTCGGGGGTCAGGACAAGGGCTGTCGCCGCGGAGATTGTCGATGCCGTCGTCAAAGGCGGGCAGTCGCTCGATGCGGTAATCCGCGAGAACGAGTCCCGGCTGCCACCTGATGAGCGTTCGCTGTTGCGCATGTTGTGCTACGGCGTGCTGCGGCATCATTGGCAACTGCAGAACTGGATACAACATCTTCTCGACAGGCCGCTGAAGCAGCGCGACAGCGTCATCAATGCCTTGCTGGCTGTCGGGCTTTTCCAGATCGAGTTGACGCGCATTCCCGACCACGCGGCCGTCTCGCAAACTGTGGAGGCAGCGCGCCAGCTACGTCGTCCCAAGCTCGCTGGCGTCGTCAACGCCTGCCTGCGGCGTTTCATGCGTGAAGGCCTTGCGTCGGCCGAGCCGCGTGACGACCAGGCTCGCTGGAACCATCCGACGTGGCTCATCGAGCAGATCAGGAGAGACTGGCCGCAAGACTGGGAATCGATTCTCGTGGCTAACAACGAGCGAGCGCCGATGTGGTTGCGAGCGAATTCGAGCAGGAACCCGGCCGACGACTACAGGGCGGAGCTCGCCGCTCTGGGCATCGAGGCGGAGCGACTCGACGCTGTGCCCGACGCGCTGTGCCTGTCCAGCCCCTGCCCGGTGGACGATCTGCCGGGCTTCCATGAGGGAAAAGTGTCCGTGCAGGACGCCGCAGCTCAGATTGCCGCGCGCTGGCTGCTGTCGAAAGCAGAAGGGAACATTCTCGATGCCTGCGCGGCGCCCGGCGGCAAGACCGGTCACTTGCTCGAAATCGGCGGCGATCGGATCGCCGTGACGGCACTGGACAGCGACGCCGGGCGTGTCGAGGGCATACGCCAGAACCTCGATCGGCTCGGGCGCAATGCAACCATTATGGTCGCCGATGCATCGAAACCAGAGGAATGGTGGGACGGTGTGGCTTTCGACGGCATCCTGCTGGATGCGCCGTGTTCGGCAACGGGCGTTATCCGGCGCCATCCCGACATAAAACTGCTGCGGCGTGCGGGCGATATCGAGAGCCTGGCGAGTTTGCAGCGCGCGATGCTCGATTCACTCTGGGCCTTGCTGAAACCGGGCGGCCGCCTGCTGTATGCGACCTGCTCGACGCTTGCGGCGGAGAACGACGAGGTGACAGGAGCTTTTCTCAAAGACCAGCGCGACGCGATCGAGGATGATGTGTTGCCAAATAACAACATCCGCGATCTAATGCGGAGGAAGGCATGTGGGTACCAGGTCCTGCCGGGTGTGGCCCGGATGGACGGCTTTTACTACGCATGCCTCGAAAAGAAGGTCTCCTGATAACACCATGCCCATGCCAGAACGATCATCCCGCCGGACCACGAGAGCGCCTATCGCACTCGCGTGCCTGGCGGTGCTCATTCTCGGCACGGGACTTGCGCAGGACGACGTCGAGCGCGAAGGCTACTTCGAGGTTCGCTCGGCATCGACCCAGGTCGAGGATGGTGTGCACACGCTCGACGCGCGCTTGCAGCTGGTGCTCTCAAGTGAAGCGCTGGCAGCGCTCGCAAGCAGCGTCTCGCTGACGATCGAAATGCAGATGCAGGTCATCCGTGTGCGGCGCTGGCTGCCCGACGACGTCGATGCCGAACTCGCGATTCGTTTCGAGCTCGAGTACAGCCCGGTCAGCCAGCGCTACATCGTCAGAAATCTCAACAGCGGCGATCAGGACTCCTTCGCGACACTTTACTCCGCGCTCAACAGCCTGGGCCGGGTGCAGGGGCTGCCCGTCATCGATGACGCGCTGCTCGTGCCCGAGCGGCCCTACCGGATGCGCCTGCGAGCGATGCTCAACACGCAGCAATATCCGGCGACCTTGCGGCTGCTGTTTTTCTGGCGTGGCGAGTGGCAGTTACAAAGCGAATGGTTTGAATGGTTGCTCGAAAGATAAAACGAGCCTTATATGTAACGCTTGCGGCCTCTGGCGTCGGTCTCGCTGTCGTCGCGTTGTTCCTGCTCACCCAGACTGTACAGAAGTCGGACGATTTCGACCGGCTGCAGGACGTCATTCTTGCGATCAATATTGCCGGTGGCTTCCTGCTGCTCGCGTTTCTCATCGGCAATCTTGCGCGCCTCGCGCGTGATTACCGGCGCAACGTACCGGGTGCGAAACTCAAGGCACGCATGGTGGGCATGTTCGTCGGGCTGGCCGTCCTGCCGCTGCTCGTCGTGTTCTATTTCTCCATGCAGTTTATCAACCGTGGCATCGACAGCTGGTTCAACGTCCAGGTTGAAGAGGGCCTCGACAATGCCCTGATGCTCAGTCGAGCAGCACTCGAGATGCAGAAGCGCCAGAATCTCTACGCCACACAGCAGGCAGCCCGGCGGCTGTCGCAGGTTCGCGATCGGCAGATCGTGTTCGAACTCAGCATGTTGCGCCGCGAGAGCGGCGCCAGCGAGATGACGCTATACGGTGAGAACAACACAGTGCTGGCCACGAGCACCGACAGTTCCATGGCCAGCCTGCCTAAACCGCTGAGCGAGGAAGTGGTGCTGCAGATGCAGCAGCAGCGGCCATTTGTCAGCCTCGAGTCGCTCGGTGAAGGTCAGGTCGAAGTGCGAACTGCCGTCGTGTTCACCTATCGCGGCGGCCGCACGCAGCAGGCGCGCGTTGTGCGGGCGCATTACCCTGTGACCCAAAGACTCGGGCGCATGATCAACAGCGTCGAGCGGTCCTACCAGGAATACCAGCAGCTCGTGTTTTTCCGCGAAGATCTCAAGGACCTGCTCTCGCTGACGCTCGCGTTCGTCCTGCTCCTGAGTCTGCTGGCGGCCATCTACGGCGCGTTCGTGTTGTCGCGGCGCCTGGTCGCGCCGATCCAGGACCTTGTCGCCGGTACGCGAGCCGTTGCCATGGGCGATTTCGATACCCGACTACCGACGCCCACACGGGACGAGATCGGCTTCCTGATCAGCTCGTTCAACGACATGACGCAGCGGCTTGCGACGGCCAGGCGTGAGGCCTCGCTGAACCAGGCGCTTGTCGAGGCCGAGCGCGCCAACCTCGAGGTTATCCTCGCAAGGCTATCCACAGGCGTGCTGGCGCTTGAAGCGGACCTGACGATTCGCAATGCTAACCATGCGTCGGGCGCGATTCTCGGCGTCGAGCTCGGGCAACGCGCTGGCCAAAACCTCAAGGACATTGCGCTGTCAAACCCCCTGCTCGGACAATTCGTCGACGTGGCCTGCGTGCATCTCGACGCGGGTGAGACCGAATGGCGCGAGCAAATCGTGTTACGCGGCGAGGTTGGACGGCGCGTACTGACCTGTGCGTGCACGGCGCTACCCAGCGACGACGACAAGGACGCAGGCTACGTGGTCGTCTTCGATGACATTACGGCGTTGTTGCAGGCGCAGCGTGATGCGGCCTGGGGCGAGGTTGCCCGACGCCTGGCGCACGAGATCAAGAACCCGTTGACGCCTATCCAGCTTTCCGCCGAGCGCATGCGGCGCAAGTACCTGCACGCGATGCCGGAGGACGAGGCACAGGTACTCGATCGCGCAACTCATACGATCGTGCAACAGGTCGAAGCGATGAAGGAAATGGTCAACGCGTTTAGCGACTATGCGCGAGCGCCTGATATGGAGATGAGCCTTTTTGATCTCGACAAGCTCGTACACGAAATCGTCGATCTTTATCGCGCGCAGGAGAGTGAGGTGGAGATCGTGTTGACCTCGGACCCCACGATGCCACTTATCGAAGCCGACATGGGACGCATTCGCCAGATCCTGCACAACCTGATTCGTAATGCCATCGAAGCGCTCGAGAGCAGCAGCAACGGCCGTATTGACATTCATGTGAGTGGCGCGGAGATTGACGGCGTTGAAATAATCCAGATAAAGGTCGAAGACAATGGTCCGGGCTTCCACATGGGTTCGGTTAGCCAGATCTTCGACCCTTACGTAACGACGAAGCCCAAGGGCACGGGACTCGGGCTCGCCATTGTGAAGAAGCTCGTCGAAGAACACGTGGGCTCTATCCGGGCCCGCAACAGCAGCGAAGGTGGGGCGATCATCAGCATACGATTGCCCGTCAATGAAGCCGCGCGTGAGCAGATGATCGCGAAAGCACCCGGACGCGCCGAACAAAGGAGAGAACGCGCATGAGTCATCCTCATGTACTGGTGGTCGATGACGAGGCCGATATCCGCGCCTCGATCCAGGACATTCTGTCGGACGAAAGCTACGGTGTAACCGTGGCGGCCAGCGCCACCGAAGCCCGGCAGGCGCGCAAGAAGCGTAAGTTCGATCTCGTGCTGCTCGATATCTGGATGCCGGACACGGATGGCATTACGCTGCTGCGCGAGTGGTCCGACGAGACCGAACTGAATTGCCCCGTGGTGATCATGTCAGGGCACGGGACGGTCGATACGGCCGTCGAAGCAACGCGGCTGGGCGCATTCGATTTCGTCGAAAAACCGCTGTCCCTGGCGAAGCTGCTACGAACCGTCGAGGCGGCACTCGAGTCGGCGGGTACACAGGCAAAGACCGCGCGCCGCCTTCTGCCTTCGCTGTTGGCGCCGGTCGGCCGCAGCCAGCTGATGAAGGGATTGCGCGACAGGGTTCAGCAATACGCGCGGCACGATGGGTCGGTATTGATAAGTGGCGAGCCGGGTACGGGTCGTGGCGCCTTCGCTCGATACATGCATGCGCTCAGCAAGCGAGCCGACGAGCCGCTGACGAGCCTGACGTCGGCATCAGTTACCGAGGCGGACTTCGAGGAGCAGTTGCTTGGCAGCGAGCACGACGGAGAGGTTATCGCGGGCGCGTTCGAGCGCGCATCGGGCGGCACGCTCGTTATCGACGAACTCTCGGACCTCAACGAGGCCGCGCAGAAGGTGCTGGTCGGCGTGCTCGAGGATGGTTATTTCAAGCGTGTCGGCGGGACATCAACCGTCAAGGTCGACGCGCGTATGGTTGCAACGGTGGCGGCTGACTATGAAGTCCGGATCGAGTCGGGCGCGTTGCGCCGTGATCTCGTCGCGAGTCTCAGCGAGCTGACACTGCGTGTCCCGCCGCTGCGCGACTATGCCGAGGACGTCCCTGAGTTGCTGACTTACTACGTTGACAGGCTCGTCGACTCCGAGGGCCTGACCTTTCGCAGATTCAGCGTCGCCGCCCAGAACCGCCTGCGAAACTACCCGTGGCCGGACAATGTTCGAGAGCTGAAAAACCTGGTTCGCCGCCTGTTGCTGTCGGGTAGTAGCGAGGACATTCGGTTGGAGGAAGTCGAGGCCGAGATAATGGCCACGGCGCCCGTGGATGAGCCGCTCGTCAAGCAGGACCTGCTGGCATTACCCTTGCGCGAAGCGCGCGAACAGTTCGAACGGGCTTACCTGCAGCAGCAGCTCGTGCTCTGTCACGGCAAGGTTGGGCAACTCGCGAAACGCGTGGGCATGGAGCGAACGCATCTCTACCGGAAGTTGCGGTCGCTCGGTGTTGACTTCAAGTCTGTCGGCAGCGACGACTGACACCTCTCTGGATATCAGCGATCGCCCAATACCCCGAGGGCACGTAGCATGATTCGTTGGCGGACTGTCTCGCTGCGCTCGCTTTATGTCCTGCCAACGAACATCTTGTGCGCTCGCCTACAACCCGTGACATGGATTGTCGGCGGTGAGCATGGAGATGTCACACCAAGCGAGTTATCGAAGATTGTCCGAGCGACTGGGACATCTCCGTGATCGCCGCGAATAAACCGGCTATCGGCATGTCGGCCGATCGCTTGCGACTCAAGAAATGTTAGTCGTCGTCGGTCTGAAGAACGTGCGGCGTTACGGGTGACCTGGGTGCGGGTAGTACCTTGCCGTCATTGCGGAATGTGAGCCCGGGCTCCCCGAAATCCTCGATACTCAGCCCGCGCATCAGGTTCAGGGCGCGCTTGCGCGGATCGATGCTCGGCCCGGCAGGCCTCAGCTGCACGGTCGAGACGATGTCGGCTTCGACGAAACTCCCATCGCCGTCCACGGTGGTGGTCAGGATCGGCGCAACACCCTTGATGCCCGCGACACTGATGCCGTAATAGGTCGCGAAGTTGCCGAGGCTGTAGGCAATCAGCCGGTCCTTGTACAACTCCATGCCGCGCACGACATGCGGACCGTGGCCGATCACGAGGTCGGCGCCCGCGTCGACGATGCCGCGGGCGAACCACACGACATCACCACGCGGTTCACCGTAGTACTCTTCTTCGGCGAACGGTATATGTGTAACGTCGGCACCCTCGGCGCCGCCATGAAACGACACGACAACGACATCGTGGGATTCCGCGAAGCGCGCCACCGTTTCGAACGCGAGTTCGTAGTCGAGCATCATGTTGGAGTTCCTGGTCACGGCGTAGGCCAGCACCGCTACGCGCATACCCTTGACTTCAAAACTCGCAAAATCGTCCACACGTCCCGTGTGATGCATGCCGGCGGCAGCGATCGCCTGCATGCTGCTCGTGCGCCCTTCTTCGCCAAAGTCGCGCGCATGATTGTTGGCGAGGCTCAGCACATCGAAACCGGCCGCGCGGTAGTGGTAGGCGTACCGGGTAGGGGAGCGAAACAGGTAACAGGCGGCCGGGTTGCTGCACTTCTTGCCGGGTTCGCCGCCATCGAGCAGCACGCCCTCGAGATTGCCGAAAGCGATATCCGCCGCATACAACACGGGCGCGATCTCGGCGAGAAAGCCGATGCCATCGTCATCGGGCAGGTGGTTTTGCGGGTAGTCGGTGCCGATCATCATGTCACCGACAGCTGCAATGCTCAGCCGCAAGCTCGACCTGTCGGGCTCAGGCGCCGGTTCCGGCACAGGCGCGGGTGACGGGACCGCTTCAACCGGCGGTGGTTCCGGTTCGGGAGGTGGAGTAACACACGCGCCGAGCGGCAGCAGCAGGGCAATCGACAGGTAATGGCGAAGCCTAGTCACCGAGACGAATTCGGAAAACGTCGATCTTCGCGGCACGCAGGCGACTGCGCAGCAAGTTCAGTTCGTCCAGATCGTCGGTGGGACCGATGTACACACGATGGTAGTTCCGGTCATTGAGCTTCACGCGCTGGATGTGCGATTCGATGCCCTGCAACGCAAGTTCGGCGCGACGACGGTCGGCGTCCTTGTGCGTTGAAAAGGAACCCGCCTGCAGTACATAGACGCCCGGCTCTTCGATAGCTTGCGGTTCCAGGTCAGCCCTGACCTCCGGGGGCGTCTCGTCGGTCAGTATCTCGACGTTCGGCAGAATGTCGTAAAACGTGAAGCGTTTGTCCTTCTTTTCAACGGGTTCTTCCGCCGCGGCCGCGGCCTCGCCGTTGTCGTCAAGCGCTTTCTGCATGCTCGCGGGTTCGGGTGCCGCGGCAACGGGAACGACAGAAGGCTGGCGATCGTTCATGTAAACGGCGACGGCGACGGCGAGCCCGACGCCGAGTCCGAACAACATCCAGGCGACGGGCGGGTACTCCGACTTCCTGGCGCGGCTCTTGCGCGAGGTCTTGCGTCGCGTCTTGCGTCTCGCCATTACATCTGCTCCGGCGCCGACACGCCAAGAATGCCGAGGCCATTCGCGATGACTATCCGGGTCGCCGAAACCAGGTACAGCCGCGCGTCGCGAAGCGCCGCATCGTCGACGATAAAGGCATGCGCGTTGTAATAAGTATGAAAATCGTTTGCCAGGTCCCGGAGGAAATGCACGAGGTGTTGCGGCGCACGATTGTTCGCCGCGAGCTCCAGGACCTCGGGATAACGACTGAGGCTCGTCATGAGCGCCTTTTCCTGCGGCTCCACGAGTAACGCGAGCTGGTCTCTGCCGTTGGCCCGGTCCCACTGCAGTGCCTTCTCGCCGAGTTGTCTGAACACGCTGGCGACGCGCGCATGCGCGTACTGGATGTAATAGACCGGGTTGTCGTTGGATTGAGACTTCGCGACGTCGAGATCGAAATCCAGATGCTGGTCGTTAGACCGCGACACATAGTAGAAACGAGCGGCATCGTTGCCAACTTCGGCCCGGAGCTGGCGCAAGGTGTCGAACTCGCCCGACCGCGTCGACATCTGCATCTTCTCGCCACCGCGGTACAGCGTGACGAACTGCACGAGCTTGACCTCGAGATCGTCCCCCTTGTAGCCCATGGCTTCGAGCCCAGCCTTGAGGCGCGGAGCGTAACCATGATGGTCGGCGCCCAGGATATCGATCAGGTGATCGAAACCGCGCTCGCGCTTTTCAAAGTGATACGCGATGTCCGATGCGAAATAGGTCCTGACACCGTTTTCGCGCACGACGACACGATCTTTCTCGTCACCGAAATCGGTCGCACGAAACCACGTTGCGCCGTCCTTCTTATAGAGCATGCCGCGCTCTTCGAGGACGGCCAGTGCGTTATCGATCGCGTCGCCCCCGGTCAGGTCCTGTTCCGAGTACCAACGGTCGAAGATAATGCCGAATTCCGCGAGGTCATCCTCGATGTCATCGCGAATCGAATCGAGCGTTTGCTGGCGCAGTTGATTGAAGCCGCTGTCGCCGAGCAGGGTCCTGGCCCTGTCGATCAGCGCCCCGACGTAAGCTTCCTTGTCACCCTCCGGCTCGTCGGCGGGCAGACCGGACAGCACGTCGTCAGCCGTGACTGCGTTGATGCCATCTGTGTCGATCGATGCTGCGATATCACGGATGTAATCGCCGCGATAAGCACCTTTCGGGAACGGCACCTCGATGCCGTCGTTCTCGATGAGCCGCAGCCATACGCTGATGCCCAGGATATCCATCTGGCGACCGGCATCGTTGACGTAGTACTCGCGGTGCACCGGGTAGCCGGCGGCTTCGAGCAGGTTGCCGACAGTTGCGCCATAGGCTGCGAGGCGGCCGTGACCGACGTGCAGGGGTCCCGTCGGGTTGGCCGATGGGAATTCGAGCAGGATCTTCGGAGACTCTTTGGGCGCCTGCCGGCCGTAGTTTTCGCTCGCGTCCAGGACCGATTCCATTTCGGAATGGAACGCTGACGGGCTCAGGTGAAAATTGATGAACCCGGGGCCCGCGATATCGGTCTTGTTCACCTGGCTGCTGTCCGACAGTGCTTCGACGATGCTCGCCGCAATATCCCGCGGACTCTTGCGAGCGGGTTTCGCGAGGCGCATCGCAATATTGCTGGCGAAGTCGCCGTGTGCCGGATCGCGGGTACGCTCCACGGTCGCGGCGACCGAGAGGTCGGCTGCCGCTTCATTGAGTTCGGGGAGGCCTGAAAGGGCCTGGCTGAGGATGTCTGCGACGATGTGTTTCATGGTGGGGCCAGTTTTGCGAGGCGGCAATTCTACCTGCTTATTTCAGGGGATGTGGACCTCGCGTCAGAAAAGCTCGATCGGGTCGACGTCGATGGACCAGCGCACCTTGCGTGCCGACGGTTCCTCTTCGAGTGCCGGGCGCAGCTCACGTAGCAGCCTGTGCAGCATCTGCCGATCACTGCTCTGCAGCAGCAGCTGCGTGCGGTAACGCCCCGCCTTGCGAGTCATCGGCGCGTCGACGGGCCCAAGGATGCGCAGCCTGTCGTCTGCCCTGTCCGCCGCCCTGCGCCTTGCCACTTCGAGAAATCCGAGCGCGTCGTCATGGCGGTGCGCAGCCGCGCGAATCAATGCCAGTCGCGTGAACGGCGGCCATCGCGTGAGTTCGCGCTCCGCCAGCGCTTCTGCCGATACCTTTTCGTAGCCGCCTTCGATCAGCGTCGACCAGAACGGGTGCTCCGGGAACGCCGTCTGGATGAGCACCTCGCCCTGGCGGCTTTCACGACCGGCCCTGCCGGCGACCTGCACGATCGACTGTGCCATGCGTTCGGCGCTGCGAAAGTCGGTGCCGAACAGCCCCTGGTCCGCGTTAACGATGCCGACCAGCGTGAGCTTCGGGAAGTGGTGGCCCTTCGACAGCATCTGCGTGCCGACGAGTATGTCCGCATGGCCCTGCATCGCCTGCTCGAGCGCCTCGTTCATCGCACCTTTTTGCTGCATGCTGTCGCTGTCGATGCGGGTAACCGATCGTCCTGGAAAGCGCGACCGCAGTGCTTCCTCAAGCCGTTGGGTTCCCTCGCCGAGTGGTTTGACGGTCTCGCCGCATTCGTCACAGCGGGTTTCGAGCGGACGCACGGCGCCGCAATGATGACAACGCAATTCGCGGCTGCGGGCATGCACCGTGAGGCGCGAGTCACAACGACTGCACTCCGCAATATGACCGCAGGCGGCACAGATCAGGGTTGGCGCGAAACCGCGGCGGTTCAGAAATATCAGCGCCTGCCCGCCCGCATCCAGGTGACTCCCGATCGCGGCGGCCAGCGCTTCGCTGACGCCGTCCGTGGCCGGCGAGCGCATCGTGTCGATGAGCCGCACGCTCGGCGGCCGCGCGCCCCCCGCGCGTACAGGCAAACGAATGTGCTCGTAGCTGCCGCCGCGGCAGTGCTGCAGCATCTCGAGCGTGGGTGTGGCCGACCCGAGGATGACGGGTATGTCGAGGTGCTTGGCGCGCACGATGGCGAGATCGCGGGCCGAGTAGCGCAAGCCCTCCTGCTGCTTGAAAGAGTGATCGTGTTCTTCGTCGACGATGATCAGGCCCGGATTCTTCAATGGCGTAAAGATCGCCGAGCGTGTGCCGACCACGAGGCGTGCGGCGCCCGATCTCGCGGCGCGCCAGGCGGCAAGCCGTTCGGCATCGGTGCGCCCGGAGTGCAGCAATGCGGGCTCGATGCCGAGTCTTTGCCGGAGTCGGGAGACGAGCTGCGGTGTAAGACCGATTTCGGGGGCAAGTACCAGTACCTGCTGGCCGCGCTTGATAACGTCCTGCATCCGCGAAAGATAAAGTTCGGTCTTGCCGCTGCCTGTGACGCCATCGACCAGGTAAGCGCCGAACGTGTCACTCGAGCGCAGGGTCGCCAGGGCCGCGCTCTGGTCGTCGTTGAGCGGCGGGCCCTCTTGCGCGGGGCAAGCCAGCGACTCGTCGAAGTCGGCAGCCCGCGACTCGAGGCGCGCAATGAGGCCTTTTTCGATGAGTGGTTTGGCTGCGCGCCGCCAGCCAGGCATCTCTTCACTCAGCCGTTCGGCATCGACTCCATTGCCGCCCGCGTCGAGCAGGTACTCGAGCAGTTCTCCCTGCTTCGGCGCTCGGGTAGCGAGCGTTTCGATATCGGTCGCCTCGCCGAGGTCGGTGATAGAGAGCATCTCCACGCTCGGGTGCAGGGCCTTACCCTGTCGCAGCAATGCCGGCAAAGCGGCCGCAACGACTTCGCCGATCGGATGGTGGTAATAATCGCTCGTGAAACGGATCAGTCGGAGTTCGGCAGCGCCGATGACCGGTGACTCGTCGATAATCTCATCCACCCGACGAATCTTCGTGGCCGGCAGCGACGATTCGGCTGCGTGGCCAAGCACGAGCCCGACCTCGCGGCGCCGGCCAAAAGGGACCCGGACGCGGCAGCCCGCGGCGGGCAGCTCGCGGTCGTCAGGCGGCAAATAGTCGAATTCCCGCGACAATGGCACGTTGACGGCTATCTTGAGGACGGTCTGGCTCATTTATTTGACATAATGTGGTTATTTGGCGCCCGAGCGTGTCAACCGCGGCTTCTGCTGGTCCGTTAAACAGGAAAGACAAGTTAGATGACCTTGTCGTGGAGTCAAGAGATATGGACGTCGGCACCGCGGTTTTTGCGGTATCGTGCAGCGGCAAACCGAGAACAGGGACGCGAGCACTGCAAAAAGAACAGCAACTCAACCGGTTTCTGGCTGAAGTGGAACGGCGTGCTCTGCGTATTGCCGAGATCGCCGTGCGCGACCGCGACGAGGCCCAGGATCTTGTGCAGGACGCGATGATCAAGCTCGTGCGCAACTATTCGGGGCGCAGCAAGGAGGAATGGACACCGCTGTTCTACCGGATATTGCAGAATGGAGTACGCGACTGGCAGAGGCGACAGATGGTCAGGAATCGCGTCATGGTCTGGTTTCGCAGGAAACCGACGGAGGATAATGACTATGACGCGATAGCGGCGGCGCCCGATCCAACGGGCCGCGCGCCCGACGAGGAGCTTGCCAACAGCGAGGCCATGGACAGTCTCGAGACCGCGGTTCACGATCTGCCCGAGCGGCAGCGCGAGGCGTTCATGCTGCGAACATTCGAGGGACTGGACGTTGCCGGTACGGCCATCGCCATGGGCTGCAGCCAGGGCAGCGTGAAAACACATTATTCCCGCGCGGTGCATACCTTGCGGGAGCGACTTGAAGAGCACCGGCCCGACAGTTTCGGGCCTGCGGAAGGTAAAACATGAAAAAGTCAGACGAGGATTTCGGCAGGCAGGCCAAAGAGGCATTCGATGCTTCGGTCGACAGGCTCGACGCGGCCACATTGTCGAAGCTGACCCAGAGCCGCCATGCGGCATTGGCCGAGCTCGACAGACCGATGCGGCAATGGTCGCGATGGATGCCCGCGACCGGGGTTGCGGCTGCGGTGGCGATCGCCGTCATGGTCTTGCAGAGCCCGGCGCCGGTGAATGAACTGCCAACCGCCGTGACGGACATGGAAATCCTGCTCGGTGAAGACAGCATCGAGATGCTCGAAGACCTCGAGTTCTACAGCTGGATCGACACCGTGGACCTGGAGGCCGATGTTGGCTGAGCACGGCTTCGGCGTGATGGTCTGCGGCCTGCTGCTTTGTGGCGGCATCGCCGCGGCCGAAGAAGAGGACGTGCCAGACATGGAGTTTCTCGAGTACCTCGGCATGTGGGAGGAAACGGACGAAGACTGGCAGATCTTCGAGGAAACGATGACAGTGGACAATGAAGAGCGGAGCGACCCCGTAGCCGAGGGTGAAGAGTCGATGGAGAAAGAAGATGAGAGTTAGATCGATTGTCACATTGCTGGTGCTGTTCCTGGCCAACGTGGCCTTCGCTCAGGACGATGGCATTCGATGGGAAGAGCTGAGCGACGGGCAGCGCCAGGTTCTCGGCCAGCTCGAGGACGACTGGGGCACCCTGCCTGTCGAGCGCCAATTGCGCTTGTCGAAGGGCGCCGAGCGCTGGGCTGACATGTCGGCCGAGGAACGGACCCAGTCGCGCGATCGATTCGACTCCTGGCGCGAGCTGTCGGATGACAGACGCCAGCAGATTCGTGAGCGGGCGCAGCTGTTCCGGGATCTGCCTCCCGAGGAGAAGAAGCGTATCCGCGAGAACTACCGCAAGTATCGGAGCATGAATCGCGAACGCCGCCAGCTGCTCAGGGATCGCTACCGCCGCATGACGCCGGAGCAGCGGCAGCACCTCAGAGACCGCCTGAGAGATCGTCCTCGACCGCGCCAGAAGGGCAAGTAAATCCTGCGGAAAATCCCTACAAAAAAGGCCCCGATTCAGGGGTCTTTTGCTTTGTGCCCGAACATGTCGTCCGATACACTGCCGCAGTCCAATTGGAGGCGTAGGTATGAGAATCGGTGTCCCGAGAGAACTTCATGCAGATGAGCAACGCGTTGCGACGACCCCCGAAGTCGCGGCTCAGCTGATCAAACTTGGTTTTAGTGTCGCGGTCGAGTCTGGCGCAGGCACGAGAGCCAACTTCTCCGATAAGGCCTACCAGGAGGCCGGGTGCGAGATCGTGGCGCAGACGGCCGATCTCTGGGAGCAGTCGGACATTATTATGAAAGTGCGGGCGCCCGAAGACGAAGAGGCGGCGCGCCTGCGATCCGGAAAAACGCTGATCAGCTTCCTTTGGCCGGGCCAGAACCCCGAGCTGCTCGACAAGCTGACGGCCAGCGGCGCCACGGTCATGGCGATGGACAGCGTGCCGCGCATCTCGCGCGCGCAGAAGATGGACGCACTGAGCTCGATGGCGAACATCGCGGGTTATCGCGCGATCGTCGAGGCGTCGCAGCACTTCGGCCGCTTCTTCACAGGGCAGATCACGGCCGCCGGCAAGGTGCCGCCCGCGAAGGTGCTGGTCATCGGCGCCGGCGTAGCGGGCCTCGCCGCCATCGGCGCGGCCAAGAGCATGGGCGCCATCGTGCGTTCGTTCGACACTCGCCCCGAGGTCAAGGAGCAGGTCGAGAGCATGGACGCCGAGTTCCTGATGCTCGATTTCGAAGACGATGAAGACGGCTCGGGCGAAGGCGGCTACGCCAAGGTCATGAGCGACGAGTTCATCAAGGCCGAAATGGAGCTGTTCGCGGATCAGGCGAAAGACGTCGACATCATCGTTACCACGGCCCTGATTCCGGGCAAGCCTGCGCCGCGGCTGATCACGGCCGAGATGGTCGAGTCCATGAAGGACGGTAGCGTCATCGTCGACCTCGCGGCCGAACAGGGCGGCAACTGCGAGCTCACCGAGCCCGGAACCGTCGCGGTCAAAAACGGTGTATCCATCATCGGCTACACGGACCTGCCCAGTCGCCTGGCCGCACAGTCGAGCCAGCTTTATGCGACCAACCTGCGGCACCTCTTAACGGACCTGACGCCTGAAAAAGACGGCAACATCGTCGTCGACTTCGAGGATGAGGTGATCCGCGGTACGACCGTATGCAAGGAAGGCGAGAAGACCTGGCCGCCACCCGCGCCGAAGTTGTCGGCCGCGCCGCAGAAGGCCGAGCCGGTGCCTGCGCCTGTTGCCGCGGAGCCCGAGAAACGTTCGTTGATGGGCCCGATCATCGGCGTGGTAATTGCGGGTATCGCCCTGCTTGGGCTCGGTGCCGTTGCGCCTCCGTCATTCATGGCGCACTTCACGGTCTTCGTGCTGGCGTGTTTTATCGGTTACATGGTGATCTGGAACGTGACACCGGCGCTGCACACGCCGCTAATGAGTGTCACCAACGCGATATCGAGCATCATCGTCATCGGCGCATTGCTGCAGCTCAGTTCGGCTAACAACGTGATCATGTGGATTGCGGCGGTGACGGTTGGTGTTACGGCCATCAATATCGCAGGCGGTTTCGCGGTGACGCGCCGCATGCTCGAAATGTTCAGGAAGTGAGACCATCATGATGACACAAGGATTATTCACACTGCCGCAGGGCGTGGTTACGGTCTCCTACATCATCGCGACTATTCTCTTTATCCTCGCGCTCGGTGGCCTCTCCAACCAGGAAACGGCGCGTCGCGGTAACTGGTACGGCATCATCGGCATGACGATTGCCCTGATCGCGACGATCTTCGGCAAGGTTACCGATAACTATGATCTGTTGATCGTAGCGCTGTTGATCGGTGGCACTATTGGTCTCTGGGCCGCGCGGCGCGTGCAGATGACGCAGATGCCCGAACTTGTCGCGATCCTGCACAGCCTCGTCGGTGCCGCGGCCGTCGCAGTGGGCTTCGCTAACTTCATGGATCCGGACGCGCACTTCGAGGGCGTCGAGGGAACGATCCATGACATCGAGACCTACCTGGGCGTACTCATTGGTGCGGTGACCTTCTCGGGCTCCGTTATTGCGTTCGGCAAGCTGTCGGCACGCATTAGCGGCAACCCGCTGATACTGCCCGCACGCCACTGGCTGAACCTGCTGCTGTTGATTGGCGCAATCTATTATGGCTACGCGTTTGTCCAGGAATCGGCAGCCGGCGGCGGCCTGAACCCGCTCATCATCATGACGGTCATCGCGCTGCTGTTCGGTATCCACATGGTTATGGCCATTGGCGGCGCCGACATGCCGGTCGTTGTCTCCATGCTCAACAGCTACTCCGGGTGGGCGGCGTCAGCGACGGGCTTCATGCTCAACAACGACCTGCTGATCGTCACCGGCGCGCTCGTGGGTTCGAGCGGCGCGATCCTGAGTTACATCATGTGCCGCGCCATGAATCGGAACTTCCTGGCGGTTATCGCGGGTGGTTTCGGCACAGGCGGTGGCGCCGCGGCCAAAGGCGTCGGCGAGGACCAGGGCGAGGTTGCGCCGATCGAGGCGCTGGAAACAGCCGAACTGCTGGATAATGCCAAGGAAGTCATGATCATCCCGGGTTACGGCATGGCCGTCGCCCAGGCGCAGCACACGGTTTTCGAGATAACGAAAATGCTGCGCGAGAAAGGCGTGAACGTGCGCTTCGGCATCCATCCAGTCGCGGGCCGCATGCCGGGCCACATGAACGTGCTGCTCGCCGAGGCCAAGGTGCCCTACGACATCGTGTTCGAGATGGATGAGATCAACGAGGACTTCCCCGACGTCGACGTTTCGGTCGTAATCGGAGCCAACGACATCGTGAATCCGTCCGCGCTCACGGATCCGGACAGCCCTATCGCCGGCATGCCGGTGCTGGAATGCTGGAAGGGCAAGGTTTCGATCGTGTTGAAGCGCAGCATGGCGACCGGTTATGCGGGCGTGCAGAACCCGCTGTTCTTCCTCGACAACACGCGCATGTTGTTCGGCGATGCGAAAGCGACTCTGGACGAGGTTTTGAAGGACTTATAAGCATTTGCGAGCACTGGTTACTTGGCGATGTAACATAGTTTCGTCATAATCGGGGCATGCTCGCTGGATTAGCATCCGACATAACGCAGCAGGTTCTCAGGACCGACGTTGCCGGAATGCCGCTCGAGTGGATCGACTACCGCGAAGCGGTGCGTCTCTACCACGCGGACCAGGTCGCTTATGACTGCGGTACGCGCCTGTACTCGGTTTTCGGTGGCTACAGCTCGATCGACGGCCGTCGTAGTCGCATCGACGTCAATTCTATTATCGCGACGCATGGCACCAGCCAGGGGCTGTCACGCAATCGCGATCATTACGTTCCGCCGCTCAATAACCGCACGCTGTTCAAACGCGACGCAAACCTGTGCCTTTACTGCGGCATGCGCTACATGACGCGCGACCTGACGCGCGATCACATTACGCCCGTGTCACAGGGCGGCAGGGACGCCTGGAATAATGTCGCGACGGCCTGTCGGCGCTGCAACAACTACAAGGGCGGTCGTACACCGGAACAGGCGGCGATGGAGCTCATCGCGGTTCCGTTCACGCCGAACTACGCCGAGTATATTTATCTCAAGGGTCGTCGGGTGCTTGCGGACCAGATGCAATACCTCCTCGCGCACATACCGCGCACGAGTCCGCTACATGCGCGACTGAGCGGTCATCTCGCGAACGGCGAGGAAATCGTCGAAGTTCACTTCCACGACTGATGCAATACCTGATCGACGCCAGCGTCTATGTATTTCGGGCTTACTACTCGATGCCCGAGGACATGGTCGACGACAACGGCAATCCTATCAACGCGCTGTACGGCTTTTGTCGCTTCATGGGCGACTTCATGGAACGGGTGACACCCGAATACGTTGCCGTGCTTTTCGACGAGAGTCTGTCAAAGTCGTTTCGAACGGAGATCTATCCTGAATACAAGGCGAATCGCGACCCGGCGCCGGAAGATCTCAAACGACAATTCCAACAGTGTCGCCGCTACGTCCGCGCACTCGGCGTCATGGAGTATGCGAGCCCGAGGTATGAAGCTGATGACCTGATCGGCACACTCGTCGAACATGGTCGCAACCAGGGACGTCCTTCGACGATCGTCAGCCGGGACAAGGACCTGACGCAGCTCCTGACCAAAGAAGATGTGTTCTGGGACTTTGCGGGCAAAGGCAAGCTGCGTTACGAGCAGATTCCCGATTCGTTCGGCGTCTGGCCCGAGCAGATCGCGGACTTCCTCGCGCTCGCGGGAGACGCGGTCGACAACATCAAGGGCGTTCCGGGCGTCGGCAAGAAGACGGCAACTGTCCTGCTGCAGCACTTCGGCAGTCTCGCGGAAATCTATGACAATCTCGATCGCGTTCACGAGGTCAACGTGCGTGGCGCCAAGACGCTCGGCACAAAACTCGAAACGCATCGCGACGACGCGATGCTCGCGCGTCAGTTGACCGGGATTGCCTGCGACGCGCCAATCGACGACGCTGAAACCGCGATGCAACCATCGGCACCGAGACTCGGCGCGATCAATGCGCTGTTCGACGAGGCCGGCATAGGTACCGCGCTGCGGCGACAGGCCGAGCGAGTATCCGACATCTATCGTCACTGACGTGCCTGACTGGGCGTCCATCCTGGAGCATCTTCGCGACGCGGGCGTCGCTACCGACCCTGAGGCCGAACCGCGGCCGGTCGGCGGCGGTGACATCAGCGCTGCCTGGAGGCTCGACAGCGACGACGGACCTGTATTTCTCAAGACAGGCCCCTCCTCGTCCGCCGAAATGTTTTTTGCCGAAGCCGAGGGCCTCTCGGAACTGGGTGCGGCCAACGCAGTGCGCGTTCCCGCCGTGCTTGCCGCGGACATTGTTCGGGATACGGCGTTCATCGCGATCGAGTGGCTCGAATTCGAAAGGGCCTCGGCGGCCAGCGAGCGACTGCTGGGCGAGCAACTGGCGGCCATGCACCGGGTGACGAAACAGCAGTTCGGCTGGCACCGCGACAACACCATAGGGCTGACGCCGCAGCACAACACCTGGTCACAGGACTGGGTGGCGTTCTTCAGAGAGCATCGACTCGGTTACCAGTTCGAGCTGGCGGCAAGCAATGGCTTCAGGGGCGAGTTGCAGGAGCTCGGATCGCGCCTTCTCAAACGATTGCCTGTCTTCTTCGAGGACTACGAGCCTGTTGCATCGCTGCTGCACGGCGACCTGTGGGGCGGTAACTGGGCGACCAGCGCGGGTTCGCCCGTCATCTTTGACCCTGCCGTGTACTATGGAGACAGGGAAACCGACCTGGCGATGACGCGCTTGTTCGGGGGGTTCGGGCGTCGTTTCTATGCGGCTTACGAAGCAAGCTGGCCTCTCGAGCCCGGACACGGCGCAAGGCAGCATTTGTATCAGCTCTATCATGTGCTGAATCACCTTAACCTGTTCGGCAGCGGCTACCACGGGCGGGCCATGGCATTGATGAGAGAGCTCTTATGAAGACGACGATGACAGTCCTCGTAGCGCTGCTGTTTGCGCAGCTGGCCGCGGCCCACGAGCCGGGCCCACCGGGCTTTCTCGACGGTCGCCTGCAGCGAATCGACAATGCGATCAATGCGGAAATCTCGATTGGCAAGATCCCGGGCGCCGTTGCGCTAATCATGAAAGATGGCGACGTCGCTTATCACAAGAGCTTCGGCGTCGCGGACATCGACTCCGGGACTCCGATGCAGACCGACAGCATTTTCCGCATCGCATCGATGACGAAAGCGATTACTTCGGTGGCGGCGATGACGCTCTACGAGCGCGGCTACTTCAGGCTCAACGACCCGATTGCAAAGTATCTGCCGGAGTTCGGAGACATGCGCGTCGTCAGCGCTGTCGACGATGATGGTAATGTCGTGACGACCGTGCCGGCAAAGAACCCGATACGGGTCATTCACCTCCTGACGCACACGGCAGGACTCGGTTACCCGTTTGTCCCGAGCCAGGTGCAGAAGGCGTATGTCGATGCGGGCATTATTGACGGTATGACGGCACGGGATGTCGACCTGGCCTCGCAAATGAGCCTGCTTGCGAGCCAGCCCCTGCTGTTCGAGCCCGGCGAACAGTTCGCCTATGGCCTCAACACCGATCTGTTGGGATACTTCGTGGAAGTCGTCAGCGGCAAACCGCTGGATGATTATTTCGCCGAGGAGATCTTCGAGCCGCTGGGCATGAACGACACTTACTTCTATTTGCCCGACGACAAGGCAGATCGCCTCGTTACCCTCTACGCGGCTGTGGACGAAGGCCTCGTCGTTTCACAGGGCGACGAGGCCGATATCAAGCTCGACGATCCGCGCTACCCGGTTGCGGGCGCGCGACGATATTTCTCGGGGGGTGCGGGCCTGTCTTCGACCGCGCACGACTACGCGCGCTTCCTGCAAATGCTGCTCAATGACGGCGAACTCGATGGCGCACGTATCCTCGGCAGGAAGTCGGTCGAACTCATGCGTACGGCGCGCGTCGACTGGGACGGCGATGAGGCGCCGGATTTCGGTCTTGGCTTCATGGTCGTTTCGGATATCGGCAAGCACGGCGAGATCGGTTCGCCCGGTACCTACGCATGGGGTGGGGCCTTCAACACGACCTACTGGATTGATCCCGTCGAAAAACTCGTGGCCGTGTACATGTCGCAGGCACGTCCGACGAAGTCCGACATGGGAGACCGCTTTAGCACGCTGGTGTACCAGGCGCTCGAATAGGCCCTGCGTAGAGCCCTTATGCGTACTTTACTGCGTCATATCCGACGCAGTCACGAGCTCTGTCAGCATGCGTTCGAACGCGTCCCAGCGTGACTCGAGGTCATCCCCCTGGCTTTCTATGTAGTCGCGTACGATGTCCTGCCCAAGGCTGTAGTTGAGTACGTAGGAGCGATACTGCTCGATAAACCTGACGCTCTGTTCGGCCCGTTCGCGCGACGAAAGGCCGTAGCGGCGTCGCTGCTCGATGGCTTCTTCGCGGGTGATCTGGCCATCGAGATAGCGTTGTGCCGTAGCAACCTGCGAGTGCGCGAGCTTTCTTCTCAGCTCATTGAGCTGGTTCAGCGTCGTTGCCATTTCCGGGTCCAGGCCGGCGCGCGGAAACAGCACGTCACGCTCGTATGCGATTTTTTGATCGCCGGGAAAAGCGAGATCGATGCCGTAATTGGCGCTGCCTTCGCCAATCAGGGCATACGGGCTGAACAACGGGTATATTGAAAACTCGATCCAGCCCCTGTCATTCAATACCCGGTTCTCGACAAGGACGTTCCAGACATGGTGACCCGGGTAACCCTCGTGACAGCCGAGATCGACGGCGCGATCGATCTTCAGCGAAAAATCCGTGTTGATCTGCATGAGGCTCGTATTGTCGCCCTGGTACCAGTTGTAGCCCGACCAATTGACGCCGTTGACGTACTCCAGGACGAAGCCCTCTGACTCGGGAAGCATGATGTGCTCGAGTGTGCGTCGCCGGCACTCGTCGATCGCGAGTCCCAGTACCGCGTCCACGTCTTCTTCGGGAATCGCGAGGCTTTCCATGAACGCATCGACGCGGTCCGCGACGTCACCATCACCCGGGAACAGCGCATCGATCTCTTCGAGTGCGGCGTCGAACTCCGCGAAATCGTAAGCTGGCAGGCTCGCGTCATAGACGCGCCTGGCTTCTTCGGCGAACGAGAACGATTCGCCATTCGCCATGCGCATCCGAGCGTCCATGGCACGCACGTTGCGCAGCAGCGCCCTGTGGCGGATGGCCGATTCGCCTTCGGCCACGAACATGTCTTCCAGTCCCTCGTAAAGGTCCGATATCGCGTCGGCCAGCTTGTCCCTGGGCAGCAGGTCCTGCTTCGCGGATGCGGCCCAATCTGCCGGGCCGAGATAGGCATCGACATAGTCCTTGTCGTATTCACCGAGCTGTAAAGCGAGTTTCACGAATTCCTGGGCGGCATGATCCAGCGCGTCGGGACGATCATCGCCGCATGACGCAGCGGTCAGCAGTGTCAGGACGAGTAGCAGTGTCTTGTGCGAAGTGATATTTCTCATAAGTACCTTACCTTACCGCGATAGCCTGGATTTCGAATCGCATACCGAACAGCAATTGCCCGGACCCGACGAAAGCGCGTGCCGGGTAGTTGCCATCGAAGTAACTTCGATAAACCTCATTGAAATCGCCAAACAACGAAAGGTCCGGGCAGTAGATCGTAACTGAAACGAGATCCTCGAGCGTCATGTCCGCAAGCGCCAAAGTGTCTTTCACATTCTCCATGAGCAATCTGGCTTCGGCTTTCGGGTCATCGGGCACGCTCATCGTTTCGAGGTCGATGCCGCCGTTCCCTGACAGGTAAAGCGTATTGCCGACGAGCACGGCATCGCTGATTGGGATACCGAGTGCCTCCGTCTTCGCGAGGCTGAAGGTGCGGCGTTCAGTGCGGGTATCGTCCGCGGCGGCTACCGAGGCGAGGGCGACGGCGACAAGAAAAATCGTGAGCTGGCGGACATGCATGGCTTTGCTCCGGTATGGTTTCGGCGATAATAGTATCGTCCGTCGTGATCGGAAGATAATTTGTGCAGAACATCGACGAAAATTTCCAATGGCCAGTATCTGCCAGCCAGCGCATTGCCGCACCCCGTGAGGAGGTCTGGCGCGTCATTTCCGCACCCGGCAACCTCGAGTCCTGCCATCCATTCTGCAGGAAGAACCCGGTTCAGGTCTGGGACGGTGCGCGTTCGCGGGACGAGGTGCACTACCTGAGCGGCTGGGTTTACGAACGCCGATTCCACGAATGGTATGAGGGGCGCGGTTACGATCTCGACATCTACAGGGGCGATCGGCACATGGCGGTGGTTTCCTGGCGTCTTGCCGAATTAGACGATGAGTCCTGCACGCTGCAGATCACCGTGTACCCGATGTTGCTGCAGAGTTGGCCGCTGCTCCTGCGTTGGTTCGCGTACTGGCTGCGCCTGAAGCCTTATCTTCGAAGTTACCTGCGATCGGTCGTCCTGGGGTTCGACTGGTACATCACGCGAGGCGAGCGCGTGCCCCGCAACCAGTTTGGGCGGCACCCCTGGTTTTCCGCAGAATAGCCGCGAGATCAGCCCGGAAATTCGCTCGCGTCGCCGGACTCGTCCACTTCGTAGGCTTCGCCGAGAAAGTCTTCCTCGAAGGCGAATAAGGTCGTGCCTTCCGGCGCCCGGATGGCCACGAAAGCGCCCTCGAAACCCGGAAACTTGTCGAAGTCCATGCCACGCTGTTCCAGTAGTCCCATCAGGCCGTGGCGATCGGGGCACTTGAAGCACAGCGACGGTCCCTCGAGCGCGATACTCTCCGACAGCCCCAGGGGCACGCCATCGGCATCGAAACGCATATGGGTCGTTGGCTCCTCGCGCATCTCGAGCAAGGTCGGCGCTATTGGCGCCCAGAACCGGGCCGCGCGCAGCGCGTCCCGAACCGGCAGCGTCAACTCGAACCAGCTTCCGCAGGCCGAATCTTTCTCCGCGTCCTCGCTCACGTTGAAGGTGCGTGCTTCGAGCATCGTTATTGTGTGCTTATCGCGGTCCGGGAAGCGTATTTCGTTGAATGCATCTTCGCCAAGCTGCATGAAACTGAAGTCGAAGCCGTGATCGGCCATCGAGCGTGCGTGCTTTGCGAGGTCCTGTTGCACGAACGCGATGGCGGGCGCATCGAAGTCACGATCGTGCAGGCCGATATTCAACTCGCCGTCACTGACGACAGCATACTTGTGCGTCCACATGTCGCCGATTTCGAGTTCGACGAATCCCAGCGTTTTGTAAAAGTGCAGCGACTCGAGGATCTCGGGCGTGCGCACCGAGAACTCGAGGAAGCGGCCGAGGGTACTCATTTCTCTGCGCCAAGTTCGATGGCGCGCTGGCGTGAAAGTGGGTCTTCCTCATAGCTCTCTGGCCAACCGCCGAGGTGTTTCTCGACGAGGCCGGTCAAGAAGCCGACATGGTCCGCACGTGCGTTGAGCGCAGGAATGTAATGCAGCGCGCCGCCACCCGATTCCTCGAACAGCTCGGCATTCTGCATCGCGATCTCCTCGAGTGTTTCGAGGCAGTCGCTCGAAAACCCCGGGCACACGACGTCGAGCGTGCCGAGCTTGTTCTTGCCGAGTTCGGCGACAGTCTCGTCGGTATACGGTCGCAGCCACTCCTCGCGTCCAACGCGAGACTGGAACGACAGCACCCAATCATCATCTGCGAGCCCAAGCGTCTCTACCACCAGGCGCGCCGTCTTGCGGCACTGGCAATGATAAGGGTCGCCGCCGAGGAGGGTGCTCTTGGGCACGCCATGAAAAGAGAACATGAGCTTGTCGCCACGGCCGTGTTCGGCCCAGTATTCCGTGATACTCGCAACCAGCGCGTCGACGTAGCCGCGCTCATCGTGATACTGGTTAATGAAGCGCAGCTCGGGGACCCAGCGCAACTTGTTCAGCTTGCGGGCGACGGCATCGATGACCGATGCCGTCGTCGTGCCCGAATACTGCGGATAGAGCGGCAGCACGAGCAGCCGGCGAGCGCCCTTGGCCAACAGACGGTCTACAGCGTCGTCGATCGACGGATCGCCATAGCTCATGCCAAGCTCGACCTTGACGGCACCCGAGTACCGTGCGTCGAGCAACTGCTGCATTTCGCTGGCAATTGCCAGCGAGTAGATCATCAATGGCGAACCCTCATCGGTCCAGATCTCACGGTACGCGGCGGCAGAGCGAGACGGTCGAATACGCAGGATAATGCCGTTGAGAATCAGCCACCACAGCCAGCGCGGGTATTCGACGACTCGCGGGTCGGACAGGAACTGCTTCAGGAAGCGTCGTACGGCCGAACTCGTCGGTGCCTCCGGGGTGCCGAGATTGACGAGCAGGATGCCAGTGGACTCGGCGAGCCCATGTTCGAACTTGGGTGTGGACTGGTACGACGGCATTGACCCGGCACGCGCATTTGGACGCGCCCAACACTACTGCAAAGGTCGGCTCAGTGCCACCCGATCGCGCTATAATTCATTGTCTTGATTGACAATTGTGTCGTGAGACCCTTATGAACATACAGAAGGAACAGGAACAGCCCTCGTCCGAGCGTTGGACGCTGGTGCGTGATATCGCAGTCTTGCAGGCGAAACTGATCGTCGATGGACTGCGAGACCTGGTGCTCGTGCCCGCCTCGATCGTCGCAGGTATTGTGAGTCTCACCACTGGTACAGACGGTAGACCCGGCACGCAGTTCTACCAGCTGCTCGGTCTGGGCAAACAGAGCGAACGCTGGATCAATCTGTTCGGTGCGCTGGAAAATGCGCCCCCGGACCTTGAGCAGATCGAGCCGTTCCCGGAGGCGGACATGGACGAGCTCGTCGGCAAGCTCGAGACATTCGTCAGGGACGAGGAAAGCCGCGGCACGGTCACAAACCAGGCGAGAGAGCGACTCGAGAAAGTGCTCAACGCCATTAACCGGGGCCGCCGTTGACGAACGGCTGCTTTTTCCAATAGCGGACGATTGAACGTCTTGTTTGGGGAAACTGTGACGGTCGGCTTTCGGCCGAGGCTGTGTAAAAACTCGGAATCGACCCTCTGAACTCAAGTCTACGCTGCGCAAATTTGCGACATAAACAATCGGTCCAGCAGTAAGGCCAGCGTCACCAGACGCGCAGCACACGTGTTGTGGGGCCGGATTCCACGGCGACTCTCGGGAGTCGGTGCCTCGCGTGTTTTCA
>Ga0209567_10000008_pt1 | contig 78766 bp, 69 predicted proteins | sample COG_12_FD_184756 | JGI IMG/M metagenome (GOLD analysis project Ga0209567, IMG submission 184756) | Pelagic marine sediment microbial communities from the LTER site Helgoland, North Sea, for post-phytoplankton bloom and carbon turnover... | ecosystem: Environmental > Aquatic > Marine > Neritic... | reverse complement strand
GGGGCTGGTTGTGAGCCGGGTAATCGAAGATTTTTCAACCCGGAGATCTACCGGATAGTCCTGTTCGATCAGCGGGGCGCCGGACATTCCCGTCCCCATGCCGGTCTTAGAAATAACACAACCCGGGATCTGATAGAGGATATGGAAAGGATTCGCGAGCGCCTCGGTATCGACAGGTGGGTGCTATTCGGCGGATCCTGGGGTTCTACACTTGCGCTCAGCTATGCCGAGTGCTACCCGGTCCACGTGCTGGCAATGATCTTGAGGGGCATATTTCTCTGCCGTCCGCACGAGATTAGATGGTTTTACCAGGAAGGTGCTAGCCGGATCTTTCCGGAGTATTGGCAAGACTACCTGGCCCAGATACCGGACGACGAGCGCGTCGATCTGGTTCGCGCCTATCATCGAAGGCTTACTGGTGACGACGAGATTGCCCGTATGTCGGCAGCGAAAGCCTGGTCGATTTGGGAAGGCCGGTGCTCTACCCTGCTGACCGAAAAAACTGCTCTACATCGTTTTTCAGATCCGCACTTTGCTCTGAGTCTGGCGCGTATTGAGGCACACTATTTCGTAAACAACAGCTTTCTGGCTTACAACCAGATTCTCAGGGACGCGTATCGCCTGGCGGACATCCCCGGCATAGTCATTCACGGCCGATATGACATGGTCTGTCCAATCGAAAACGCCTTCCAGCTTCATCGGGCGTGGCCAAAATCACAATTGAGGATCATCCCCGACTGTGGCCATGCCGCCGGTGAACCGGGGATTACAAATGCGCTCATCAAATCGACGATTGAGATCGCCCGCCTGCTCACGCGGGACCAATCCTCCTAGATGGCTGCCTATGCCGTGGGCGACGTTCAGGGTTGCTATGGCGCGCTTTGCCGCCTTCTTGACAAGTTGATGTTCGATGAATCCCGGGACGAACTCTGGCTGGCCGGAGACCTTGTCAATCGAGGGCCCGAATCCGCGAAAGTTATACGCCTGGCAAAGTCGCTTCCGAATATCCGGGTTGTTTTGGGTAATCATGATCTTCATTTGCTGGCAGTCTCAACCGGCTTCAGACAAGTCAAACAAACCGATTCTTTAGAGGACGTCCTGAAGGCACCCGATAGCGAAGAATTGTTGTCATGGGTGCGTCACCTGCCGCTCCTTCACATCGACCCGGACCGCCAGTGCCTTATGGTCCACGCCGGGCTGCACCCGAACTGGAGTGTAGATCAGGGTAGATCGTTTGCCCGCCAGGTCGAGGGTTTGCTAAGAGATGACGATACCTATCCTGTTCTCCTGCAGAGAATGTATGGTGATCTTCCAACCCGATGGTCAGACTGCATGGACGAATTCGACAAGGCTCGCTGGATTATCAATGCGTTTACCCGGATGCGTTTTTGCACTGCAGATGGCGAGATGGACTTCACGCAGGTCGGACCCCCAGGGACACAACCCATGGGCCTTCACCCCTGGTTCAACATGAGAAGTCCTGCGAAACAACGAATAGTCTTTGGACACTGGTCCACGCTCGGCGCCGGTATGTTTGACCATGTAGTATCTTTGGACAGTGGTTGTGCCCATGGTGTGCTTTTAACCGCGATAAATCTGGACGACCAACCGCTACGTTTCGTTCAGGTCGCGTGCAATGAAAACCTTGCTAGCCCGCATGTTGCACCAGACCGGCCGTGATTGTTTTCTATCCCCTTGATCTATTTTAAAGATACGCCGATTTGGATAGATTGATCAAAAGGTCAGTTTGTCATCGGGGTCGGGCTAGCCCGGCACTGACTTGTTCAGCTTGGCCTGGGCTTGGTCTTCACTCGGACCGTCGCTCAACCAAACCTGTCCTGCGTCATCGCTCGGGATCCTGGTGCAATATGCGGGCTAGTCTAGAATGATGCGGCTATTCTGTAGTGATAAACTTGTAACTTGTTGATATATATACTTATTATTCGCTATCGGCCTATTATAGCTAAGGTCGCGTTGATCGTTTTGACCTGCCATCTGCGGATTGACCCGCCTGGTAAGAAATGCGGGTTAAACGTCCAGATTTGAAACCGCGAAGGCATTCGATTCGATAAATTCTCTCCTCGGCTCAACCTGGTCACCCATCAGGACCGTAAAGGTGTCGTCAGACGCCACGTCGTCCTCAACGACTACCTTGAGCAATCGTCTTGTAGAAGGATCCATGGTAGTTTCCCACAACTGTTCAGGATTCATTTCGCCCAGGCCTTTATAACGCTGCAGATTGAGGCCTCGCTTGGCCTGCCGCATGTACCAGTCCAGGGCATCTGAGAAACTCGCAACCTTGTCCGTGCCCTCTCCTCGTCTCACGGTGATCGATCCGCGTTCCAGCTTGCGCAAACTTTCACCCAGCATACAAAGGGACTGATACTCGTTGCTTTCGAAGAATGATCGCTCAAACCTGCATTCCGTAGTGGTGCCGTGGAGCGTTTTTGCGATTACGAGGACTGGATTCCCCCCTTCGACCGGCTCGTCGATCCAAGTCTCAAAGTGGACGATACCGTTATGGTGTTCCTGCAAATACTTTTGTAACTGCTCGGCGAATTGTCGGTATTCCTCGTAGTCTGCGCTGCCCTTGAAATTAGCACCTAGGGATATCATCGACCACAGCGCGGCCTGGTGAAACCGTCTCCCCAACCGCCCGATAACCGTCTCAACCGACAAATACTCTCGACAGAGAGTCGCCAGTATTTCTCCTGACAGTGAAAGGGATTCTTCCCCATCAACGATGATCTCCGCATCCTTCAGTGCGAGCCTCAAGAGGTGTTCCTGCAGCTCTTCATCGTCCTTGATATAAACCGATTTCTTGTTTTGGGTAACCTTGTAGAGCGGTGGTTGTGCAATGTAGATATGGGCGCGTTCTAGCAGTTCGGGCATCTGCCTGTAAAAAAAAGTTAGCAGAAGCGTCCTTATATGCGATCCATCGACATCCGCATCGGTCATGATAATCACCCGGTGATACCTCAATTTGTTGATGTCGAAATCGTCCTTGCCAATCCCTGTCCCCAAAGCCGTAATCAGTGTTGTTACTTCATCGGAAGACAACATCTTGTCAAAGCGGGCTTTTTCGACGTTGAGGATTTTCCCCTTGAGTGGCAGCACCGCCTGGGTCTTCCTGTCGCGAGCTTGTTTAGCCGAACCCCCGGCCGAGTCTCCCTCCACCAGATAAATCTCACACAGACTTGGGTCTTTTTCCTGGCAGTCCGCCAGCTTGCCAGGCAGCCCGCCCAAATCCAGGGCCCCTTTGCGCCGCGTCATCTCTCGAGCCTTTCTCGCCGCCTCGCGCGCCCGTGCCGCGTCGACTATCTTCTCCGCAATGCGCTTAGCATCCGTTGGACTCTCCAGAAGAAACTCACCCAACCGCTCACCGACGATGGATTCAACTATACCCTTCACCTCGGACGAAACCAGTTTGTCCTTTGTCTGGGATGAGAATTTGGGGTCAGGCACCTTAACTGACAAAACCGCGGTTAGACCTTCTCTTGCATCGTCGCCCGTGACGTTTACTTTCGCTCTCTTAGCGAGTCCGGAATGATCGATGTATTGATTCAGGGTGCGCGTCATTGCTCCGCGCAAACCCGCCAAATGTGTACCGCCGTCCCGCTGCGGGATATTGTTCGTGTAGCAGAATATGTTCTCCTTATAAGAATCATGCCACTGCATCGCCAATTCCAATGACAGTTCACCTCTATGACCCTTGATATGGATCAGGTTCGGATGCAACGGGGTGCGCTTTTGAACTAAGTGCTCTACAAAGGCCGCTATCCCACCCTGATATTCGAAAACTTCCTCTTTATCCACTCTTTCATCACGAAGCAAGATTCGAACACCTGAATTCAGGAAGGACAGCTCGCGCAACCTTTTTACGAGAATGTCGTGATGAAGCTTGATGTCGCTGAATATTTTGGTGCTCGGCTTGAAACTGATTTCTGTCCCGGTCCTCTGGGTTTTGCCAGTGACCGCCAATGGTGCTTTCGGCACTCCCAGATGAAATTCCTGGAAATTAACTTGCCCATCTCGGTAAATGTAAAGCCGCAAAAAATCAGATAGTGCATTTACCACAGATACGCCAACGCCATGTAAACCACCGGAAACCTTATAGGAGTTCTGATCGAATTTACCGCCAGCATGCAGAACCGTCATGATGACTTCGGCCGCGGATTTTTTTTCCTCCTTAATTATCCCGGTGGGGATGCCCCGGCCATTGTCACGGACGGTTACGGATTCATCGCTGTGGATGCAAACCTGAATCTCGGTGCAATAGCCCGCCAGCGCTTCATCAATCGCGTTATCCACTACCTCGAACACCATCTGATGCAATCCGCTGCCGTCATCAGTATCCCCGATATACATTCCAGGGCGTTTCCTGACAGCATCGAGTCCCTTGAGAACCTTGATACTGTCTGAATCGTAGTTCTGATTTTCTACCATTGCATCGAGTGTTTTTTCTTGAGAATCATTGAAATGACCGGCCCGGAATATACAAGATCACAGGCCCTTGTGTGACCAGCAAATTAACGGGGAGAGCCGTATATTTTACCATTTGTTCCACGTGAAACATTGTTTTTAATGTTTCACGTGGAACATCTCTTGTTCGGACATCGTATCAGGTTCTTCATCACCCGACGCAATGTGGACCCACTATCTATATGCGCATCGGCATCACCAGATACAAGGTCGAACGGTTACCTGGTTCGTTGAGAGTGCAACTACTATTTGCATCCTGCAGACCCAAGTCGACTTTTTCACTCTCCAGTGCGCGGAGTGCTTCCATCAGATACCCTACGTTGAATCCTATTTCCACTTCCTGCCCATCGAATTCCACCGCCATTTCGTCGACCGCTTCTTCCTGCTCTGGATTATTTGCCATCACCATCATGGTTCCGGGTTTCAGCACCAATCTGACTCCTCTGAACTTTTCATTGGTCAGGATAGCCGTACGAGCCAGAATTTCCGAAAGCTGCAAGCGGTCGACTTCGAGATGTGTCTCCAGCGATGACGGGATTACTTTTTCATAATCCGGGAACCGGCCATCTATCAGCTTCGCTACGAATATCCAGGGACTGGCGCTAATTCTTATATGATTGGGATTCACCTCCAGTTTCACCACCTCATCGCCTTCACCCAGAAACCGGAGCAACTCCGTAACCGCTTTTCTAGGCACTATAACCTGCCGCGGTCCCGCTATATCCAACGGCATAGCCAACTCACTCCTTGCCAGTCGATGCCCATCGGTAGCGACGACTCGGATCCCGGACTTGCCGATTTCCAACAGACAACCATTCAAATAGTAGCGAACATCCTGTTGTGCCATAGAAAAAGCCGTCTTTTCGAGCAAATCTCTCAATTCATTTTGTTTGATCTGCAGAGAGTCCTCCCAATTTTGGGCTTCTAGCCTGGGGAAATCCGCAGCTGGTAATGATTGCAGACTGAAGCGGCTACGGCCTGAAGTAATAATCGTTCGATCCCCTTCATTGACCAGACTGATCGTTGAAGTTTCGGGTAGCATACGACAAATATCATAGAATTTTCTTGCCGTTACCGTGCATTCTCCATCATCCCCCTCAACATCCTCCACCCGGGTAAGTACTTCCGTTTCCAGATCGGTTCCTATCAGCGTCAATACGTTCTGTTCTTGTTTTATGCAGACGTTACCTAGTATTGGCAGGGTTTGTCGCTTCTCGACTACGCCGGAGACACTCCCCAAAGGTTTGAGTAACCGGTCTCTTTCAATTTTCAATTTCATTATTTAAGTATTTGAATAGTGTTAGTGATAAGCAACGAGGATTTTGTGGATAACTAGATATAAACCAATTAAATCAAGGAGTTATGATGTCAGCACGCTGTGGGGTACTATGTTGATCATTTGTTCATATAGCGGTTTAAGATCGTTGTTCTAGAAAAGTTCATGATTCATGCCCAAGTTATCCACAGCGTATTCCTTTGTTTCAACTAATCAACAAGTTTTGAAGATTTTCATAATCTTCCTTGGTTTTCAGGTCACTCTGCATCAAATCTTCCACTTTTCGGCAAGCGTGTATCACCGTGGTGTGGTCTCTACCCCCGAAAGCATCACCAATGTCCGGTAGACTCAACGTTGTCAACTCCTTGGCCAGCGCCATCGCAATCTGTCTTGGCCGGGTAATGTGTCTGTTTCTTCGTTTCGAATGAAGGTCAGCAACACGCATATTGTAATACTCGGCGACAGTTTTCTGAATATTATTCATCGTGACCCGTCGTTCCTGGAACACCAGAATATCCTTGAGTGCTTCCCGTGTCAGATCGATGTCTATAGGCATCCCGGTGAAGCGTGCACTCGCCAACAGGCGGTGCAAAGCCCCTTCGAGTTCTCTGACGTTGGATCGGACATGCCGGGCTATGAAAAAAGCTACGTCGTCGGGAAGTTCCAGACCCTTGGCCTTGCCTTTTTGACGCAGGATAGCAACGCGTGTCTCCAATTCTGGTGGTTCAATGGGTACGGTCAAACCACTGCCGAAACGCGATATCAGCCTTTCCTGAACGCCCGTAATTTCCTTGGGATAGCGGTCACTGGTGATCACGACTTGCCGCTGTCCTTCAAGTAAAGTGTTGAAAGTATGAAAGAATTCCTCTTGGGAGTGCGTCTTTCCCGCAAAAAATTGTATGTCATCGATGAGCAGGGCATGCAGAGACCGGTAGTGACGTTTGAAATCGTTGATTGCATTGTGGCGCAGTGCCTTGACCATGTCGGCCACGAACCGCTCGGAGTGGACATAGGCCACTTGTGCCCGGTGGTTGTTTTCCAGTATGAGGTTTCCCGCAGCCTGCATGAGATGCGTCTTGCCGAGCCCGACACCCCCATAGATGAAAAGCGGATTGTAAGCCTTTCCCGGATTCTCCCCGACCTGCGTCGCGGCGGCTCTTGCCAGTTGGTTTGATTTTCCCTCGACATGGTCGCCGAAGGTAAAAGCCGGGTTCAGGCGACCCACCGCATAGGGGTTTCGCTCGGCCTCCTTGAATGCATGCGCTTCAGGCTTGGACGACCCCGATGTGCCAATATCGATGGATACCTCGATCTCGGTCCCCGCAGTCTGTCGCGCCAATTGCGAGATTCGCTCCAGATATTGCTGCTTTACCCAGTCTAGAACGAACCTGTTGGGTGCATGTAGTATCAGTTCGTGCTTGCTTTCAGTCGCTTGCAGAGGCCTTATCCAGGTATTGTACTGCTGCTCCGGCAGTTCGTCCTCCAAATGGCCCAGACATAGCCGCCAAAAACTCTGCTTTGTCACCCTAAAGCTCCCCGATATTCCTCGATTCTTCTAGTGGTTTAAGTTGACACTACGCCGTAAACGCATTAACTTTGCACGCCTTTTTTTACCAGCCCTTGCTTTCCGGGCCGGCTTACCTTTTCTCTGGAGTTATACAGCATTATGAAACGTACATTCCAGCCTAGTGAGATAAAGCGCAAACGTACACATGGATTTCGGGCAAGAATGCGAACTCGCGGTGGTCGTGCCGTAATCAATGCACGTCGTGCGAAAGGGCGTTCTCGTCTGAGCGCGTAACCATCCTGCATTCTACTTCGCATGGCAGGCGGTTTTCGAGTCAAAACCGACTGCAGGATCCTTCGTCTTACAAACGGATTCTATCCTCCAGGTACCGCGGGACCGTTGGCGCTGTCCGTTGGTATGCAAGCAGGAGAGAACACGCCACACCGCGACTGGGTATGGCGACTCCCAAACGTTTCCTGAAAACAGCAGTAGAAAGAAATAGAGTCAAACGTTTGATACGTGAATCTTTTCGGTTGAATCAGGACATACTAACTAACCGGGACGCGGTGATCGTGTTAAGAAATACCGTTTCTGATGAGCAAAGGCTGCGAATCGATCTGAATGAAATCTGGCATAGGATTTCGGAGATAGAGTGAAAAACAACAACGAAAAAGGATCCGCACGCTGATGGAAATACAACGAGTGCTATTGCTGTTTGCCCTGGCATTCATATTGCTGCTGCTCTACCAGCGCTGGTTGGAACAAGAAGCCCCGGCGAAGCCGCCGGCGTTTTCCCAGAGCCAACCGAGCGGTGAGGAAGGCTCACCGGCGAAGCCGCCGGCAGCCGACATTCCAAGTACACCGACGGTCCCGAACGCACCATCCCAGTCTGAAGAGACTCCTGCTCAGCAGGAACAGCCTCGACCAAAACTGGTGGCCGAGACGGATCTGTTCCGGGTGGAAATAGACACCCTGGGTGGGAGCATCAAGCGGCTTTCTCTTCTGACCTACCCAATCAGCGTTGAACAACCGGATTTGCCTTTCGATCTCTTAAAGAACGAGGCGGTTGATATTTTCATCACCCAGACCGGCCTGATCGGCAACAAGCAGGAGTACCCCAATCACCGTACACAGTTCAGTGCCGAGGCAACGGAATTCAAACTCAAGGATGGTGAACAATCACTGGTTGTACCGCTCTACTGGGAATCCGGCGATGGTGTTAAATTCACCAAGAAATTTATATTCGAGCGAAATAGCTATAATACAAGAATTGAATTCTTCGTAGACAATCAGTCGGCGGAAGATTGGCAGGGATATATTTATGCCCAATTTCTGCGTACCCAGGTGGTGCAGAGCCGGGGCTTCTTTCTCGACGTCGTGCCCAGCTATCTAGGTGGTGCTATCTACACGCCGGAAGAGAAGTTCGAAAAAATTGATTTTTCGGAAATGGTTGACGGCAACCTTGACTTGAGAGTCGCCTCGGGCTGGGTAGCGATGCTTCAACACTACTTTGTCGGTGCGTGGTTTCCTCAGGGAGAAGGGCCCTTTCAATTTTACAGCCGGGCCATCGACGAAGCGGGTGGACCGAAGTACAACATCGGCTTCAACACCCTCTTGCCCCAGTCAATACCGGCGGGTGCGACGGGTAGCCTGGATGTTTTACTGTTCGCCGGCCCCAAAGAGCAGGATCGCCTCGCGCAACAGGCAGAAGGCTTTGGACTGACCGTGGATTTTGGTTGGCTGACGCCTCTATCCGTGCCGTTGTTCTGGGTACTGGAACAGATCAACAGAATCGTCAACAACTGGGGTTGGTCTATAATCCTGCTGACCTTCATGATCAAGCTGGCCTTCTATCCACTGTCAGCGACCAGTTACAAATCGATGGCGAAGATGAAAAAACTTCAGCCGCGACTGCAGACCCTGAAGGAGCGCCACGGCGACGACAAAGCCAAACTCAATCAGGCCATGATGGAGATATATAAAAAGGAGAAAGTCAATCCACTTGGTGGCTGCCTACCCATAGTGATCCAGATTCCCGTTTTCATCGCGCTGTACTGGGTGTTGCTGGAAAGTGTTGAATTGAGACAGGCGCCATTCGCATTGTGGATAAAGGACTTGTCGGTAAAGGATCCCTATTTCATTCTGCCGCTGCTGATGGGTGCTTCCATGCTGGGGCAACAGTTACTGAATCCATCACCACTCGACCCCATGCAGCAGAAAATCATGATGGCCATGCCCATCGTATTCACTTTTCTCTTTCTATACTTTCCGGCCGGTCTGGTGCTGTACTGGCTGGTCAATAATGTATTATCGATTGCCCAACAGTGGTACATCAACAAGATCGTCATAGGAAGTTCCTAAGCTGCATATTGCACCAGACCGGCGCCGATGTCGGACAGAGAAACCATTGCTGCCATAGCTACACCTGCTGGACGCGGCGGTATCGGAGTGATCAGGGTATCCGGGAAAGGTGTTGATGCACTGGCACACCAATTGATCGGATGTCTGCCCCGACCACGCGAGGCAACCCTATCGTGTTTTAGGGACCGTGATGGAAATATCCTGGACCAAGGTATAGCCCTCTACTTCCCAGCGCCGGGTTCGTACACTGGAGAGGACGTTCTGGAACTGCAGGGACATGGGGGCCCCATTGTTTTGCAATTGCTACTCAACCAGTGCTTGAAAAACGGGGCGCGTCTAGCTCGCCCGGGAGAATTTACAGAACGCGCTTTTCTGAACGGAAAGCTGGACCTCGCCCAGGCCGAAGCGGTGGCGGATCTCATAGACAGTAGTTCCGAGCAGGCAGCCCGTGCCGCCCAGAGATCACTTCAGGGCGAATTTTCTCGACGGGTGTCGAGTCTGGTGGAGCAGCTCATCCAGCTGCGAGCGTACGTCGAATCAGCAATCGACTTCCCCGATGAGGAAATCGACTTCCTGTGCGATGACGGTCTGCTCGGCAAACTGGATGGCATTCTACTGTCAACGCAGACGCTACTTTCGACCGCGCGGCAAGGCCGACTGCTCAATGAAGGTATGGTGGTCGTGCTTGCCGGGCGGCCCAACGCCGGAAAATCCAGTCTGCTCAATGCGCTGGCTCAAATCGACCGGGCCATTGTCAGTGACACGCCTGGCACCACCCGAGACACCATTGAGCTGCATATTACTATCGACGGAATGCCCGTCACTCTGATAGACACAGCCGGCCTGCGTAAAGTGGCGGACGCGTTGGAAATCGAAGGGGTACGGCGAACTCATGCAGCAGTCAAGGACGCGGATTTAGTGCTGTATATCGTCGATGACAGTGATGAGCGGATTATCGATCGTGACCCGGCTATCCCGTCGGCGGTGCCGTGTACAGTGGTATTCAACAAAATAGATATCAGTAACCGGCCTGGCGGCCAGTTCAGCTTTGACGGACGGGATACGTTGGCCATATCGGCCACCGGTGGACAGGGTCTGCAAGAACTCAGGGAGCACCTCAAGATAAAAGGGGGTTATCAGGAAATCGAAGGTTCAGAATTCATTGCAAGAACGCGCCACCTGGATGCCATACGGCTGACGCAACAACACATCATCGAAGGACGCAAACAGCTGACCGAAGCGGGTGCCGGTGAACTGCTGGCCGAGGAGTTGAGGCTGGCGCAGCGCAGCCTGTCCGAGATCACTGGCGCATTTACCAGCGACCAGTTGCTTGGGACGATATTCGCTACATTCTGCGTTGGAAAGTAGCCCGCATATTGCACCAGCATCCCGAGCGATGACGCAGGACGGGTTTGGCTGAGCGCGGGTCTGGTGCAATATGCGGGCTAGCCGCCTGGTGAGAAATGCGGGCTAGTGTTATCCAGTCGCCTTGAAAGCGTACACCAGTTTCCGGAGTACCGGGATTGCGGACGGATTGTTCCGACCGTAGCGCAGAGCGACATATAACCTTGTAATTCGACTCACCGATACGCTTAGATCAGCACGGGCTGCGGCGACTCGTTTGGCAAAGTCTGTCGGACCTTCCGTTGGCCGGCGTTCGAGTCCAGCCTTTTTCAGTTTTCTGCAGAAAAGCAGGTAGAGTTTCACGGCGGGGTCTGGCGTTTGCCTTGTTCGAACCATCCAGATCGCCGCCGTTGCGAACAGCAGAAAAAGGACCGCCAGAATCATGCCGGCTACGATGTCGACCCAGTCGGGGGTTTTGATCCCGATCAATTTGAGCAACTCGAGCTGCGCTTTGGGGCCATAGGCCATCACCCACTTGTTCCAGCTGTTATTGACGTTGTCCCAGCGCAAAGACAAGTCCGACAAGAATTTTTGCAGGAAATCAGGTGCGATCATTCGACGCGCGTCATTGATCGAGAGAAGACCTATTTGCGCACCTTGTTCGTCGAGTCTTCGCAAGGCGTCGGCACCCAGCTCGATGCGTTCCGGGGCAATGGCCGCTGTCGGGTCCACGCGGACCCAGCCCTTCGGATGCAGCCATACTTCTGTCCATGCATGTGCATCCGATTGGCGTACGATAATATAATCGCCGGCGTCGTTCCATTCCCCGCCCTGATAGCCGACCACGAGCCGGGTCGGTATCCCACTCAGGCGCATCAAGGCCGCGAAGGCGCTGGCGTAATGTTCACAGTAACCGGCTCGTGTTTCAAACAGGAACTGGTCCAGGGTATCCCCCGTCAGGAGAGGCGGTGAAAGGGTGTATCGAAAGGGGTCCTGCGAAAACAGCTTGAGGACCTGCAAGATTATCTCCCGCGGTTTGGTGCCTTGTTCTTGCCAACCCCGTAGCAGGCCCTGAACACGGCGACTCGGCTCGATTGGCCAGAGGGTGTTATGCCGGGCCTGGAGATTGTCGAGGCGCGGAGTCGTGTAACTAAGGTTAGAGGATAGGTCGTACCGGCGCAGATTCTTGACCGGTTTGTTGGATTCCAGCACGTAGCCGCTTGCCCGATGAGTGGACGGTGGGGTCGAAGCGGCCAGTTCCAGGGTTGGGATCCATCTCTGATCGTGTGGCTGTAGCAGCACGGTGTACGGAGTTGCGTCATCAACGGGCTGATAGTCCTTGATGTTTGCTCCATCCCACGGTCCGGGGTGTCTGAACCAGTTGCGGCCGTCTGTATCGCTCAGCACGAAGATGCGCCAGTACAAGCTATCTGCTGGCGGTGGTTGACCGTCGAACTCGGCGCGAAAAGCGATCGTATCATCTTCGTACAGCTGGTTGATCGATCCCGGGGACACGCGTTCACTCATTCCGGTGCGGCCGCTGTGTGCATCGATCGGCAGACTCCACAAACTGCCCTGTATCCGCGGAAACAACAGATACAGCACCAGCAGCAAAGGCAGCGCCTGTATAACCATGGTAACGACCAGCACCAGGGTCGGTCCCTGGCCAAGCGGGTAGGGGCTGTTAAGCCTGACCAGGGCATGCACCGTGGCCACAATGACCAGCATCGCGTAAACCGCCGTCGGCAGTGACTGTGAGAACAAAAGCGCACCCAGCACAATCAAAAAAATGAGAAAAACCACCAGCAGATAGTCCCTGAGCGAACGGATTTCGAGAATCTTGAGCGCCAGCAGCAGCGTAAGGTATGCGACCCCGGCGTCACGCCCGAACAAGGTACCGTAGTGTCTGAAAACAATCACGACGGTCACGAGCAGCAACGACCATCTGATGATCCGGCCGGGGATTCTCCAAGCATGATTCTCTATGAGGAAGCGCCAAAGCAGAAGACAGGCAGCGAAGGCTGTTAGCCACAGCGGCAGGTGACTGCTATGAAAGCCTATGGCCAGCGCCGCGCTGATCAACAATCCGTTGCAGGCCAGCCGGTTAGGTTGCTGATCCGGCGGCCTGAAAGACCGAAGTTCGGGCAGACCGATCATTGGCGCTGTTCCTTCAATCCCCACAGCGCAAGGGTCTGCAGGCAGCGATGATAGTGCGTGGCAGCAAGATCGGGTTCCAGGCACACGCCGGGAAGATTCAAACCGTACCTTGCCCCGGCCTCTTCCGCAACCAACACCCATTTGCACAGCTGGCTCAGACGGGTCTCCACCGAGCCGGGAACCAGGTCCCACTCCAGGCGGATTTCCTCGCCCCCTTCGCCCGAAAACTGCTTGGTGAGGAGGTTGTTGTGGGACGCCACGGCCTTCCAGTGAATATGGCGGGGCGAGTCACCGTGGATGTATTGTCGAAGACCGGCGAAATCGTCCCCTTCCCGTGTCCTGCCGGATTCGCTGAATCTGGCGCGGGCGCGGCCAGTCGGCAAGGGTAGGGACCCCGCGGGCGCGGGGTAGACGATGCCTCTAGCCGTACTCTTGATTGGTGCTGACCAGGTATATTGCAAACCCAGTGGATAGGCACTCGACAGCCTGACTGGAGGGCAGGTGATATAGCCCCGGCCGGTACTCGTTACCGGCACCTCCAGCTGTACCGTGGTCTGCGGCTCGACATGAAAGACCTGTCGGTAATCCTGGCAAAATAACCAGAGGGCAACCCGCGTATATTCGTTGCCGTTGTGGACACAAACCCTGAAGTGTGCGGTTTCCCCGGCAAAAACCGGGCCGGGAGGCAGCACATTCACTTCCAGACCCGACACGTTTCGATGGGTGTGCAACATCGATATCAACGCGGTTGCCGCCAGCAGAAAGGTCAGACCGTAGGCTAGGCCGTTATTGTAGTTTACCGAGGCAAGAAATATGGCCAGCAGCACGAGACAGAACAGCAACCCGTGCCGCGTGGGCAGCATGTAGAGTTTGCGTCGTGTGAGTACCAAATCGGCGGATTATGCAAAAACTGTCAAAGTGAAATAAGAACAGCCCTTCCGCGCTGGCCCAGTATGCAGGTCAGGGGATGGGAACGGACTGGATGAGCTGCCGGGAAAGTTGATCCGGGGGAGTATGTCGCGCATCTTCTCCCTGTAGTCGATGGGAAAGAACACTTTGCGCCACGGACTGGATATCTTCCGGCAATACCATGGTCCTGCCCGCGAGGTACGCCCATGCCCGAGCAGCGTGAGTCAGGGCAATACCTGCGCGTGGTGACAGCCCATACCGCAGGTCTGAAGAATTTCGTGAAGCATCGAGCAGCGCCTGTACATAGTCGATCAAGGCGTCACTGCAATGGACCTGCTGACAGTGTTGCTGCAATACAATCAGTTTATGCGGATCGATTGCGGGATCCAGCGCGTGCAGCATGTCTCTGCGGTCCTTGCCCTTTAACAGCGCACGCTCCGACCGGGCGTCGGGGTAGCCGATATGAATGCGCATCAGGAATCGATCCAGCTGGGACTCGGGGAGTGGAAAGGTCCCGATCTGGTGGCGGGGGTTTTGTGTGGCTATGACGAAAAACGGCCGAGGCAATGGGTAGGTCTTGCCTTCCGCTGAAACCTGTTTTTCCTCCATCGCCTCCAGCAGAGCACTCTGGGCTTTGGGTGTGGCCCGGTTGATCTCATCGGCGAGTACGAGTTGTGAAAACACGGGGCCGGGATGAAACCTGAACACGCTGTTCTGCGAGTCGTAAATGGACACCCCAATGACGTCCGCGGGAAGCAGATCACTGGTAAACTGGATTCGGACGAAGTCGAGCCCCAGGGATCTGGCAAGGGTGTGCGCCAGCGTCGTCTTGCCGACGCCAGGCACGTCCTCGATCAGCAGATGTCCCCCGGCCAATAGGCAGGTCAATGCCAGCCTGATGGGTTCATCACGTCCGATGATGATTTCACTGACACGCGATATCACGAGGTCCAGAGCGCCTCGCAACGAAGCCGGCGAAAGGTCGGCTACAGCCTTTTCGAGCGGTTGGGTCAAAATCGTTAACCGGTTGAGAACCCTACTAGTTTAGCCTGCAAATCGCACCAAGACAGCCGGCGGTTAAAAAAGAAGACTTGAGTTTTGACAGGCGCACACTATGATCGCCGCGGTGATTCGATAAATTCGGTTAGTGATGAGATATCCTCAAAAGTTCGACGTCATCGTAGTAGGTGCCGGCCATGCGGGAACAGAGGCAGCCGGCGCGGCGGCGCGTATGGGTTGCAGGACCCTACTATTGACCCACAACCTTGAAACCATCGGTCAAATGTCGTGCAATCCCGCCATTGGCGGCATTGGCAAGGGGCACATCGTCAAGGAAATCGATGCACTGGGCGGCATCATGGCGCGGGCCATCGACCTGGCCGGTATACATTTTCGCACCCTCAACTCACGCAAGGGGCCAGCAGTTCGCGCCACCCGCGCACAGGCCGACCGGGGCCTTTACAAGGCTGCTGTCCGGCGCTTGCTCGAGGCGGAACCCAATTTGTCCATGTTTCAGCAATCCGTGGACGACCTGATTATCTCCGGTGGAAGGGTGTCCGGCGTAAAAACAGAGCTGGGGCTGGTATTCGAGGCGGCCACGGTGGTGCTCACTGCGGGGACTTTTCTAGGCGGAAAAATACACGTCGGCCTGTCGAATTCTCCCGGCGGACGGATGGGGGATGCACCCGCCAACGTGCTCGCTTGCCGATTGCGGGACCTGCCATTCCGCGTGGAGAGACTGAAAACCGGAACACCACCGCGCCTGGATGGGAGAACTATTGATACCGATGTGATGGAGGTGCAATCCGGGGATTTCCCCACCCCTGTCTTTTCTTTCATGGGGGCGGCAACGGATCACCCCCGGCAGGTAAGCTGCTACATTACCCATACCAACGCCCGTACCCACGACGTTATCAATGCCGCGCTGGACAGATCGCCACTCTTTTCCGGCGCGATTGACGGCACGGGTCCACGCTATTGTCCTTCCATCGAAGACAAGATCGTCCGCTTCACTGATAGACAAAGTCATCAAATATTCGTCGAACCCGAGGGCCTGTATACGCAGGAAGTCTATCCAAACGGGATATCCACGAGTTTGCCATTCGACGTGCAGTGGGAAATGGTGCGCTCCATCAGAGGATTCGAAAAAGCGGTTATCCTGCGCCCCGGGTATGCCATAGAGTACGATTTCTTCGATCCGCGAGACCTGCACCCACAGCTCGAGACCCGGGCCGTCGAGGGATTGTACTTTGCAGGCCAGATCAACGGCACCACCGGCTATGAGGAGGCTGCCGGCCAGGGATTGATTGCCGGAATAAACGCGGCGCTCAAGGTACGACAAAAATCTCCATGGTGGCCGCGCAGAGATCAGGCGTATATCGGAGTACTGATCGACGACCTGACAACTTCCGGCACCAGTGAACCCTATCGTATGTTCACGTCCCGGGCCGAATATCGCCTACTGCTTCGTGAGGACAATGCGGATCTCAGGTTGACCGAGACAGGAAGAAAACTGGGACTGGTGGACAACTCAAGGTGGCAGCGTTTCAGCGAAAAGCGCTATGCGATCGAACAAGAAACGCTGCGCCTTGAAACGACCCGGATAAAACCGGAACTCGTGGACCCGTCGGTGCAGATCGAAGTGTTGGGGCAGGCATTGTCCAGGGAGACGACGCTGATGTCCCTGTTGAAACGACCCGAGGTTCGCTACGCCGATCTGATGAAGCTGCCGGGAGCGGGCACGGGACAGCAGAATACAGCGGTGGCGGAACAGCTGGAGATTCAGGCCAGGTATTCGGGATACATCGAACGGCAGCAGGAGGAAATCAGGCGCCAGCGGCGCCATGAGTCGACTCCTCTGCCCGCGGAATTCGACTACATGAACGTGAGCGGACTGTCGACCGAGATCAAGCAGAAATTGACCGACTACAGACCTGCTACCGTGGGTCAGGCGGCTCGCATATCCGGCGTCACACCCGCGGCCATTTCACTGCTGCTGGTGCACTTGAAGAAAACGGCCGCCTGAATTTGCAGGAAGCGCGCCACGCGCCAATACCTGCTAAGGCAGGGCAGAGGGAAGTGTAGAGATAACGGTTATCTGTTTGCCGGAAATGGAGATGTAACCCTCGGACTTCAGGGTTTTGATCACACGGCTTACCATTTCCCTCGATGCACCGACCATGTTTGCCAGCTCCTGTTGCGTGATGGGGTCGGTGATGAGGACACCATTTCGTTCGTGGGCAAGCCGAAGAATGGTGCGGGCGACCCGGCCGTATACATCCAGTAAAGCCAAATCCTTGATGTTGTCATTCATGGTTCGAATTCGCCTGGAGAGGATCTTGAGAAGATTCACGGCGATTTTGGGAGAGGCCTGGAGGCAGTGATCAAAGTCTGTCTTGAGGATCTTCGAGATGGTCGTTTCGGTTGTGGTGACAACGGTCGCAGACCTGGGCGAACCATCGATAAGGGCGAGTTCACCAAAGAATTCCCCAGGACTCAGCGTATCGAGCACCAGTTCCTTGCCCTCGGCATCGCTCACGTAGATCTTTACTCTTCCGTCTGTGACAATATACATGGCATCAGGCGGTTCGCCCTCATGCATGAGAATGGTGTTGCGCGGATAGGTATGCGTGGAGATGTGTTTGGCTATGGACTGAAGATCGGAGTCATCCAGTCCTTTGAACATGGGTACGCGCTTGAGTAACAGCGTCTGCAAAACCGGATCTCTCGCGATGAGGTGCTCGACAAGCCTAGTCTAAAGCAGGAGGTGGATAAACAGGTTGATTTTGAGGCAGTGATGGGAGGATGATCGGACGAGGCGTGTATTCGACCCGACCGGCGCCTTTATTGCTTGATCTCCACAATTGGAAAATTCTTGCTACGATTTATGTGTGCGAATTAAATGTGTGAAATCGCTGCGCTAAACGGACATTGCGAGCGGTGACCTCGGCATTGAACGATCAGATTATCGATGAAATTGAATAAAGCACTCGAAATCGCATTTGTCACCGATACAGGGCGCGTTCGGGGCCACAATGAGGACAGTATTGCCAGCGACGCCACCGTGGGGCTCATTGTGCTGGCAGACGGAATGGGCGGGTACCATGCCGGCGAGGTGGCAAGTGCCATGGCCGTGACCCGAATTTTCTGTGAAACCAGAGAAGGGCTGGCGACCCTGGTGCCGGGCCAGACGGATCATGAAAGCGGGCTGCGCTACGAATCCCTGATCGTCCGGGATGCAATCAGGAAGGCCAATGAAGAAATCTTTCGATTAGCGGCGCAGCGAAGTGATTACAGTGGAATGGGTACTACCATAGTCGCCGCACTGTTTTACGACAACCGTTTGACCTGCGCCCATGCTGGCGACTCGCGCATGTATGCCTTTACCTATGGGAAACTGAGACAGCTGACGGAAGACCACTCGGTGGTGCGGGAATTCGTAAAGACCGGGATGTACAGCGAAGATGAGGCGAAAGCTTCGTTCAACCCGAATATCGTGACACGCGCGCTGGGTGCCTCCGTGGAGCTGGAAGTCGATATGCTGGAGAGGACGGTGCAGCCTGGTGACTTGTTCATGGTGTGCTCGGATGGCCTGTCAAACATGGTAAGGGAAGACAGGATCGAAAAAACCCTGGCGAAAATACCCGATCTCAAATCCTGCGCACGGGAACTCGTCGATCTTGCCAACAAAAGTGGTGGCGAGGACAATATTTCCGTTGCGTTGATAAGGGTTGTCAGCGAATACAAGGCGCAGGAAGACTGGCAGACACAGATGCTCGACTGGTTCAACAGGTGATACCGGCTACGGCCGCTGAAAGGAGTCGGCCCTGCGGGAAAATCATCTGAAACTAAGCCAGGGCCTGCGCGCCCTCGATCTACCCGATGACACAAAAACCAGGGAACAACTCCTGGAGTACCTGCAGCTTCTGGGTAAATGGAGCCGCGTCCACAATCTTACCGCCGTCCGTGATGTGTCTTCGATGGTGTCCGCCCACCTGCTGGACAGTCTTTCGGTCGTCCCGTACATCGCTGGTAAAAGCATACTGGACGTGGGTTCAGGTGCGGGCCTGCCCGGATTGCCCCTGGCCATCGTTATGCCCGGCATCCAGGTTACCTTGATAGATTGCCGAAAGAAGAAGTCGCATTTCCTTCGTCACACCGTCAGCTCGATGGCGTTGGAAAATGTCGACGTAGTGTGTCAGAGGGTTGAGCAATATCAGAAGCCTCAGAAATTTGATACGCTAGTAACGCGCGCGTTCTCGACCATTGCTGCCTTTACAGAAAGCGCGGGGCATCTGTGCGCCAGCGGTGGAAAGCTCGTTGCGCTGAAGGGGCGCTATCCGGGCGAAGAGCTCGCAGCCGTAGATCAGCAGCGGTTCGAAGTGACTGCGGTGCACCCTGTGCTAGTCCCGGGCCTGGATGCCAAGAGACATATTGTGGTGCTAACGCGTGCTTAATAGAAACCAGGGATACACAAGAACAAGCCCATGAGCAAAATCCTTGCAGTCGCCAACCAGAAGGGCGGCGTAGGAAAGACCACGACGGGGATCAATCTCGCCGCCTCGCTGGCACGTTCGGGTCGTGGCGTCCTCCTGATAGATCTGGACCCCCAGGGAAATGCTACCGTGGGAAGTGGAGTAAGCAAGGACGGACACCAATACTCCGTGTACGATGTCTTGCTGGGAGATTGCAAGATCAAGCACGCTATCATATCGACCAAATGTGGATACGATTTGATACCCGCGAATGCTGATCTCTCGGGAGCTCAGGTCGAACTGATAGACCAGATAGGACGCGAGTCGCGCTTGCGCAAGGCCCTCAAGAAGGCCTCCAGACGCTACGATTATGTGCTTATTGATTGTCCGCCGTCGCTGAATCTGCTCACGGTCAATGCGCTGGTCGCCGCCGACTCCGTGATGATTCCGATGCAATGTGAATATTTTGCGCTGGAAGGCTTGACGGCCCTGGTCAGTACGATCCGCAAGGTACGGGAGGCTCTAAATCCCAATCTCAGGATAGAGGGTTTGTTGAGAACGATGTTCGACCGGCGAAACTCCCTGTCCAGCGAGGTCTCCGAGCAATTGCAGGAGCATTTCGGAGACAAGGTCTACGACACCATCATTCCACGCAACGTAAGGCTCGCCGAGGCACCAAGTTATGGCAAACCGGCGATGTTCTACGAAATGAACTCAAAGGGCGCACAGGCGTACCTGGCTCTGGCCAGCGAGGTCATTCGCCGCGAGGACGCCGCATGACAAAAAGCAGAAAGAAACGATTGGGCCGGGGCCTGGATGCCCTGCTTGGAGAAGTCACCCCCGGACCTGATGAAGATCAGAAGCTTCGATCCATCGCCATCGATCTTCTGAAACGCGGGCAGTATCAGCCCCGCACCCGCATGGATAAAGGCGCGCTGGAAGAACTGTCCCAGTCGATCAGGGCCCGGGGCATGGTTCAGCCAATATTGGTCCGGCCGATGGGCGACACCAGTTATGAAATCATCGCGGGTGAACGGCGCTGGCGGGCGGCGCAGCTTGCCGGGCTCGACGAAGTGCCCGTCATGATTCGGGATATCCCTGATGAAGCAGCGCTGGTCACCGCGCTCATAGAAAATATCCAGCGGGAGGACCTGAGCCCCATTGAAGAAGCAGCCGGGATCAAACGTCTGCTGGACGAATTCGGGCTGACCCATGAGCAAGCCGCCAGCGGCGTAGGAAGGTCACGCTCCGCGGTCACCAACCTGCTGCGTTTGTTGACCCTGGGACCCAAGGCGCGGGAGCTGCTTGAAAACGGACAGCTCGAGATGGGGCATGCCAGAGCGTTGCTGACGCTTTCAAAAGGCGATCAGGATGCGCTGGCAATTGAGATTTGCGCCAAGGGATTGTCGGTGAGGCAGGCCGAGGCGCTGGTTCGCCGGAAACAAAGCAAGCCCGATCCGCGGAAACCGGATAAATCGCCCGTAAGTGCTGATATTCGGGCACTGCAGGAGAAACTGTCGGAAAAGCTCGGGTCCAAGGTGACGTTGGTGGATGCCAAGGGCAAGGGCAAAATTATTATCGAGTATCACAGCCTGGACGAGCTGGACGGAATTCTGGAACGTATTCACTAATTCCCAGCCGGCCCGGCTGGATTCTTATGCGACATCGATGTTGACCGGTGTATCGCCCACTTTTATAATTCGCCGCCCTTTGTTGCAGCGCAACGAAGGCTCAGGACGCCTATCCGGTCCCGTTAAGAGTCCGGAGAACTGAAGCAGCAGGGGACTCAGTGTCGAAGAACTTACGTGCACCGACGCAGTTAACACAGACAGTTATGATTCCGGCCGGCATAACCCTGGCCCTGGCATTGGCACTGTCTTTTGTCGGGTCTGCTGCAGCCTTGTCGGCGCTGTCCGGCGGAATGGTAGTCGTCGTCGCCAACGCCTATTCGACATGGCGGGTCTTTTGTGCTGGGCAACAGGAGACCGGGCAGCAGGTCCTAGCGAATATGTACAGAGCGGAAGTGGGCAAACTGCTGATGATGGGAGCACTGTTCATTGCCGTCTTCGCAGGATGGAAGAACGTAGACATAGCGGCTTTTATCGCGGGAAGTGCGGCGGTGATCCTGACCGTCCCGATCGCATCGGCATTCTGCAACGTGGACCAGAACAATTCCCGAGAAAGGGAAACAGGCACAAAAACTGATGGCTAGCGAAGAACTGACAACCACGGGTTACATAAAACATCATCTGCAAAACCTCACCTTCGGGCAGCATCCGAACGGTAGTTGGGGCTTCGCGCATAATGCCCAGGAAGCGAGAGAAATGGGTTTCTGGGCCATACACGTGGACACCATGCTGTGGTCTGTGGTGCTGGGTGGGCTGTTCATCTGGTTGTTCAGCAAAGCCGCCAAGCGTGCTACAGCCGATACCCCCAGCGGCTTTTTGAATTTCGTCGAATGGGTCGTGGAGTTCATCGACGACAACGTTAGGGGGTCTTTTTCAGGAAAGAATGACTTGATTGCCCCGCTTGCGCTGACCCTCTTTGTCTGGATCTTGCTAATGAACTGCATGGATCTGGTACCGGTCGACTGGATACCATGGACCACGCAGATGATCATGCATCACATCTTCGGCGTCGATCCGCACCACGTATACATGAAGGTGGTGCCAACCACCGATGTCAATGCAACCTTCGGTATGTCGCTGGGGGTGTTTGTTCTGACAATCTATTACAGCCTGAAAATCAAGGGCCCTGTTGGATTTGCCTCGGAACTGACTATGCAGCCTTTCTCCGCCACCAATCCCGTGCTGAAAATATTGTTCATCCCGGTAAACCTCTTTCTGGAAGGGATAGGACTGCTGTCGAAGCCGATTTCGCTGTCGCTGAGGCTGTTCGGCAACCTGTTCGCAGGTGAAATGATTTTCATCCTGATTGCATTATTGTTTTCCGGCGGACTCTTCTGGGGCCTGATGGGCGGAGTACTGCAGTTGGGCTGGGCAATATTTCACATCCTGATCGTGTTGTTGCAGGCATTCATCTTTATGACCTTAACGGTGGTGTACCTTGAAATGGCGCACTCGGAACACTGAAATATTTGCGAACGGTTATTTACTTAAACATTTCCTAGTGGGAGAAAAAAAATGACTTTGGAAACTGCATTACTCTATGTTGCCGGCGCGGTGCTCTTGGGATTAGCCGGCGTAGGCGTAGGCGTAGGCGTAGGTGTGTTGGGCGCCCGTTTTCTCGAAGGTATTGCCAGGCAGCCCGAGCTGTTGCCGATGTTGCGTACCCAGTTCTTTATCGTCATGGGTCTCGTGGACGCCATCCCGATCATCGGTGTCGCCATCGCTCTTTATATTCTGTTCGCGGTGGTGGGCGGTTAGACAACTCGTTCAAAAATAGGGAGATGTCTGAATGAACATCAATCTCACACTGATCGGACAATCCATCGCGTTCATCGTGTTCGTGTGGTTCTGCATGAAGTTCATATGGCCACCGCTGATGAAGGCGCTGGAGGATCGCAAGACGAAAATCGCCGAAGGCCTGGCCGCCGGGGAACGGGGCAAGCAGGAACAAGCGCTCAGTGAGAAACGCGGTGTGGAAGTCATCAAAAATGCCAAGGGAAAGGCAGCGGAGATCATCGCCGGCGCCGAAAAACGGGGGTCAGAGATCGTCGACGAGGCAAAATCGGACGCCAAGGTCGAAGGCGAGCGCATCATCACGGCGGCGAAATCCGAGATAGACCAGGAGATCAACCGTGCTCGTGAAACGCTGCGCGGTGAACTGGCGATGCTGGCGACCGCTGGAGCGGAGCAGATCCTTGGTAAAGAGGTCGATGCCGAAGCCCACAGAAAAATGCTGGATGATCTGGCCGCGCAGCTGTAGGTATCGGACCTGATGAGTGAATATCAGACCATTGCCCGGCCCTATGCGCAAGCCGTGTTCGAGCTGAGCCGTGCGGCGGGCAATTTTGAGAATTGGTCCCAGGCCCTGGCCTGGATATCCGCTATTGCTGACGATGACCAGGTACAGGAGCTCGCCCAGAATCCGAAGGTGGACGACGTCTCCCTGGGGCAGATATTCGAGGATATCGCCGGGGACAAGCTGTTCGACGAAGCCAGAAACTTTTTGCGACTGGTGGTCGCAAACGGACGCGTGTTCGCCCTATCCAACATCGCAGCGCAGTTCGAGATTATGCGTGCCGCGGCGGAAGGGACTATCGAGGCGAAGCTCATATCGGCGCGGGCGGTTACCGATGGACAACAGGCAGAGCTGGCGCGATCGCTGTCCAGAAAACTGGGCCGCGAAGTCAACCTTCAGGTAGTCGAGGATCCGGATCTCATCGGTGGTGCCGTCCTGAGGGCCGGCGACATGGTGATCGATGCATCGGTCAAGGGCAGCCTGCAGAAGCTGGCAGCCAATCTTGTCCGCTAATGAACTAATAAACGAGTATTGAGGATTAATACATGACCACTCAACTGAATCCTTCCGAAATCAGTGAGCTGATTAAAGAGCGGATCAAGAGCTTCGAGGCCGTTGCGGAAGCGCGCACGGAAGGAACCGTCGTCAGCCTGACCGACGGCATTACCCGAATCCACGGGTTGGCCGACGCCATGCAGGGCGAAATGCTCGAGTTCCCCAACGAAACCTACGGCCTGGCGCTGAACCTGGAACAGGATTCGGTGGGAGCGGTTATCCTGGGCGATTACGAGCACATCATCGAGGGCGACACCGTCAAATGCACCGGCAGGATCCTGGAGGTCCCGGTGGGCGAGGCGCTGATGGGCAGGGTGGTAGACTCGCTGGGCGTTCCGATCGACGGCAAGGGGCCCATCGATGCCGAGGGATCTTCGCCCATCGAGAAAGTGGCACCCGGCGTCATTACCCGGCAGTCGGTATCCCAGCCGGTGCAAACCGGTCTCAAGTCCATCGACTCCATGGTACCGATCGGCCGCGGTCAGCGTGAATTGATTATCGGCGACCGGCAGACCGGAAAAACCGCCGTGGCGATCGACACCATCATCAATCAGAAAGGCAAGGAACTGATCTGTATCTACGTCGCCATCGGTCAGAAAGCCTCAAGCGTCGCCAACGTGGTGCGAAAACTGGAAGAGCACGGGGCCATGGAACATACCATCGTGGTAGCCGCGACCGCGTCGGAATCCGCCGCCATGCAGTACATCGCACCGTATTCCGGCTGCGCTATGGGCGAGTATTTCCGCGACAAGGGCCAGGATGCGCTGATCATCTACGACGATCTGACCAAGCAGGCCTGGGCTTATCGGCAGGTGAGTCTGCTGCTGCGTCGCCCTCCCGGCCGTGAGGCCTACCCGGGCGACGTCTTCTATCTGCATTCCCGGCTGCTGGAGCGCGCCGCGCGGGTTAATCCGGAGTACGTCGAGAAGATGACCAACGGCGAGGTCAAGGGCAAGACCGGCTCCCTCACCGCTCTCCCGATTATCGAAACCCAGGCCGGCGACGTGTCGGCGTTCGTACCGACCAACGTGATCTCGATCACGGACGGCCAGATCTTTCTCGAGTCGGATTTGTTCAATGCCGGTATTCGCCCCGCGATCAACGCCGGGCTGTCGGTGTCCCGCGTTGGCGGCGCGGCACAGACGAATTTGATCAAGAAACTCGGCGGCGGCGTTCGCCTGGCACTGGCCCAGTACCGTGAACTCGCGGCGTTCTCGCAGTTTGCGTCGGACCTGGACGAGGCAACCAGAAAACAGCTGGAACGTGGGCAGCGGATTACCGAGGTCATGAAGCAAAAGCAGTATTCCCCCATGTCCGTTGCGGAGATGGCGCTGGCCCTGTTTGCGGCCGACCAGGGTTATCTGGATGACGTCGAGGTAACCAAGGCGGTGGACTTCGAAGCGGCCATGCAGTCTTTCATCAAATCTGAACACCCGGAAATCGTCGCAAAGATGACGGAGACATTGGAATACAGTGACGAGGTCCAGGAAGGCCTCCACGCCGCATTGAAAGATTTCAAGGAGAAAGGGTCGTGGTGATCGAGCCGCACACACCACCATATTACGGATTTCGGGTATAAATTATGGCCGGCGCAAAAGAGATTCGCACCAAGATCAAGAGCATCCAGAATACTCAAAAGATCACCAAGGCGATGGAGATGGTGGCGGCCAGCAAGATGCGCAAATCCCAGGATCGCATGAATGCGGCGCGGCCCTATAGCGACAAGATCTACAACGTGGTGGCGCATCTGGCCCACGCCAGCACGGAGTACAATCACCCGTTCCTGGTTGAACGGGAGCCAAAGCGCGTTGGTTACCTCATCGTCTCGTCAGATCGCGGATTGTGCGGCGGCCTGAACACCAATCTGTTCAGGGTGGCAATCAATGACATGGAAAAAAGGCAGAAGGAGGGCGCCGAAATCAGCCTGAGCATTATCGGCTCCAAGGCACTGGCCTTTTTCAAGCGCTTCGGGTTGAAAATAGTTTCCGAGGTTTCGCACATTGGGGATACCCCCTCGCTTGTGGACCTGATCGGATCCGTGAAGGTCATGCTGGACGCCTACGAGGACGGCGAGCTGGACCGGGTGGACTTCGTCGTCAATCAATTCGTGAACACCATGACGCAGAAGCCCACGGTGTTTCAGCTGCTGCCGCTGGTCCCCGCCGAGGACGACGCGCTCAAGCAGAAGCACTGGGACTATCTATACGAGCCCGATGCCAAGGAAGCGCTCACTATGATATTGACCCGCTACATCGAGGCGTTCGTGTATCGGGGAGTGGTGGAGAACATCGCCTGTGAACAGGCTGCGCGTATGGTTGCAATGAAATCCGCAACGGACAATGCCGGCAATCTGATCGATGAGTTGCAGCTGATCTATAACAAGGCGCGCCAGGCCGCGATCACCCAGGAGATTTCCGAGATCGTCGGCGGCGCGGCTGCGGTATAAGAGAGTTTGGTACGAGGCAAAACCTTGGTACTGATGAAAAACCATTCGCGGCAAGGTGCTGCGTCTACAACAGAAAGTATTCAGGATATAGAGGTACGATAAATGAGTTCTGGCAACATTGTTGAAATCATCGGTGCGGTTGTCGATGTCCAGTTTCCAAGGGATTCTGTGCCCAAGGTCTACGATGCACTAAAGATCGAGGAGGGGGGGGTGACCCTGGAAGTACAACAGCAGCTCGGTGACGGTGTCGTGCGTACCATCGCGATGGGCTCGAGCGACGGTCTGCGGCGCGGATTGCAGGTTTCCAATACGGGAGCAAGCATCATGGTACCTGTGGGCGAGGCCACTCTCGGCCGCGTAATGAACGTGCTGGGCGAGCCCGTGGACGAAGCCGGCCCCATCCCGACCGACGAACGCCTGCCTATTCACCGCAAGGCGCCGGTCTATGCCGATCAGGCAGCCAGCGTGGAAATCCTGGAAACCGGCGTCAAAGTCATCGATCTAATCATGCCCATCGCCAAGGGTGGCAAGATCGGGTTGTTCGGCGGCGCCGGCGTCGGTAAGACCGTGACGCTGATGGAGCTCATCAACAACATTGCCAGTGAACACGGCGGTTTCTCCGTGTTTGCCGGTGTCGGTGAACGTACCCGTGAGGGCAACGACTTCTATCACGAAATGAAAGACGCTGGGGTGTTGAGCAAGGTTGCCCTGGTTTACGGGCAGATGAATGAGCCGCCGGGCAACAGGCTGAGGGTTGCGTTGACGGGGCTGACCATGTCCGAGCATTTTCGGGACGAGGGCCGCGACGTGCTGCTGTTTATAGATAATATCTATCGTTACACGCTGGCCGGTACCGAGGTATCCGCGCTGCTCGGCCGCATGCCGTCGGCGGTGGGCTACCAGCCAACCCTGGCCCAGGAAATGGGCGTACTGCAGGAGCGGATTACATCGACGCGGACGGGATCGATCACCTCCTTCCAGGCGGTGTACGTTCCCGCGGACGACCTGACCGACCCGTCGCCCGCGACCACGTTCGCGCATCTCGACGCTACCCTGGTGCTGTCGCGGCAAATCGCGGAGTTGGGCATCTATCCAGCGGTGGATCCGCTGGATTCCACCAGCCGCCTGCTCGATCCGCTGGTCATTGGTCAGGAGCACTACGATACCGCCCGGGCGGTTCAGGGGACTTTGCAGCGCTATAAGGAGCTGCGCGACATCATCGCCATCCTGGGCATGGACGAATTGTCGGATGAGGACAAGCAGGTCGTAGCACGGGCGCGAAAAATCCAGCGTTTCCTGTCACAACCATTTACCGTTGCCGAAGCGTTCACCGGCCAGTCCGGCAAGTACGTGAACCGGAAAGATACCATCCGCGCGTTCAGGATGATCGTGGACGGGGAGATGGATCAATACCCGGAGCAGGCGTTCTACATGGTTGGCGGCATCGATGAAGTGCCGGAGAAAGCGAAGACGGTAACTTAGGATCGAGGTAAAAACTAAATGGCGATGACCCTGCATGTTGATATTGTCAGTGCCGAAGAAGAGATATATTCGGGCGCTGCAAATGTTGTCCATGCGCCGGCCCAGATGGGGGAGGTGGGCATTTATCCCCGCCATGCACCCTTCCTTGCACAGCTAAAACCGGGAGAAGTAAAGGTCGAAACTTCCGAAGGCGAGGAGCTGTTCTTCTTCGTCTCAGGCGGAATGATCGAGGTACAGCCGCATGTGGTGACCATCCTGTCTGATACTGCGATCCGGGCCAAGGATCTGGATGAGGCCCAGGCTTTGGAGGCCGAGAAAAGAGCCAGGCAGGCGATGGAAACCGCAGATTCCGATATGGAGTTTGCCACGGCCAAGGCCGAGCTTGCGCAGCAGATGGCCCAGTTAAGAGCGATCCAGAAGCTGCGCCAACGCTAGTCCGTCCGGCCTGCAAATCTCTCCCTGGCTGCCAGGCTGCGCCTGAGGTGGTGCGAATTATGCACCGGTTGATGCTATAGTTTTCGCATGAGCGATTCACACGTCCCGCCCCTCGAAGTCATCGTCCTTGCCGCGGGCAAGGGTACGCGCATGCACTCCGATACGCCGAAGGTTCTGCATGAACTGGGGGGTGAGCCTCTATTGGCCCACGTATTGAGATCGGTGCGGAAACTGCAGCCCCGGGCCCTGCACGTCGTCCTCGGTCACGAGTCTGAGCGAGTGCGCAACCGATTCGCGCGGGAAGACGTGCAATGGATCGTACAGCAGGAGCAGCTGGGCACCGGCCACGCGGTCAAGACCGCGTTGCCGTGCACCACTGCGGGCAGTACGGTGCTGGTGGTATATGGGGATATCCCGCTGATCGGAGTGGACGAGCTTTCCGCATTGATCGATCGCATCGGCTCGAGTGATATCGCGCTGCTGACAGCGGAATTCGCGAATCCACGGGGGTACGGGCGGATAGTCAGAAATGGAAGCGGCAACGTAGTCGAAATCGTCGAGCAGAAAGACGCGAATTCCGAACAGCTGGCACTGACCGAAATCAATACCGGATTCATCGCTGCCAACCGTGACCGGCTCGCTGATTGGCTGGATCAGATCGACGACAACAATTCTCAAGCTGAACAGTATCTTACAGATATCATCGCGGTTGCAGTCCGGGCCGGATTCGACATCGCGGATGTCCGGGCCGTGAATACGGAGTGCGTTACCGGTGTCAACACCAAATCGGACCTGGCCTTTCTGGAACAGCAGTACCGTCAGCGGCGGGCTAGTGGTTTTTTGGAACAAGGTGTGACCATCGTAGACCCCGGTAGGTTCGACGCCCGGGGGGAGATAGCATTCGGCAGGGATTGCCTTGTGGATGTAAACGTGGTTCTTCAAGGTCCGCTGCAAATCGGCGACGGTGTCGTGATAGGACCGCACAGCGTGCTGTGCAATTCAGTCCTTGCGGACGGCGTTCAAGTGAAATCGCACTGCGTAATCGATGAAGCCGAAATAGGTGCTAATGCCGTAGTGGGCCCCTTTGCACGAATACGTCCGGGCACGCGCCTGGCGGAGAACGTGCATGTCGGTAACTTCGTCGAGATAAAAAACAGCACTCTGGGCAAGCAAACGAAGGCCAACCATTTGAGCTACGTCGGCGACAGCACGGTTGGTCGCGGTGTGAACATCGGTGCCGGAGTCATAACCTGTAACTACGACGGTGCGTCCAAACATCGCACCGACATAGAAGACGACGTGTTCATAGGCTCCAACAGTCAGCTCGTGGCACCCGTGAAAGTGGGCCGTGGGGCCACTGTTGGTGCCGGCTCGACGATCACTAACGATGTCCCACCGAACATGTTGGCGGTGAGCCGCGCATTCCAGAAAAACATCGCGGGCTGGGAAAGGCCGCGCAAGAAACAGAGCCGTGAGGAATGAAGGCGCGGCCTGCTGGCAGTCTTGGCCTTTCGGATACAATGCTGTCCGTCGGCTCAGAATCCTCCACTTACAAATCGGTTGACAGTACATCATGTGCGGCATTGTCGGTGCGGTAACACAATCGAATGTTGTTCCCTTTCTCTTGCAAGGGCTCAAACGCCTCGAGTATCGGGGCTATGATTCATCCGGAATCGCGGTCATCGATTCTGGCAATGAGTTTGCGCGCACTCGTCGCGTCGGCCGTGTTGCGGAGCTGGAGGAAGCGCTGCTCCGGGACAGCCTTGCGGGCAATACCGGTATTGCGCACACCCGTTGGGCGACACATGGTGCCGTAACGGAGAAAAACGCGCACCCCCACATTTGCTGGAACAAGGTTGCCGTCGTGTGCAACGGGATTATCGAGAATTTCGAGGAACTCAAACAGGGTCAGCTCAAGGCGGGCTTCGATTTCACTTCCGATACGGATACAGAAGTCGTTGTCCACCAAATCTATCAGTTTCTGGAGCAGGGCGAGGAACTGGTCGAGGCGGTGAGAAAGACCGCCCTGCTTCTCAAAGGGGCCTACGCCATGGCGGTCGCAAGCGTGGACCATCCCAATCGCCTGGTGGCCGCACGCAATGGCCCGCCCCTGCTGGTCGGCAGCAATGATGGAAAGGGTTTCATCGCCTCGGATGTTTCAGCCCTAGTCGCCGTCACGAGGCATTACTATGTTTTGGAAAATGGCGATGTCGCGGATATTTGCCAGGAAGGGATTAAAATTTATCGGGCGGACGGTAAACGGGTGAAGCGGCAATTGAGAGAATCCAACATGTCCGCCGACTTCGTATCCCTTGGCGACCACCGACACTACATGCAAAAGGAGATATTCGAACAAGCCAGTGCGGCAGCGGACACCCTGGAGGGGCGGATATCCTCGGACCGCCTGCTCGAACACAGCTTTGGCCCTAAAGCACAGACCGTATTCGACCGCACTAAGGCGGTACAGATCATTGCATGCGGTACCAGCTACCATGCCGGCCTCGTCGCCAAATACTGGTATGAGCATGTCGGCATCGAATGTAACGTGGAAATCGCCAGCGAGTTCCGCTATCGGAAACACGTGGTCCATCCGGATACTCTGGTGGTGACAATATCGCAGTCCGGAGAGACCGCGGATACGCTTGCGGCACTGGAGCATGCCTGTAAGCTGGGGTTCAACCACTCGCTGACGATCTGTAATTCCCCGGAAAGCTCACTGGTGCGTGCCTCCGACCTGGTATTAATGACGCATGCGGGTCCAGAAATCGGAGTGGCCTCCACCAAAGCATTTACGACCCAGCTTGTTGCACTGATGCTGCTCGGCATTGCATTGTGGCGACGATGCGCTGACTACCAAGAGACCTACGAGGCCAAGATTATCGGTCAATTAAGATCATTGCCTGCAAAGATCGAGCAGGCGCTCGGTCTGGATGAGCAGATACGGGAGATCGCAACACTGTTTGCCGATAAACAGCACGCGTTGTTCCTTGGACGTGGTGCACAGTACCCAATAGCACTGGAGGGAGCCTTGAAGCTCAAGGAAATCTCCTACATTCATGCCGAGGCCTACCCCGCGGGAGAGTTGAAGCACGGGCCGCTGGCGCTGGTCGACGGGGCGATGCCCGTAGTGGCGGTTGCTCCGAATAATGAGTTGCTGGAAAAGCTGAAGTCGAATATCCAGGAAGTCCGTGCCCGGGGTGGGAGAATGATCGTGTTCGCCGATGCGGAGTCGGGATTCGAGCAGGGCAACGGGACGAGTGTGATTCATGTTGCTCCTGTTGATGACAGTATTTCTCCAATCATCTATACCATCCCCCTCCAATTGCTTGCCTACCATGTAGCCATAATCAAGGGCACGGACGTTGACAAACCTCGCAATCTGGCGAAATCAGTGACGGTGGAGTAAGTCCGGGGCATTCCGGAAAACTGGTGAGAAATGCGGGTTAGTCTTATTGCGAGCGCAGTTTTCTGACGAACGCGGAAGGCATCGAAGCAAACTCACCATCGGAATTTGCCAGTCTGTTTGCGGCGGAGACCGCATCACCGATGATCCGTCGAACTATAGAAATCATCAGGTATCCAAACAGTTTGGAATTAAAAATTGCGTGATAACCCCTCGAATCCGTAAAGAGGTGGAGTTTTAACACATAGCCGGTGTCTTCGTTCATATCCATCAGGTCGAAATCAATGATCGCATTGCCCTTGAAACGCCAAAACAGAAATTTTGCCATGCCGCTTTCAAACATCATGTAGCTGCTGGTGTCAGCTAAAAATCGTGTCTCGAAGCGTTCGAAGGTTGCGGACATGTTCCGGTTGTTAGTGGCAAAGAAGCGGGATCGATCTTCATCGAGATAGTTGATCTCGTAGCGTGTGCCTTCGTAAAAATTGATCAGCCGAGCGGTGTCCGGCAGTTCACCCAGCAGGTAATCCAAATTAGATCTGGTTAGTTCGGCTGTATCGGAAATTTCGAGCACCGTCGCGTAGGGTCGTGTAAATGCATCGAGGATTGCTTTGCCGGTTTCGCTGGACGGGTCCACGCCACGATCGTCGAGTTTTTCTGCGAGATCACAGCGGTAGCTGCCCTCGTCGGATTTCCGGTAAACGGGTATCCCGGTACCCGGGCATATCTCGACTTCGCCTGACCCGCCGCAGGAAACGGCGGGACTCAACATGCCCAGCGCGGCCGCCGCGACGATTGGTTTAATGCGGGTCAATCCTCATATTTCTCCAGGGCGGCGGCGTTGACCCGTTAACCCGCATTTCTCACCAGGATAGGCGTTTCCAATACACACTGTTATTTGGACAAACCCATTGACTTCAATGTTTGCAATCCTTGAAAAGCATCCATAGCCACCTGGTGAGAAATGCGGGTTAATCGCCCAGCACTTCAACAATGGATTCGTGCAGGATCTCGACGATCCGGTCGAGCTGGGCATGACTGGTGACGACGGGCGGTGCCAGGCAGAATACATCACCGCGGACCCGGCTGAATAAACCACGCTCGGCGCAGGCACTGTGCACCCGTGTTCCCACCTTGTCGCCCGCGTCAAATTCTTCCTTGGTCTGCTTGTCCTTCACGATTTCGACGCCGCACATCAGGCCCAGTCCACGAACGTCCCCGACGTGGGGATGGTCTGACAGGGCCGCGCCGAGCGCATTGAGAAGGTACCGGCCCTTTTCCTCTGCCTGACCAACGAAGTCCTCCTTCTCGATGATGTCCAGCATCGCCAGCGCCACGCGGCAGCCAACGGGATGTGAACTATAGGTGTAGGCGTGCATCCACACCTGCTCACCGCTATTGATCACTTCGGCGACCTTGTCACTCAAGCCCACCCCGCCCAGCGGGAAGTACCCCGAGGTAACCGCTTTTGCGAACTGGAACATGTCGGGCTCTACACCCCAATGCTCCAGTCCGAACATCTTGCCGGTACGGGAAAAACCCGTTATGACTTCATCGGCAACCAGCAGCACATCGTAACGGTCGCAGATTTCGCGAATGCGTGGGAAATAATCGTCCTGGGGCGTAATAACCCCGCCCGCGCCCTGGACAGGTTCGGCAATGAACATCGCTACCGTATCCGGGCCCTCTTTGAGGATGGCCTTCTCCAGTTCGTTGGCTGCGGCTATCCCCTGGCTGTCCCCTTCGGGTGCCTCGTATCGATACGGGTAGGGTGAAGGGATATGGATGAACCCCGGAATGCGAGGTTCGAACATGGGCCAGTAAGAGCTGATACCGGTGGCGCACATGGCGGCCAGAGTAACGCCGTGGTAGCCCCAAATGCGGGAGATCACCTTGGTTTTTTGGGGCTTCCCCATGAGTTTCCAGTAATAGCGCGCGGTTTTGAAATTGGAGTCGCTGGCCTCACCGCCGCCTGAGGTAAAATAAAAATGGTTGATGGACGGGTACGCCAATTCGGCAAGCCGTTCGGCAAGCTCGATAGCGCCCGGATTTGAACTCCCGGCATACCCGGATGCATAACCCATGGTTTGCATTTGATCGTAAGCCGCTCTTGCCAGTTCTTCGCGACCATTCCCCGCGGAGTTGCACCACAGGCCGGACAGTCCATCGAGGTATTCCTTGCCATTGGCATCGACGAGAACTGCGCCCTTGCCGCTGACCCACACCACGCCGTTTTTCTGAGCGGCCGGGTTGTGCAGCGGGTGTATTAGATGTCTTTGATCACGCGCCAAAAACTGACTTTGCGCACTGTTAGCAGTCATGTCAGGAACCTCCTGAGGAATTATTAAATATACTTGAAAGGTCAGAAAATATTGCTATGGTAGTGCTTTCTTATCCCGGCGGCCAGAGTCATGCGTATTGAAATCTACACCCGCGGCACCTGTCAGTATTGCGCGGCAGCAAAACGGCTGTTGCAGAAACGATGGCTGCAATACAAGGAGGTCGAACTCACCGAGAAACTCGCCGGAGAATTAGCTCAGCGAACAGGCCAGACTACATCGCCGATAATCTTTATCGACGGGGTGTACGTGGGTGGCTTCGATGAACTTGTAGAACTGGATCAAGACGGGAAACTTTCTTCGGCCCAACCTGCTTCCTTCCCCACCTGAATAGGGGGGCGAGGGGATCGCAACGGAGTTTGTTATCATCGCGGCATGGACGTCTCTTTTATTCTAGACCCACTCAACGAACACCAGCGAGAGGCGGTGTGCGCGCCGGAAGGTCCCATGCTAGTGCTTGCCGGTGCCGGTAGCGGCAAAACCCGCGTACTTACCCATCGCGTCGCCTGGCTCGTGCAGGCACTCCATGTCTCACCCCTATCCATCCTCGCCGTCACTTTCACCAACAAGGCTGCCCAGGAGATGCGCGGACGCATCGAACAAATGCTGGGATACCCGATGCGCGGAATGTGGATTGGCACGTTCCACAGCATTGCGCACAGGCTGCTGCGCGCCCATTGGCGCGAGGCGGGTCTGGAACAGGGATTCCAGATATTGGACAGTGACGACCAAGTACGATTGATCAAACGGGCCCTGAAGGAGCTCAACCTGGATGAAGGCTACTGGCCGCCGCGCCAGGTTCAATGGTATATCAACGGCCACAAGGAAGAAGGCAGACGCCCCCATCACATAGAGGAGCCCGCGGACGCACAGCGGCGTGAACTGCTGCGAATCTACAGAACCTACGAGGAGCTTTGTCAGCGCTTTTCGCTGGTTGATTTCTCGGAGTTGCTGCTGCGTGCATATGAATTGATCAAGAACAACGAACCGCTGTGTCAGCGATACCAGCAGCGATTCTTGTATGTACTTGTCGACGAGTTTCAGGATACGAATGCAGTACAGTACGAGTGGCTCAAGCTGTTTGCGGCCCGGCACAGGAATATTTTCGTGGTCGGTGACGACGACCAGTCGATCTACGGATGGAGAGGCGCCCGGGTCGAAAACATCCTGCAGTTCGAGAGGGATTTCCATGGGGCCAACGTGGCACGGCTCGAACAGAACTATCGATCGACTGCCAACATACTGAACATCGCCAACGCGATCATCGACAACAATCAGGGCAGGCTGGGCAAGCAACTGTGGACCAGTGGTGAAGAAGGTGAATCCGTCAAGCTGTATGTTGGTTACAATGAAATCGATGAGGCCAAATTCGTCGTGGATCGCATACAGAGCTGGGCGGATCAGGGCAATGCGTACAGCGATGCGGCAATCCTCTATCGATCGAACGCGCAATCCAGGGTGTTCGAAGAAGTGCTGGTGCGCTCGGATATACCCTACCGGGTCTACGGTGGGTTGAGATTTTTCGAGCGCGCCGAGATCAAGGATGCCCTAGCCTACCTTCGCATGATCGCGGGACGACAGGACGACCCTTCTTTCGAACGCATTGTAAACACCCCGACTCGGGGAATTGGAAACAGGACGGTGGAGCAGATCCGCGAGTATGCCAGGATCAACCAAACATCGATGTGGAACGGTACCCGCGCGCTGATTCACCAGCGTGAGCTCCCCTCGCGTACGTTGTCCGCTCTCGTTGCATTCGTGGACCTGATCAACCAGATGGCGGAAGCGGTTCAGGGTGCGGCCCTGGCTGATGCGGTCGAGACGATGCTGCAACGCAGCGGACTGATCACGCACTTCGCCAAAGAGAAGGGCGAAAAAGGACAGGCGCGAAAAGAAAACCTGGAAGAGTTGATAACCGCGGCGCGGAACTACGAGCATAACGATGAGGAGGGTATGAATCCCTTGTCAGCCTTTTTGTCCCACGCCGCACTGGAGGCCGGCGAGAGGCAGGGAGAGGAATGGGAGGAATGCGTGCAGCTGATGAGTCTGCACTCCGCGAAGGGGCTTGAGTTTCCACTCGTGTTTCTGACCGGGATGGAGGAGGGATTGTTCCCACACCAGCGCTCGTTGCAGGAATCCGGCCGGTTGGAAGAGGAGCGTCGACTTTGCTACGTGGGCATGACGCGCGCCATGCAGATTCTTTACATCAGCTACGCCGAGGTCCGTCGGCTGCACGGCCGCGAAACCTATGGTGCACCTTCACGTTTTCTCGGGGAGATACCCGCTGAGCTGCTGTCCGAAGTGCGGGTGGGATTGCCAAGGCACGTCGATAACTGGTCGAGAACCACACATGCTGAAAACCAAACTGATTCCATCCAGCTGGGCGGCCGCGTTCGACACAATTCATTTGGTGACGGAGTGGTGCTTGGAGTAGAGGGTCGTGGGGAGCATACCCGCGTTCAGGTCAACTTCGAATCGGTAGGGAATAAATGGCTGGTACTGGCTTATGCAAACCTCGAAAAGCTATAAAAGGTAGTGCACAACTTTGAATTTCGGCTAGACTGTACACTTACAGAACATTATGCAGCCAGACGTGATAAAACCGTTTTTCACAAGATTTTCCACATTAAATATTATTTTGGTTTTTTGCGTGGCGTTGGCGGTATCGATGTTTGTGCCTCCGATGTTGGGCGCGTCCCAGCCTTCCCTGCTCCAAGGCATTTCGCAGTCGGCGGCAATCGCCATTATGCTGGGTATCATACAGTTACTCATAGTCAATCAGGGCGAGACAACCGAGGAGACCGGGTCATCGGCCCCAAAGGGCGTCGCCGTCAACAGTATCGATACCGATGGACTGACGCGCGGACTAAATCAACGCGGCCTCACGGTGAAGCTGCTTGAACTCATGGCGCTCGGTGAACGATACGGCAATAATTTGTCGATTGCGATAATTGGCGTCGACCACTATGGAGAGGTGGTCGATAGATATGGCCAGGAAGCAGCAGATAATGCACTGGTGGCCATTTCAAATGAGTTGGCGGACAGCCTTCGAATGCCGGATGTGTTGGGGCGCTGGGCTGACGATCAGTTTATTGCCATTTTGCCGGAAACCCCGCTCGAGGGCGCTAGTCATATTGGAGAGCGAATGAGAGAAGCGGTAGCCCGTGCACAGTTCGATGGCAAGCGCGGCGTCGTGCTGACCTCGACCGCAAGTATCGGTGTTACCGTTTTTCGCGCGGGAGATGATTTGCAAGGGCTGCTGTCTCGCGCCACCCGCGCGATGAACACGGCAAAGAGCCAGGGCCGCGACCGCGTAATTACAGACCTGGCTGCCTAGCCTGCCTATAGGAATGGTGCGCCCTACCTCCTCATCTGCGCACCTTGCATCGCGCGGGATTTCTGCAGACACTGTTTTCCATCATGATCTACTTTGCCTATGGATCCAACATGCTGAGGGAGCGGCTTTTTGCACGGGTTGGGAAAGCAGGTCAACTGGGTTGCGCCCATCTCCCCGGCTATCGTCTTACCTTCTCCAAAAGGAGCAATGACGGATCGGGAAAATGTACGCTGGTCAGCGGAGATGCCGGGCGCGGGGTTTGGGGAGCGGTTTTCGAGTTGACGCTAAAACAGAAGCTGGCGCTCGACGGATTTGAGGGGACGGGGTACGCGGTGGAAGATGTCGTTTTGAGTTTCAGTCAGAAGAAGCTTGAAGCTTTCACCTACGTGGGTCGGCGGTATAAGCTGGATCACTCATCGCGGCCCTATACCTGGTACAAAAGTTTGGTTCTGGCGGGTGCGGCGCAGGCAGGTTTGCCCGGGCACTACATTGCCGCGATCGAGTCTGTGTCGGCGGTCGAGGACGACAACCACGGCCGGGCCCAGGTACATCTAGAGTTGGTCCGATGAACGGCGCCAAGTGGCTGCCCTGAGTTCTTCTCGAAGTGTAAATTACAACATGGCCCTGACCACCTCGTTCCAACCCAGAGCCAAATTCGTTCTGTTGTAACCTCCTCCTCCCATGGCCAAGATGCGGCCATCGCAGAACTCGTCCGCGATACTGCACAAACTCGCCGCTGCGTGTCCATGGGCAGCGGGAGAGTAGGCCATGTGCGTGATCGGATCGCCCGCGATGCTGTCAGCACCCGCCTGAAACAGAACGAACTCCGGCTTCCCTGATCTTACGAACTCTTCCACTCTTGGCCAGACTGCGTGAAACGCTTCATCGTCGGACCCTGGTGGCATGGGGATGTTCAGCTTGGTCCCCGCCGCCACGCCCTTTCCCGTCTCGTCCGCAAATCCCGTGCCCGGGTAAAGGAATCTTCCATCCTCATGGATGTCCGCAATTGTCAGGTCGGCGTCTTCCTCGTAGGAGTAAAATACGCCGTCTCCGTGGTGTGCATCGATATCCACATAGGCGACCCTTGCGATGCCAAATCGATCGCGCAGGGTTTCCACTACGATACCGATATCATTGAATACGCAAAACCCGGCGGCGGTGCCCCTCCGGGCGTGATGCAGCCCCGCGATGGGCACGAACACCCGCGGGTGTTCGCCGCCGATTGCCTGTTCCAGCCCGTGGAGATCGGACCCGACAACATAGGACGCTGCCTCGTACACACCCTGGAAAGCGGGCGTGTCGCCATAATCCAGGTAGCCCGTCCCCGCGATGGACCGTTTCCTGACCTTTTCCACGTATTCAGGAGTGTGAAACCTTAAGATGTCTTTGTCCGTGCACGACACGGGTGCGGCAACGTGAACTTTCCTGTCAAGCCCCTGTCTGGTCGTCTCTTTCCAGAATGCGTGAATCCGGTCTGGGCCAAACGGATGGCCCTCGCCGAAACCATAGCGTGCCAGTTCGTCACCAAAGTAGACGCTGAGTTGCATGCTAGCCCGCGTTTCTCCCCAGGATCCCGAGCGATAGCGCTGGTATCAGGAATCCTCCTCGCATTTCCATGAGGCCATATTTGCCCCCCGGTTGCCCGGTAGGTACCAGCGGGCTCCCGGCGTAAATTCGTTAATGGGAGGTTTTTTGTTCTTCCAGCTCACACCGATCTCGGTGCCGACCTCGCAGTGCTTTTTTGCATACACGGTACAGGACTTGAAGCCGATCTGCGCAACTCGATAGATCTTTCGCTTGGTGATCAGGTTGTGGCATCCCGATTTATCGGTATTGCGAACCAAGCTAACTCTCCGCTGCTGCAATTGCTTGTTTGCCGTATACAGCCTGAGGTCTGCGGCCAACGACACATCGCTACCGAAAAGAGCGACAGTCAGGACGAGTGGAATTGTAATAAGGGCGAGTTTCATGGTGACCTTCAGTCCAACTAACGTTGATCCTGAAAAAAAGTAACACCCCTACCAGCTGCCAAGCCTCCACTTTGGTAGATTGTAATTATCAGGCAACTCTTCGTTGGTAGACGGCTGTATTTGGCCGTCGCCGGGAGCATCCACGTATTGAGTCGGTGCCTGCCCGGGTTTGATTTTCATCGAGTAAACATGACCCCCCCTGATGTATTCAGTCACCGCCGTACTCCCTTCCACTACTTTTCTTTCACGCGGTCCGTAGGGGGTGTCGCTGTGAGGAGACGGCGGTCCACGCACAGTCTCGATTTCACGGGCCGCCTGTTCGGCGCGGGACCGCTCTTCATCCGTGGGGATGGCGGGTGGGTCTGGAACTTCTGTAGAATCCTGAGCGGACGTCACGGTCCACGCGGACATCAGCAAAAAACTCAAAATCAGCTGACGCATCTTAGGTCCTGATAGGTCATGTACTCAAGGCAGTATAGCAGGTTGAAGCGGCGCATACAGACTTAATGGTGGCGGCCCGGCCTCGTTACAAGACTTCCCGCGACGTCGTGAAAGCCCGTATGGTGGGGATGAAGGAGACATCGATGAAAAAAAAGCCCTTGTTGGTTCTGGTTGACGGTTCTTCCTATTTGTATCGGGCATTTCATGCGCTGCCCAACCTGGCAAATTCCGCGGGTCAGCCAACCGGTGCCATATACGGCGTGATCAATATGGTCCGAAAACTGTTGGCTGATCACGAACCCCAATATGTTGGGATTGTTTTCGATGCCAAGGGCAAGACGTTTCGGCACGAACTTTACGAGGACTACAAGGCAAACAGACCGCCGATGCCGGAAGAGCTCAGAAGTCAGGTCTCATACCTGCGCGAGTTGATCCAGGCACTGGGTGTTCCGTTGATTTCTATTGAAGGCGTGGAAGCGGATGACGTCATCGCCACGCTGGCCAAACATGCCAGAAAGAGCGGCTTACGCACCCTGGTATCCACCGGCGACAAGGATCTCGCCCAGATCGTGAATGACGAGGTGGAACTGGTAGACACCATGCAGGACAAGCGTCTGGACACCGATGGCGTCGAAGAAAAATTCGGCATCAGGCCGGAGCGAATGGTGGATTACCTGGCGCTGGTCGGGGACGCCTCGGACAACATCCCGGGGGTGCCGAAAGTTGGACCGAAAACCGCCGTGAAATGGCTGAGCCAATTCGGCTCACTCGACGAGTTGATGCAGCAGGCTGACCAGGTTGCTGGAAAGGTGGGTGAAAATCTGAGATCGTGCCTGGACCAACTGCCACTAAGCCGGGAATTGGCCACGGTTAGGACCAACGTCGACGTCGGTAAAGCGCCGGATGCGCTGATCAGGGGGCGGGAGGATACCGCCGGGCTTAAGAAGCTTTTCACCGAGCTGGAATTCAGTTCGTGGCTCGATGACCTGACGGCGGACGAGCCTTCCGGGAGCGGGCCCCCGGTGAAATATCACGTCGTTTTCACCGAGAAGGATCTCGATGGCTGGGTGGAGGATTTGCGACATGCCGATTTGATCGCGTTCGACACGGAAACGACATCGCTGGAGCCCATCGACGCCAGGCTCGTGGGCCTGTCTTTCTCGGTTGCTGACGGTGAAGGGGCTTATGTTCCGTGTGGACACGATTATCCGGGTGCCCCGGATCAACTTAGCCTCGACACCGTGCTGGTAAAGCTGAAGCCTATACTCGAGGATGAAAACATCCCCAAACTGGGTCAGAACCTCAAGTATGACCATGGCGTACTCGCCAATTATGATATCGAGCTGAGCGGAATCAGGTTCGACACCATGTTGGAATCCTACGTGCTCGACAGCAGCGTCCGGCGCCATGATTTGGATACGCTGGCGCTCAAGCACCTTGGCCGAAAAACGATAAGCTTCGAACAGATCGCCGGCAAGGGAAAAAATCAGCTCAGCTTCAACGAAATCGAAATCGAGAAAGCCGCGCCATACGCTGCGGAAGACTCGGAAGTGGCGTTCGCACTCCACGAATCCATGTGGCCAAGGCTCGAGAAAGAGCCCCGACTGGCACGATTGTTTTCGCTGATCGAGATGCCGCTGGTCCCCGTATTGTCACGAATCGAGCGAAACGGCGTGAGGGTGGATGCAAAGCTGCTCGCGGCACAGAGCGGAGAACTGACGCGGGGAATTGCGGAACTTCAGAACAGGGCAAATGAGCTTGCAGGAGCGCCTTTCAACATCGCGTCTCCAAAACAAATCCAGGAAATTCTCTACGACCGACTCGAATTGCCCGTGCTGAGCAAGACACCGAAAGGCCAGCCATCCACGGCGGAGAGTGTCCTGCAGGAACTGGCCGCGGACTATGAGCTGCCGGAAATTATCCTGGCGCACCGGGGACTGAGCAAACTCAAGTCCACGTATACGGACAAACTCACGGATATGATCAATCCCGGGACCGGCCGTGTGCATACGTCTTATCATCAGGCGGTGGCGGCCACCGGAAGGTTGTCGTCCAGCGAACCCAACCTTCAGAACATCCCGGTACGCACACCGGAAGGACGCAGGATCCGGGAGGCTTTCGTGCCAGAGGCGGGGTACAGACTGCTCTCGGCCGACTACTCTCAAATCGAACTTCGGATCATGGCCCATTTGTCTCAGGACGAAGGTCTGTTGACCGCGTTTGCACATGACGCTGACGTGCACCGGACAACCGCTGCCGAAGTGTTCGCGGTTGACTCTGACCAGGTGACAAGCGACCAGAGGCGACATGCCAAGGCCATCAACTTCGGTTTGATCTATGGCATGTCGGCGTTTGGGCTGGCGAAACAGCTGAAAATCGAGCGCAGCGATGCGCAGGAATACATAAATGTATACTTCGCTCGTTATCCAGGGGTGAAACGATTCATGGATGAGACCCGGGAACTGGCCCGGGAGCGTGGATACGTCGAGACCGTCTACGGCCGTCGCCTGTATCTCCCGGAAATAAGGTCCAGTAACCATGCGCGAAGGCAGTATGCGGAGCGTACCGCAATCAATGCGCCAATGCAGGGTACCGCCGCCGATGTGATAAAAATGGCGATGCTGGCAGTCGACGACTGGCTGCGCGAGGATGCACCGGATATTCGCATGATAATGCAGGTACATGACGAACTCGTATTCGAGATTCCCGAAGACCGCGTCCAGGTTGCGATCGACCGAATCCGGGATTTGATGAGTGGTGTTGCGAAGCTGTCGGTCCCCCTGACCGTCGAGGCGGGGACGGGGTCGAACTGGGCCGAAACGCACCCCTGATCAGGAACCGTCAGGCCGCCGCGCAGGTTACAGAAATGTAATCCACCCGCAGGAACTGTTTCGTGCCAAGGTGGTCTATTCGACTGAGGCCAACGTATTCATTGCGTTAATCGGGTCGCTCTCCTCCCTAAGCGGTTCGGTTTGCCCCGATCCCTAGACGGGCGGGCCTAAACTTTTGCCCCGGAAACATCCCCTTTTTTCCGGGGCTTTTTCTTGCCTGGATCGAGCCAGTTCATGATTCGCTGTCGAGCCTCGTCGACCCCGGTGTAGTCCACGGCGGAAAAAGGCTGAAAGCTGATACCGTCCATATCGGCAATGCCCTGACTTACCGCCCTGAGAGCCGCCAATCCCCTGCTGCGACTCAGCTTGTCGAACTTTGTCAGCAAAATATGTACTTGCAAACTTGCAGCCGTGCACCAGGAGAGCATTTGACGATCCAGTGGCGTCAGTGGGTGGCGCGCGTCCATAACCTGTATCAGGCCCTGGATGGACTCTCTTTCCCGCAGGTAACGCTCGATGGCATCTCCCCAGTGACGGCGGAGCTTCGCCGGCACTCGTGCATATCCATACCCGGGCAGATCCACGATGCGTCCTCCACTGGGCAGCTCAAAAAATATGATCTGTTGCGTGCGCCCCGGGGTGCGGCTGGTCCGGGCCAGCGCCTTGCGCTGGGTAATTGCATTGATTGCGCTGGATTTCCCCACGTTGGAACGCCCCGCAAATGCAATTTCCAATCCCCGGTCCGGCGGCCATTGCCGGGGCGTATGGGCAGCGATGCGGAATTTCGGTTCCGCGAGGGTTTTAGGTAGAGGTTTGGCCCGCATATTATGCTATTGTGGCCCAAATTGCGGCGTGTTATAAGAACCGGCCCGGCCGCCCTGGCGCCATATGCGGGCCAGTGCCGTATTAACCAAAAATCCAATCGAGTTGATGTACATTCAGAAAATTATTGGAGGATTTGATGCTTAAGCGATCCTTGATCACCACCCAAATGTTCGCATTGCTTATCTCGTTACCGTGGGGGGTCAGCAGCGCGGCCGATGCAAAAGCCGGAGAAGAGCGCGCGACCCAGGTTTGCGCAGCGTGCCACGGCCCGGATGGTAACAGCATGGCGCCTAACTTTCCCCATCTCGCGGGTCAGGCCGCGGGCTATATTGCCGACCAGCTGGCGATGATGAAATCCAGTGAGCGCATGGTTCCAGAAATGGTCGCATTCGTAGCGGATCTGAGTCCCGAAGACATGGCCAATCTGGGTGCATACTACGCGGCACAGTCATCCAAGCAGACAGCGATTCCGGAGAGCGATATCGAGGCCGCCAAGCGCGGGGAACGCCTTTACCGGGGCGGCGAACGAACCATGGGAATAGCGGCATGCACGAGTTGCCACTTGCCCGACGGCAAGGGCATCCCCGAGGCGTATCCCCGGGTGGCGAACCAGCATCTCGATTACCTGAAGAAACAGCTCCTTGCCTACAAATCCGGTGAGCGGCAATCGAGGGGCGGGATCATGAATAACATCGCGTTCATGTTGTCACGTCAGCAGATCGATGACGTTTCAACCTATATGCACGCCCTCAAATAAATGTCCCACGGGAGGGTGCCCGTGGTGTTCGGGCACCCTCGGTTCCAAATTTCCGAGCGGCGGGCGTCGAACACAATGTGGTCAACCGCAGCGGCCATGAATTCGTCTTTATCGAGGTGGAGATCAAGGATACGAATTGATGAGTAGCGGCGCCCCGCCGCGATGAATCGGCGCGAGGCGCGCCTCCTACGACAGATGTAGACGCCGTGCCGGGTTTTGTAGGAGCGGCGCCCCCGCCGCGATGAACCGGCGCGAGACGCGCCTGGTACAACGGCTGTTTAGTGCCCCGCGAGTATTGTAGAGCGGCGCCTGTCCTGCGGCATCGCTCGGAATCCGGGTGAGAAATACGGGCTAGGACCAGCGCGGCGTTCCCGGCTTCATGTTTTCGCGCGGCAGTCGGACCGGCAGCATATCCCGAATACGGGCGTCCAGTTCGTCGTTGATGTGAGCGGGAAAGTGGGTCGTCATGATTTCATGCAAGCGGATCTGGGCGCGCTCCAGCGCAATCTGCGATCCGGATTCCACCCATTCCTTGGGGCTGTTACGGTCACCGATTTCCGGATATATGTAATCCTTTTGCATCAGGCTCATGGTCTGATCATGGCCCAGAAAATGGTTGGGGCCGCCTACACAGACATCCCGGATCGCGTCCACCGACAGAGACTCATCCGTGACTTCGATCCCTCGAATGGTCCGGTTGATGGCACCGAGCATGTCGTTGTCCAGCACGTAGCTTTCCAGGCTGCAGCCGAGCAAACTAGCCTGCATTCCCGCGGATTCGTAGACCAGGTTGGCGCCGCTGTGGCCTGCCAGGACATTGGTGTAGGCTTTTTCGTAGCCTGATTGCACATCCGGCATTTTAGAATCGGCCATTCCGGCTGCAATACCCGTTGGCAGATCGTAGTACCTTCCCATCTGACCGCAGGCCGCCATCAGCACGGCCTGTTCCCCGCTGCCGCCACTCATGGCGCCGGTTCGAAGGTCCGAAACAAAGGGCCAGGTACCGAATATTGCCGGGTGTTTCGGCACGATAGCATTTACATAGACAAAGCCTGCCAGGACCTCGGCGACTTCCTGCACCACCGCTCCGGCGAGTGACGCCGGGCTGGTTGCACCGGCCTGTCCGGCTGCCAACAACAGGATCGGCATGCCCGCTCTGACGCCTGCTTCCAGCGTTGCACAGGCGTCCTCGGCAAATCGCATAGGCGGTACGACAAAGCAGCTCGGCATGCTGACGAAAGGCCGCTGCCGCCATTTGGCCTCGCTTCCCGCAATCTGATGCAGCATGGGCATGGTATCGGTAATGTGTTCCGGCAGCACGAAGCTGGTTCCCACGTGCTTGCTGGTGCCGCTGACGCTGGCGTAGCACGTGTTGATATCCATCTCGCGCGGGTCGGTAAGGTCGCGTGCTACGATCGAGCGCTGATAGAAGTGGATGTGGTCGAGCGCGTCGACAAGGCGCGCGATATCGTACAGATCCGCAAGCGTGGATTCCCGATACTCCCGGGTATCGCTGTCCACCATATGGACAGCGGCTCCCGCGGTACCGAAATAAACCTTGTAGCCGCTGAGTTCCATGTCGTGCCTGGGGTCCTGCCCGAACAGGATGATGTCATGCGCCGCGTTGGCGATGGTGTCTTCGATGAGCGATCGCGGCAGGAGCACCCTGCCATGCTCATCGACACGGCCACCGGCGCCGGTGAGGATGTCGACACAGCTTGGGATGGCCTGGCTCAGCCCGATGGTCTCGAGCACATCCAGCACGGCATTGTGTATGCGATCGATATCGGAGTTTGTCAGAGGCTTGTAGCGTCCGCCCTCCAGTCCGGGTTTGACTGGCCGTTCTTCTTGGGGGATGGGGGCCGCGCGAAGAGCTCGGCGGGCCACCCTGCCGCCCCTACGTCCTTTTGTTTCTGCCATGTTTGCTTCTCTCTTTGGCACCTGACCGCAGGCGGGGTAAGTTGTGAATGCGTGAAACGGCCGATTAAGGCTGGATTTCGGCGGCATTCTCCGTTGTCTTTCCTGACCGGTCAAGCCTTGTCGATTCAACTGAATATTGCATCATCTTCCCGGTCTGGCTAGATTTCACAAACCGGATTCGCTTGCCCGCCAGCCCGCATTTCTCACCGGGCAGCTTTGACTTCGTGCTAAGGACTTACCATGTTAGGTTATTTGGTTTTTTCTGAAAAACAGTCCATATCGGCAACGCCTATCCCGGCGCTGGCTGGTCCAGGCCCCCGATGAAAGCCGGGCTTCATCGGGGTCTGTTCTGCGCCATCGCTCGGGATCCTGGTGAGAAATGATGGCTAGAGCACAGATGGAAACCGTCAGGTTCTCAGTCACCAGCCAATGTGACGGCCGGATGGATGAGGTGCGTGAGCTGTTCAGAGAGTACGAGGCGTTCCTGGGAATAGACCTGTGCTTCCAGGATTTCGAGGAAGAACTGGCGGACCTGCCGGGTAAGTACGCACCGCCCGGCGGCGCGTTATTGCTGGGGTGGGTCGAAGACCGCATCGAGGGATGTGTTGCCCTGCGGAAGTTCGGGGAACGCGTGTGTGAAATGAAGCGCTTGTACGTTCGGCCAAAGTTCCGTGGGATAGGACTGGGACGACATCTTGCAGAGCGTATCGTGGAGGAAGCCGGAACCCTTGGATACGAGCGAATGAAGCTGGACACCTTCGAGTTTCTGGACGGCGCAATTCACATTTACGAGGATCTGGGCTTCCGTAAAACCGGGTCTTACTACAACAATCCCCATGAAAAGGTACAGTACTGGGAGCTGGACCTGGGCACGTCAGGTGAATAGCAGCGGCTCACACTACTCGCTCATTGCCGCCGTCGACGGGTATTTGAGCTCCCGTGGTTTTAGCGAACAGAGGTCCGGCCATTTCACAGACCATTTCTGCGACGTCGTTTGATCCGACTTCCGTTCTGAGCATGTTGTTCTTCTTGTATTCGTCCACGCTGAGCCCGTAGCTGGCGGCGCGAGAGGCCAGGACCCCATCGGTCCAGATACCGGTATCGAACACGGCGTTGGGGTGTACGACATTTACACGGATGCCGTCCGTCGCGAGTTCGAGCGCCGCTACGCGCGCCAGCTGGTTCAGACCGGCCTTCGCCGCAGAATATGCTGAAGCCCCCGGCCCCGGTGCCGGCACGTTTTTGGAGCCGACGACTACGATGGCGGGTTCGATGCCGTACTTCAGATACGGAATCGTCGTGGTCAACAGTCTTTGGTGGCTCGACAGGTTGAGTTCCATGCTTCGGTTCCAGGTGGCGTCGTCCATGTCGGCGATGGCCTGGCTGGCTGGAAACATACCTGCGTTGCTAATGACGATATCGAGGCCACCGAAGGCGCATACCCCCGATCGGACGCTTTCCCCGAGCGCCTCTGTGTTGCATACGTCACAGGTCAATCCCAGGACCTCGGGCCCGCCAAATAAATCCACGATGTCGCTGTTGAGGTCCAGCGCGATGACGGCGGCACCCCGTACCAGCAGAGAGTTCACGCAAGCCCTGCCGATACCCGAAGCGGCACCGGTAACGAGCGCGACGCGGCCTGATAGTGGAGATTTTGCGCCGCCTTTTCTGAGTTTTGCTTGTTCCAGGTCCCAGTACTCAACTTCGAAAATGTGCTTGGCATCGAGGACGGACCAGCCGCCAAGAGATTCCGCCCACTGTATACACCGGATCGTGTGCCTGCTGATATCCGCAACGATTTCCGCTTCCCTGACAGTGGCGCCAAACGCCAGCACCCCGGTATCGGGCCACACCGCCCATCTCGGAGCCGGGTCAAGGCAGGTCAATTCACCATTGCTGTTGGCATCGAAATAGGCTTTGTACTGTGCGACATAGCGTTCCATTGCTTGCTCGATTTCGGCATCGACAATCAGAGGTATACGCTTGGTGCGTATAACGTGATCCGGGGTCAGAGGCCCCCGGGTTGCGACGTCCACCATGTCGGCAAGCTGGCTGAAACCCCTCGCGACCTCGCCGTTGTCGGCTGCGCATATCATAGGCTTGCCGGCAGCTTTCGAGACGTATTTACGTAGCCTGGACAGCTGACCTGCGTCAATGGTCGACGGTGCCGTCGCACTCGCCGTATCCCATGTTCCGTTGTCACGTAGGTACGTTTCGGCGGTCTCGACCAGTGAAATCATCCGCTCGTAACTGGTCTTTGCCTCGTCCGCGAATGAAAATACGCCATGGTTCATCAGTACTATGCCTTCGAGCCTGCTCCAATCGAGATGAGAAGTCATCTCCGCGACTTTCCTGGCCAGCACGAAACCCGGCATGACATACGGGATGAGCACGACGCGGTCACCATATAGATCGTGGACTCGTTGTTCACCACCTGCGGTGTTGGATATGGTGACGACCGCGTCGGCGTGGGTGTGATCGACGTATCTGAACGGGATGATGGCATGCAGGATGGCTTCCACCGAAGGATTGGGTGCACTGGGGTCCAGCATGGCCGCGCGCTGATACTTGACCATATCGGTGTCCGTCAGCTTATCGAGTTCAGCCATTCGTTTCAGAACATCGAGCTTTACCGGGGCGAAACCGGCGGCTTCGATGGTCGCCAGGTCCCAGCCGCTACCCTTGACGTACAACACATCCTCAGGCTCGCCAAACAGATTCTCGATGGTGGTTTTTACCGAGGTATTGCCGCCTCCGTGCAGGACAAGATCCTCGTCGCTACCAATGAGGCGCGACGTATAGACCCGCATCTGCAAGGGATCCTCTGCAAACCGGGCGGCTTCATCATCGTTCCATCTGTTCTTCATTGTTGAGCCAGGTCCTGTCCGGTATCTACATCAGACGTCATTGCGGCTGCCCCAACGTCGATTCATCGTAATAAGGCCGCGTTTAAAATTGTTGAGCAATTTCCACAAGTCGGCGGGGTGCTCACTGAAAATGTGCTCAGCACGCGCCGGAACGAGCTGCCAGTCACCCAGCGAAAGTTCGAATTCCAGCTGGCCCGGTCCCCAGCCGGCATATCCGAAAAAAATCCTCAAAGAGTCCGGATGATGCACGTTCACGAGCTTCTTCAGCCGTTCGTAATCCGCACCCCAGTTGACCTGATCGATGATGCCAATGTCGGGTGCCACCATTTCTCCTTTATGCACATACATGACTCGACCCGGTTCCACCGGCCCCCCGAAATACAGATCATGTTTTCCGGCGGTCTCCGGGTCGAGTTCTGACAATGCGTGCGACACGGGCACTTCCGATCGCCTGTTCACGATCAGCCCCATCGCCCCCTCCGCGGAATGCTGAACGAGCAGAACCACCGATCGGGAAAATCTCGGATCTCTCATTCCCGGGGCTGCAACCAGAAAGAGCCCGGCCTCGGGCATTCGCATCCTCTCCTGTCCAGCATGCGGCGTGCCGGGCAGTGCCAGAAAAAAAGCAAAACATACGATTGTCAGTGAAATCGTTCGCACGGACATTTATAGTAAGAATGGTTGAAAATTACGATTTATGGGAAAGTATCCGATCTATGCCATTCTATCAGGTATGCTGCTGGTGCTTGCCAGTTGCGTTCCTGTGGCGGGTTCTCTGTACCGGATAGCGATGCCGATCGCTCCGGAGCGTTTCGATCTGTCGGTCGATGGCGAAGTCCACAGGGCGCTTCAGGTAACGGGTATAGATCACATCATGCTGGCTCTGGCGTTCGAATTTTCGCCGGGGGAACCGGACGCATTCAGATTGCGTTACGGCTCCACGATAAGCAACGGCGGACACGTTCAGCAGCGAATCACCGGTTCCATCGAACCCCGGGGAATAAATCGCCCGCTCGATTTCGCTGACAAGGGGAAGCCCGACCGGGTCGAAAGGCGGCTGCCGGTGGTGACGCTGGCGGACGGTCAGACGTCGCTCGACGTCGACGTCGAAATCGATACAGATGGCAATAAACAGGCGCTGCTCGGGGCCTGGGGTGAGATCCACCGTGATCCGCCCCGATTTGCACTGTCGTTCGTCAATGCTGTCGTGGTTTGGACGCTGGGGACACTACTGGTGCTCATCGGCGCCATCCAGTGGGGTCGGCAGATTGCCGCCGTGCGGGCTGACAGGATACCGGATGAGGAAACCAACCAGGAACGAATCTGGTGCACGCTCTGCCATCTATCCGCGCTCGCAGGCTACCTCCTGCCCTTCGGACACGTTCTTCTACCCCTTCTCATCTGGGGAACCAAACGCGACAAGGTTCGAGGCGTCGATGACGCGGGCAGGGAATCGCTGAATTTTCAATTGACCGTGTCGCTGTTCGGTCTGATCGGAATCATGCTCAGCGCGGTATTCATCGGCCTGGTCCTGTTGTTTGCGCTGGTGGTGTTTCATGTTTGCATGACCCTTGTGGCTTGCCTGCGCGCGCAGCGCGGTGAGTGCGTGAGGTACCCCGTGAACATTCGCATTATCAGTGCCGGCTTATAACGTGGAAAATGCATCCCCCGCGGCGGCCACCGTGGCATCGAGGTCCTCCGGGCTGTGAGCCGAAGATACGAACCCGGCCTCGAATGCCGAGGGCGCCAGGTATATGCCGCTACCCAGCATGCCATGGAAAAAAGCGTTGAATTTTTTCACGTCACAACTCATCACTTCGCTGAAGAACCGCACCTCGTCCAGCGCTGTGAAAAACAGTCCCATCATGGCGCCGACGTGTTGTGCGCATAAGTCGACGCCGTGACGATCGGCGACCGCCTTGATGCTACGGGTCAAGTATTGCGTTTTTTCCGTTACCGTCTCGAAGAACCCGGGTTCGGAGATCAGGCGCAGGGTTTCGAGTCCTGCCGCCATGGCAACCGGGTTCCCGGACAATGTTCCCGCCTGGTATACCGGGCCGTCCGGGGCCAGGTGGTCCATGATGTCGGCGCGGCCCCCGAACGCGCCAACCGGCATGCCGCCACCGATGACCTTGCCGAAGGTACTCAGATCCGGTGTGATCCCGTACAACCCCTGGGCTCCGGTCAGGCCTACCCTGAAGCCGGTCATTACCTCATCGAACAACAACACGCTATCGTAGCGGCTGCACACCTCACGCAGCGTTTCCAGGAAGCCGGGGACCGGGGGGATGCAATTCATGTTGCCCGCGACCGGCTCGACGATAATGGCGGCGATGTCCTTGCCGATCTTATCGAATACCTGTTGGACCTGTGCGGCATTGTTGTACTCGAGCGTTACCGTGTGCTGCGCTAGATCCGCCGGCACGCCGGGCGACGTCGGAACGCCCAGAGTCAACGCCCCCGATCCGGCCTTGACCAGCAGGCTGTCCGCGTGTCCGTGGTAGCAGCCCTCGAATTTGACGATTTTGTCACGCCCGGTGAACCCCCGCGCCAGCCGTATCGCGCTCATGGTTGCTTCGGTCCCGGAGCTGACCATCCTGACCTTGTCTACGGAGGGGATGAGCTGGCAGATCTTTGAGGCGAGCTCCGTTTCGATCAGCGTCGGGGCCCCGAAGCTCAGACCATTTTCCGCAACCCGTTTGACGGTTGCAATTATCTGAGGGTGTGCGTGCCCCAGGATCATCGGACCCCAGGAGCCGACATAATCGATATATCGCCGATCTTCGACATCCCACAAATAAGCACCTTGCGCCCGCTTGATGAATACGGGTTCGCCCCCGACGCTCTTGAAGGCACGAACGGGCGAGTTAACGCCGCCGGGGATGTACCGTTTTGCAATCGAAAATGAACTATTCATCTACGCTTCCTTTGGATCATGTTTGACCTGTCGCGCGGCGATTTCCGCTGCCGCCGTATCGACGCCCGAGCGCGCGATGAGGTCGCTGATTACCGCCGGCACTTCTTCCCGGCAGTGGCTGCGGTCACGCGAACGGTGCATTCGGTTCGGTCAAGTCGTTCGGGTTTTTCATTAGGGAGACGCTATAATAACCATTTTTTTGCGCTACGGAGAACGTGTACGCAGTGGAATACAAGACCTATATGTGTGTCATTTGTGGATTTATCTACGAGGAGGAAAAGGGACTGCCTGAGGAGGGTTTCGCACCGGGGACCCGCTGGGAGGATATCCCCGACACATGGGTATGTCCGGACTGCGACGCCGGCAAGGAAGATTTCGAGATGGTGGAGATCTAGACCACCGGCAATCCGCTGCCCGTACTTCTCCGCCTACTTGCGCGCGTACTTCTGCTTGAATTTCCCGACGCGGCCTTCGGTGTCCATGATCTTCTGCTTACCGGTGTAAAACGGGTGGCAAGCGGAGCAAATCTCTACGTGCAGCTCATGATCGAGCGTTGAGCGGGTAGTAAAAGTATTTCCGCACGCGCAAACGACTTTAATTTCCTGATATTTGGGATGTATCTCGGGTTTCATTCGGGCGCCTCGGCCGTCGGTTCGAAAAAACGGGCCGAATGATAGGGGATTTGGGCCTGAGAAATCAAGTACGGCTGCGCCGATGCAATATGCAGGTTATACCCATTACCGTTTCATCGACTGGAAGAATTCCGCGTTGGTCTTGGTCGCACGCAGCTTGTCGAGAAGGAATTCCACCGCTTGGATGTCGTCCATCGGATGAAGTAGCTTGCGCAGCAGCCAGATTTTCTGCAGTTCCTTGGGATCGGTCAGCAGTTCTTCGCGACGGGTGCCGGTTTTGCCGATGATGATCGAGGGGTAGACGCGTTTTTCGGCGATGCGACGGTCCAGATGTATCTCCAGATTGCCGGTGCCTTTGAATTCCTCGTATATAACATCATCCATTTTCGAGCCGGTATCGATCAGCGCCGTGGCCAGGATGGTCAGGCTGCCGCCCTCTTCAATGTTGCGAGCAGCGCCGAAAAACCGTTTTGGTTTTTGCAGTGCGTTGGCGTCCACGCCGCCGGTCAGTACTTTCCCCGACGCCGGCTGGACGGTGTTGTAGGCCCGTGCCAGACGGGTGATGGAATCCAGCAGGATGATGACGTCCTTCTTGTGCTCGACCAGACGCTTCGCTTTCTCAATAACCATCTCCGCCACTTGCACGTGGCGCGCGGCCGGTTCGTCGAAAGTCGAAGAAATGACCTCACCGCGAACCGATCGCTGCATTTCGGTGACTTCCTCCGGCCGCTCGTCTATCAGCAGAACCATCAGCACGCACTCGGGGTGGTTGGCGGTTATCGAGTGAGCGATCTGCTGAAGCATCACGGTTTTGCCGCTCTTCGGTGAAGATACGAGCAGCCCGCGCTGTCCCCTGCCTACCGGTGCAACCAGATCGATGACTCTTGCCGTGATGTCCTCGGTGGCACCGTTTCCCTGCTCGAGACGAATGCGTTCGTCCGGATGCAGGGGTGTCAGGTTTTCGAACAAAATCTTGTTCTTGGCCTCTTCCGGTGTCTGGAAATTAATGGTCTCGACCTTGAGCAGGGCAAAATAGCGCTCCGATTCCTTCGGCGGCCGGATGAGGCCGGAAATAGTATCGCCGGTGCGCAGGCTGAACCTGCGAATCTGGCTGGGAGACACATAAATATCGTCGGGCCCGGCGAGGTAGGAACTGTCTGCGGAGCGCAGGAACCCGAATCCATCCTGCAGAATTTCGACCACTCCCTCCCCCACGATATCTTCGCCCTTTCGAGCCTGGGCTTTCAAAATCGCGAAAATCTGGTCTTGTTTTCGCATCCGACCGACACCATCTAACTTCATGGCACTGGCCATTTCAGCGAGTTCTGTGGGAGGTTTCTTCTTGAGTTCAGCTAGGGACAGGGACATAGGATTATGGGGACATAGGATGAGATTCGGGGGACGCCATGGAGCGTCGGAAAAGTTACCGGACCAGAAAGCTAGAGGACCAGAAAAGGCACCTGAATAAAAAGCCAAGGGCTAAATTACTGGGCCAAAGAGATTAATGGACCAAAAAATTAGATTGAAAGTTGGTTTTGGGGAGAGTTAGTAACTATTAATATTAAGATAGCACGTGCTGGACACGAGGTCCAGCACCCGATATTCACAGGATTTGTGGCACGGTCGCCCGAATTGGACTACCCATATTGAGCTATAAGTTACCGTCGATAAACGCCGTAAGCTGGGACTTCGAAACTGCCCCGACTTTTGTAGCTTCCACGTTGCCTTCCTTGAACAGCATCAAGGTGGGAATGCCCCGTATTCCGTATTTGGGCGGCGTGTTGGGGTTATCATCGATGTTCAATTTGGCTACAGTGAGCTTATCGGAGTATTCTGAAGCCACTTCTTCGAGGACAGGTGCAATCATTTTGCAGGGACCACACCATTCCGCCCAGTAATCCACCAAGACAGCGTGATCGCTCTGCAATACCTCCTTTTCAAAACTGTCATCAGTGACGTGTACTATCTGCGACATATGTTGTATTCGACCTCTTCTGCCGATGGGAAAGATATGAATTCTAGCCCTCTGCGAAGCGTATTCCAATCGATTTTTCGGGACACGCGAATTCTCGTGCATCTTGATTATTTAAGGCTTGTTTTATGACCGAACACCATCTTTCTGACCAACAATTTTCCGATTATGATTTGCCTGCCGAGCTGCAACAAGGCATCGAACAGGCCGCATTCCGGTATCTGACCCCAATCCAGGCAAGCGTCCTGCCACAACTCCTCGCGGGGCATGATGTGGCGGGCCAGGCCCAGACTGGTACAGGGAAAACAGCCGCCTTTCTTGTAGCCATGTTCACACGGTTGAAAAATGGCCGTAAAAAAGAAGGCGTGCATGGGCCCAGGGCTCTCATCCTCGCACCCACCCGTGAACTCGCCATACAGATATACAAGGATGCACAAATGCTCGGCGGTTCGCTGCCATACAGGCTGACGCTCGCCTATGGCGGTACGGGGTATGAGTCACAGCGCCGTGAACTGGAGCAGGGTGCCGACGTTCTGATTGGAACTCCGGGAAGAATCATCGACTACTACAAGCAGCGCATCTTTTCGCTGGATGCTATCGAGGTCATGATACTAGATGAGGCCGACAGGATGTTCGACCTTGGCTTTATAAAAGACATTCGATTCCTGCTCAGGCGCATGCCGCCCCCGGAAGAACGATTGAACATGTTGTTTTCGGCAACGTTGTCATTGCGGGTTAATGAGCTTGCATACGAGCACATGAACAATCCGCAAACCATCAAGATCGAATCGAGCTCGATGACCGTCGACGCCGTGGAAGAGCAGGTCTATTTTCCGGCCAACGAAGAAAAGATTCCATTGCTTGTCGCGCTTCTCAAGGACATAGACCCGATCCGTACACTGCTGTTCGTCAACACCAAGTACACCGCAGAATCCGTCGGCGCATGGCTGAGGGGAAATGGCCTTTCAACCGCCGTACTTTCCGGAGACGTCCCGCAGAAAAAGCGCGAGCGCCTGTTGCAGGAGTTTAAATCAGGCAAGATCGGCCTGCTGGTTGCAACCGACGTCGCGGCGAGGGGGTTGCATATTCCCGATGTCAGCCACGTGATCAATTTCGATCTTCCCCAGGACCCGGAAGACTATGTCCACAGGGTAGGGCGCACCGCGCGTGCGGGTGCCGGCGGGGATGCGATAAGCTTCGCGTGCGAGACCCACGCGTTTTCATTGGGTGAAATCGAGCAGTTTATCGGCCACAAAATTCCCGTTGCAACTTATGATTCATCGGAGCTGCCGGTGCCGCTGAAGCCGGACTATGCCGGCAGCGGTGAGAGGCGCTCGCGTCCGAGCATGGGCAGAGACGGCAAAACCCGGAGCAGGAAGGAACGAAATCCGGTAGCACGGGACAGGGCGGTCTCCGCAAGCGCCGCGCAGGTACGGCGCATGCCGGAGGTACGGGACAAGGCGGTTTCCGAAAGTGCCGCGCAGGTACGCCGCGTCCCGGAAGTCAACGAGCCGGAAAACGAGCCGGAAAACGAGCCGCCAGGCAAACCGGCGCGAAGGTCCGTTCGTGCGGGTCAACGCGAAACCCCGGCAGTTGGGTGACCCATCCCTGTTGAGTCAGCACAGATGCCTGCACAGGCCGCTCGCAAGATCGCACTGATTCTGAGCGGAGGCGGCGCTCGCGCCGCATACCAGATCGGCGTGCTCAAGGCCATCGCCGAAATCATACCGAAGTCCGCGGGCAATCCCTTTCCAATCCTGTGCGGTACTTCCGCCGGTTCGATCAACGCCGCCGCGCTTGCAGCGACTGCGCCAGATTTTGACGAGGGTGTCGCCCGCCTCGTAAAGGTTTGGGCGAATTTCGAAGTCGACCAGGTCTTCAATGCTGATGTCTGGAGCGCAATGTCGCGGGGCGGCCGGGTTGTCCTGGCCATGCTGACCGCCGGTCTGGGTAATACCGGTCCCCGTTCGCTGCTCGACAACACGCCATTGCGCGAGCTGTTGACGGACACGATTCCGTTTGCACGCATTGGCGAAGCGGTGGACAACGGTGAGCTTAGAGCGCTGTGCGTAACCGCCAGCAGCTATAGCAGCGGTCGCTCGGTGTCTTACTACATAGGCGCCGCGGATCTGGAGCCCTGGTCGCGCGCCCGAAGGCTGGGCCTGCGTGCCGGAATCGGCATCGACCACCTCATGGCTTCGTCGGCTATTCCCATCGTGTTTCCGGCGGTTGCCATCGATGGTGATTTCTTCGGCGACGGCACCATGCGGCAAACGTCCCCCATCAGTCCCGCGCTTCACCTCGGCGCCGACAAGGTGCTCATTATCGGCGTCCGCCAGGAAAGCGATCCGGAGGCTGAAAAATCGGTGCACACAGCCGCGGAGCCCAGCTACCCAAGCATGGGACAGATCGCGGGGTATATTCTCGACACGTTGTTCCTGAACAGCCTGTATGCGGATTTGGAGCGCTTGCAGCGCATCAACCAGACGCTGGCGCTGGTGCCGGACTCCGAAAGAGGCGAGACAACGCTCAGGCCCGTAGAGGCGTTATTAATCTCTCCGAGTCAGGATATCGGCGCTATCGCGGAGTCGCATCTGGACCTGATGCCTGCCACCGTACGGTACTTGATGCGGGTCATCGGCGCCCACCGGAGGGGAGGCAAAAGGCTTTTGAGCTACCTGTTGTTTCATGGCACATTCTGCAAGGAACTCATTGACCTTGGTTTCAACGACACCTTGAAAAAAAAACGCGCGCTGGGAAGCTTTCTGGCATCTTGATGCCGACATGCAAACGGAAGCTTGGAATTGCCGCGCTGAGCTTGGCATTGTGTCTGGCGGCATGCAGCGGAGAGTTGCCACCGGCGGAGGAGCAGATACGAAAACTCAATAACGATGCCGAACTCGCGGTGGAAGCAAAAGACGTAAAGACGTTGAAGGACTTTGTTGCCGACGGTTATATGGACGAACGGGGCCATGACAAAAGTGCGCTGATCCGCCTTGTACAACTCTATCTGCTTCGCCACAGGGCCGTATATGTCCATACCGTGACGAGATCTCTGGTGATAATAGACGAGGACAACGCGGCGGCCGAGATCCTTGCGGCTATGGCGGGGCAACCGGTGAGTAATCCGGATCAGCTATTCGATATGCGCGCGGATCTGGTGCGATTCGAAGTCAGCTACGTGCGTGATGGAGACGAATGGCAGGTGCGCAACGTGGAGTGGCGTCGCGCGACCGTCGAGGATTTTCTGTAACGCGCACGGTTTGCAGGTGCGCCGCCTCGCTGCGATAAATCGGCGCGGGGCGCGCCTCCTACAGGTGTCGGTGGAGGAAATCGGTGATCTTCCGTATTTCCGCTTCCGCGCCATCGATGGGGCCCAGATCGAAGTGCAGCACGTTCTGGCCACGTTCGCGCAGAACTGTAAGGTCGCCGTGTGCCTGGGCGTCGATCAGGACCCCGAAGCCATAGTGCTCCCCGGGTATGGGCACGTCGTCACGGGGCCTGGCGGTGATACCAGAAAGTGGCCGTTCGTTTTGCCCCCTTTGTGCAGCTGACCGCTCGAGTGCAGGTATCTCGGACCCAGTGCCAGGCAGGTGACCGTGTTGAGGCGCTGCTGCAAAAGGTCCCGCAGGGGCTTGAGTTTTTGTTCCCAGTCCTGATCGGTGGGTAGATATGCCAGCAGGGCAACGTAATCATGTGTCTTGGCGCGATGCAGAAACGTTGACACGGCTGATGGATCAAAGGTCGGGAATTTCGTAGTCCCTGGATGCGGTTGGGACTTGTTCTGCAGAATCTGCGTAGTGGCCTGCTTGGTTGCGTTGACGTCGGGTTCGTCGAAAGGATTGATGCCCATGATCGAAGCGGCGATTGCCGTTGCCATGTACCAGCGCATGAATTCCGCGCCGAGATCATGCGCGTCGTCAATCGTGATCGAGACCACGGGCCGGGTATCCTTGTCCGGCGCGGATTGTTGGTCCCCCGCTTCGCGACCCGAACGGTCGTCCCCCGCGAGGCGGGTAGATACGAAAACGCATTCATCCGTGAAGGGCGGCGATGCCAGGTGATTTTCCCGGATAAAGGGCACAACGCCGATACCTTGCTTGCCGGTACTTTCGGCGACCAGCTGCTCGACCCACATGCCCATCGACTTTAGCAACGGCGAGAAAGCCAGCGCCAGCTTGTCGCACCCCGCCGCTGCCCTCCGCCCGATGAGGATGCCGAGATCGATTGCGGCAGTCGTGGATTCGATGTCATCGAGCATTCGCTGGGCCCTGTCGAGGAGCCGGGTAATGTCAACCCCGACCAGGCTGGCGGGCACCAGACCGAACAGGCTCAGAGCGGAGTAGCGACCGCCTATGTCGGCCGGGTTGAGGAAAATATCCCTGAACCCGTCTTCGACGGCGACATTGTGCAGGGACGAGTGTTCATCGGTAATGGCCACGAAATGATCCCCGCTGTTATCTCCGAATCGACTGCGGCACCACTGCCAAAAAAAGCTGTGCAGGGCCGAGGTTTCGGCGGTTGAGCCGGACTTGCTGGACACGATGAACAAGGGGCGACCGCGCTCCAGTGTGGAGCACGTGCGCGCGATTGAATCAGGGAAGGTGGTGTCCAGAACGGTCATATCCAGCCGATCCGGCGCACCGGCGAAGCACTGATTGAAGACCTCCGGCGCCAGGCTGGATCCGCCCATACCGAGCAGGACCACCCGGTCGAAGCCGTCTTTGATGATCCGGTTACGGAAACTGCGGATGTGGTCCGATTGACCTCGTGAGAATGTGATCGCATCCAGCCAGCCGAGCCGCTGATTTATCGACGCGCATACGTCCGGGTCATCCGACCACAGCCTGACATCACGTGCGAGCAGCCGCTTTAGGTATACGGCATCGTTGTTGTGGGGATTCGTGTCGGTCATCATTCATCAAGCGCTTTGTCGAAACGATCCCGCAAATCGGGGTCGTTGTTCCAGTTTTCCAGGAATCGCGAGCGGTCCCTGGCGTACCCGCGCGCAAAGGATTCGATATTCTCCGGTTGCCTGGCGGCATCCAGATCAAGTAGCGTTATGCTCCGATCCGCATCCACCAGCAAGTTGGTTGCTTTCATATCGCCATGGTTGATTTTGGCCGCGTACAGTACATCGAACAATTTCTTAATTTTCTGGAAAACGGATTCGAAACCGTTCCGGTTGGTGTGAGTTTTTATGTAGCTTAGCAGGTCCTCGGCATCGACGTACTCATAGAAAAAATAAGACCTGCCACGAAACGGACCGATCTTTTTTTCGATGTACCCCACAGGTGTGGGAACCGTGATACCAGCCGCTCGTAAACGTGCTGACATGGTCCAGCAGATCAACGCACGACTCCTGCGAAGCGTCCGCCTCAGCGCATGCCACGGGTTCTTCGTATTGTAGCGCTTGATCACCCACGCCACACCATTCTCCTCGATCTTCGCCACCGTTGTGGTCCGGTCATGTTTGAGAATATGGCCAAGGTCATCGATTACCTGGTCCGGCTCGGCAATAATCTTGTCCAGCAGCGGGCAAGCGTACCGGTTGTCGAACACATACCTCGCCGTGACGCGGTTCAATTCGCGTATGCGGGACTGATTCAAGACTCTGCCGTCAGCCCGGTCCGGTGGAGGCCGAGTGCGCGCCTGCGGACCCTGTTCCAGTCTATTGGGGCCTCGAGCGCCGCCCGCAGCGGTTGCTCGCAATAGGCTTTGATGAACCTGAACAGGTCGTTTCTCGACAGATTGATATGCATAGCCGAATAGTACAAGCCGCCGAGATCCTTGACGATCCAGCGTGTGGGTGTGCGGCGGCGCAGCTGTGCGCGGTGGAGATCGATCAGTACGATGTCGAGCGGCATTGGCGGGGAACCCGCGCGGGTGTCGGTGACGTGCTTGTCCACCAGGAAATGACACAAGTAGAAATCGCGATGATTCACGCCGTTGAGGTGCAGAACGCGTGCGATGCGGGCCAGACTCGAAATCAGGTTGCGCCTGAGGGAGACATCGTTGCTCCACCCTTCATGCTCGAAAAGCCGCTCCAGACTGATCGAATCCCGGATTTCCTGCATGATCACGAAAGACTCTATCCGGGCCGGATTGTGCCCACGGGTTCCGAATCCAAGCGGGTAGGGAGCCCTTACCCCCTTTCTGCTCAATAGGTGCAGCGCATGCCACTCGTTTTGTGCCCCCAGCACCGGAAGTTTCAGTGATACCAGGTTTTTAAAGATTTCCCGCCAGCCCACTCCGCTGTGGACTTTAATAAAATAGCCGGTGTCATTGCGCACGATCCGAAGCGTCCGGCGCCCCGGGGCCCGCCTGTAGACTTCTCCCGGCATGGACATAATCGAATCCAGGGTCGCTTCGGAATCCGCGACATGAAGCTGGTCCGAGAGGTAGATGAATTCATTTCTTCCCCGTTTGCGTTGGCTTTTGTCGGATGCGACGCGCTCAATGGTTTCCGCCGCTCGGTTAGGCATGGAGAACAACAGCGGCTGATTTGTAAATCGCGGCCCATTTCGGCGCCAGCCCGACATATCGGCGCAGAGCATGGAATCGAGAGCGCCGTTGAGGGCAGTCTGACTGAACGGCGACTCAAGGACGTGGCCGGCATCGGCTGCGGCGACGTATCGCGCGTAGCCGCATACGCCGGTGGTCAATACCGGCAGCCCCATTGCCATGGCCTCGAGCAGCACCGCACCGGTATTCTCGTTATATGCAGGATGAAGCAGGATGTCCGCGGCCGACATCAGTTCCGGGATGTCGTTACGCCCGCCGAGGAATAACACCTGTGAAGTGACTCCGTAGGCGTTTGCCAGTGACATGAACGGCCCCGGTTTTCCTTTGCCGACAATGACCAAACGTGCACGTTGCCGCCGCGCGGAAGGGAGTGCGGCGACCGCCATTATCGCTCTGTCTACGCCCTTGGTGCTGAATCCGGAACCCACCATCAATATCAAGGAGTGTTCATCACGCAGGCCCGCGTCAGCCCGTACACGGGCTCGAACATCACCATCGATGACCGGATTACGGTAATGGTCCTGGAGAGTCGGGGGCAGGAGCGTGAAGCGGGCGTCCTGAGTGCCGTAGAACTCCTGGAACTCGCTTTTCGCATGTTCGCCCAGCACGAGGATATGCGTGTCGGAGTTCTGGCAAAAAACGGAATTCTCGAGCCGCCGATAACCCCGGTAGCGCGGGGTAAGCCGGTACAGGGGGTGCCGGTTGTAGCGTGCCCGCGCGGCGTAGCATGCGTCGGCGGCGTAGTAGACATCCAGATGCGGGATCTTGTTGAAGCCGACGACCGCATCGTACCCACCTTTCAATGCCCCCTGCAGCCGCCGATGATAACGGGCGGCTCGCCCGTGATTGCTCAGCCCGGATACCGGCAGAATTTCCGTGTGGAACCCATTGGCCGGCTCGCCCTGCCACTCGGAGGTGAAAATCGACACTTCGTGGCCGCGTGCGCGGACGCACTCTGCGATGCGGAGCATGTCCCGCGACAATCCGCTGAAGGGGAAGTATCGAAACAGGCAGAAGGCGACTCGCATGAATACTGAGGCTCGCGGCCGGTTTTCTAGCCCGTGTATCTCACCAGGCGGTCCTCCAGTTGCCTCTCCCAGTCCAGCGCATTTCGGCAAATCAGTTCGAGATCATCATGCTGGGGGGTCCATCCCAGCGTGTCTCTGATCTTCCGGTTGTTTGCAATCAATACGGGAGGGTCGCCCGCGCGCCGGTCAGATTCTTCCGCGATGAGATCGCGGCCGCTCACCCGACGCATCACGTCCACCACTTCACGCACACTGTAGCCCTTGCCGTAACCACAGTTGAGCGTGGTGGCTGCCCCGCCATCGAGCAGATAACCGAGCGCCATGACGTGGGCCGCAGCGAGATCGTCGACGTGGATATAGTCGCGTATGCACGTGCCGTCCGGGGTGGGGTAGTCGGTACCAAAAATCTCCATCTTGTCGCGTTTGCCGCATGCCACCTCGCTCGCCACCTTGATCAGGTGGGTCGCTTCGGGTGTGGCCTGTCCTAGACCACCGTCCACGGCCGCCCCGGCGACATTGAAATACCTGAGGGCGATGTAGCGAAATGCGCTGTCCTGTCCATCGGGTGAACGACCCCTGGCGGTGTCCTGCAACATCCACTCCGTCATGAGTTTGCTTCGCGCATAGGGGTTGATCGGATTCAGCGGTGTATCCTCGGATATCGGCTTTCCGTTCGACTCTCCGTAGACCGAACAGGTGGATGAGAACAGGAACTGTGAGACGCCGCAATCCTGGCATGCCTGGATCAGGCGCTGGGAATTGGCCGTATTGTTGCGGTAGTACTTTAGCGGGTCGTCGACCGACTCGAACACGATCACGTATCCGGCGAAGTGGATTACCGCGTCTATGTTCCGGTCATTCAGCAGGTCGCACACCAGCGCATAGTTACCCACGTCCGCCTGGACGAACTCCGCCGCCTCGTCGACGGCCCAGCGGAATCCCGAATACAGATTGTCGATGACGGTGACCTCGAACCCCGCTCTGATCAATTGGCGCACGGTGTGGGAACCGATATAGCCCGCGCCGCCGGTAACAAGTATTTTGCTCATCTGTCGCCCCTGTCAATGTAGCTTAGGAGTGTACCCCACACCCGATCCGGAGAAACAGTCGAGTAGCAGGCGGGAGTGACCTCGGACGGGCCGTTGTAAGTGCATTGCCGGCTCAGGCAAGGCGAGCATTCAAACGATGCCACGATCCGGCGCTGATTCTCGCCCACGGTCCCGGTGCGTGCCGGATCCGTGGCGCCGTATATTGATACCGCCGGTGTGCTGAGGGCGGCGGTCAGGTGGCCCAGGCCGGTGTCTACGGACACGGCCGCCGTGGCGTGCGTCAGCACCGCGGCGAGCTGGTTCAGGTTCATCCTTGGCAGCATTTCGGCGTGTTGATGATCCTGCGTGAGCCGCGTCGCCCGCTCGCGCTCCGATTCATCGCCCCACGGCAGCAGGACCTTCAGATCTCTGTCACCGGCACGCCGGATCAGATCGTGCCAGTAGGCCTCCGGCCAGGATTTAGTACTCCAGGTCGAGGCGTGGTTGAACACCAGATAAGGCTGCGTCGGGACGTGGATCATCGCAAAATCATCCCTGGACAATCCGTAATCGGGTTGAGCCTGCGGCGGCTCATATCCTAGGGTGTGGGCAAACAACAGCCTCGTGCGATCGATCGCGTGCAGATGGCCGGGTATTGAGGTGCGGTGCGAATAGATCCGGGCCGCCAAGGGCTCGCGCGCGCTGTCCGGTGAATAGCCTGCGCTCTTGCCCCTGGCGAGGCAGGCGATAGCCGCGCTCTTGAACAATCCCTGGGCATCGATAACGTAGTCGTATCTTTCTTTTCGTAGATCATGGAGTGCCTTCCGGACCTCGCCGCCCAGCCACTGTCCCGGTGCGCGCCGCCAGTTGCGCAGCGACAGCGGAATCGAGCGGTCCACGGCGCTGTGCCACCCGGGGATTTCAACGAACGCCTTTTCCACCACCCAGTCGAAGCGGATCCCGGTGATGTTGTTGTGTGCATCCGTCACCGCCGGCAATGTATGCAGTACGTCCCCCATGGATGTCATCTTGATTATCAGGACGCGCATAGCTCTTCGAGGTCGTCAAGAACGCTTTGGGGCGTTATTCCGTTGAGGCAGTTGACATGCCGTAATGGACACCGACGCTTGAAACAGGGGCTGCAGGACAGACCCAGATATTCGATCCGGTGATTTTTGCTCAATGGCGGTGTGTGGCGGGGATCGGTGGATCCGAATATTGCCACAAGGGGCTTTGCCAGAGCCGCTGCAATGTGCATCAAACCCGAATCATTGCTCACCACCGCGGTGGACAATGCCATCAGATGGACGGCCTGAGCCACCGAGGTCCGGCCGGTCAGATCGATGCACCGGTTTTCGCAGCGGCGATTGATCTCCAAAGCCACGGCGGCGTCGCTGCCGGATCCAAGTAGCCAGATCTGCCAGTCGTGGCCCAGTTTCGTGGCGGCGATCTCTGCAAATTTTACCGCGGGCCATTGTTTCGAGGGTCCGTAGTGCGCACCAGGACATAGTACGAGCACGGGCCTTGTCTCCACGCCCAGGCCAAGATCTTCGGCGGTTGCCTGTTGCTCGCGAAGATCGGTTTCCAGGCCGGGCCAAAGTGTGTCGAGATCGGGCTGGGGCTCGTTTACTCCGGCGGCCAGCGCAGCGAAGCGCTGGGCCGTCGTTGGCAATGCTTGTTTGTCCAGCTTTCTGACGTCATTGATCAGCCCCCAGCGCTGCTCGCCCAGATACCCGGTGCGAACGGGGATGCGGGCGAGCCAGGGGGGCAGGGCAGATTTCCATGAATTTGGCAACACGATAGCCTGTTCGTAGGCGCGCCCGGAGAGGCCGCGTCCGAGCCGGTAGCGCTCGGCAAGGCCCAGCCTGCCCCGCCGGAATGGGGCCCGGATACACTCGTCGACCTCGGGCATCATCGCCAAAAGCGGCTCGAATGCCGGCGGCGTTAACACGTCGATGGTAGTGCCGGGCACCCGGCGCAGTGCCTTGTATAGGCTTTGTGCCATAACAGCATCGCCCAGCCACGACGGGCCGACGACGACTACGCGCCGTGATGACGCTATATCAGGGTCAACCACTCCGGGTGTTGCTCGCGCCGCCCGTACACCTGATCGAAGTACATGGTCTGCAACTGTTTCGTAATGGGGCCGATTTTGCCTTCACCGATGGCTCGTCCGTCGACTTCACGGACGGGAGTAACCTCCGCCGCGGTGCCGGTGAAGAAGACTTCATCGGAGATGTAGACCTCGTCCCGTGTGATCCTTTTTTCCCTCAGTTCCATCCCCAGTTCTTCGATGAAACTGATCACCGTGTCGCGGGTAATGCCCTCGAGAGCCGAAGTCAGATCGGGAGTCATGACCTTGCCGTTGCGGACCAGAAAGATGTTCTCACCGCTTCCCTCCGCGACATAGCCCTCCGTGTCCAGCAGCAGGCCTTCGTCATAGCCGCAGGATTCCGCTTCCTGCAGGGCCAGGATGGAGTTGTAATAGTGGCCGGTCACCTTGCCCTTGCACATCGTACTGTTGACGTGGTGGCGTGAATATGAAGATGTTTTTACCCGGATTCCTTTTTCCAGACCCTCGTCCCCCAGATAGGCACCCCATTCCCAGCTTGCGACTACGGCGTGCACCTCCAGATTGCCCGCATGCAGCCCCATGCCTTCCGAACCATAGAAACAGAACGGCCGGATATACGCGCTTTCCAGGTTGTTTTCGCGAACCACGGTTTTCTGCGCCTCGTGGAGGGTTTCACGGTCGAAGGGGATCGTCATGTTCATGATCAAAGCGGATCTGAAAAGCCGGTCCGTGTGCTCTTCAAGGCGGAAGATCGCCGGCCCGCGCTCGGTTTTGTAGGCACGAACCCCTTCGAAAATCCCGACGCCGTAGTGCAGGGAGTGGGTCAGTACATGCACGGTGGCCTCGCGCCAGGGGACCAGCTCCCCATCCATCCAGATCACACCGTCCCGGTCGGCAAAAGACATCTTCAATATCTCCTAAATTTCAGTTTCGGCAACTGGTATGTTAATCGAACAGGCGCTTCCATAGCATCTTTACGTGTTCCCGTTGCTGCAGAAATTCACCGGCGGGTACCTCGGCGGGCTGCTCGGTTAGTTTGGCCTGGTGCTCCGCGGTCAGGTAGCGGTAGTAGGCATCAGCCAGGGCAGAACCCTCGCCCTCGCCCATGAGGCCGGCCGCGCAAAAAGACTTGATGAGCTCGATATTACTGCGAGAGACAATGATTTCGGGGTGGTCACTGGCCCACTGAAGGACGAAATACTGCACGATGAACTCGATGTCGACGATCCCACCCTCGCCATGCTTTAGATCGAACACTCGAGTGTCCGAAGCGTCATGGGCCGCGCTCATTCGGGCACGCATGTCCTTGATCTCCCGTTTCAGCGCCGCCTGTTCCCGCGGCTGGCAAAGTATGTCCTGTCTGATTTCGTCGAACCTCGCGCGAAACGGCTCGGGCCCCACGACCATGCGGGCGCGGGCCAGCGCCTGGTGCTCCCATGTCCACGCCTTATTCTTCTGATAGTTGTGATACCCATCCAGGGAGGTCACCACGGGACCGGCGCGGCCGCTGGGCCTCAATCGCATGTCCACCTCGTAAAGGACCCCGGCCGCCGTCCGGGTAGTGAGAAAGTGCACCATCCTCTGTACCAGACGCATATAGTACTGCGTGTTGTCGATGCTGCGCGCGCCATGCTGGGTTCCACCGCCAGGGCGTGTCCCGTGGTGCAGGAACACGATGTCCAGATCCGAGTTGTATCCCAGTTCCCGGCTCCCCAGCTTGCCGTAGGCCACGATTCCCAGAGTCGGTGGCGTCGATTCCACATCGGCCGAGGGCATTCCAATGCTGGAGCACAAGCCGTCGATGCACAAATTCACGGAGTAGCTCAGTATGGTTTCGGCGATCATGCTCAACCGTTGTCCAGCCTCCACCCAATCGATCGTTCCCGATACATCGGCGGCGGCGACGCGGAGATTCTGGCCGTGGCGAACCTCCCGCAGGATATCCATCTGTTGCTCGAGGTCGTCTTTTTCAACGTGCGCGAGACGTTGATCCAGTTCGACGTTCATTTGCTCTCGGGAGCTCTCCATGCTGTCGGTGATCGGGCCAAGCAATTCGTCCAGCAGCAGGGGGTGCTGGCGAATCCAGGAACTAATCCATGGGCTTGCGGCAATCAGTCTGACGAGCTGGGACAGCGCCTGCGGATTTTCGATCAGCAGTACCAGGTAGGCCGACCGCCTGCCGATGCCTTCCATGAACTGTATGAGGCGAGACAAGGTCGCGTCGGGATCGGAAGACTGCCCCGCTTCCCTGACACACATGGGCATCAAGCGGTCCAGCCGCTCCTGGCCCACTTTTGAATGGGCGCGGTATACGCGGCTTTCCTTGAGCGACCGTATGGCGTTGGTGGTGTTCTCGGGCTGGTGATACCCCAGGTTGGAAAGGGCCTGGAAAGCGCTGGCGTCGTCAACCAGTCCCATCCACAAATCCGCTATCTCATCCGGTCCAGGCCTCGAGGTTTCACGGACCGGTACGAATATCTGGTCGAAATGACCATGAACGCGGGCGCACACGGCGTCGGTTTCATGCGTCAGTTCACTCCACCCTTCGTGCCCGGTAGCGGCCAGCAGTCGTTTGCGATCGACGTCCCGTTCCGGCAGTCGGTGTGTTTGTTGATCGCGAATCATCTGCACCCTGTGCTCAAGCCGGCGCAGATAGGTGTAGTCTGCGATAAGTTCTGTGTACATCGCGCCATCGATGATTCCCCCGCGAGCGAGCTGGTCGAGCGCCTCGAACAGCCGGTTGGTTTGCAGTGACCTCTGGCGGCCGCCGCGGATCAACTGAAAGCTCTGGGCAATGAATTCTATCTCCCGGATGCCGCCCCGGCCGAGCTTGAGATTGTTCTGCACACCTTTACGCTTGAGCTCTCGATTGATCATGTCTTTCATCGATCGCACCGCCTCGAATGCACCGTAGTCGAGGTAGCGCCGGTAAACGAAGGGTTTGAGCCTGGTCAGCAATTCGTTGCCGGCATCGTCGTCACCGATGATCCGAGCCTTGATCAGTGCATAGCGCTCCCAATCCCTGCCGTGGGTCTGGTAATACTGTTCCATCGCATCGAAAGACAATGCCAGCGGTCCGCTGTTTCCGTTTGGGCGCAGGCGCATGTCCACCCTGAAGACGAGCCCCTCCCCGGTGGGATTCTCCAGAATCCTGATCAGGTCGCGGGCGAGTTTGAGGAAAAACTCGTGGTTGCTGATTCGATTCGAGTGTCTGGTTTTTCCGGTCTCGGAGTAGGCGAATATAAGGTCGACATCTGACGAAAAGTTGAGCTCGCGGCCGCCCAGTTTACCCAGTGCAAGCAGGGTCATTCGAACGGGTTTTCCGCTGATCTCTCCATGGGGAGTCCCGACACGCTCGCACAGGGCGCCATAGGCGCAATCGTTCGCCTTTCCCGCGCACGCGTCCGCGAGCTCCGACATCAGCGATACCACTTCATCGAGATCGGCCAGCCCGGACAGGTCGCGCCATGCGATCCGCACCGCCTCGCGCAGCCTTATGCTGCGCAGCTCTCGCATCAATTCGACCTCGCTGCCGCCACTAACGGCACGGATACGCCGGGTCAGTTCGCCGTCGCGGTACTTGCTGAACAGGTCCCCCGAGGACACCAGTTCGACAAGTAACCGTGGTCTCGATACACACGTCCGGGCAATGAACTCGCTCGCCGCCCACACGTTGGGCAGCGTATCCAGGCAAGGCTGCAGCGCTTGAAAATCTTTCTCCTTGGTTTTTTCCGTTAACGCATTCCACTGGGTCCGAACCCAGCCGGCAAGTTCCGGATCCAGCCTCTGCAACCCGGCTTCTATGACTTCTTCGTGCATGACCTCGTTGTGATAATGTTTGAAAAGAATACCAGGAGCATATGCCAATGATACAGATGATCGATCTCGAGCTGGAAAAATACGCCGAGGCGCACTCCAGCAAACCGAATGCGCTCTTGCAAGAGCTGGAAACCTATACCTACGAAAACTGCGGCCAGCCTCAGATGGTCACCGGCTCTCTGCAGGGCGCACTACTCCGGCTGCTGGTACGGTTGACGGGTGCAAGGAACATTCTCGAGATCGGTCTTTTTACCGGTTATTCAGCGCTCACCATGGCGGAGGCGCTGCCGGAAGACGGCAAGATTACGAGCTGCGAGATCGATAAAAAAAATGCGGCAATCGCGCGATCTTTTATCGAGCGCAGCCCGCACTCCGCCAGAATCGATATCCGCATGGGTCCTGCGCTGCAAACCCTGGCCAATTTGAATGGCCCGTTCGATCTCGCGTTTCTCGATGCCGACAAGGAAAACTACTGCAGCTACTATGATCTCGTATTGCCCCTGCTCAGGCCCGGGGGGCTGCTCGTGGCGGACAATGTACTCTGGTCCGGGAAGGTTCTCGATCCCAAAGAGGAAATCGATCGAGCAATCGCCGATTTCAACAACAAGGTCGTCGCTGACCCCGACGTCGAGGTCGTGTTGCTCACCCTGCGAGACGGGGTGTCCTTGATCCAAAAATTGTGAGCCCAGGGATAGCCGTGATTTTATAGTGGAATCGGCACTCCCGCTGCAATCAATCGGCCCGAGGCGGGCCTCCTACAATAATCGTTATAAGCCGGGAAATTGCCTTAGAAGCGGCGCCCCGCCTCGATACATCACTCCGGGGAAGGCGCGCCTGTGGTGCTTGTCCGGTCCGACGCCAGAGACGCGAAGACGCTACATCCGCATGCGAGCTCCTTTCGGGTCGTGTGGGCTCGATTTGATGATTCGGGCGCCGCGCTCCACACCGACGACATGCGCGGTAAATTCTTCAGCCACACGGCTGTATGCCGGATCGACCAACGCCATGGCGAGGCTCTTGCCGACGCAGTGGCCATAGCCTCCAGACGTGATGAAGCCAACGCGCTTGCCGTCCTTCCAAACAGGTTCGTAACCGGATGCGTCGGCGTCAACCGCATCGATTTCAAGTGTGACGAGCCTTTGAGGCGCAGAATTTTTCTCGTACTCGGATAGGGCGGCCTCACGACCAATGAAGTTCCCCTTGTTCCAGGCGATCCAGCGATCCATGCCGGTCATGCCGGGCGTGTAAGCCTGCATGAACTCTCGTGACCAGATGCCGAAGCTCTTTTCCAGCCGAAGTGAGTTGAGTGCGTAATAGCCATATTCGCGAATGCCCGAATCCGCGCCGGCCTTGAGCAGGGCTTCCCTCAACGTGATGTGCTCGGATGCATGGCAATTGATCTCGAAGCCCAGTTCCCCAGACACCGACAGGCGCCCTACCCGTGCCCGGATCAGGCCCACGTCCAGCGTGGTGCAGCCCATGAAGGGCAGTAATTGGTGGCTCACATCTTGATGGGTCAGAGACTCCAGTACATCACGAGAATTCGGTCCGGAGATCGAAAAGCCGACAATGGTGTCGGAAACGTCGCGCACCATGACATCGCCGTCACGTTCAGGATCGATGTGATGCTCGAACCAACGCATGTGCCAGTTTCTCAAATAGTACGAGCCCATGATCCACCACGTGCCGTCGCCCCAGTTGAAAACGGTCAGATCGCCCTTGAGCCGCCCTTCGGGCGCCAGCATAGGCGCCAGCCGCGCCCTCCCCGGCTCTGGTAAGCGGCCCGCCATGATCCGATCGAGCCAGGTTCGCGCGTCTTTTCCGGTCACCTCGTAGCGGGAAAATCCCGAGATATCCAGCAATCCGACGCGCTCGCGCACCGCCCGGCACTCCTCGGCAACGATTTCGAAAGCGTTGGAGCGTTTCAGGGTCGGGGTTTCATTGAAGTCCCGCGGACCGAACACCAGCGGTATCTCGAGGCCCCAGCTGCAGCCCCAGACGGCACCTGCGGCGTCCATGGCGCCGTGCGCCGGCGATTTCTTGAGCGGTCGTCCCGCAGGCAGCTGCTCATTTGGATACGTCATCACGAAGCGGCGCGAATAAAACTGTCCCGTGGTCTGCTTGATGTACTCGCGGTTCGAGGTGTACGGCCCGTAGCGTTCTATATCCATCGGCCAGGCGTCGGCCTCGGGTTCGCCGTTGATCATCCACTCCGCCAGCGTCTTGCCGACGCCACCGCCCTGGAGAAAGCCTGCCATCACGCCGCATGCGAGCCAGTAGTTTCGGACTCCGCGCACCGGGCCGACCAGCGGATTCCCATCGGGCGAGAAGGTAAAAGCGCCGTTCACCCAATTCTTGATGCCCACCTCCTGCAGGACCGGGTAGCGATTGAATGCCATCTCGAGCTCGTCGGAGATCCGGTCCAGGTCTTCCTGGATCAGCTCGATGCCGTAGTCCCAGGGCGCACCGTCGATGTTCCAGTGTTTGTGGTTGAGTTCGTAGATGCCCACCAGAATGCCCTGCTGATCCTGTCGCAGGTAGGTGAACCCCTCCAGGTCAACCGTCATCGGCACCTCGAAATCGAGATCTGCGATCTCCGGAATGGACTCGGTAACCAGGTAGTGGTGCTGCAGCGGCGATAGCGGCAGATCCAGACCGACCATCCTGCCGACCTGCTTCGCCCAAAGCCCTGCGGCGTTGACAACGTGCTCGGCGATTACCGCGCCTTTCTCCGTGATGACCTCCCACGAGCCGTCCTTGCGCTGATTTAGCTGTTCGACCTTGTTGTGTTCGTATACCTCCGCGCCCCGTTTTTTAGCCGCAACGGCATAGGCCTGAACCGTTCCCGTGGTGTCGACATAGCCCTCGCGGTCGGCCCAGAGGCCGCCGATCACGTTCGAGACATCCATGATGGGACACCTCTGCTTGATCTCTTCCGGGGTCATCAGGTGACAATCCTCGATACCGATGGTCTGGAATATGCGGTAAGCGGATTGCAACCACTCCCAGCGGGCCGGTGCCGATGCCACGGTGATACCACCGGTCATGTGCAGTCCGATGGTTTGACCACTCTCCTTTTCGATCTCGGACAGCAGGTCGATGGTGTATGCCTGTAATGCCGCCATATTGGGATCTGCATTGAGTGCGTGCACACCGCCGGCGGCGTGCCACGAGGACCCCGCGGTGAGCACCGAACGCTCGATGATGCAGACATCGCTCCAGCCGAATTTGGCCAGGTGGTAGATGACGGAAGCGCCGACCACGCCGCCACCGATGACAACGACCTGATAGTGAGATTTCATGACGATCCTTGCTGAGCCCAATGGAAGGCTGCAAGTATAGGAGTAAGTTCGTCCGTGGCGCCAGATCCAGATCGCAATTCGCCGGATCGTCGCGCCGCAGATCGGCTACCTCTGACGACGGGCGCGAAGCAGGTTCTTGAATGCGGTGTGCGCCTCGGGTGTGCCGTCGTGCCAGCTTCCAAAGAGCTTGTCCACCGGGGTCGGTGTATTGCCAAAATTGACGTGAAAGTAACGGTGGTGCAGGTGGTGAAACTGGTCGCCGGCCGTCACCCTCTTTGCGCCCTTGAGGACCAGTTGGTCGAATCCGGAATGGGAGACGGATGGGCTGATTCCCTGGTAGAAACCCGTGAGGATGACGACCACGGGATGCACCGGCACCACCCACCAGAGAAGAAACACGGTGAAGTAGATGATGTGCTCCAGCGGATGCATGGAGATCCCGGTCCACGGCCCCGTGTTGGCATTGCGGTGATGCAGCTCGTGGGCGGCACGGAACAATGGCGGCCAGTGTAGCAGGCGGTGATTGAGATAAAAGTGAAAGGTCGACCAGAAAAATACCCCGACAACCATCAGCGAGAGGTAGGCCGGCGCCTCGCTCCATCGGACAAGAGGAACGTGGCCCGAGGCATACATCCACAGAGTAAGCGACTCGAACAGCGACCAGAGGGTGCAGCCGCTGACCAGGCTCCAGAACATGTTATCCCGGACCTGGTTGCCCCACAGAAATTTACGGTTGTTGGTGGCCAGCCAGTGCGTGTTGAACTTATAAGCCTTGTCTTGGCCGCGTCGCATATAGAGCCACCAGTGAAGGCCCCCGGCGACCAGGGTGAGCAGGGCCGCGTTGCGCAGCCAGATCAGGGCCATCCAGCCGGGTTCCAGTGTCGCCATGGTTCCGAGGCTGGGAGTGAGGTAGTGCCAGGTCACCACGGCCAGGGCGATGAAAAACAGGCCCCAGGGAAAAAGCAGGCCGGTTGCGAGCCATCGCAGCGCTGCCACCGGACGCGGTGGCCAGGCATAGAGCGGCGGTACCTCGATCGGGTCGGGAGGCTGGTAACCCTCCCGGGACGTCATCGACTGTTCCGACATTTCTCCCTCCTGCGTGGATCCCGGTTGGTGCTTCGGGCAGGAAACTAAGTTACGTTTCCGCCTTTATATATGGGGGATCGCAGGCGCGCAAGCCAGGAAATTCGAAGCAGGCGATCACAAAAATTGATAGCCGGTTGCGAGTACCTTAGACGGCGAAACGAATGTATCCCCCTGACCTCGAAAATTGCGGACGCACTGATCGATGTTCAGCCATTTCACCCTAGGCACGAATGACCTCGAGCGGGCGCAAGTTTTTTACATGGCCGTGATGCAGGTGCTCGGTCAGTCGCTTTTGCACTCCGATTATAATGACGGTTACCTCATGTTCGCCCCGCCGGACCGGTGCCACCGGGGACATCATCTTGCACATCACGATCGGCCTCGCTGACCCGGAGTGCGAGCGTGCCTTTTATAGCGCGGTCCTCGCAGAACTGGGTATCATGGAACTACCGGCGGAAAGCGATGACGAATCGTTCGGCTATGGCTTGGCCGGTTTTGAGCTGCCCGGACTCAGACCCAACTACTCCCCGAATGACTACGCTGCCTATGTGCCCGACCCGGTCGGCAACAAGCTGCAGGCCGTCTGCCGGAGGAGCAATAAAGTGTCCTGACACCTTTTCGATTGATAATCAAGAAAATTCGAATAGTATTGGAAGCCGGTTACTTCCTAGGAGAAAAAGTTCCCATGTCCTGGAGCATATATTTATCGGGCGAGATCCACACGGACTGGCGACAGCAGATCATGGTCGGTGCAAAAGAACTCGGACTGCCCGTCAGTTTCGTATCGGCTGTAACCGACCACGAGGCCAGCGATGCGGCCGGTGACGTTCTCGGGGAGGAAAAGAGCGGCTTCTGGCGGGACCACAAGTCCTCCAAGGTAAACGGCATACGCACCAAGACGCTGATCGGGCAGTGCGACATAGTAGTGGTGCGCTTCGGGGATAAATTCAAGCAGTGGAATGCAGCATTCGATGCGGGGTACTGTGCGGCCCTGGGCAAGCCTTACATCACCTTGCATGACGAGAGCATCATCCATCCCCTGAAAGAAGTGGATGCGGCGGCAATGGCATGGGCGACGACACCGTCGCAGGTCGTAAGCATACTGAAGTACGTAACCGAAACCGGCTAGCGGCATTTCTCACCAGGCGGCTGGTTGCAGCATACATCCGCCTATACCGGGCCGCCTTGATTAGGGGATTATTGATCGGTGTCATGACGCGAAAGCTGATCTTGTGATTGAGTGGTCATTGTCACATTGGAATTGATGAGGAACAGAAAATGCCGGTCAAAAAGCTCGAGGAATTTCTTGACGACAACCAGGTCAAGTACATCACCGTAAATCATTCCCCGGCGTACACCGCGCGTGAGGTTGCGGCTTCCGCGTTCGTGCCGCGGGGTGAATTTGCAAAAGCTACGATCGTCAATCTGGATGGCGCCATGGCGATTGCGGTCGTAGCCGCGTCACGCCACGTCGACCTCGCCAAGCTTGCAGCCGAGGCGGGGGCGAAAGATGTTCAGCTGGCGACCGAACAGGAATTCGAAAACCGGTTTCCGGGCTGCGAGGTCGGTGCCATGCCTCCATTCGGGAATTTGTACGGTATGGATACGTACGTCGATGCTATGCTCGAGGAAGACGACGAAATCACCTTCAATGCAGGCACCCACACACAGGTTGTCCGACTGGCTTACGACGACTACCGCAAACTGGTGCAGCCGAATCTCTGCAATATATCCGTCAAGGAGTGATAACACCCGTCTCACGTTTATTGACATCGGGCGGTCATTTGTAAGCTGTAGTCGAGCGGGTCTATATGGCAGATTAACTGCCGCCGAATATGCAATCGGCATGGGCCGGTTCGATTCGGCTAGAATGGGGTATAGTCGATTCTTTCTAGGGGAATACGATGGGAAAAAAAGACAACGACTCTGCAGACTGGTCGCCGAAAGAGATCTACACCATGCTGCAGAAAAAAGACGGCGAGGGCCCGATAGGATTGTCGCCGAAAAAGGCCTACGAGGTGATGAGCAAAAATCCTCAGGCCGTAATGATCGACATCCGTTCTACCATGGAGCATCTCATGATCGGCCACCCGCGCGACGCAATCCATATTCCGTGGCTGGACGAGCCCGAATGGACCCCCAATCCGCGCTTCGTGACCAGCGTCCGTGAGGTGCTTTTGGGAGGGCTGCTCGGCGAGGGCGAGGACGACCCGCCGGTTGTCGTACTCATCTGCCGCAGCGGCCGGCGATCCATGGAAGCCGCCAAGGTGCTCATCGATGCCGGCATCAACAACGTATTTCACGTCGACTCCGGTTTTGAGGGACCCCTCGACGACAAGCATCACCGAAGCACCCAAGCCGGATGGCGCTTCGAGGACCTGCCCTGGCAGCAATGCTGAACCGGGGAGAAAGCGTGAAAATAAGTAAAAAAAAGTTGAACCGATTGATCGACGAACGTGTCGAGCATTACCTCGAGCGGCAGAAGAAGAAGGAACAGAACCTGCAGAAGCAGCTGGATCAATTGCACGCAGAAATGGATGGCTTCAATGATGGACCGGGATCTGTTAAGCGAGGCAAGCGATTCGAAGAGTACGACGATTGATAAACGCCCGGTGTGTCCTCACTCATGTGAGTAGTTCTGCAGTTGTAGGAGCGGCGCCCCGCCGCGATCAATTATAGGCTTCCGCCGCCGTTAATCCGGTGGCAGCCAGGGCAGGTCGAGTGACCGGTTGATCAGTTCATTGATCTCGCGATGATTCAGTAACGCCTCCAGTTGGGGATGCCCGGCTTTTTGCAGCTCACCGGCGACGGCATCGATCGTCTGCTTGATAACCGCCCCAATTTGTTTCTCCGCAAGGGTTATCACAGCCATGAGTTCGTCGGGACCCTTAGGCAGATTCCGTGAGTCGAAACCCTCGAATTTTCCGATTAGCTTCCCCACCAGCGTATTGCTTCGAATCTGTCTGATTCCCCAGAGGTTCAGCCTGCCCATGGCGGGAAATAAGCGGGGATCGAGTTGTCTCTGTTCGAACTGGCGTCTAAATTCACGGTCCACGAGTTCTCGACCCAGCAGGCGGTCCACCTGGTTGTTGTCCACACGGCCTGCGTATCGGAAACATTCGCTGAGCAGAAAGTCCACGGGAGCAAAAAAATCGAAGTAGGTATAGCCCAGCTTGGCCAGGTTGTTCCGTGTGTTGGGATGCTCAAGCCTGCTTACGGTTTCGGTGGGTGTCATGCCCGCCGCCTTGTGCAGGAAGCGGCCGACGGCGGTGCACGACATGTAGGTGGGATCCTCGTCTTCAGAGTCAAAATTGTAGCCACGAACCTCCTCGATGAATCGCGCCGCCGCCGCGTTGACTGCGGCGGCGTGTTCGGCGGTGTACTCGGCGTGCCGGTAGACCTCCACGTACGAACAAAAGCGGGGGGCCAAAAACACGTTGAGAGGAACCGGTCGCACGCCTTTTTCGTACGTCTCGATCACGACCGGGAAGCGCCCGCCTTCGTGTTCCAGAACGGCTAAGAACGCCGAGTGTGACGAAAAGGATTTAGGGTCGCTAAGCGACGTGTACACGCCGTTGCCATTCAGATTGACATTGGCGAGCAGTACGTCGCCCGGCAAAAATTCGACACCCCGGAAGCGCACCCCCTCCCCAGCGGGTTGATACCGGCCAAAGCGTTCCTCCTGCCGCCAAGTTTCGAAGGACCAGTCGGAACTGCGATTGGCGACGATATCGAGATCGATGCCCGGGCCCGATTGCTGCGCGAGGTCGGGATAGTCGGCGGGAGTAATGCCCATCCACGCCTGTAACCGGGCGAAATGGTCAGTCCTCAGTAAATCGAGGGCGAGTTTCTGCTGACCTGCATCGAGGAATACGTTGAGGGTTAACAGGATATTCAGCAGTGCATCCCTATCCGTTGTAGTCCACGGTTCGGCTTGACAAAGCAGGTGTTGAAGCACCCTGGAACGCCACAGAATAGTCCTGAGCTTGTGTTCGACTATTGTTTCCGCGCCCAGGCCGGGGCGGTCCAGGCGTCGATAGGCTTCATTGACCTGCTCTACCCAGTGGAGACACTCGTCCGGGTTCGTGAGCTTGTCGGTGATTGGCAGTTCAATCGATTGTTGGAGGTTCAGCAAAGGCAACGGGTCGAGTGTTGGTAGCGTCGGATGATGCTGACCGGATCATAACCTGATTGCGCGGGTCAAAAAAAACCCCGCTCCGGGGAGCGGGGTTTTGTGCAGCTCAGTGAGTCGCGGGGCAGTTTACATCATGCCGCCCATGCCGCCCATGCCACCCATGTCGCCCATGCCGCCGCCAGGCATACCGCCGCCTTCCGGTTTGTCTTCCGGAACCTCGGCTACCATGGCTTCGGTGGTGATCATCAGGCCGGCGATGGAGGACGCATTCTGCAGCGCAGTACGCGTCACTTTGGTGGGATCGAGAATACCCATTTCGATCAAGTCACCAAATTCCTCGGTACCGGCGTTGTAACCGTAGTTACCGCTGTTCTGCTTGACCTCGTTGAGGATAACAGAAGCATCGGCGCCGGCGTTCTGTACGATCTGACGCAGCGGTTCTTCCAGGGCACGGCGGACGATGCGGATGCCGGTATCCTGGTCCTGGTTGTCTCCGTTCAGGCTTTCAATAGCGGGCAGGGTGCGAACAAATGCCACACCGCCGCCGGCCACCACGCCTTCTTCCACCGCGGCACGGGTTGCGTGCAGGGCGTCTTCAACACGGGCCTTCTTTTCCTTCATTTCGACTTCGGTCGCGGCGCCGACCTTGATGACGGCTACGCCACCGGCCAGTTTGGCAACGCGCTCCTGCATCTTTTCCTTGTCGTAATCAGAGGTCGCTTCCTCGATTTGGGCGCGAATCTGGTTGACCCGGGCCTCGATATCGCTGGTCGCGCCGGCACCATCGATGACGGTGCTGTTTTCTTTGGTGATCTGGACTTTCTTGGCGGTGCCCAGATCGTCCAGGCTGGCGCTTTCCAGACTCAGGCCGACTTCTTCGGAGATGACCTGGCCGCCGGTCAGGATCGCGATGTCCTGCAGCATGGCCTTGCGGCGATCGCCGAAACCAGGCGCCTTTACGGCGCAGACCTTCACGATGCCGCGGATGTTGTTGACAACCAACGTGGCCAGGGCTTCACCGTCCACATCCTCAGCGATGAGGACAAGCGGTTTGCCGGCCTTGGCAACGGCTTCCAGCAGCGGAAGCAAGTCGCGTATGTTGGACACCTTCTTGTCATGGATCAGGATGTACGGGCTCTCGAGCTCGACGCTCATGTTCTCCTGCTTGTTGATGAAGTAGGGAGACAGGTAACCCCGGTCGAACTGCAT
>Ga0209567_10000006_pt1 | contig 81468 bp, 72 predicted proteins | sample COG_12_FD_184756 | JGI IMG/M metagenome (GOLD analysis project Ga0209567, IMG submission 184756) | Pelagic marine sediment microbial communities from the LTER site Helgoland, North Sea, for post-phytoplankton bloom and carbon turnover... | ecosystem: Environmental > Aquatic > Marine > Neritic... | reverse complement strand
ATCGTCAAACCAAATCTTTCGAGGTTTAAGCGTGGAAAGTCCTTTTTCTTTAAGTTCCACTCTTTTTACCGAATATTTAGTTACAATATTCCCTTTTGAGGCACGACCCTTTATCATCACATCTGCAAAATCCAGGTCCCACTTTAATTTCTTTATGTTGCCGGCTTGCCTGAGCAAAACCGTAACTACTTCTGCTTCACCATTTGGGTTTGCAGAAAAATAACTAATATCAGAACTATTTTTACCAGCTGTTAGATCGTAAAGTTTATCACGTGTAATTCCGGTAACGTTAAAGCGCTTGACATAACTAGATCCTCCTCTTCCATTCTTATAAATCATATTATAGGTTGTGCGCTGGTCCTTTTTCTTAAACACGGCTACGTGAATTATGTTTTTACCAATAAATATTTTTGAATCTACCTTCGTAATCATCATATGACCACTTTTGGTAAATACGATGATATCATCTATATCACTGCAATCTGTTACATACTCATCGCGCCTTAACGAAGTTCCAATAAAACCCTCCTCTCTGTTCACATAAAGCTTAGTGTTTCTTATAACCACTTTTGTTGCCTCAATATCATCAAATATTCTAATTTCAGATTTGCGCTTTCTGCCTTTACCGTATTTACTTTTTAATTCCTTAAAATACGAAATAGCGAAATCTACCAAATTAGCCAGGTGACCTTTAGTTTGAGCAATTTTATCTTCCAGACTTTCAATATACTGTTGTGCTTTATCTAAATCAAATTTGGATATTCTTTTAATCCTGATTTCCGTAAGCCTTATAATATCTTCTTCCGTCACTCCTCTTTTGAGGTGTTTAATATGCGGCTTTAGTCCTTTATCTATAGCGCTAATAACTCCTTTCCAGGTTACTTCTTCTTCTATATCCCTATAGATCCGGTTTTCTATAAATATTCGTTCCAGGGACGCAAAATGCCATTGTTCCTGTAGTTCAGATAACTGTATCTCCAATTCGGTCTTAAGCATTGCTACCGTGTTGTCTGTAGAACGTTGAAGCATTTCTGTGACCCCTATAAATAAGGGTTTATTTTCTTCTATAATACAGCTCAAAGGAGAAATTGAAGATTCGCAGGAAGTAAATGCGTAAAGGGCATCGATGGTCTTATCTGGTGAAATACCTCCCGGCAGATGTATCAGTATCTCAACCTGTGCTGCCGTATTATCTTCAATCTTCTTTATTTTAATCTTCCCTTTATCATTGGCTTTAAGGATTGAATCTATTAATGAAGAAGTATTTGTGCCATATGGTATTTCATTAATAACCAGTGTATTTTTATCAAGTTGTGAAATTTTAGCTCTTACCCTTACTTTGCCTCCCCTTAATCCATCATTGTAGTTGGTTACATCAATAATTCCAGCGGTAGGAAAATCAGGAAACAATTTAAAGCGTTGACCTTTTAAATGCTTAATAGATCCGTCAATAATCTCGTTAAAATTATGAGGCAGAATCTTAGTAGACAAGCCAACGGCAATACCTTCTGCTCCCTGAGCCAGCAATAAGGGAAATTTAACAGGAAGATTTACAGGTTCTTTCTTTCTGCCATCATAAGATGACTGCCAATCGGTAATTTTTGGGCTAAAGACTACCTCCAATGCAAATTTGGATAGTCTGGCTTCAATATAGCGGGATGCTGCGGCCCCATCTCCCGTTAAAATATTACCCCAATTCCCTTGAGTGTCAATAAGTAGTTCTTTCTGGCCTATCTGTACCATCGCATCGGCTATACTTGCATCGCCATGAGGGTGATATTGCATAGTATGGCCAACTACATTAGCAACCTTATTATACCTGCCATCATCCAACTCCTTGAGTGCATGCATAATTCTGCGCTGTACGGGCTTAAAACCGTCTTCAATTGCAGGTACTGCCCTTTCTAAAATCACATAAGAAGCATAATCTAAAAACCAATCCTTATACATGCCCGTAACCCGGGTAAGTGCCTCCTGGTCACTACCATGGTTTTCTTCATGCGCTTCATTTACTTCGTCATTCTCCTCCATTAAGAAAGATTAGTATTAATCTAATTTATAGTTAATTATTTTCTATTAAGTCAACTTCAACTTTAAGGTTTTTAATAATAAATTCCTGACGATCCGGAGTATTTTTTCCCATATAAAATTTTAAAAGTTCTTCAATAGATAATGCCTTATCGAGCATAACTGGCTCTAAACGTATGTCATCTCCAATAAAGTGTTTAAACTCATCCGGCGAAATTTCACCCAGTCCTTTAAAACGTGTTATTTCCGGTTTTCCAGTCAACTTGGCCATCGCTTCATTCTTTTCGTCCTGACTGTAGCAATAAAACGTTTCTTTTTTATTTCTTACTCTGAATAAGGGTGTCTGTAAAATATATAAATGATTCTCCTTTATTAATTCAGGGAAAAATTGAAGAAAAAACGTAATAAGTAATAATCGGATATGCATGCCATCTACATCGGCATCGGTAGCTATTACAATATTATTATAACGCAAATCCTCCATAGATTCTTCTATATTCAGAGCAGCCTGAAGAAGGTTGAATTCTTCATTTTCGTACACTATCTTTTTTGACATTCCATAGGAATTCAGAGGCTTGCCACGAAGACTAAATACCGCCTGTGTATTTACATCTCTCGATTTAGTAATGGAACCTGAAGCCGAATCACCCTCTGTAATAAACAAGGTCGATTCTAAGCGTCTGTCGCTTTTCATATCTCCCAGATGCAACCTGCAATCACGTAATTTCTTGTTGTGCAGGCTTGCTTTTTTTGCTCTTTCCCGAGCTAGCTTTCGTATTCCTGAAAGTTCTTTGCGTTCTTTCTCCGCCTGGACAATCTTATATTGGATTTTTTCCGCCGCTTCTGAATTTTTATGTAGGTAATTATCGAGTTGTTTCCCTATAAAGTCATTGATGTAGGTTCTTACAGTAGGGAGGCCCCCTCCCATATCTGTCGAACCAAGCTTGGTTTTAGTCTGACTTTCAAAAACGGGCTCCATAACCTTTATAGAGATAGCAGAAATAATTGATTTTCGTATATCGGACGCATCATAATTCTTACCGTAATAGTCTCTAATTGTTTTTACTATGGCCTCTCTGAATGCAGCTTGATGAGTACCACCCTGCGTGGTGTGTTGACCGTTAACAAAGGAGTGGTATTCTTCACTATACTGGGTTTTACTATGTGTAATAGCAACTTCAATATCGTGCCCTTTTAAGTGAATTATAGGGTATAACAAATCCTCTTTGCTATTGTTATCTTCCAGCAAATCCTTAAGTCCGTTTTCAGAAAAGAATTTTTCTCCATTAAAAACAATAGTCAGTCCCCGATTGAGATATACATAATTTCTTAGCATGCGTTCTACATACTCATTTCTATATATGTATTTCTTAAATATAACCTCATCAGGGATAAATGTAATCTTCGTCCCTCTTCTCCTGGAAGTTTCTTCTAAAAGTTCTTCATTTACTAATTCACCAGTTTCAAATTCAGCAGATTTGGATTTGCCATCCCTGTTAGACTCTACTTTAAAATAAGCAGATAAGGCATTAACAGCCTTTGTTCCAACACCATTAAGACCAACAGATTTTTTAAAGGCGCGTGTATCATACTTACCACCGGTATTCATTTTAGAAACTACATCAACCACCTTGCCTAATGGTATTCCCCGGCCATAGTCCCTAACGGTTACTTTTTCACCTTGTATAGAAATGTCAATGGTTTTTCCGGCACCCATGACAAATTCATCAATACAATTGTCTATAGTTTCTTTTAGTAAGATATATATGCCGTCATCAGCAGAAGATCCATCCCCAAGTTTTCCAATATACATACCGGGACGAAGACGAATATGCTCCTTCCAGTCTAGAGATCTTATGTTATCTTCGGTATATTGTGATTCTGCCATGATATTTGGGGATTACCCTGCTAATATAAAATTTCAAGGCAGAAATCAAAATGTGCACTATAGAAAGTAATTAACAATAATACACCATGTATTGTTGATAGCGAGATTATGGTGCTATATAAAAAGACAAATCCAAAGATGTATTCTCTTAAACATTAAACCTAAAATGCATAACATCACCGTTCTTTACTACATACTCTTTTCCTTCCACACGCATTTTCCCAGCTTCTTTAACTTTTGCTTCACTTCCATAGGCAATGTAGTCGTTATAGGAAATTACCTCAGCCCGAATAAATCCTTTTTCAAAATCTGTATGGATAACTCCTGCTGCCTGGGGGCCCGTGGCACCTACTTTAATGGTCCAGGCCCTTACCTCCTTAACTCCTGCCGTAAAATAGGTTTGAAGGTGCAGTAGGGAATAAGCTGCTCGTATCATTTTAGACGAGCCCGCCTCCGTCAACCCTAAATCTTCTAAAAACATTTGTCGTTCTTCGTAAGTATCTAATTCGGTAATGTCTGCTTCTGTGCCAACAGCCAGAACAATTACCTCTGCCTGCTCATCTGCAACAGCAGCTTTTACCTGTTCTACATAATCATTTCCTGAGACTGCAAATGCCTCATCAACATTACAGATATAAAGAACAGGTTTGTCTGTAATAAACTGCAGGGGATTAATAAAATCCTTTCGGTCGTCATCATCAAAAGTTAAGGCCCGCACAGATCTTCCAGCCTCTAAACCCTCTTTTACAATCTGCAGGACAGCGGCCTCTTTTTGAGCCTCTTTATTCCCTGTTCTGGCCGCTCTAGTTACCTTGTCTAACTTCTTTTCAACGGTTTCCAGATCTTTTAGCTGTAATTCCATGTCTATAGTCTCTTTATCCCTGATAGGATCTATAGAGCCATCCACATGAACTACATTATCATTGTCAAAACAGCGTAAAACATGTAAAATAGCATCGGTTTCCCTTATATTACCTAAAAATTGATTTCCTAAACCTTCTCCTTTACTGGCTCCTTTTACCAGGCCGGCAATGTCTACAATTTCTACTGTAGCGGGAATAACCCTTTCAGGATTTACCAATTTTTCCAATTTTTCTAGCCTTTGATCAGGTACGTTAACCACCCCAATATTTGGCTCAATTGTGCAAAATGGAAAATTTGCACTTTGGGCCTTTGCATTGGATAAACAATTAAAAAGAGTTGACTTGCCAACATTAGGGAGTCCTACAATACCTGCTTTCATCTATTATATCTTAGAAACATCCAGATAAGCTAAAACCAGCTTACGATATTTTGGGTGCAAATATAGTTTTTACCTGTATATTTAGAATCATTTAAACTGCTATTATGAAGAAAATTACCCTTCAGGGAATTTTGTATGATGAGAAGTCGTCTTTTTTAAAAGGTCCTGCCCTGGCACCACCAAAAATTAGAAGTCTTTATAATAGTCCGTCTACTAATTACTTTGCCGAAAACGGCTTGGAAATATTACCTGCAAGTTTTGATGACAAGGGAGATTTTAAAGTTAGTACCTATTTTGACATTGAAAAATTTACCTATGAAAATATTAAGAGCAATAAGCACTTGTTGACTTTAGGAGGTGATCATTCAATTACTTATCCTGTTATAAAGGCTTTCAATAAAGTTCATGGAACTAAAGATTTGATTCATATCGATGCTCATGCCGACCTATGTGACACATTTGAGGGAGATAAATACTCTCACGCTTGCCCATTTGCAAGAATCATGGAGGAAAAATTGATCAATAGATTGATACAAATTGGTATAAGGACACTTTCAAAACATCAGCGTGAACAATCAGAAAAATATGGCGTTGAAACCATTGGAATGAGACAAATACACAAATCAAGCTCTTTAGAACTTAGAAATCCGGTTTATATCTCTTTGGATATGGATGCTCTTGACCCTGCCTATGCCCCAGGTGTTTCCCATCACGAACCAGGTGGCTTGAGTACACGGCAGGTATTAAATATAATTCAGGCCATAGAAGTTCCTATTCTTGGAGCCGATATAGTTGAATACAATCCAACCCGAGATATAGATGATATTACAGGTATGGTTTGCGCAAAATTATTTAAAGAAATAGCTTCGAAAATGATCGAGAACAACCTATAGAAAACTAATCTATTCGGGGTGCATAAATCGTTGCTTGGCTAGTAGTTCATCCTCCCTCTCTACCCTATCTTCATCCGGAACACAACAGTCTACCGGACAAACGGCAGCGCATTGAGGTTCTTCATGGAATCCCATGCATTCCGTACATTTATCTGGGGCTATATAGTATATCTCATCACTTATAGGTTCCTGTACTTCTTCAGCGTTTACTGACTTTCCATCTGGTAATACAACCTCTCCTTTAAGTGAGGTTCCATCGTTATAGCGCCATTCATCTGCACCTTCATATATCGCGGTATTTGGGCATTCGGGTTCGCAGGCTCCACAGTTAATACACTCATCTGTAATAATAATAGCCATATTTTTCTTTTTCTTTTAATATGCAATATACTTGCCCTGATTGTTGCTACAATGTCGCAGCATGCATATTTTTGCGCAAAGGTAAATCCTTAAACACTATTGCACAAATATAATGGCCACACTGGAGCAGCGATTTAAAGCTTTTGTTAAACTTGGAGAATTTTTTAGAAATTTTACCAAGACTTCATCGGATAATTTAAGTTCTGTAGATAACAGCAATGAATGGAATTCAAAATTTGAGAGTGCTATTACTTTAGCCGGCCATAAAAATGGTTGGTTTACAAGAAAACAGGTGATGTTCGCCATAAGCACCTGGGCGGAAAAGCTCAACGAAAAAAACCTCAATGAATGGTTATTACCTTATCCTCTAGAGAATAATGCTCATAAAACTGTTGCTATAATAATGGCAGGAAATATTCCCCTGGTAGGTTTTCATGATTTTGTTGTTACACTTATAAGCGGGAACCGGGTTCTGACAAAATGCTCCTCCAATGATAATATACTCTTACCTTTTATTGCTAATTATTTAAAACATATTGAACCGGGGCTGGCTACTGAAATAGCGTTTAGTGAGGGAAGGTTAACCAAATTTGACGTAGTTATCGCAACTGGAAGTAATAATACGGCTCGTTATTTTGCACATTACTTTGGAAATAAACCTAATATCATACGAAAAAACAGAAATTCCATTGCCATACTTACAGGAGAGGAAACTAAAGAACAACTCAATGAGCTAGGCGAAGATATATTTCGGTATTACGGATTAGGGTGTCGAAATGTTTCCAAATTATTCGTTCCTGAGGACTATAGTTTCGATGATTTTTTTAAGAGTATAAATACTTATCAAAGTTTGATAGACAAGAATAAGTACTCGAATAATTATGATTATAATAAAGCCGTTTATTTGATGAGTGAATTTAAATTTCTGGACAATGGTTTTTTCTTACTAAAAGAAGATGTGGGGTATGCATCACCAATAGGTACGGCTTTTTACGAGAGATACGCCACGACTGAAGAATTGAGAAAAATACTTCTTAGGGATTCTGATCAGATTCAATGTATTGTTGGATGTGATATAATTGAAAATTCATTGCCGTTTGGTAAAACCCAAAAACCAGATTTATGGGACTATGCCGATGGAATGGACACTGTTGAATTCCTGTTAAAAACATAATATAATAGAAATAATCTATATTACTGATTAGTTTTTCGGGATTATTTATGACCTTTGGATTCTCAAAAAAATAAGTTAAAGATGAAAAAACATAATTTTAGTGCAGGCCCTTGTATATTGCCAACAGAAGTGATGCAAAAGGCGTCTGAAGCAGTTGTTGAATTGGATGGTATTGGTCTTTCTCTTATTGAAATTTCACATCGCAGTAAAGAATTTGTTGCTGTTATGGAAAAAGCAAGGTCTTTGGCTCTTGAACTTTTGGGGCTTGAAGGAAAAGGATATAAGGCTTTATATCTTCAGGGAGGTGCAAGTCTGGAGTTTCTTATGGTCGCTTCTAACTTTTTGGAAACCAAAGCTGGTTATATCAATACCGGTACCTGGAGTACTAAAGCAATCAAGGAGGCAAAGTTATTTGGTGATGTAATAGAGGTTGCTTCTTCAAAAGATAAGAATTTCAATTATATCCCCAGAGGTTATGTGGTTCCTAATGACCTGGATTACCTCCACCTAACTTCTAATAATACCATTTTCGGGACACAGATAAAGGAATTTCCTACTACTAAAGTTCCATTAATTTGCGATATGAGTTCCGATATTTTCTCAAGACAAATGGATTTTTCCAAATTTGATCTTATCTACGCAGGAGCACAAAAAAACATGGGTCCGGCAGGTGCAACTCTAGTCATTGTTAAGGATGATATACTTGGACAAGTATCCAGACAAATTCCTTCCATGTTGGATTATCAGGTTCATTTGAGTAAAGATAGTATGTATAATACCCCGTCAGTTTTTGCGGTATATGTATCCATGCTTACACTTCAATGGTTGAAGGATATGGGAGGAATAGCCGCTATTGAAGAAATCAACGAAAAAAAGGCCAGTCTCATTTACTCTGAGATAGACCTTAATCCGGTTTTTAAAGGATTTGCGAAAAAAGAAGATCGTTCAAATATGAATGCCACGTTTATCTTAACAGATGAATCACTTAAAGATACCTTTGATGAAATGTGGAAAGAAGCAGGAATTAATGGATTAAACGGTCATAGATCTGTAGGTGGCTATCGTGCATCCATATACAATGCTCTTCCTTTGCAAAGTGTGGGTGTTTTAGTTGATGTAATGAGTGATCTGGAAAGAAGAGGTTAATTACCGTATAATAATAGAACCAAATAAATTTAACGTTTAACTTAGAACATCAGAGGATGAAAATACTTGCTAACGACGGCATATCACAAAATGGAATTTCAGCATTAGAAGAAGCCGGATTCGAGGTAATCGCAACCACGGTTGCCCAGGAACAACTAGTAGATTATATCAATGAAAATGAAATTATAGGGATCCTGGTTAGAAGTGCTACTCAAGTTCGTAAGGATATTATTGATAATTGCCCTTGTTTAAAGCTTATTGGCAGAGGTGGTGTGGGCATGGATAATATTGACGTAGCTTATGCCAAGGATAAAGGCCTACATGTCATTAATACCCCGGCCGCTTCATCTGAATCTGTGGCCGAGTTAGTTTTCGCTCATTTATTTGGTGGGGTTCGGTTTCTATATGATGCTAATAGAAATATGCCTCTTGAAGGAGACAGCAATTTTAAAAAATTAAAAAAATCATATGCTAAAGGCGTTGAGTTACGTGGTAAAACCCTCGGAGTAATTGGATTTGGCAGAATAGGGCAAGCTACTGCGAAAATTGCAATAGGGATAGGTATGAATGTTGTATTTCACGACCCTTTCATAGATTCGGCAACCATTAAAGTACCTTTCTTTGATGGGCGGTCAGTTAGTTTTGATTTTAATAATAGAACCAAGGAAGAGGTACTGAAAGATTCAAATTTTATCACAGTACATGTGCCGGCGCAAAAAGAATATGTAATTGGTAAAAAGGAATTTGATATAATGAAAGACGGGGTTGGCATTGTGAATGCTGCCAGGGGTGGTGTAATTGATGAAGTTGCTCTTATTGAATCTTTGGAGAATGGAAAGATTGCTTTTGCAGGCCTCGACACTTTTGAATCTGAACCTTCTCCGGAAATAAAGATTCTAATGCATTCAAAGATTTCACTAACTCCACATATTGGGGCTGCTACGGCAGAAGCTCAGGACCGTATTGGCCTGGAATTGGCCAATCAAATTATTGCACTTTTACAATAAGCCGAAACAACTAATAAAAGTTTTTGGTTTTATAAATTAAGAGAATTTTTATCCTTTAAGAGTATACGCTTTTTACACATTTTCCTAATGCTAATTTATAGGTTGTTTTCAAAAGTTTATTTCACAATTTGAACTTCTGATAGTGTTAAAAAGATCTTGCCGGTTTTGGATCCCTCCTGCTTGAGGGTTTTGTGATCAACTTCAGTTTCTTTCCCCAGAAAACGCAATGGTATTTTTACATTATTAACGGCAAATTCAACCTCAATAGTCCTTGGAAGAACATCCACATTATTATTATAGTCCAAATAGGTAGTAAAAACGCCTTCCATTTTAGTGCTTATTTCCGATTTTACTATCCTTTTTGCCTTGGTGTCCATAAAAATTGTCGCTATGGAGAAGTCAGATTTTGAAGAGGTGGGAATTAGATTAATAACCTTGCATAAAACACCTTTTTGGTTGGCTTCGCCCCTATTTACTGTTATAAATGGATGTTTAAAGATTTCATTTAAGGTAAGATCCAATCCCCGTTTAGGAAGCATAATAAAATCCTCAGATGTAACCTTAGTAGATTCTCCTTGTTTATATAACAATTTCCCGTATTTGGTTGGCATATTAATAAAACTGATATCTACATCCAGTTGTATTTGTGCATCATAGGACTTAATTGAATCCATACGCTTTTTTATTTGAAGGAGATCATTATCAATCTCCTGCCCGTTAATAGGATTCAGGCTTATTAAAAATATCGATAAAAAAAATAATCTTTTCATCCGTGAATGTCCCTTCGTTTAAAAATTAGTACGCCAATTATCATGGCAAGTATGGAATAACCCAACAACATTAAATTTTTAAAGTAAATAGTAGAATACGGTATCTCATAATAGAAAAAATACTGCCAGCTATCTGTTAACTTAGAAAAAAATAACTCATTGATGACTTCATTTTTAAAGTCGATTTTTAACAACAGGTTACTGCATATCAAAAAAATAGCCGATACAATCCAGGTCTTTGTAGCATCCTTTAAAATAACAGCTAGCGTTAAACTTATAACCGAAAAGAAAATCATAGTATTGGCGCCGGAAACAAATGCGCATATCAGTCTGAAAGAAGCATCGTCTGATTTAAAAAAATTCAATCCGTCTAAATACACAACTAAATCCCCATGTCCAAAAATCCAATACGAAATAAAAAAGGAGCTAACCGCCAAAATAAGAACAATTAAAAGCGTAAAGGCTATCGAAACGATATATTTACTCAATATAAAATACAACTTACTCACCGGTTGAAGCATAACTGTCTCCACGGTCTTTTCCTTATATTCAGAAGTCAAAAATCCCGAAATAATAATCATTAGTATTAAGGGGATATGAAACCACAACGAATTCAGGATCAGGTAAATAATTAAATTTCCATTCAAAAGATTTCCTCTGAACTCAAAAGAATCTTTCAGATTATCTAACAAAAGGTCAATTATTCCAGCGCCCTGATAAAAGGCACTCATAATAACAAATCCTTCAATAATAAGTATAGCGGCCAGGGCATATAGTGTTTTGCTCTGTTTGCTAATTTTATAAAATTCTGAACGGATTAACGATATCATACTTGTTCCCTTCCAAATAGGGCTTTTAAATCTGTTTGTGGAATACAGGTGGTGACCTCCATCCCCTCTTCAATCAGTTTTTGCAGAATCTCAGAAATGCTTGCACGTTTCGGAGAAACAAGGACCGATTTATTTAAAAATATAGCATCTTCACTTTTCAATACCTCAGACAATTCCAGATTCTTTCCTGTAATTTTAAAGGTGGTAACACTTTCCTTTAGCAACTGAACAGCTGATCCGGATTTAATTATTTCACCGTTATTAAGAACATAAAGAGTATCGCATAGATCTGTTAATTCACTAACAATGTGAGATGAGATAATCACGGTTATTTGATTCTCGTTGCTTAGCTTTTTAATCAACTCATGCAGAGCAAAAATTCCCATAGGATCTAAACCGGAAAAAGGTTCATCTAATACAATGCATTCCGGGTTATTCAATAAGGCTATGGCCAGACCAAGGCGCTGTTTCATCCCAAGAGAATAATTTCTTATTTCATCTTTCCGCGTTGGAGAAAGACCAACCTGTTGCATGGATTGGTGGAACAATTCTTTGGTAAGATTCAAACCCTGAATCTGGGCAAAAACTTTTAAATTTCCGAAAGCAGATAAATATCCGTATAAAGCAGGTTTCTCTACAATACCACCAATTGGCTTAATTCCTTCAGAATCTATCAGGATACTTCCGCTATCTTGTTTTATAAGTCCTAACAAGATGCGAAATAAAGTAGTTTTACCAGCGCCATTTGCTCCGATGAGTCCGTAAATTTGTCCCTTATGACATTCTATGGTCACATTTTTCAGAACTTCAAGAGAACCATAGGATTTGCAAATGTTCCTGGCCTCAAGTATCATATTGCTCTCTCAAGATGTAGTTTCCTATAGTCAAATTTAGATTCATAAAGCTTTTCGAGAAATGTTCTTTCCCAAAAGTAATTTCGAAATAAAAATAACGGGTCTTGAATCACAAAATAGGGTAAATAATGAAACCATTTTATTCCTTTGGAGCGAAAATGGTTCACTATTTCATCTTTATAACCTAATTCTTCTGCAGCAACTATTGCGGCATTTCGCTGACATTTTGAGCCAAGGTACATGTCGCCAATCTTAGAATTAAATCCATGAATAAAAAAAAGGTCTTTAGCCCTTTTGTAATTTTGAAATCTTGACCATCCGTCCATTATCACCAGGAAAATATGAACAAAAGAAAAAAGAAAACAACCAAACCAAAAAGCTACCAAAAATAGGTAAGATCGCTCCAAAGAAGCCTCAAATTGAACCCAGTAGAACCATGATTCCAATAAAAACAGTATCAAAGACCAATGCAATAGTCTTCCTACACGTAAATATGATACCAGCGGATGAGGTTGACGTGGAAGTTCCAAATAATTCATACGCAAAGATAACTAAAAACGTCGCAATTTATTATGTTTGGTAGAGCTGGCTTAAGTAATTTATTGCCTTTTTTTAAGACACTGTTCTTATGCGATAATTACTTTTTGTACATTACAATGTAATTAAACTAAACGCGAAAGTAATGGAAGGATTATTAGATTTATTAAACAGTCCCATCGGGAAACAGGTAATAAGCGGTGTTGCAGGACAAACCGGGCAAGCTGAAAACAAAACAGCTGATGTTTTGAGCATGGCTATGCCTTTACTATTAGGGGCAATGAAAAAAAATGTATCCACTCCGGATGGCGCACAGGGGTTGATGAATGCTTTATCATCTAAGCATGATGGAAGCATTCTTGATGATCTGGGCGGTCTTTTTGGAGGGGGTGTGGATCAAACCGTTATGGATGATGGAGCGGGCATTTTAGGGCATGTATTTGGTGGCAAGCAGGCAAATGTAGAAAATGCTTTAAGCCAGCGATCAGGAATAGATACAGGATCTGTTGCTAATATTTTAAAAATTGCAGCTCCTCTTGTTATGGGTATTTTAGCAAAACAAACCACTGAAAATAAGGTTAATGATGCAAGCGGAATGAATAATCTATTGGGTAGTATGCTGGGTGGACAGCCGGAACAAAACCAAAGTCTTCTTACTTCGCTTTTGGATGCAGATGGAGATGGCAGTATTCTTGACGATGTGGCCGGAATGGTTATGGGTGGTTCTAAAAAGAAAGGTGGTATCGGAGGCTTACTTGGTGGCCTTTTCGGTAAGTAAATTCGAAGCTTTAACATATTAATTAACAAAACCATTTGCAAAAACAAATGGTTTTTTTGTACTTTATTATTTCAAATAAATTTCAATGATACTTAAAGTTTTAACTAGAAGTTTTTTAGGTGTAATTATGGTGTTATTTATTATGCAATGTTCTGGTTCTAAAAAGGTTGCTGATATTTCTAAAGAAGAAGAGGAAGTATTTAATCAAAATACGGGAGACACGATTACCATTGAGAATGATAGCTTAGAACATAATATAATAATTATAGAAATAGGTTTCTACACCTGGCTCCGAAGTACAGCAAAACCAAGGGGATATTATACGCAAAAATATATGGAAAACAGAAATCGAATTTATGTTATAAATTGGAATCAACGTGTTCAAGAACCTTTAAGGTTTGATCCTAATTTATATAATTTGCAGATCCACTATGATCCCAACATTGATTATGGGTATGAAGTGAACTATGTCCTTTATAATTATTTTATTTATTTTCAGCGCAAATACAACCAACGCCTTGGACCATTTGTGCCAAGAATAAATTGAATATATTTGCTGCGATTTTCTTATTTATGGATAAACTTAAAAAACGCTGGGGAATAGAATCTAGTTATCAACTCATCATAATTCTTATTGTATTCTCAATTACAGGATCAGCAGCAGTATATATTGCAAAACCATTTCTTGAATGGATCGGTTTGCAAAGGGGCAACTTTCCAGAAACCTGGTGGAGTGGTTGGGTATACTGGACTCTTAGAATATTGCTGATCTTCCCATTCTACCAAATTCTTTTGGTCTTATTCGGATGGCTTTTTGGGCAGTTTAAATTTTTCTGGAACTTTGAAAAAAAAATGTTGGATAGACTCGGATTTGGTTTTCTTTTTAAATAAATTAATCTTTCCTTAACTTATCTCGATCACTTTATTTGATTACTTTGTAAAGTGTTGAATCAACAAAAAAATATATCATTTTCCATCATTTCATTGGTGCTAATAGTCTTTTTGGCACTTCCTTCAGTTATTCAATTGATGCATTTGTCTAATCATTTAGAAATAAAATGCGACAATGTCTTTGAGTCTCATATACATGCTAAAGAATTGGATTGTGATTTTAATAAGTTCTATTTTTCTCATCACTTTTATTTACCCTTTTTTAAAATACAATTAGTAACTGCGGTTACCATAAAAAATGAATTCTCACTCTATTATAATTATATTCAAGAATCTTATCACCCTCTTTTTTCTCTTAGAGCTCCCCCTTCGTATTCATAACTCGATTTATTAGATTTTTTTTAATTTAAAAACAGGTTATGAAATATTTATTTTCAATACTTTTTATATCATTTTATTTTAACAGTAACGCACAGTGCACACTTCAAGGGAGTATTTCAACGGAAGACTCAAATAACCCTTTAGATCAGGTTTCTGTGTATATGCCTCAATTAGAAAAAGGAAGAGTAACAGGAAGCAACGGAGAGTTTGTTTTGAATAATCTTCCGGTCGGGACTTACAAAATCGTGGCGTCCTTTTTGGGTTATCAAACATATTCTTCGGAAATAAAACTTACCGAAGGAATAAATACCTTAGACATTGTCCTCTCCCCAAGTGCCATAGAAATGGAAGAAGTAATTGTATCTACGCCATTCCATAAATTACAGCGCGATAACGTAATGAAAGTAGAACAGGCCAAAGTTGAAACATTAAGAAAAATGGGTGCTATAACTCTATCCGATGGGATCACGAATATTCCCGGCGTGGAAAGTGTTTCTACAGGTATTGGGATAGGAAAGCCGGTAATCAGAGGTTTGAGCTCAAACAGGGTTTTGGTATATTCTCAAAGTATACGACTGGAGAACCAGCAATTTGGTGATGAACACGGCCTTGGAATAGGTGCTGCAGGCATAGAAAGTATCGAAGTCATTAAGGGTCCTGCATCACTTCTTTATGGATCGGATGCCCTGGGTGGAGTACTCTATTTAAATCCAGAACAATTTGCCAATATGAATTCTACCGGAGGAGATATTAATTTAAACTATTTTACCAATACACATGGCATAGATGTTAATGCAGGTTTCAAGACTTCTGGTGATAAATTCAAATTCCTGGTACGCGGTGCATATACATCTCATGCCGATTATAAAGGTGGAAATAATTTAAGAGTAACTAACTCCCGTTTTAATGAATTTGATCTTAAAACAGCTCTTGGATACCAATTCGGAAAATTTAAAACGGAGTTGCGCTATAATTTAAACAGTTCAGATTTGGGTATTCCCGAAGAAATTGGAATACAGGATTTAGAACGAACTCCAATTTCGCCCTATCAGGAAATAAACAACCATATACTAAGTTCAAAAAGTGATTTGTTTTTTAGCAATTCAAGCCTGAGAATAACACTTGGCTATATCTCCAATAGCCGTAAAGAGATTGAGGAGGAGGAAGATTTAGAAATGTCTTCGCTTAACCTGGATGAAATAAAACCAGCTCTGGACATGAAACTTTCTACAATTAGTTATAATGTCCAATATAATTTACCAAGTTTTGGTCGCTGGCAAACTATCACAGGCATTCAAGGAATGAGCCAGAATAATAAAAACTTTGGAGAGGAAGTTTTAATTCCAAATGCAACTACTAATGATATTGGCATCCTAGCAACCTCTCATGTCCACTTTGAAAGCAGCGATATCCAACTAGGTATCCGATTTGATAATCGGTCTATTATGGGAGAGGAAACCGGCATTGCGGGTGAAGAAGGATATATAGCACAATTGGACAGCAATTTCAATAGTTTTAATGCAGCACTGGGATATCGAATTGATTTTTTAAAGAAATTTATTGGTCGAATTAATCTTGCAAGTGGCTTTAGAGCCCCTAATCTGGCTGAACTTACTTCAAATGGCGTGCATGAAGGAACTAACCGCTTTGAAATAGGTAATCCAAACCTTAAGAATGAAAACAATCTGCAAACAGATATCTCACTGGAATACAATAGCCAACATTTTGAATTCTTTGCAAATGGTTTTTACAATAATATAAACGATTATATTTTTATAGAACCAAACGGAGAATTTGAAGATAATAACCCGGTGTACAATTACATCCAGCAGGATGCCTATTTATACGGTGGAGAAATTGGTTTTCATTTCCACCCACACCCACTAGACTGGTTGCATGTGCAAAGTAGCTTTGAATCGGTGATAGGACAGTTAGACAATGATGACTATCTACCTTTGATACCAGCAAATAAATTAAGTAATACAATTCGATTAGAATTTAATAATTCACAAAAATGGATAAAACATAGTTATGCCTTTATCACTTTAAACACCATATTTGATCAAAATAAAGTAGCGGCCTTTGAAACTTCATCTGAGGGTTATAATCTTTTAAATGCTGGTTTAGGAGCAAATCTAAAGCTTTTTAAACAAGATGTTGAATTGGTGTTTTCTGCCTTAAATATTCTGAACAAAGATTATATTTCCCATTTATCCCGGCTAAAGATAGATGATATTTCAAATATTGGAAGGAACATTAATATAGGACTAAGTATTCCTTTATAAGAAATTTTGGTTCAAGTTATAATATGAAATAAAATGGGTAGCTACAGGAAATTGAAATATAAACAGCCTAGTTTTCTTCAATAGATATGGTCTTATCGCCCTTAAAAACATAGGTATAAAGCCACATAAGGGTGAAAGAAGGAATCACATCTAGTCCAGGCACAATTTCTTCGATAAAGGCAATCAATCCGGCTATTTTCCCTGGATTACCTTTGTACATTCTTGTCATTAACCAACCAGCTATGGGAGCCCAAATCAAGTCTGTGAATTCCCCTATACCTGGTATCATAAAGGAAAGCATTCCTACCCCATCAAAAAGTAGTCCTAATAAAAGGAGTCGATACTTTTTATTTTTGATCATTTAGAAATTATAAAAAAGTGTCCTATTTAATAAGTTTAGCTGCTTAAGTAACAAAATTAAGATAGATTTGAACTAATTAATTTTAAAAATTCATTACGAGTTTCTTCTTTTTGGAAAGAGCCTCTAAATCCTGATGTTGTAGTAACGGAATTCTGCTTTTGAACACCGCGCATCATCATACACATATGTGCGGCCTCAATAACAACAGCAACTCCCTGAGGCTTTAAAGTTTCATTTATACAATCTAAAATCTGCTCGGTCAAGCGTTCCTGAACCTGCAACCTTCGTGCAAAAACATCTACGATTCTTGGTAATTTACTCAACCCTACGATCTGTCCGTTAGGGATATAAGCAATATGAGCTTTTCCAAAAAAAGGCAACATATGATGTTCACAAAGAGAATACAATTCAATATCCTTAACAATTACCATTTCGTTATAAGATTCTTTAAACATTGCACTCTTCAGAATAGCCGCGGCATCCTGTTTATATCCCTGAGTTAAAAACAACATTGCTTTTGCCGCTCGTTCTGGAGTTTTAATTAATCCTTCACGACCAACTTCCTCCCCTATTTCGTCAATAATTCCAGAGAAACGTTCCGTTATTTCATTGGTAATCTCTATATTGTATTCTTCCAGATTGTGGTACGATGTCATAATTTATACGTATAAATGACTTGATTAAAAAGTAATTCGAATTTAAAGGTTTCTTACTTAAAAATCATAAATTAATGTATTATTAGTAAAATGATAGCATCTATAGATTTCTACTACTCATCTGTCGATAGATTCCCCATCCCTTACATTTTGAAGTGTTAAGGGTATTGTTTACTTTCATGCCCTAATTATTTAATGATGATTAAGGCCACTAATATCCAAAAATATTTCGGAGAACTTCAGGTTTTGAAAGGGGTAGATTTGCGCATAAAATCTGGAGAAGTGGTTTCTATTGTAGGGCCCTCTGGCGCCGGTAAAACAACCTTTTTACAAATTTTAGGCACATTGGATGCCCAGTCAAACAAAAAGGAAAGTGAGCTAGAAATTAATGGTATTGATATTACTTCATTAAAGGATAAAGCACTGGCTGCATTTAGAAATAATCATATTGGATTTATTTTTCAATTCCACCAATTATTACCAGAATTTACTGCCATAGAAAACGTATGCATTCCGGCATTTATTAAAAGAACAGGAAAGACAGAGGCAGAGTCCAGAGCAACGGAACTGCTAAATTTCCTAGGGCTTTCCAATCGCATGCACCACCGGCCTAATGAGTTATCCGGCGGTGAACAACAACGCGTGGCAGTTGCAAGGGCTTTGATAAACAATCCAAGCATAATACTTGCCGATGAACCAAGTGGTAATCTGGATTCGGAAAGTGCAGATAAACTGCATCAACTCTTTTTTCAATTGCGAGATGAATTTGGGCAAACTTTTGTTATTGTAACTCATAATGAGGAACTAGCTGATATGGCTGACAGAAAGCTAACCATGATAGACGGACAAATCACAAAATAATATTTCGAGGGAGTTTGGAGAGTTCTTTAAAAATCCTTTATATCTGAATGACCTTATCAAAATGATATATCTTTGACATCAAACGAACTAAGAGATTTTTTGGATGCAAAAGTCATCCAATATAATAATCCTCAATTTCTGGATTCAGATCCAATTCAGGTTCCCCATTTGTTCACTAAAAAAGAAGATATTGAGATCAGTGCGTTTCTCACATCTACAATAGCCTGGGGTAATCGAAAAAGTATTATCAAAAATGCCCGTTTTTTAATGGACTTATTGGACAATGACCCTCATAATTTTGTCCTATATCATAAGGAATCAGATTTAATAAAACTTGAACCATTTGTTCATCGTACTTTTAATAATACGGACTTGGTTTACTTTATTAAAGCTTTGAGAAGTATATATAATCAACACGGAGGTTTAGAAATAATTTTTAGCCAGCATTCCACAGATCATTCAACACAGCCTGCAATTTCCAAATTCAAACAAACCTTTTTTGAGCTAAAACATCCAAAAAGAACCACAAAGCATATTTCTGATCCAGCTAAAGGTTCTGCAGCTAAACGCATGAATATGTTTCTTAGGTGGATGGTTCGCGATAATTCGACCAAGGTAGATTTCGGGATCTGGAAATCCATCTCCTCTGCCCTTTTATCCTGCCCCTTAGATGTTCACTCGGGAAATGTCGCCAGAAAGCTTGGGTTATTACATCGGAAACAAAACGATTCTAAAGCTGTGAATGAACTTGATTCCTACCTTCGAAAACTGGACCCAATAGATCCGGTAAAATACGATTTTGCACTATTTGGGCTTGGTGTATTTGAAAAGTTCTAGAATGTTTTATATGCACCCTGATTCACCCGAATTGTTATATTTTAATTTAAAGAAGTTTTTACTCAAATAGATTTGGATTATTTCTTAAATTTATAATAAAAGAAAATTAATACCCCTTATTTCTCCCAAAACAACTTTGTTACATTATTAGGAATTGTATGGGTAGTCTATATTTAATTGAGAAAGAAGAAAATTATCTGGTAATGACTATTTCCGGTGATTATTCTTACGCAGATTTTATAAAGTATCCTAAGATCATTAGAAATCAATGCCTAAAGGAAAAAAAATATAAAATTTTAGTGAATGTAATTCAGGTAGTTAAAACTGAAATACCCCTTGTTGAACTATTTTTTCTAGGCGAACACATTGCTGAAATCTTAAGAGATCATATTAAACTTGCTTTGGTCTGGGATGGCGAAAACTACAATAGGTTCTTACAAAAAGTGGCCACTAACAGACTTGCATTGATACGCACTTTTGAATCTAATGAAAATGCAAAAATATGGTTAATGCACGACAGGGAAGATGAACCTTTTTTAGAGTTTAAACCCTAAGTCTTCTTATTGTTTTTATATTCAGAATTAGATCGGGTCAAATCCTCTTAATAATCTATAAAGGTTTAAATAATATTGATATAATTCGCTACAGACCCATAGAACCCAACTTCAAATCAATTATTGAATTTCCTTTCTCAATAGATTCGTAAATAGCTTCAACAATAATCATATCTCGTTTGCCCATTTCGCCAGGGGCAACATTTAAGGTCTCATTTAAAATATGTCTGGCAAAATCATCAATTTGCAATTTTTGCTGGCGTTCATGTGGGAAGTTTAACTTGCCATTGGAAGTTTCACCAGATAATGGGCCATATGAACTAGCAGGATTTAATTCAAACCAACCCTTATCGCATGAGGCATACATTCTATTTACATTCGTATTATGAGATGTCATGATATTGCCAATAGCGCCGCTTGAAAATTCGAATTGTGCGGTGATGGTCTCATCAGTATCCTTAAAATAGTCCGGCCTTGAGCTAAACTCCTGCGCGGTAACAGCTATTGGGTTCTCTCCGGTTCCATAAATAGCACTTTGAATGGCATAAACCCCCATGTTCATCAAGGCTCCTCCACCAGAAAGCGCCTTGTTTAATCGCCATTGATCCGGGTTACCACCAGATCTGTAGGCAGCTTCCGCAGATATATACTGTACATTTCCAAAAACCTTTTCATCAACCAATCGCTTAATTTCCTGGGTATAAGGTTCCGATTGAAGTCGGTAACCCACGCTTAATTTTACATTTGCTTTATTACATGCTTCAATTATTGCATCACATTCCTCAACACTAACGGCCATGGGTTTTTCGCATATAACATGTTTACCTGCTTTGGCCGCTCTTATGGAGAAATCGGCATGCATAGAATTAGGAAGTACAACATAAACTATATCTATAGCATCATTAGATGAGATACTATCAAAATTTTCATAATTATAAACATTAGAGGCGGGGATATTATATTTCTCCTGCCAAATCTTTTCTTTTTCAGGAGTTCCGGTTACTATCCCTGCCAAATAACATAATTCGCAATCCACTAAAGAAGGTGCTAGTTGATAAGTACTGTAGCTACCTAATCCTACCAACGCCACGCCTAATTTCTTCTTGTCCTGTTTTTGTTCACCCATTGCACAAGCCCAGGGCATTCCGCCAAGAAGCGTAGCTCCACCAATTCCTTTAGATAGTGTTTTATTAAAAGATCTTCTGGTAATATTCTTCATGTTCACCGAATTAGTTGTGAGAAATCATTTTTTTCCATGCTAAATTTAAAGATAGTGAACAAATTTATATTCTTTTTAGTCTTAATAATTGGGATAATCTGATTTATCAGCCAAATTCCATATTTTAGGGCTTTCTAAAACCACTCAAGAATGAAAAGATTGTTCCTGTTTTCGCTTTTAATATTAAGCCTTAATATCTCATTATCTCAAAATCGTAAATTACCAATAGACACCGTGGTTACTACCCAACACAGTGCCACCATAAACGGCACTGCATTTTCATATACGGCAAAAACCGGAACTCAACCCGTTTGGGATGAATTAGGAGAGCCAATCGCGTCGTTGCATTACACATATTATACCCGAAACAATATAAAGGACAGGGCAAGTCGCCCTTTGCTTATATCCTTTAACGGCGGGCCGGGTTCCGGCTCAGTTTGGATGCATTTGGCATATACCGGTCCTCGGATTTTAAAGATTGATGACGAAGGCTATCCTGTTCAACCATATGGTGTAAAGCAAAACCCTTATTCTATATTAGATGTATCAGATATAGTTTATGTAAATCCTGCTAATACAGGATATTCCCGGACCATTCCCGAAAGTGGCAAAGAAGTTGACCGCAGTAAATTTTTTGGTATTAATGCGGACATAAAATATCTGGCAGAATGGCTAAATACATTTGTTACAAGAAATAACAGATGGAACTCTCCTAAATATATTATAGGAGAAAGTTATGGTGGCACCAGAGTTATGGGTTTGTCGCTTGCACTTCAAAACCAGCAATGGATGTATTTAAACGGGGTTATAATGGTTTCCCCAGCTGATTACAAAGTAATTCGTACTGGTGGCCCCGTAAGCAGTGCTTTAAATTTACCCTATTATACTGCAGCTGCCTGGTATCAAAAAGCTTTGGAAAATGACCTTCAAGAAAAAGATTTGTTGGATATATTACCCGAATCAGAAGATTTTACAATAAATACAGTAATCCCTGCAATCGCAAAGGGGGGATTTATAAGTGATACTGAGAAAAATATGGTTGCGGAAAAAATGGCATACTATTCCGGGCTCTCTAAAAAGGAAATATTAGATCATAATCTTGTTGTACCAACTTCTTATTTCTGGAAAGGATTATTGAGAGACCGCAGTGGTTATACTATTGGAAGGCTAGATAGCCGATATTTAGGGCTAGATAAGCAAATTTCGGGAACTAAAACAGATTACAACCCGGAGATAACTTCTTGGTTACATAGCTTTACACCAGCCATTAATTATTATCTTCAAGAAGAACTTCAATTTAAAACAGATATCAAATATAATATGTTCGGCCCTGTACGACCGTGGGATAATAAAGACGATAATACAAGAGATGATCTGAGACAGGCCATGGCACAAAATCCTTATTTGCATGTATTAGTTCAGTCTGGATATTATGACGGTGCCACTACCTATTTCAACGCCAAATATACTATGTGGCAGGTTGACCCCAGTGGTCGAATGAAAGATCGGTTTGAATTTAAAGGTTATCGCAGTGGTCATATGATGTACCTGCGTAAAGAAGATTTAGAAAAAGCCAACTCCGATATTAGAAGTTTTATTGAAAAGACCATGGTAAAAGGAAAATCTGCCAAGTATTAGTATATAAAACCTAAGATACTTCATCCTTTACTTATTAAAAAGACTGATTTACTTTTTCAGCAACTTAGACAAAAATTAGAAATATCTCATTATTAGCCTTTTCATATCGTTTGAGTTTTGTTCTGATTTTTCGATAAATGAATTATTCTTTCACACTTTTTTGACCACAAAAGCGTTAGAAGTACATATCATTTTAATAAATAAATAAATATTTTAAGTTATGAAAAATTGGAGAGTATATGGTATTTTCCTGGTTTTCGCCCTTGTTTCTACAACTTCCTGCGAGAACTCAGATGAAGGCATGGATGAAACCAATAACCTGGCATTACCACTATATGAATCAATGGTTATTGATTTTAGTGATTTTACAGATGATACAAATTCGGGAAAAAGTGCTACCCTGGTTTATGATAACAAAGCCCCCAATGGCAATTGGTTTTTTTCAAGAATTGTTGTAGGAGTTTGGAATTCAGCTCTTTTTACTACCTTGGCTATCCCGGTAGCCTCCTTTAAATCTGCTTTTGCTCATTCACCTGAAAATTTAGGAGATAATAAATGGCAGTGGACCTATAGTGTAGATGGCTTTACCAGTGAATATACGGCACGTCTTACCGGGGAGGTAACCGGTGAAGAAGTTCTTTGGGAAATGTATATAACCAAGATTGGAATTGGATCTTTTGAAGAATTCTTATGGTTTTCCGGAAGTTCTGCTATGGATGCAAATAGTGGATATTGGTTGTTAAATGAAAGTGCAGAGAGACCCGATGCAATGTTAAGAATAGACTGGGAACGTTCAAATGACGAAATTGGCAATATCCGATATACTTGGGTCAGAGAACTGGATGAACAAGAGAATGACGATATGTTTAAAGATAGCTATCTTGAATACGGACTTCAGGATGGTGATTTTGATGCCTATTTTAATGCACACGCTTACGATGGCAACATGCAGGCTTTTAGCGATGTTAGAATAGAATGGAGTAGAGAAACCTTTGTTGGAAGAGTAAGGGCATTTGATTACTTTGAAGATGAAGAATGGCATTGCTGGGATAGTAATGGTGATGACGTTCAATGTGAATAATTAAGAATTTTAATTATAAATATAACCCTGCATCTAAACAAATGCAGGGTTTTTTAATTCTTGTTATCACTGGAATTGCAATTACTAATTGATATATTAAATTAAGGTATTTATGTTTTCGACATTTTGTATCTTTTGAAACAACAAAATATAGCTGTCCATTATGATTTTTACTAAGCCAAAAAACCTTTTAATCATCTGCCTATTTCTTATGTATTCTATTTTGAATGCCCAGGATTGGGCTCAACTTAGCCACTTTGAAGCTGCTAACAAAGAATTAGTGGATGCTAAAACTAATGAAAACCGTGTCGTTTTCATGGGAAACTCAATTACCATTGGATGGTCTTATCATCAGCCAGAATTCTTTGAGGGTAAACCTTATGTAAATAGAGGAATAAGTGGGCAGACTACTCCGCAAATGCTGGTACGATTCCGACAGGATGTGATTGATCTGAAGCCTAAAGTAGTGGTCATACTTGCGGGTACTAATGACATTGCCGGTAATACCGGACCATCCACTTTACAAATGATTGCAGATAATTTAATGTCTATGTCAGAATTGGCAGAAGCCAATGGTATAAAAGTTGTTTTATGCTCAGTATTACCTGCATATGAATATCCCTGGCGTAAAGGGCTTATGCCTAATGAAAAAATACCTGCGCTTAATAATATGATAAAGAACTATACCAGTAGTAAAGGCTTTGTTTACCTTGATTATTTCTCGGCAATGAACGATGGTAATAATGGATTAAAGGGAGATCTTGGCAGTGACGGGGTTCATCCTAATAAAAAAGGATATGAGCAAATGGCTCCTTTGGCCGAAAAAGCCATCGCTGATGCATTGGGCAGGCAGTAGTTCTGAAATAGTGCAAGAAGGTTATTCCCAACCCCTTTTTTCAGCTTCCGGTATAGATAATAATACCTTAGTGTTGCAGATCCCGGAGGCTGCTAAATTTCCGCAAAATATTAATCTACAGTACTTTGGGATGATTTTTGGAAACAATAAAATAAATTAGTTATAGCACTTTTTCTTAATGAAAAACCATCTGATTAGTATCCTAATTCCATTTAAAAATACTTCGGTTTACCTGGAGGAATGTATGGATTCGATTTTATCTCAGAGTTACCAAAATTGGGAGGTCATTGCTGTAGACGATCACTCGGTGGATAACAGTCGTATTGTAGTTGAACAATATTCATCAAGAGATTCAAGAATAAATGTGCATACAAATAAAGGAGATGGTATAATTTCAGCACTCAGGACGGCTTATAATTTAAGTAATGGCAAATTGTTGACAAGAATGGATTCTGATGATATTATGAACTCCAATAAGCTGGAAATCATGAGTTCGTCATTAGAAAAACATGGAAAAGGTAATATTGCAGTAGGTGGTGTTCTTTATTTTTCGCACCGCGGAATAAGTGATGGTTACGAGCGATATGAAAAATGGTTGAACAAACTCACTGCCAAAGGAGAAAATTACTCTGAGATCTATAAGGAATGTGTTATCCCCTCCCCTTGCTGGATGGTCCATAAAAAAGATCTGGAAGAATGTGGTGCTTTTGAGCCTAATAGATATCCGGAAGATTATGACCTTGCATTTCGATTTTATGAGCGGGGTTTGCAATGTATTCCGTGCAATGAGATATTGCACCGATGGCGTGATTATGACAGCCGAACCTCAAGAACCAGTGAGCACTATGCCCAGAATTATTTTTTGCATTTAAAACTACACTACTTTCTAAAGCTTCACCATGATCCAAGGCGACCTTTAACTGTTTGGGGTGCCGGGAATAAAGGGAAAAGCACTGCCAGAGAGCTTTTAAAACAGAATATTCCGTTTTATTGGTTATGTGATAACCCAAAAAAAATAGGTAAAAATATTTATGGACAGGAATTAAGGCATTTTAATTTTCTAATTAAACTTATAAACCCTCAAAGTATAATTACTGTTGCAAATGAAGAGGCTCAGGTAAAGATCAAAAATTTCTTTTCAAATTTTGGTCAATCCCCAATGGTCGATTATTTTTTCTTTTGCTAAGGAATATCTTTTTTTAATCAACCGTAAATAATCTATTTGGAGTGAACCCAGCTTAAATATTAATTTCATTTTTTCATTCTACTCGTTTTCCTTCCCAATTTTGTCATAATTACTAGGCAATATCTTATCAATACTTTATATATTTGTCAAATCAAATTTGGGAATGCTGTTTAAATATCCGGAACTCCTTTGGGCCTTTTTTCTGCTTCTGATTCCCATATTAATTCACCTCTTTCAACTTCGAAGATTTAAAAAAACCCCTTTTACCAACGTAAAACTATTACAAAAAGTAGTTGCGCAATCTCGCAAAAGTAGCGCGATAAAAAAATGGCTTTTACTTATCAGTCGTGTATTATTACTATCAGGTCTTATTCTTGCATTTTCGCAGCCCTATTTCGCTAAGGAGTCGGCTGCATATGCCAAAGAAACAGTAATATACCTGGATAACTCGTTTAGCATGCAAGCCAAAACAGAGAATGGAACGCTGCTCCAGGATGCTGTTCAAAAGTTATTACAAGGTCTGCCTAAGGATAAAACCTTTAGCCTTTTTACTAATGATAAAGTTTTTAGTAATATCACCTTGATGGATATTCGCAATGAACTTTTGACCTTGTCATATACTTTTAATCAGTTAGGACTTAAGGACATCCTACTTAAAGGGGAAAATTTATTTAGTGAAGATAAAAAATCCATTAAATATTTTGCGCTAATCTCAGATTTTCAAAACAGAACCTCTATCCAGTTATCTGATACTCCTGAAAATATTCAAACTTTTATAGTTCCATTTAAGGCAGAAAATCTTGATAATACTGTTTTGGATTCGGCATATATTTCTGAAGTAAAGGGAACTACAATAGATCTTGCTGTGAATTTAACTACAACTGGTACTTTAGAAACAATTCCTGTTTCTTTATATAATGATGATAAGTTAATTGCCAAAACTGCAGCAACATTTGATAAAAATAAAAAATCCAATGTTCTATTTACACTGCCTTCTAATGAAGTTATTATAGGCAAAATTGAAATATCAGATATTGGATTGCCTTATGATAATCAGTTGTATTTCAATATTAACCAAAAGGACAAAATCAAAGTATTATCTGTAAGTGAGTCAGATAGCGAGTTTTTAAAAAGAATATTTACTGAAGATGAGTTCATATTTTCGGATGTGCGAATGAATAATCTAAATTACAGCATACTTGAGTCTCAAAACCTAATAGTTTTAAATGAATTAAAAACTATTCCCGTCTCACTGAAAAACACTTTAAACGATTATACTCAAAAAGGTGGTCATCTATTGATCATCCCTTCTTTTGATTCTAATATTGAAAGCTACAATAGTTTCATCGGAAATTATTATTCCACTTCATTTGCTAATAGAATTGATGAAGAACGAAACGTAACTGAAATTAACTTTGATCATCCTCTGTATAAGAATGTATTTGCCCAAAGAGTAAGCAATTTTCAATATCCAAGGGTAACAAGTTATTTCAAAACCAGAACAACGGCGCCAAAAATACTTTCATTACAGGATAAATCTGCTTTCCTTGTTGGCCTGGATGGTTTATACTTGTTTACAGCTGCAATCAATAATACAAATTCTAATTTTAAGAATTCACCTCTTATTGTACCCACCATTTATAGCATAGGAGCAAATAGTCTTAAATCTCCTGAATTATATAGCACCCTGGGTCAAATAACCACAATAGATGTTAAGGCGGTGATGGCAAGGGATAATATTCTAAAGGTTACTCAGAATGAGTATGAATTTATTCCCGAACAGCAGTCTTATTCAAATAAAACTATATTAACTTTTAATTACAATCCTAATAAAGATGGCGTTTATGTCATTAGTGAAGAATCAAGACCCATTCAAAATATTAGTTTTAATTACCCCAGAACAGAAAGCGAATCTATATATTCTGATTTGGACATATTTAATAGTAATCCCGGCTTAAATAATTTAACGGAAGTCTTTGAAACCATGGAAAAAGACAACAGAGTGACTGAGCTATGGAAATGGTTTACTATTTTTGCTTTGCTTTTTATGCTGGCCGAAGTTCTTATTCAAAAAATATTTAAATGAACATACTTCTAAAATCTGCCACAATTGTTGATAAAACCAACAGTAAACTTCATTTAAAAAAACGTGATATTCTTATTCTTAACGGGATTATAGAAGAAATATCTACCTTGATTAAACCTGCCAGTAATATAAAAACACTAAACTTCAAGAATTTGCATGTCTCGGCTGGATGGTTTGACAGCAGCGTAAGCTTTGGTGAACCAGGATATGAAGAACGTGAAACCATTAAAAATGGACTCATTGTGGCTGCAAGAAGTGGTTATACAGATATTGTTCTTAACCCTAACACTTATCCACTGCCGGATAGCAGTGGTGCAATCGTTTTTCTGAAAAATGCTGCCAAAGGACAGCCGACAAAATTACACCCTTTGGGAACACTTACTGTACTTAGTGAAGGCAATGATCTTGCCGAGCTTTATGACATGCAGCATTCGGGAGCAGTTGGATTCTATGATTTTAAGAGATCTATTTCAAATTCCAATCTATTAAAGATAGCTTTGCAATACTCCCAGGATTTTAAGGGGTTAATTTATTCTTTTCCAATGGATAAGCAAATAATGAGTAAGGGTATTGTTAATGAAGGCATTTCGTCTACAAGGGTTGGTTTAAAGGGAATTCCAGCACTGGCCGAAGAACTTCAAATTGCTAGAGACCTTTTTATTCTGGAATACACGGGTGGGTATCTCCACATTCCAACGATATCTACAGCCAGGTCAGTTAGGCTTATTGGCGAAGCTAAACGGAAGGGACTTAATTTAAGTTGTAGTGTTGCTGTGCATAATTTGTTATATTCTGATGATGTTTTGGACAGCTTTGATAGTAATTACAAGGTTTTACCTCCACTGCGTACGAGCAAAGATAAAAGTGCTTTGATAAAAGGTCTTAAAGAAGGTATAGTTGATTTTGTAACCTCAGATCATACGCCAATTGATATTGAAGAAAAACGAATAGAATTTGACAATGCTGCCTATGGCACCATAGGCCTTGAAAATGCGTTTGGTGTTTTAAATGAGTTATTCGACACTGAAACGGCGGTCGCCCTTTTATCTAAAGGAAGAGAAAGTTTTGGACTAAGTCCGGTGACTATAAAAAAGGGTTCTTTAGCGAATCTTACTCTTTTTGATCCAGAATCTGAATATATTTTTACAAAAAAGCATTGCATTTCTACTTCAAAGAACAGTATGTTTTTTGGGGAAAAAATGAAAGGCAAGGTATATGGTATTTTAGCAAATAATCAAATAATCGTTTAAACCAACTGTAGTTTAAGTAATAATTGAAAAATAAGGTTTTGGGGCAAGATTCGGTAGCAAAAGGAAAAACAACAGCGATAATAGCTTATTTCACTATTATAGGATCTTTAATAGCAATAACTATGAACATGGAACCAAAAAATGAATTTGCCAGATTCCATACAAGGCAAGCGTTTGGTTTGCATCTGGTTTTTATGGGTTGCGCACTTTTCTTAAGTCAATGGTTCAATTTTTTTGTTTGGGTAGGCCTGTATATATTTTATTTTGCTCTATGGTTATATGGCCTTTTGGGAGCTTTGAATAATAAAAAACAATCGGTTCCAATCTTAGGAACCTCATTTCAGCAATGGTTTAGCTTTATTCAATAGAATGAAAACAGAACCCTTATCCTTATATCATATAATTCGCCCTTCACTTATAGAAAATAAGCGTCCACCTGTTATATTTCTTTTTCACGGCTATGGCAGTAACGAAGAAGATTTATTTTCGTTTGCCTCAGAATTACCTTCGGAATGTTTTATTATTTCTGCAAGAGGTCCCTTCCCTTTACCTCCCTTTGGAAATGCCTGGTATGCCATTAACTTTGATGCATCATATGGAAAATGGAGTGATGAGGAACAGGCAATCTCATCCAGAAACCAAATTGTAAATTTTATTGAGGAAGCTTGTGAAGCCTATCAATTAGATAAAGACAATGTCACCTTGTTGGGGTTTAGCCAGGGTACCGTTTTGAGTTATGCGGTTGCACTTTCATTTCCAGATATAGTTAAAAATGTTGTGGCCTTAAGCGGCTATATAGACGAGAATATTCTGGAGAAGAATTATGCCAAAAAAGACCATAAAAATCTTAATATTTATGCATCCCACGGTCAGGTAGACCAGGTAATCCCATCTGAATGGGCTCAAAAAGCACCTATTCTTTTGAAAAAACTTGGCATTAATCATAAATATGAGGAATTTCCTGTAGGCCATGGAGTTTCAGCTGAGAATTTTTACTCCTTTAGAAAGTGGCTCGAAGAAAATATTTAGTTGCTTCGGGTGTACAAAAGATGGTCGATCATTGTAAAATTAACACCCATATCATCTTTTAACTCGTATTTCAATATTAGTTCTCCCCAGTATTTACCATCAGAAAAATCAGCTATTATCCATTGATGATTCAGTATTTTAATCTTGTTGATCTTAAAATCACTTTCCATGCCCTCATATGGAACCAATGGATTATCTCCTTTTTGTTCATTGGTTTCCAATAACTTATCTGCAATATAGCGCGAAGGATTGTCCAGGCCAAGATGGTCATAATATGACAGGGCATCATCATTATTTTGCAATGAAAAATATTGCATATCAAAAACCTGAAGTTGTAATTTTTGAACGGAATCCTGAAGTACGCTAACTTCAGACTCCAGGCTCTGAATTTTTAAATCCTTATTCTCTAACATGGTATTGCCGCTAACATATAAGAAAAGCGATATCAAAGCGATAAAAATGAACAAATAAATAAATATTCTACTTTTCATAAATTTAAAGAATCAGTTATCAAATTAACTAAAATTATTGTTTTGTAACTCAAACCGAGACAACAAGATTGTCATAGGCCAAATGTACATTTTTGGGTAATTTTTTTTCAATTTCATCATGAAAACCCAAATAATGGCTAATGTGAGAAAGGTATGCCATGTCTGGTTTAATTATAGCTACTAATTCAAGGGCTTCTTCCAGGTTTAAATGCGAATGATGTGGTTCTATGCGTAATGCATTTACTGACAGTACTTTAACTCCTTTTAGTTTATTTATTTCTTCATCAGAGATGGTCTTAACATCAGTAAGGTAGGCAAAGTCACCTATTCTATAGCCATAAACTCTTAACCGGTTATGAAAAGCCTCAATTGGTATTGCTTGTTGGTCCCCGATTAAGAAAGGTTCATTATTCTTTATCAGGTTGACCTTTACCGCCGGAGCCCCGGGATACCTGTTCTCATCGGCAAAAATATAGTCAAACCTTCTTTTTAGTGAGAAGATTACATCTTCATGTGCATAAATAGGAATATCACCTTGTCTAAAGAAAAATGGACGAATATCGTCTATGCCTGCAGTGTGATCTGCATGTTCATGAGTAAATAGAATACCATCTAAATTGGAAACTTTATGAGTTAACATCTGTTGCCTGAAATCGGGACCACAATCAATTACATAATTATAGCTTTTCCATGAAATAAGAACAGAAACTCGTAGTCTTTTATCCTTGGGGTTTTTACTTAAACAGACCGGATGATTGCTGCCAATAACCGGTATTCCTTGCGATGTGCCAGTGCCTAAAAATGTTAATTTCAACCTGTCATCTATTTATTTCAAATTTATAACTTATTTATTTAATAGATACCCCAATCTTATTAACTTTGCTGTTAGCAAACTATACATATGGCTTCAGTCTTAAAAAAGGATCCGTCTTTTGAAAATATTCCCTCGATAAAAGCTAAGACCCTTAGAATAAATCTAAATCCCGATATATATGGGACTTTTGCGGAAATAGGAGCCGGACAAGAAACCGCCAGATGGTTTTTCAGATCAGGCGGCGCCTCTGGGACAATAGCAAAAGCGATGAGTGCCTATGACAAATCCTTTAGCGATGCCGTTTATGGTGTGGAAACAGCAGGCAGGTATGTTACTCAAAGTAGGCTAAAAAAGATGCTTTCTCATGAAATGCATCTTATGGAAGAACGTATTAGCAGAGATCAAAATCCGGATAAACTGTTTTTTACCTACGCAAATACGGTTGCAACAATAGACTTTTCCAAACGATATAAAGGCCATGGCTGGGTGGGAATCCGTTTTCAATTAGATCCAAATCAAAAGGAATTTGACGAGATCATATTACATGTGAGGTTTAAGCAAAATGAAGCGCGTTTGCAGCAGGAGACCTTGGGAATAGTTGGAGTGAACCTCATCTACGGTGCTTTCTACAAATATAATAAACCTAGAAAGCTAATGAAATACCTATATGATCATATAGACCGAGATACTCTGGAGATTGATATGGTTAATTTCTCAGGCCCAAACTTCAAAAACGTTGACAATAGGCTTATGAGTCTTCAGCTTATCAGAAATGATATGACTGATGCGGTCATGTTTGGCCCTGACGGAAATAATCTTCTTCCGGCTACTGTTCTCTATAAGAAAAATATCCTTGCACTTAGAGGGAGTTTTAGGCCGGTGACTAAGGTGAATATGGATATGTTTGAAAAGTCTTATGAAATTTTTATTCGCGATCCGGCAGTTGATGAAGACAATTCTATAGTAATATTTGAAATTACATTGTCTAATTTAAGAGCTTCAGGTGAAATAGATGAAAGTGACTTTATGGACCGGGCCAAATTATTGTGCTCATTAGGACATTCAGTAATGATTTCTAAATTTCAGGAATATTTTAAATTGGTTGAATACTTCAACAATTATACGAAAGCAAAAATCGGTCTTACTATGGGAGTTAATAACCTGATAGACATTTTTGATGAAAAATATTACAGACATCTAAGTGGTGGTATTTTGGAAGCTTTTGGCAAGTTGTTCTTTAAAGAACTCATTGTATATCTTTATCCGATGAAGAATCCTGAGACCGGTCAGATCATGACTAGTAATAACGTGAAGGTTCATCCGAGAATGAAAGAATTGTACAAATTTTTTAAGTATAATGGGAAAGTTATGGATATCATAGACTACGAGCCTGAAATTATGGACATATTCTCCAGAGACGTATTGAAAAAAATTACCGCTGGAGAAGGAGGTTGGGAGAAAATGCTGCCAGAGGGTATTTCGGAAACAATAAAGAAAGAACACCTTTTTATGCGACCTGCCGATAAACTGAAAGAAAAAGCTTAACACTTAATTCCATAACAAAGGCCTTAAATAATAGGCCTTTTTTAATGCAGATAGTTTTATATTAAAGGATCTGTGCAGCGTGATCTTTGGTTTTAACTTTGTCAATAACCTTAATAACGAAGCCAGTTTCGTCAACAATAAAAGTCGTTCTGTGTATACCATCGTATTCCCTGCCCATAAATTTTTTAGGGCCCCATACTCCAAACGCATTAATTACTGAATGATCTTCATCTGCTAAAAGCGGAAATGGAAATTCATATTTATTCTTAAACCCCGCTTGTTTTTTTTGAGAATCTTCACTTACCCCTAGAAGTTCATAACCTTCTGATTGCAATTCTGCATAATTATCCCGAAGATTACAAGCTTCTGCAGTGCATCCAGGAGTATTAGCCCTTGGATAAAAAAACACCACTAACTTCTTACCGGAATAATCGCTTAATTTTACCAAATTGCCATCCTGATCCACAGATGAAAAATCCGGGACTTTATGACCTTCTTTAAGTGTGTTCATAGACAATTTTCAATTAAATTTGTGTTTATTTTTTTCATTGTGAAATTAAACAAAAATGACGAAATCGGAAAAAGTATCCTTTACAATAAATAAACTGCAGGAATTATATCCTGTTATACCTGTGCCACTGCAACATAAAGATCCATATACATTGTTAATCGCAGTATTGTTATCGGCCCAAAGTACAGATATACGTGTAAACCAAATAACACCTAAATTATTTGCAAAAGCGGACAATCCTTTCGATATGATTAAAATGTCTGTTGGGGAAATAAAAGAAATTATTAAGCCGGTTGGACTTTCACCGATGAAATCGAAAGGAATCCATGGCCTATCAAAAATATTGATAGAAAAATACAAGGGAAACGTCCCATCAGAAATAAGCTTATTGGAGGAATTACCGGCTGTTGGCCATAAAACTGCAAGTGTAGTGGTCTCTCAGGCATTTGGCATACCAGCTTTTCCGGTTGATACGCATATTCACCGTCTAATGTATCGTTGGGGTTTTTCTAATGGTAAAAATGTGGTTCAAACCGAGAAAGATGCAAAAAGGATATTTCCCAAAGAATTATGGAACGATTTGCATCTTCAAATTATTTGGTACGGCCGTCAATATTCGCCGGCCAGAGGCTGGAATTTAGACAAAGATGTAATAACCAAAAAGATAGGGAGAAAAAAAGTATTAGAAAATTATTATAAAATAAAAAAGGCCCGCTAATAGCGGGCCATCTTGTTTAATTCAAAGTTGTTTCAAATTTGAATGTCTTGTACTTCGTTATTCTGAAGGACCTGGAATAATCCAATAAGAACTGGATTGTCTCAGGACTGGTTTTAGCCAGTTTACAAGCGTTTCGTTCTTCAGAGTAAATTTTTTCCATATTATTATAGTATTGTTATGTTCTAATAACGCAACTAAAATGGAAATATTGTTTTGATATTTTCCTTGCTCTTAATTTGTTAAAACAATATTGTTTCTTTCTATTATCTTTCTGAGGTTTATAAGGGCATATCGCATTCTTCCCAGGGCAGTATTAATGCTTACTCCAGTATTTTCGGAAATCTCCTTGAAGCTCATATCCTTATATATTCGCATAAGAAGAACTTCTTTTTGGTCATCGGGTAATTCTTCAATCAAAGATCCAAGATCGCTATCTATCTGATCCTTGATAATCTGCTTTTCTACATTAAGTTTATCGTCACCTATAACAGAGAAAATATTAAAATCATCACTTCCTTCAAACTTAGGCATACGCTTGTTCTTTCTAAAGTGATCAATAATAAGGTTATGTGAAATTCTCATCACCCATGGCAAAAATTTTCCTTCTTCACTATAAGATCCTTTTTTTAGAGTTTTAATTACTTTTATAAAGGTGTCCTGAAAAATATCCTCAGTAATATCTCTATCCATTACCTTGGAATAAATAAAACTGCTTATACGTTGGTTGTGTCTGTTTATAAGTATTTCAAGCGCTTTTTCGTCGCCACTGATATAATCTCTTACTAATTCTGAATCATCAATTTTAAATTCCATAGTTGGTAATATTTTTTGGTTAAGATAAATGAGCTTCTTTTTGAAAGACCTTTTGCTATTAGTTTAAATATATAGTAGTTATGATTTCATAATTACAATTTAAAAGTATAGAAATAGCGAGGTCTGTGAAAAACTATGTTGTCAAACCCTTGATTTTTGATGTCAAAGAACGTTTTGGTGATTCCTGACACAATAAATCCATAATAAATTAGTTATCAACTGATTTTCCTGAAGCCTGGAAATATGCCCGGTTTAATTCTAGTAAGTTCAAAAAAGCGGCTTCACTTATTCCCAGCAACCAAAAATCCCCTTGATGTATTATCAAAGGGATTAAGGTTTATCCTAATAAATAAGGTTATAGTCAGTTCAAATTATTCTCAAATGTAAGTCCTTTGTGATTTACAATATTTAATGTCTTGGAATACTGAAGTAATAACTGTACACTCTCTGGCTTAGCTTTTACAAGCTTACATTTGTTTCGATATCTAGGGCAAATCTGGTCCATATATAATATTGTTATGTCTAAATAACGCAACTATTACGGAACCATTTGTATTTGTCGTTATAGAACCTATTAATTCGTTAAAACAATATTGTTCTTTTCTATGATTTTTCTTAGGTTAATTAAAGCATATCGCATTCTTCCTAAAGCAGTATTAATACTTACTCCTGTATTTTCAGATATTTCCTTAAAACTCATATCCTTATATATACGCATTACCAGGACTTCTTTTTGATCATCGGGAAGTTCTTCTATTAATAATCCAAGATCGCTGTCTATCTGGTCTTTAATTAACTGTCTCTCGGCATCAAGTTTGCCATCACCCAAAACGGAAAAAATGTTAAAATCCTCAGTGCCTTCAAATTTGGGCATTCGTTTATTCTTTCTAAAATGGTCAATGATCAGATTGTGAGCTATTCTCATAACCCAGGGTAAGAACTTACCTTCTTCATTATAGGCACCTCTCTTTAAGGTCTTTATTACCTTTATAAAGGTATCCTGAAAGATATCTTCAGTAATTGCCCTGTCCAAGACTTTGGAATAAATAAAACTGGTAAGACGCTGATTATGTTTGTTTATTAGGATTTCCAGGGATTTTTCATCCCCGCTAATGTAATTCTGAACTAAAATTGGATCTTCTGCCTGTAGTTGCATACTAATTACTTTTTTGGTTAAACTTAGGGGCCTTTCTTAAGGGAAAGGACTTTAGTTATTCAGGTTAATTCTCAAAAAAGTAATTTTCGCGTATACGCAGAGATTTTAGTTATTATGCTCCAAATATAGAAAAAAAATATTTTCTCAGGTAAACAATGTTGTGATATTGCAGAATTTAGTTGTCAAAGGCGACCTATTGGTGTTTGAATTCAACATATCGTATCTTTGCCGACCTAATGGAAGACATGTCTGCAATAACCGAGGTAAATCCAAAGGAAAATATTATAATCAAAGGGGCTAAGCTGCACAATCTTAAGAATATTGATGTAGTAATCCCCAGAAATAAATTAGTTGTTATTACGGGACTTTCGGGTTCGGGTAAATCCAGTCTGGCATTCGATACACTCTACGCTGAGGGTCAACGACGTTATGTAGAAAGCCTTTCCTCATATGCCAGGCAATTCCTTGGTAAATTAGATAAGCCTAAAGTAGACTATATAAAAGGTATAGCTCCGGCAATAGCTATAGAACAAAAGGTAAATTCCACAAATCCACGATCCACAGTGGGTACAACAACAGAAATATATGACTATTTGAAGCTTCTTTATGCCAGAATTGGCAAGACCTATTCACCAATTTCCGGTAATGAAGTTAAAAAGCATAACGTAACAGATGTAATAAATCATGTAAAATCTTTTGAAGAAGGTACCAAACTCTTACTATTGGCTCCAATTGTAATTTCCAATGACAGAGATCCGGTTAAATCTTTACAATTACTTTCCAAACAAGGATATGCAAGGATAAAACATAATGACACAGTCATCAGGATTGATGAATCGTTAAAAGATATTGGCTATAATTTTGAGCTGGTTGTAGATCGAATTATTAAAAAGGATGATGAAGATTTTCTTAATCGATTAGCCAACGCAGTGGATACCGCTTTTTTTGAGGGTAAAGGATACTGTCTTATTGAAGAAATAGCTAATGGAACTGTGACCCAATTTAGCAATAAGTTTGAAATGGACGGAATGGTCTTTATGGAACCTAACGCACATCTCTTCAGTTTCAATAATCCTTACGGGGCTTGTCCGAAGTGTGAAGGTTATGGTGATGTAATTGGCATAGATGAAGATCTTGTTATACCTAATTCTGGCTTGTCTGTATTCGAAAATGCCATATTTCCATGGCGCGGCGAGAGTATGAGTTGGTATAGAGATCAATTAGTGAATTCGGCTTATAAGTTTAATTTTCCCATCCATAAACCATGGTATCAACTTAGTGAGGAGCAAAAACTCCTGGTCTGGCAGGGCAATGAGCATTTTATAGGAATAGATAAATTCTTCCGGCAATTGGAAGAAAAGAGCTATAAGATTCAAAATAGGGTAATGCTCTCCAGATATAGAGGTAAAACAAGATGTAACTCATGCAAAGGGAAGCGTCTTAGAATTGAAACCAATTATATTAAGATTGGCAACAAATCTATTTCAGATCTTGTGGAATTGTCAATTGAAAACTTAATCACATTTTTTGACAAGCTTTCATTAAGTAAGCACGACTTGCGAATCGCAAAAAGATTATTCGCAGAAATCAAAACCAGGCTAAGTTATTTGGATAAGGTTGGCTTGAGCTATTTAACAATTAACAGAAAATCAAATACTCTTTCAGGTGGAGAAAGCCAGCGAATAAACCTGGCAACATCACTTGGCAGTAGTTTGGTTGGGTCTATGTATATCCTGGATGAACCTAGTATTGGCTTACATCCGAGAGATACGGAGAATCTTATAATAGTTTTGAAATCTCTAAGAGATTTAGGTAATACTGTTATTGTTGTTGAACATGATGAAGATATTATGCTTGCGGCAGATGAAGTCATTGACATTGGACCGGAAGCTGGTACCCATGGAGGCGAAGTAGTGGCACACGGGCCCATGGATGCAATCCTAAAATCGTCCTCTCTTACGGCAAGTTACCTTAATGGTACCATGGAAATTGAAATTCCCAAAAAACGCCGAACCTCCAACTACTTTATTGAAATTAAAGGAGCCAGGGAAAACAATCTAAAAAATATTGATGTCACTTTCCCTCTTAATATGCTCACAGTAATAACGGGTGTTTCAGGAAGTGGAAAAAGTACATTGGTAAAAAAATTACTTTACCCAATCTTGCTTAAAGAAGTAGGTGGATATGGAGAAAAAGCAGGACAATATACCGAAATGTCTGGTAAGTTTCAGTCTGTAAAAAACGTTGAGTTCGTAGATCAAAACCCAATTGGAAGATCTTCTCGTTCAAATCCTGTCACTTATATTAAAGCTTATGATGATATCAGGGCATTGTTTGCCTCACAGAAATTGAGTAAACTCAGAGGTTATCAAGCCAAACACTTCTCCTTTAATGTAGATGGAGGTAGGTGTGATAAGTGTAAAGGAGAAGGTCAGATTACTGTAGAAATGCAGTTTATGGCTGATGTCCATTTAGAATGCGATACCTGTGGCGGAAGGCGTTTTAAGAAAGAAGTGCTGGAAGTGAAATTTGAAAATGTGAATATTGATGATATATTGAATATGACCATAGATGATGCCATTGTATTCTTTGAAACTCATTCACAAACTAAAATAGTTGGGAAATTACGACCTCTGCAAGAGGTAGGTCTGGGTTATGTTACCTTAGGCCAATCTTCTTCTACCCTGTCCGGTGGTGAGGCACAGAGGATTAAACTGGCGTCATTTCTTGTAAAAGGAACCACTAAAGAAAAGGCTTTATTTATTTTTGACGAACCTACTACAGGGCTTCACTTTCATGACATTAAGAAACTTTTAAAATCTTTTGACGCTTTAATAGCCAGGGGGCATTCAATTATTGTGATAGAACATAATATTGAATTTATCAAATGTGCAGATCACGTTATAGATCTTGGACCCGATGGTGGTGATAATGGCGGTGAGCTTATTGCATTTGGTACTCCTGAAGAAATAGCTTCAAAAACTAAATCGCATACTGCCAATTACCTTCGTGAAAAGTTACGATAGAACCAATTGATTAAATCTTTTAACTTTCTCAAAAAAAAATAGGGTTTAGTTCATTTCTTTGGTTATAATTATTTTTAAGCATCTGATTTACAATATTTTAAATCTGTATTACTATTTCTGGCACGCTGTTTGGTACTGGTATGGTGAATGTAAATAGTTGCATTCGGAAATTTAAAACCTTATATCATGAGAAATTTAATACTCCTTTTTACGGCTCTTATTTTTGGTACTGCGAGTACCTTAGCGGCCACAGTAGAAGATAAGGTTGCAATGCGCAATGCTTATAAATACAACAATTCATTCATATTTGTTGAAAATGGCATTACGTTTTCCGTTTATCCGGATGGCGAATTCGATTTTTATATTGACAACCGCGTTAATGTTGGAGCCAATGTGAACTTCGGTAGCACCAATATTACATTCAATTCAGGTTATGATTATAATCCTTATGTTCAATATGATGATTATGGCGCAGTTATTCAAGTTCAAAATGTACCTGTCTTTTATGATTATTATGGACGTATTAATCAAATCGGTGGTGTTAATGTATGGTACCGAAATGGAAGAGTGAGACGAGTAGGTGGAATGTATGTGTATTATAATAACAGGGGCTATTATAGTCATTACACAGGATTTGTTAACGTCTATAACCAATATTATACATACAGGCCCTATTACAACTATTTCGTACGACCTGCGGCTGGTTACTGCCTGGTATATAATAACCCATACAGAAGATATTACAACCCAGTCCGATATTCTTATTACAGACCCTATCAATATAATCATAGGAGAGCCTATGCCACTGTAGGTAATAATTATAATTATAATTATAATAAAAACTACAATAGGCGTAGCAAGGTATATAGAAATGATAAGCGTGTGGTTGCAAGAGAAAATAATTCGCGAAGAGGCGATAGCTACAGGACCGGTAACTCAGCAAGAAATACAACTGCTGTTGCACAAAGGACTAATAGGACCAGTTCTAAAAGAACTAAAAACAGTACAGCTGTGAACAGATCTAATAGAACAACTGCTAATAGCAAGAAAAGAACTATTGCCAATGCTGGTAGAAATATTGAAAGCAATCTTGTTAGAAATGGGGCGGGAAGATCTATGCCGTCTGTATCAAGTAGAACGGTAACAAAAAAAGAAGTTGCGGTAACTCCAAGAAGTAAGACTGTTCAACGCAGCAGTAGTACATATAAGAGGCCGGAAAGAACTGCAACAAAAAGCCGGACCGTTAGTACTAAGACTGTAACAAAGCGAACAGTTGCTTCCAGGCCTTCGGGCAGAAGCACAGGGAGTACGACAATAAAGAAGACAAGTACCGCTAATAAAACAGCGCGTAGAAGTCCTTCCAGGAGCACTGGAAAAAGCAACAATACAAGAAGCAGAAATACAAAATTATAATAAAGATAGTTTTAGGTTGGTTAGTTGTTTAACCCCGCAGCGGATTCGTCCCTGCGGGGTTATTATAGGAAATATCCCCGGATAAATTCAAAGTATTAAAAATTTGATTCCTTTAAAAATAACAGCTTACTTTCCTTTCCTTCCTAAAAATGCTGAAAGAACGCCAAAGACATCTTCAGATATTCTAAATCGGTATAAGATACCAACATACGCACCAGTAATAAGTATACTTTTTAAAAGAATGTTGATTATTGGATTAAAAGTAAATTCCACGAAATAGAAAATAGCCACCATTAATACCAGGAGACCTGCAATTTTTACAGTTTCACTCGTAAAGGGCATTATATTAAATTTCCTTTTTACGTATATCAGTTTAATTATATTGTAAATACATATGGCCATAAATGTTGCGAAAGCCGCCCCGTTTAATCCGTACAGGGGAATAAGCACCCAATTGAAAAGTATAGTAAAGACTGCCAAAAGAACACCCATAAACAATAAAGCCCTGTAATAGTCAGAATTAAAGAGAATTGCATTATTGTTGCCAATTAGCGCATCAAAAAGTTTGGTGAATCCAATTAATAGAACAATAATATAACCTCCGCGATATGCTTCTGGTAACATAGAATAAAGGTCATTAAGATTGAGCAGGATAAGAATAAAAATAAGACCAGATATAATGAACAGGGTTAAAGAGCTTTTTTGATATAATATTTTCAACTCAGCTATATCTTTCCTATTCAGTATTTCAGCGGTCATCGGGTAAGTAATCTGGTGCATGGCTCTTGCCGGTACGGCAATCACAGTGGCAATAAAAATAGCTACGGTATAATATGCAACATTTTGAATTGGAATAAACTGATTAATCATAAAACGATCTATCTCCAAAAGGATTACAGCTGTGGATCCCCCCAGAATGATAAGAATGCTGTAAATTACCATAGATTTGGTATTCTTTGGCCAATTAAACCGAAGTTTTGGTCTTCTTAGACTATAGGCATACAGTTTCATTAATATAGTTCTAAAGAGGTAAAGACCTACCAAAGCCTTTAAAAAAAAATCTACGCTTATGAACTCCATAAACAAAAGAATTAGGAGTAAGCTGACCCCTACTCTAACGAACACTTCTTTCATAAAATTCCCAAATACCGATTTCATTTGAACTTTAGACCATGCATAAAATATTTCAAAATAAGCCATTGCAAGTCCTATTAAAAAAATGTACCAGACATAATCTTTTACAATTACATTCTTCCTGCCCAGGAAATTACCTATTATATCATTTGCAAAGAAACTTACTCCAACAAGGGGAATGATAATAAGCAACGGAAGGAGCACCATTAGGGTGAGAAAACCATCAGCTGATTTGGAATCACTAAAATTACTGTAATATTTTACAAGGGTATTGGGTACACCAAACGCCATTAATGGCATTAGAATTAGGGATGAGGAAAGAATTACTCCCACCAGGCCATAATACTCATCAGTGAGAAAACGGGTGTAAAGGAAAAGTGTATTGATAGCTCCTATCGCAAATCCAAGATAAGTGATAGTAGTATTCTTTAATGATTGTTTAAAAATTATTCCCATTACAACAGTTCAGCCAGCTTTGCGGTAAGCGTTCTTCTGTTATATTCTTTAATATTTACTGAAGATACCATTAAATTGCCTTGCTGATAAAGATGAAACCATTTTAAAATTACAGCTTTAAGATCTGATACAGAATTGTGATTGCAAACGATACCCGAATTGGTTTTTTTTACAATTTCCCCGCCTTCCCAATGCTCAGGTCCTATGGCTAAGATAGGTCTTTTAGCTGCAAGATATTCAAACAGTTTTCCCGGAATAATACCTCGTGTAAGTGGTGAATCAATCTCTGCCAAAAGTAATAACTGCGAACTCCTCTGATAATTCACAGCTTCCTCATGGGTGACATATTTTTTTATACTTGTATAGAACTTTAACCCATTATCATCTATACAATTTAAAACATCCTGGCCAACCACACCAATTAGATTTAATTGAAAGACATTCCGAAAAGCATCATTTTCACTAATGATCTCGGACAGTACTTTCCAAAGGTTTTCCGGATTTCTTCCAGTAAGCAGTGAGCCAATGTGGGAAAGTGTAAATTTTTTGTCCAAGGCACTAAAAGGCAGTTCGCTTTCCTGAATATCATAGCCATTGGTAATAACATAGACTGGATTCGTGGTAATTGTTTCAAATTCAACTTTAGTCGTACTACTGGTAACCAAAAGCTTATCGCATCCATTTGCAACTTCTTTTTCCAATAGGCGATGTTTCCTTACGGAAGCTTTTGTAAGCCTTAGTTTACTGTGGTAACCTATAGAGGTCCATGGATCCCGGAAATCTGCAAGCCATTTAATATCCAGATTCTTTTTTAGTTCCAAACCAATTAAATGGAGGCTATGAGGAGGACCGGTAGTAATTACTGTATCTATTTGTTCTTTTTTAATTATATCCGTTAAAAACCGAACTGAAGGCTTTACCCAGTACTTTCTGGCATCCGGAATAAACATATTGCCCCTTATCCACAGTAAAATTTTTTCTAATAAGGAAGGATTGTCATCGCTTATGACCCCCGAACTTATTTGTTTAGTTTTCTTTTTACTTAAAAATCCTGCATAAAAATAAGGTTCGAAGATTTTACTTTTATAAATCGTAACATTTTCAGGAATTTCTTTAGTAAGACTACTATCCATAATAGGATACTTTGGGTTTTCAGGAATATAAATGACAGGGTGTATCTCAAATTCAGGTAGATACTTTACAAATTTCAGCCATCTCTGAACCCCCGGTCCCCCAGCAGGAGGCCAATAATAACTAATGATAAGGACCTTACGCATTATCCCTCCTTCTTTTTTCTAAAGCTAAATATTGAAAATAGCCCTCCCCCTAAAAATATTATAATCATTAAAATGGAGCTTGCTAAAGTAATTTTTCCGCCGATTTCAATTACTTTTGGTTCAAACTTGAACTCCACTGTGTGATTACCCTCTGGGATATTCACTGCTCTTAATACGTAATTGACCTTAAAATGATCTACCGATTTGCCATCAATATAAGCCTTCCAATCCCCAGGATAGTAAATTTCTGAAAATACCGCAAGTCCCTGATTTGAGTTGCTCGTTAAATAAGTTAAATGATTAGGCTTATATTCCTTTAGGCTAATGTAAGCCAAAGAATCTTTTGGGAAATTAAATTGGTTTATTTGAGAAAACTCAGAGGTGTTTACAACGGCTTGGTTAAGAACATCCAAACTATCCAGTGCCTTAATTTCTTCATCAGCACTTTGTACCTCTATAAGGCTTTTAATAAACCAAGCATTGCCATTCACCTCAGGGTTTGTAATTGCGTAATCCCTACCTTCTTCATCTTTTTGAATTATATACTTTACGTTAAGCATATTTAGGACTCGCAAATTATTTCTATAAATATGAAAATCAAATAAATCCTGCATCCCTGCTGGTTTTGCAGCATGATAACCACCAATAGACTGATAAAAATAGGATGTTCTGGCTCCGTTAAGGCCTTCTGAAGGATCATAAACCCTGAATACACCTGTGTCTACGGCAATCTCCTTATCCATTGGAAGCTGCTGAAACGGTTGGTTCATCCTTTTTTGTCTGTCAAAATCTTTCTTATTCACATACCGAAGATCAACACCTACCAAGTCAAAAATTACTAGCAACGAGAGTGTCAAAATCACCATGTTCTCCTTAAGTCTCCCTTTAAGATAGAGCCAAATAGCGAGACCGGCTAAGAGCACATATATTAAAGATCGTATGGTATCATTAATGTAAACAGCCTCCCTATCTCGTTTGATCATGGTCATAACCTCATCACCAAAATATTTCTGATACGTAGTATCATTTAAACCGGTAAAATCGAAAACTCCTTTAAGTAAAAAGAGGGCAATCCCGAGTCCGATAACAATAATTAAACTTGTTTTCAAAGCCGTAAGTTTTTTACTCTTTGTTATAGAGGGCTTAAATACTTGTACTAATGCCATTACCGCGAGGATGGGTGCACATAGTTCTAAGATTACCTGTATGGAAGAAACGGCTCTGAATTTGTTATAAAGTGGAAAATAGTCAATCATAAAATCGGTAAGAAGACCAAAATTCTTTCCCCAGGATAAAAAGAGTGAAAGTAAAGTTCCTCCTAATAACCACCATTTTAAACGTCCTTTTACCAAAAACAGCCCCAAGACAAAAAGAAAAATAATGATTGCTCCAATATAAGCCGGTGCTGCTACCCCCGGTTGATTTCCCCAATACAATGGAAGAGCACTACTAAATTCCAGAGCCTTTGTTCTGGGTAATCCTTGTTCTGTAAGATATTCATATGCCTTGGAACTAGTACCAAGGTCTTCATTATTGCTGCCTCCTAAAAGTCTGGGAACAAATAAATCCAGAGATTCAACTATTCCATAACTGTATTGAGTTATGTATTCCTTATCCAGTCCCTCCAAGTTTTCTCTGGCAGATCCATCAGGGCGTATCGTAAGTGCAGACTTCCCTCTTGTGCTCCAATCTGCATATTCTTTGGTTGCCATAAGGGATGTCGCATTAGCTGTAATCCCTAAAATTACTGCTACAATAAGAAGTCCCACCGAAATGAAAAAGTGTTTTAGTTTCTTTTTTTTAATGGCATCAACTAAATATGCGACTCCAAAAACAAGAACAAGTAGCATAAAATAATAGGTCATCTGGAAATGATTTGCTCCTATTTCTAATGCCATTGCTACGGAGGTCAGGATAAAACCCCAGATGTACTTTTTTCTAAAAGTAAGTACAATACCCCCTAATAAAATTGGTAAATATCCTATCGCATGGGCCTTCGCATTGTGCCCTACCCCCAGAATTATAATAAGATATGTAGAAAAACCAAAAGCCAGTGCACCAAAGATCGCTAATCGATAATCCACCTTTAAGCAGCATAGTAATATATAGAAACCAACAAAATACAGGAATAAATAATCTGCAGGACGGGGAAGGAATCGAATAGTTCTATCAAGCTTTCTTACATAATCATGCGGATAATAAGCGCCTAATTGATATGTTGGCATACCTCCAAAAGCACTATTGGTCCAATAGGGTTCCTCATTAGTATTTTTCCTAAAATCATTTTGCTCCTTGGCCATTCCGGTATATTGAATAATATCGGATTGGATGATAGTTTTACCCTGAAGTACGGGGTAGAAGTATGCTAAAGAAGCAACAATAAAAAAAACAAGCGCAAAAAAATGGATAAATAAAGCCTTTGTACCTCTATTCATTGGTTGCTTTAGTGGTAATGGTTATTCAATTTCTTCAAAATCTATAAACTCCCCTAATTGTTCGGAATCCTTATTCTTTAGCACTGTATTTTTATCGATACTAATCTCACCTTCATTAGTATTCTCCTCCTGATTTTGATAGCCTTGAAATTGTTCAAACTTTTCTTTAAAATGTTTCTCTGTCCTTCGTGCAGCATAGCCAAATATTCTAGGTGCAAACCATTTAGCAAATAATTTGAGCGTATAGTATACCAGAAGTATTATTAATATCGTTCTTAAAAAACCCATAATGTCTGTATTCTATATATCAAAAATACAATTCCAACGTTGTATTAACATTACAAAATTCATAAAATAATAATAAAATATACCTGATGTTTCGAGTTATTGATCTAAAGAATCTTAAAAATACCCTTTTATTATTAGGAATATTGACCCCATTATTAGGGTTCTGCCAATATACAGATGTAATTAATTCTAACCGACCAGGTTTATCTGTAAGTGCCTATGCGGTGGGAAAAGGAATCCCTCAGCTAGAATTGGGATTATCTTATGAAAAGCAGGACCATGCTGATCTCAATTATGATTCAAATATATACGGGCTGGATTTTTCAGTTCGCTATGGCTTGTTATTGGAGAATCTAGAGCTAAATTGGGAAGGTAATTATCAAAATCAGATCATCACTTACAATTCCCTCGGATTTAAAGAATCAAGAACCAATTTTTCAAGAAACCGCCTTGGGGCCAAGTATTTGGTCTTTGATCCATTTAAAGATCCGGAAAGTAACAAGCCAAACTTGTACAGTTGGAAGGCCAATAACAAATTTCAATTTAAAAATTTGATCCCGGCAATCTCGGTATATGCGGGGGCCAATTTTGTCATTGGCGACAATCCATTTTATCCTACTGATCCCACAGTTTCTCCCAGGGTAATGTTGGTAACTCAGAGTAGGCTTACGCCCAGATTTGTTTTGATCTCTAATATTTCCTACGATAGAATTGCCACGGATGACTCGGAATTGGGCTATACACTTTCGCTATCTCACGCACTTAGAAATCCTAAATGGAGTGTATTTTTGGAAAACCAGGGTGTTAGCAGTGATCGCTATTCAGACGTATTGTTAAGAGGTGGCGGAGCTTATTTGGTCAATGAAAATTTTCAGGTTGATGCCAATCTAGGTGGCAGTTTCAAGAATTCTCCAAGCCGCCTTTTTGTTTCAGTTGGAGCATCCTTTAGATTGGACCTTCATAGGGATGTCCTGATCCCTATTGAAGATCAGAAGGCCGGTGAAAATGGTGGGCCAATTAAAAAGAATTCTATGAAGAAAAGGACAAAAACAACTAAAGGACGGAATAAAGGGAAAGGCGCTGAGGATATAGAGCTGGGGCCTTCCAAAAAAGATATAAAAAAGCAGAGAAAAAAAGACAAAAAAAAGAAAACTTCTGACAATGGAGTAATTGATTTCTAATGCTCACTCCATGCCAGGCTATTTTGTGTTTTGAATTAGTGAAAATTGTCTTAAAATTTGATTCCTTCACCAAATATCTCTTATCTTGACCATACAATTTAATGGTATGGTAAGGCTCGAAGAAGCTACTACAAAATCGGATCTAAAAAAATTTATAAAATTCCCTTTTTCCCTTTATAAAAAATCTCCCTATTGGGTACCTCCACTTATTTCCGATGAATTAGAAACATTTGACAAACAAAAAAATCCCAACTTTAATAATGCGGAAGCCAGGTTTTTTCTTGCCTATAAGAAAAATGAATTGGTAGGAAGAATTGCAGCTATAATCAATAGGATAGAGGTAAATGAACAACTAATCTCAAAAATGCGTTTTGGCTGGTTTGATTTTATTGATGACTTGGAGGTTTCAAAAGTATTGCTCGGCAAGGTGGCAGAAATAGGAAAAAATAATAAGTTGGAGTATATGGAAGGTCCGGTCGGGTTTTCACATCTTGATAAGGTAGGCGTATTAGTTGAAGGTTTTGACCATATGGGAACAATGATTACCTGGTATAATTATCCTTACTATAAAGACCATTATGATCACCATGGCTTTATTAAGGAAAAAGAATATATGGAAAATAAATTTCCTGCCAGTAATACCAAACCTGAACACTTTGTTAGAATTCAGGCATTAATAAAAAAGAGGTATACTTTAAGGGAAATGAATTTTACCAAATCTGCAGATATTATGCCTTGGGCAGACCTGATGTTTGATCTGTTTAATGAAACATATGCAAAGTTGTCTTCATTTGTTCCTTTAACCGAAGAGCAAAAAGCTTATTTTAAGAATAAATATATTGGTTTAGTTAATCCTGAGTATATAAAGTTTGTAATTGACAGTAATAACAGACTTGTAGCATTTGCAATAGTAATGCCTTCATATGGCCCTGCGTTGCGAAAAGCAAAAGGCAGATTGTTTCCCTTTGGTTTCCTTTATCTTTTAAATGCCAAAAAAAATAGTAGGGATGTAATTTTTTACCTTATTGGTGTTCATCCGGAATATCAGAATAAAGGAGTTACCGCAATAATTATGAACGAATATCACAAAGTTTTTCAGGCGAAAAAAATAAGGAACTGTTACAGAACTCCCGAATTAGAGGAAAATGTTGCTATCCGCCAATTATGGAAGCACTTTGAACCGGAAATTTACAAACGCAGAAGAACCTATACAAAACAGCTATAAATGCCATGTAATAATTATTACCGAAACTACAAATTGAAATTATACCTAAACTTATTCGCCCATAGCGGCAGCTACAGCAGCAGATAATCTCTTGTAGGTACCATTCTGCAATCGATCTCTTATTGCTGAAAATGCATCTAATGTTACCGCAACATCTTCCAAAGTATGAGTAGATGTTGGTATCATTCTCAATAAAATCATTCCCTTAGGAATCACCGGATATACGACTATTGAACAAAATATGCCATAATTCTCTCTTAAATCCTTGACCAAAGCCATAGCCTCAGGGATACTACCATTCAGATAAACAGGTGTTACACAGCTTGTAGTTGTCCCAATATCAAAACCCCTTTCTTTGAGTCCGTTTTGCAGTGCATTTACATTTTCCCATAGTTTCTCTCTCAACTCAGGCTTTGTACGCAGCATATCCAGGCGTTTTAATGCTCCTTTCACATAGATCATTGGAAGTGACTTTGCGAACATTTGAGAGCGCAAGTTATACTTCAAATAATCAATAATTTCCTTGTCAGCGGCTAAAAAGGCACCAATCCCTGCCATAGATTTTGCAAATGTTGCAAAATATACATCTATATCGTCCTGAATACCTTGCTCCTCACCTGCTCCGGCTCCAGTCTTACCTAATGTCCCAAAACCGTGTGCATCATCTACCAATAACCTGAAATTATATTCCTTTTTTAATGCAACAATTTCTTTAAGCTTACCCTGCTCTCCACGCATTCCAAAAACACCTTCAGATATGACGAGAATTCCACCACCGGTTTGTTCTGCCATTTTCGTAGCGCGCTCCAAATTCTTTTTTAAGCTTTCTATATCGTTATGCACAAATGTAAATCGTTTGCCCATATGCAAGCGAACTCCATCTATTATGCAAGCATGGGAATCAACATCATAAACAATAATATCATCTTTAGAAACAAGTGCATCAATTGTAGATAAAATGCCCTGATAGCCAAAATTAAGCAGATAAGAAGATTCTTTATGGACAAAATCAGCTAGTTCGTTCTCCAATTGTTCATGAAACTCTGTATGGCCGCTCATCATTCTTGCTCCCATGGGATATGCCGCTCCATATTTAGTTGCAGTTTCCCCATCTATCTTTTTAATTTCAGGTAAATTTGCCATCCCCAAGTAATCATTAATACTCCAGGTAATCACTTCTTTTCCCTGAAAATTCATGCGGTTTGAAATAGGGCCTTCCAATTTGGGAAAAACAAAATATCCTTCTGCCTGGGATGCCCATTTACCCAAAGGTCCTTTATTCTCAATGATTCTAGCAAATAAATCTCTCATTTGGCCTTGTTTGGTTAGTCCACAAAACTATGGAATTTTGATCACGATTCATAAATTATTTTAATTGGCAAAAAAAAAGGCAACAGTAGGTTACTGTTGCCTTCAATATCTTAATCTATATTGTTTATTTTACATATTGAACTTGCTGCTCTTCTTCAACATTTTTACTGTCAAAAAAGCCCTGGTCACTCATCCATTGATCATTGTATATCTTACTCATATACCTGGAACCATGATCGGGAAATATAACAACTACGTTGCTGTCTTTAGTGAATTCGCCCCGGGCACTTAATTGTTTAACTGCCTGCATAACTGCTCCACTTGTATAACCGACAAAAATACCCTCTGTGCAAGAAATTTCCCTTGCGGTATGAGCACTTTCTTCATCGGTAACTTTAATAAATTCATCAATAACCTTAAAATCAGTGGCGTCAGGAATCAAGTTTTTACCAAGTCCCTCTATTCTATAGGGATATATTTCATCATTATCGAATTCTCCGGTTTCATGAAATTTTTTCAAAACAGATCCATATGCATCAACTCCTATAATCCTGATATTCCGGTTTTGCTCTTTTAGAAATCCAGCAGTACCCGAAATAGTACCCCCGGTACCACTACAGGCTATCAAATGAGTTATATTACCATTTGTTTGCTCCCAAATTTCTGGACCGGTTGTTTTATAATGCGCTAAAATATTTAGTGCGTTGAAATATTGATTTATATAGACTGAACCCTTAATTTCTTCGTGCAGACGTCTTGCAACCTGATAATATGATCTGGGATCATCCGCACTTACATGAGCAGGACAAACATATACTTTTGCACCCATAGAACGGAGCATATCAATTTTGTCCTTCGAAGACTTGGAACTTACAGCCAATACGCATTCGTAACCCTTTATAATACTTACCATTGCAATACTAAAACCTGTATTCCCGGAAGTAGTCTCTATAATGGTATTCCCCGGCTCAAGAATGCCGTTTTTTTCTGCCTCTTCAATAATATATGAGGCTATTCTATCCTTAGAGGAGTGCCCCGGATTGAAGGCTTCAATCTTTGCGTAAAAATTGCCGGTTAGAGGTGCAGTAATTTGGTTTAGCCTAACGAGTGGAGTGTTCCCTATTAAATCAAGGATCGAGTTATGAGCATTTATCTTATTATCCATAAAGAAAGGTTAGTTCGATATTTCTTTTTTAATAAATTCTAATCTGGCGACAAAATTACTATTTTTTTTTTATTTTTCCGTTTTACCTTCTAAATCTATTAGAAAACTATATTCTTTAGCAGTTTCTTTCAATGCCTCAAATCTTCCGGAGGCACCACCATGACCAGCATCCATGTTGGTATAAAGAAAGAGTTCATTCTTATCTGTTTTAAAAGTTCTAAGTTTTGCGACCCATTTAGCTGGTTCCCAATATTGAACCTGAGAATCATGTAATCCCGTGGTTACAAGCATATTAGGGTAATCTTGTGCGACAACATTATCATATGGGGAGTAAGATTTCATATAGTCATAGTACTCTTTCTTATTTGGATCACCCCATTCATCAAATTCTCCGGTAGTTAATGGGATTGAATCATCCAGCATCGTTGTAACAACATCTACAAAAGGAACCGCCGCTATCACCCCGTTATAAAGATCAGGAGCCATATTTACAATTGCACCCATTAGCAAACCACCGGCAGAACCGCCATAGGCATATAAATGCTCTTTACTGGTATATTTTTTTTCAATCAAAAATTCGGAACAATCAATAAAATCTGTGAAGGTATTTTTCTTGTTCAGAAGTTTTCCTTTTTCATACCACGGCCTGCCCAGATATTCTCCACCCCGCACATGTGCAATAGCATAGACAAAACCTCTATCTAAAAGGCTTAACCTAACAGTTGAAAAATAAGGATCTGAGGTACTGCCGTATGAACCATAGGCATATTGTAAAAGTGGACTATTTCCGTCTAATTTGGTGTCTTTGTGATAAATCAAAGAGATTGGTACTTTTGCATCATCGCGCGCTGTTGCCCATATCCGTTCGGAACGATAATTCTCTTTATTAAATTTCCCTCCTAGTACTTCTTGTTCTTTTTTTATTTCCTTCACCTTAGTATTCATGTCGAAATCTATAATGGCATATGGCGAAGTCATTGAATTAAATACATAGCGAAAATTATCAGTATCAAAATCAGGATTTACATTAGGGTATGCAACATAAGTTTCATTATCAAATGTGATGTAATAGCTGTCAGAATCATCCCATTTCGTAATCTTTAATTTATTAAGGCCATTATCGCGTTCTGTGAGGACATAGTATTCCTTGAATATTTCAATATCCTGAAGAAGAATATCGGGCCTGTGTGAAATAAATTCTTCCCAATTTTCAGAAGATGTATTTTTCTCATCAACCTTCATTAATTTAAAATTGGTCGCTTTATCTTTATTTGTGAGTATATAAAAATTGTTTTTAAAATGATAAATAGAATACTCCAAACCTCTTTCTCTTTCTGAGAATAATTTAAATTTTCCATTGGGGTTGTCAGCATTAAGGATTTGAAATTCAGCTGTTAACGTACTATATGAACCAATGATTATATATTTTTTGGATTTTGATTTGTAAACAAACGTATTGAAGGTATCATCCTGCTCATGAAATATTAATTCATCTTCCTCACTTGGATGGCCCAGAACATGCTTGTATATCTTATCAGATCGCAAAGTAACCGGATCTTTCTTTGTATAAAATAACGTTTTATTGTCATTCGCCCAGACTGCACTTCCCGTAGTATTATCTATCTTATCAGCATAAATTTCACCTGTTTCAAGGTTTTTTATCTGAATGTGGTATTGTCTTCTGCTTATTGTATCCGTACCAAATGCCGCGAGTTTGTTATCCGGACTTACGGTAACACCTCTAAGGTCATAATATTCATGACCCTCTGCAAGTTCATTACAATTGAAAATTATTTCTTCCGCCGATTCAAGGTTGCCCATTTTTCGGGAATAGATAGGGTATTCCTTCCCAATTTCATACCTTGTTATGTACCAATATCCATTTAGTTTGTAAGGTAAGGAAGAATCATCTTCCTTTATTCTTCCTTTCATTTCCTCAAACAATTCCTCCTGGAAAGATTTGGTATGATTGGTAAGGGCGTTGTAATAATTATTTTCTTCTTCCAAATAAGCCAGTACCTCCTTATTGTCCCGTTGGTTTAGCCACAAATAGTCATCCACGCGTATATCGTCATGCTTTACTAGTTTAATAGGTATTCTTTTAGCCGTGGGGGCGTTCATTACTTCCATATTTTGATTTTGATTCTGGCATGAAACGGCCATGATAAGAATAATAAATAAAACGATTCTCCTCTTAAGAAAGTATATCATTAAAACTAATTATAAAGGACGCAATTTAGTAATTTTGATTTTAGCAACATTAAATAGAAAATTATGTTTGGAGACTTAATGGGAATGATGGGTAAGCTTAAAGAGACCCAGGAAAAGGTAAAAGCCACAAAAGAACGATTGAATTCTGTTATACTTGAAGAAAAATCGTCCGATAACTTCCTTTCCGTAACCATCACGGCTAATAGAACTTTAAAAGCTATTAATATTAATGACCAACTCCTACAGGACAAGGAACAATTGGAGGATTATCTGGTCCTTACTCTAAATAAGGCCATAGAAAAAGCCACTGAAATAAATGAAGCAGAATTAGCCGCCGTAGCTAAAGAAGGAATGCCTAATATTCCAGGTATGGATTCCTTTTTTAAATAACTGAAATTATTTGTAATATCACTAATAAATAGAGGAATTAAGCTACTCATAGTTTGTTAATTAAGTATGAAAGTTGGGTGATTTTTAATACTTTTAAGAAAAAACTCATTAGATGATAAAGATTAATAAGGAAGATAACAACACTTATAATTTTTCCTTAAATACAACTAATGGTAATACCTTATTTTATAGTGTTGGGTTTTCAAGTAAGGAAGAGATAAAGAACGTTGTTAGCGGATTGAATATGTTTGATAAAAAGCAATATAGATTCGAGCGTAAGACTGACCATGATGGAAACTTTCTTTTTAACCTCAAGGATAAAAAGGGTGAGCTTATTGGCAATAGCCAGCTTTATGGGTCCGAGGCAGGAATGGAGAATGGTATAAAAAACCTAAAAAAAAGAATAGCTGCCCTAAATAATTCTGAAAACTTATAGTGTTTTTAAAGTTTTTAGTAAAGTTTCGTGCATTTCATCAGTATAGTCCATATGAGTTACTATCCGTAATTTCGAATTTCCCATATCAATTATATAAATGTCTTTTTTGTGAAGTTTTAGAATAAAATCCTCTGCGCTTAAATAGTCTTCATTTATTTCAAAGATTATAATATTGGTCTCCAAAGGCTCCACTTTCTTAATAAAGGGTAAACTTTCAAGTAATGCACCAATTTCTCTTGCTTTTTTATGATCATCTGCAAGACGGTCAATTTGGTTATCCAGTGCATAAATGCCAGCCGCAGCCATAAAACCAGCCTGTCGCATACCTCCACCTAATATTTTTCTAATGCGCAAGGCCTTGTCAATCAAATCTTTATCAGCAACCAAAACGGAACCCACCGGGCATCCCAGTCCCTTACTAAGACAAACACTAATTGTGTCAAATAATTCCCCGTACTGCTTTGCAGTTTCCCCTTTTTCAACCAATGCATTCCATATCCTGGCCCCATCCATATGATACGCCAGACCATGCTTTTGACAAACTTCTTTAATACGGACCAGTTCAGAAAAACTCCAACACGCTCCTCCGCCTTTGTTGGTAGTATTTTCTGCGCAAACTAAAGAAGTTAAAGGGCTATGATAAAAATCAGGAGGGTTTATGGCCTCCTCAACCTGATTTGAGGTCATCATGCCTCGATGACCATCTATTAATTTACATGAAACGCCGCTATTAAAACTTACTCCCCCTCCTTCATAATTATATACATGGGCATACTTATCACAAATCAATTGATCCCCTGGTTTGGTGTGAAGTTTAATAGCAGTTTGATTTGTCATTGTACCACTGGGAAAGTACAAGGCAGCTTCCCTGTTAAACAATCTGGCTACCTTTTCTTCCAATCTGTTAACTGTTGGGTCCGCCTTAAAAACATCATCACCTACATCTGCGGACATCATGGCATCTAACATACCGGGGGAGGGCTTGGTTACCGTATCACTGATTAAATTTATTTTCATAGTCATTTTAGGGTATCAATCTAATTCATACAATCCATACCAATTGGAGATCCATCCGGTATTTTAGATACTTCAATAACCTTGAATTCTTCTGGTTCACTATAAAAGTAGTCAACCCTTCTAATCATTTCCAAAGCATCTACATTATTCTTGTCTGATTGTAAGGCTGTTTTAATTGATTTAAGTTTTTGATTGGCAATGGCGTTTACCTGGGGATGCACATCTTTATGCGCTGCCAGGTTCATTATATGATAAAGTACGCGGTAATTGATTGACTTCTGAACTTCATTTAAATAACGATCTTTCAGTTCTTTTTCAATTGTATTTTGTACCAGTTGATTAAGAACATATTCTAGTCCAATTTGTTGGGTATCTAAACTTTTTTGTTGTATTAACCTTGAGGCCCTTTCCGGGTGTAACAACAACCTTAAGGTCATATCCGAAGCTGTTTCCGGAGCAGATAGGGCATCAAAGGAAACTCCGGTCCTGCCTTTAAAAGATTCCCGACTCCGGGGGTACCCTATGGCTCTTGGAGGAAATAATAGCAATTTGTCCTTTGGGATGGCTATTACATTGGCGTCCAAAGTTTCCAGTAGTACCCTAAGTGCCTGAATCTGAGAGCTTTTGTCAAGGATTTTAACTGTTCTCTGACCATCGCCTTTCAAGGCATAGTTATAGTCGAGTCCGCCAATCAATTTTGTTGTTGCTTCTGTCTGATATCTATGAAAAAAATAAAGTGGAACAAAAGCATCTTCTAAAACTGAATTTGGATCATTTTTGCGAATGTTGTCTATAGAAAAATTTCCAATGGCAATTTCCCTGATCTTTAAAACGTTTTGAAGTTCCGCGCTGGCGCTCTTTCCATTATCCCATAAATGCGCTAAGGCATGAGCTCCACCTAAAGGTCTGGCATCCTGATCGGATATAAAGCGAAGTCCTTTATTGGAAGCCTCTTCCAGTATCTTATTCAGGGCTTTCTTTTCATTGGTTCCCCTTGCAACTTCAGAATAGGAGTAGGCAACGGTTGTTTTATCCCATTCCCCTATTCCTGTGTCATAAGCTTGTGAAAAATCTATTTCACCATTTACAATATTAAACTTAGGATGTGGGTAATCCATTACCGAAGCTCTTTGGTTGGTACTTGCGGCAAAATTATGTGTAAACCCAAGGGTATGACCAATTTCGTGAGCAGACAATTGTCTTATCCGCGCCAAAGCCATATCCAACATCTCATTATAGTTATCATCCCGTTCTTCAAAAGGTTTATTTGTTAAGGCCTGAGCAATTAAATAATCTTGTCTGATTCTTAAACTACCCAAACTTACGTGACCCTTAATTATCTCACCTGTTCTTGGGTCTGTAATACTGCTACCGTAACTCCAACCTCGAGAAGAACGGTGCACCCACTGAATAACATTATATCTTACATCCAAAGGATCAGCATCATCTGGCAATATTTTTAACTGAAATGCATCTTTATATCCTATTGCATCAAAAGCCTCGTTCCACCACATGCCTCCCTCTATTAAAGCCGTTCTTACAGGTTCGGGGGTACCATTGTCCAGGTAATAAATAATAGGTTCTAATGCCTCACTCACTTCGGCCTCTGGATTTTTTTTAGACAAACGATGTCTGGTTATAAATCGCTTGAGAATGGGTTCCTGCACAGGTGTGGCATAGTCATAATATGTAAATGGGTAAGAACCACTTCTGGGATCAAAAACCCTTTCTTTATAGTTTGAATCAGGTAACTCAATAAATGACTGGTGTTGAGCTACCGTTACCAAATTCGGGTTGGGTGAAACTGATTGGATATAATTTCCTTTGGAATCACCTTTAAACGTAAGTAGAACATCAAACTCAACATTTTTGGGAAATGCCCTTGTTCTTTCGAGTTCCATGGCGCTCTTACTCTTATCAAGAGTGTAAGATCCCTGCTGTGTTAGCTTAAGACGTTTTGCGACCCCATGAACATCCTGAATTAAAAAATCGCTGATATCAATAATATATTTATTTGTTGATTCTTCTACTATTTTAAACCCGAAAAGCACGGATTTTGCGAAAGCCTGCTCCACAGATTTTTTTTCCAGGCTATTTTCGGTAAGTGCCCTAAATTTTAAATTAGGTTGAATAAGTAGTAGTTTATTTCCTGCTTTTTTAAAGTATGCAACTTGCTCATTTCCAAGCTGTCCTCTATCTAAACCTATATCGTTACTTCCAATTCCACTACTTAGGGAATAAACATAAAGAAAAGGCTTTTCAAGTTCATCAATCTCCAAGTAAATCTTATCACTGGCAGCGTCATAATAGAAATCATAAAACCCTTCATACTTTTGAAAAGCTTTACTTTTTTCGGAAAACTGTGCATTTATTGAAGAACAATAAAGAAGGGATAGAAAAAAAGTGCAAATATGGTTTTTCATCATGTTGTTGATTGATTTTTTAAATTTATATAAAATTGATTGCACAACCATACTTTAGCTTTATTTTTGATAAAAATTCAATTTAATGATAACAACAGATCAGCATAAAGATCTTATAGAACGCCTTGGCGCGTTGAGGAGGTATCTTTGACATTGATGCCAAACTAATTGAAATAGAAAACGAAGAGGAAAAAACTCTGGCCCCTGACTTTTGGGACGACCCCCAAAATGCTCAGATACAAATGAAACTGGTACAATCCAAAAAAAAATGGGTTATCGATTTCAATGCTGCAGAAGATTTCGTAAATGACCTGGAAATCCTATTAGAGTTTACAAAGGAAGGCGAAGTGTCTGATGAAGAGGTAACCCTTCAATACAATACTGCACTGGAGGCCATAGAAAATCTTGAATTCAGAAACATGCTCTCTGAAGAAGGAGATAATATGACTGCAGTTTTGCAAATTACTGCCGGTGCGGGGGGAACTGAAAGTTGTGACTGGGCTGCTATGCTTATGAGAATGTACATGATGTGGGGTGAAAAAAATGGTTATAAGATAAAGGAGCTTAATTATCAGGAAGGTGATGTGACAGGTATTAAAACTGTTACCTTAGAAATTGATGGTGAATTTGCATTTGGTTGGTTGAAAGGAGAAAATGGTGTTCACCGTCTGGTACGGATCTCTCCATTTGACAGTAATGCCAAGCGGCATACCTCTTTTGCATCGGTATATGTTTATCCTTTGGTTGATGATAGTATTGAAATAGAAATAAATCCGTCGGATATTGAAATTACCACTTCCAGATCAAGCGGAGCAGGCGGACAGAATGTAAACAAAGTGGAAACCAAAGTACAGCTAGTGCATAAACCCACCAGTATTCAAATTTCATGTTCTGATTCCAGGTCGCAGCACGATAATAGAGCTACGGCACTTAAAATGTTAAAATCTCAATTATATGAGATTGAATTGCGGAAGAAGCAAGAAGCACGAAGCGAAATAGAATCTTCAAAAATGAAGATAGAATGGGGCTCGCAAATCAGGAATTACGTAATGCACCCTTACAAATTAGTTAAAGACGTTCGTACAGGGAAAGAAACTGGTAATGTGGATGCTGTTATGGATGGACAAATTGATGAATTTTTAAAAGCCTACCTAATGGAGATGGGACAAAAGGAAGTTTAGATGAATCTATTAAGATTTTAGAACATAAGAAAACAATAATTAGCCTACAATGATAAAAATCTATCACAATTCAAGATGCCGTAAATCCCGGGAGGGTTTGGCAATAGTTGAATCTTCCGGAAAAGATTTTGAAATCATCAACTATCTTGAGGAAGTTCCTACAAAGGAGGAGATGCTTAAAGTCTTAGACTATTTGTCTTTAAGTCCTGTTCAATTGGTACGTAAAAATGAAACAATCTGGAAAGAAAAGTTTAAAGGAAGAATTCTATCTGATGAACAAATTATTGATGCCATGATAAAATATCCCAAATTAATTGAACGTCCTATAGTTATAAATGGGAATAAAGCAGTTATTGGCAGACCCTCCGAAACTATAATTGAGCTGTTAAGGCAATAGGGGAATTTTCAAGACTATTGCTTACATTATGGTAATTTTGGATTTATTTTTTTATTTTGTTTAAAGGCTTAATGCTTTTAACAAACATTTAACCGCTTAAGAATAGTCCTTGGGTTAATTTTGCTAAATATTGAAAGGAATGAAGTTCAACATCAAATATTTCGGTTTAGTATTTTTATTCTTGCTATTAACAATCCCAGAAGCAAATGCGCAATATGGTTATAATAATGGCTACAATAGAAATTCCGGACGGAATAGCCCAATACCCCGCATCCAGGAACCTCAAAGTAAACCGGAAAATCTTACTGCCGAAGAAATAGTAGATAGAGAAATGCCAAAAATCATAGAGGCCTTAGAACTAAATGACTTTGAGCAGGCTGTAGTTTCCTCTATACTTACCAAGTACGTGCAACAGAGCATTGAACTTAAACTTTTAAAGTTACCGGCAGATAAAACTAGAGAAGCATCTGAAAAAATAAGAGAAAATCAAAAAGAGGAATTACAAGCTGGTCTCCCTGAAGATAAATTCAACCAATTAGTAGAACTCCAAAAGGAAGGATATAATAAAATGAAAAAGAAAAAGAAAAAGAAAAATAAAAAGAAGTCTGAGGGCTAAAGAATTTAGACATCAAAAAGTAGGGCAATATAAATCCTTGCACAAGCATAAAATAAAACGAAATCTGCCTGAGTAATGTTATTCCGCGAATTGTCCCTGCCAAATGAATAAAAAGAAGCTATAAAACTTACAATATAATTTAAAAGTAAAGCGCTTACCAATTAATATTTGCGGGCATCTTATTCCTTTTAATGTTATCTATAAAACTACGCTATTAGAAGCATTCTCAGAATGCCACAACCCAACTCCTTAATTATTTCATCGAGGGACATTTACGAGGATTTAAAACTTAAGCTTGCTGTTCACTACAATCCTTATGTCGTTTAAAGAAATTTGTTTCTTGTTTTGTCTTTTTAATCACAACTTTGAATTACGAAAATTAAATTTCATAGGGTGATTTATAAATATGGATATCTTAATTTTTGAGGATAACAAAAATTATGGGAAGGAAATTCCAGCAAAACATGTTTGCTTACCGAATGGGAATACCTATCGCCTTAATCTGTTTATTTATCCATCTATCATTACATTCTCAAAGACCAGATCCAATTAAAATTACTGGAACTGTTATCGATTCTGACACAGGTGAACGCCTTGAATATGCCACCCTAGTTCTTCAATCAATACGAAATCCAGATCGTGTTACAGGCGGATTAACTGACATTAATGGCCAGTTTGCTGTGGAAACTTTTCCAGGACAATACAATGTACGAATAGAACATATTTCCTACAAAACATATGAATTAAAAACCCAAGACTTTAGGGCATCAACTAATCTGGGGACTATAGAATTACAAATAGATGCTGAGCAATTGGAAGAAGTAGAAGTAGTTGGGGAAAGGACTACAATAGAACTTCGCCTTGATAAAAAAATATACAATGTAGGCCAGGATCTTACTGTAAGAGGGGGATCTGTGACAGATGTTTTAGACAATATTCCTTCGGTAACTGTAGATGTAGAGGGAAATATAAGCTTAAGAGGCAATGAAAGTGTAAGGATACTGATTAATGGGAAGCCTTCTGCCCTATCAGGTATTAATCCTGAAACCTTACAACAACTACCGGCAGAAACCATTGAAAAAGTAGAAGTTATTACCAACCCATCAGCACGTTATGATGCTGAGGGTACTGGTGGTATCATTAATATAATACTCAAACAGGGAAAAAATTCTGGTTTAAACGGATCTGTCAATCTATTTGCGGGTTACCCTGATAATTATGGAGGTGCACTTAGCTTAAATCTAAGGCGGGAGAAATTTAACTTTTTTATTAATACTACTTATAGATACAGAAATGCTCCTGGTAATGCTCTGTTTGAGCAGGAAAATTTTAATTCCGATGGTACCACCGCAAGTTTTCAAAATGAAATACGTGATTACCAAAGACAAAGTGAAGGATTCAATAACAACTTTGGTTTTGAATTTTTCATCAATTCAACCACGAGTATTACTAATTCCTTTGTTTATAGGACTTCGAACGGTGAAGACACTATAAATATTGATTTCTTTAATTTTGATTCAAATGGTGATCCTACGGTACAAAGAAATAGGTTCACGACTGAAGGAGAAGATGAAAGTGATATACAATATTCGTTTAATTTTGCTAAGAAATTCAATGACAAAGGCCATGAAATAGCAGTTGATTATCAATATTCAACCGGCTCAGAAGTGGAAAATGCAATTATTAATGAAATTGTTCGTGGTGAAAATGAGAAACTTCCAACAGAGCAGACTATCAATGATGAAACTCAAATAAACCAATTAGTTCAAATGGAATATGTACTTCCATTTAGCAAGGACAAGCAATCACAATTTGAAATGGGTTACAGAGGTAACTTTAATACGTTTGATACAGATTTTAAGTTCGGAATATTGGAGGAAGGAAATTTAATTAGTGATCCCGATTTTAGTAACAGGTTTATCTATACTGAAAATGTAAATGCCGCATACTTTCAGTTAGGTAGAAAATTTAAACATTTCAATATTCTTGGGGGCCTGCGAATGGAGGCTTCCGATATTGGCATTGAATTAGTCACTACAGATGAAATAAATAACAAGACATATGTAGATTGGTTTCCATCTATTTTTTTAGGTTATGATTTTTCAGAAAAGGATAAGATTAATATTAGTTATAGCAGGAGATTGAGAAGACCACGCTCGCGATTTATTAATCCCTTTCCGTCCCGATCCAGTAATACTAATTTGTTTCTGGGTAACCCGGATTTAAATCCAACCTATTCTAATGTTTTTGATATAGAGTACTTAAAACGATGGGATAAGGTAACTTTAGCTGCTTCAGCGTATTACAATTATTCCACAGGGGTATTTCAATTTGTAACTCTGGAAACAGGAGATTTTGTCGAAATTGAAAATCCGGATGACCCTGACAACCCTGTTTTTGTTCCCGTTCAGGTTAGAACTCCCATAAATCTTGCAACAGACACGCGCTATGGAATGGAATTTACTACCATTTACGTTCCTAAAAAAAATTGGCGCTTTACTTTAAATTTTAATATTTTTAATCAAGAATTACGTGGAGACTATACTTATACGAATTCACGGGATGAAGAAGTAACTCAAATTTTTGATGCGGATAACCTGGCATGGTTCAGCAGGTTTAGTGCCAAAATTCCACTTCCTGGAACAGTCGATTTTCAGGCCAATCTATATTATAGAGGACCAACGGAAAATGCGCAAAGCAGGAGAAAAGGTATTTTAAGTACCAATTTAGCTTTTAGTAAGGATGTAATCAAAGAAAAGGCTACACTTTCACTCAACGTAAGTGATATTTTTAACAGTAGAAAAAGAAGAAGTGAAACCCGCACTGATAATGTATTCACCTATAGTGAATTCCAATGGAGGGAAAGACAAATTACGTTGTCTTTTTTATATCGCTTTAATCAAAAAAAGAACCAAAGAAATGGGAACAGAAGAGGAAATGGTAATGGAGATGATTTAGAATTTGAAGGATCTTAAAATCAAATGTACCTAAAATAAAAAGAAGCCTGGAGGCTTCTTTTTTTATTCGTCACGTTGGGCTCTTTTCGCTTCACGTTTTTCTTTCCATAATTCTATAAGATTGCCACCCAGCCAATATGGAACGATAAATAATAATAATAACATCATTAACCAAAAACCTATGGTAATAACGGTCAAAAAGGCTAAAAGCCCCAAATATTGATCAAATTCGAACATACTTTTACTCTTTGGAACACAAAGATACTTTGAAAATGGTAATTTCAACAAATCAAAGGCAAAAAAAATTTGGGTTACCTTAAATTTCAAAATACATCAATCAAAATATGCATTCGTATATTATCTTTGTTGATATAAAAACTACACTATTATGAGCTTCCGAATTGAAAAAGATACTATGGGTGAGGTAAAGGTCCCATCCGATAAATACTGGGGTGCGCAAACTGAACGATCACGTAATAATTTTAAAATTGGTCCTCCGGCTTCTATGCCCCAGGATGTCATTATGGGGTTTGCCTATTTAAAGAAGGCCGCAGCATATACAAACTGTGAATTAGGGGTTTTATCAAAAGAAAAAAGAGATCTTATTGCCCAAGTTTGTGATGAAATACTCGCAGGAGATCATAATAACCAATTTCCTCTTGTTATATGGCAAACCGGTTCCGGTACACAAAGCAATATGAATGTAAATGAAGTTATTGCCAATAGAGCACATGAATTGGCTGGTAAAGTGATTGGTGAAGGAGAGAAAACAATTCAACCAAACGATGACGTTAACAAATCGCAGTCTTCAAATGATACTTTTCCTACGGGAATGCATATTGCAATTTATAAAAAGATTCTGGAAGTTACTATTCCCGGATTAAGACAATTGCGCAATACCCTTAATGAAAAAGCAGAGGTATTTACTAATGTGGTCAAAATTGGTCGTACGCACTTAATGGATGCGACTCCTTTAACACTAGGACAAGAATTTTCGGGTTATGTTTCTCAAATGGATCATGGGATAAAGGCACTTGAGAATACCTTAGATCATTTAAGTGAATTAGCGCTAGGAGGCACTGCGGTGGGTACTGGATTAAATACGCCCAAAGGTTACGACGTATTAGTAGCCAAATATATTTCTGAATTTACCGGACTTAAGTTTAAAACTGCTCCTAATAAGTTTGAAGCCCTGGCATCACATGATGCCCTTGTTGAAAGCCATGGCGCATTAAAACAACTAGCTGTTTCCCTTAATAAGATTGCTAATGATATTAGAATGATGGCATCAGGGCCAAGATCTGGAATTGGCGAGATCATAATTCCCGCCAATGAACCCGGAAGTTCAATAATGCCTGGTAAGGTAAACCCAACCCAATGCGAAGCACTTACCATGGTTTGTGCACAAGTAATGGGCAATGATGTTGCCGTAACTATAGGAGGTACCCAGGGACATTATGAGTTAAATGTTTTTAAACCCCTGATGGCCTCAAATGTGTTGCAATCTGCACAACTTTTAGGAGATGCAGCAATTAGCTTTGATATTAATTGTGCGGTAGGTATTGAACCTAATCACGATGTCATAAAAGAATTATTGAATAATTCATTAATGCTTGTAACCGCTTTGAATACAAAAATCGGATATTATAAGGCAGCGGAAATAGCCAATACTGCTCATAAGAATGGGACAACCTTAAAGGAAGAAGCTGTTAACCTTGGATATGTTACTGAAAAAGAATATGATGAATGGGTTAAACCAGAAGAGATGGTTGGTGGTCTTAAATAGAAATCTTCTTCTAAACTCGTATGATTGATAATATTATTATCATTTGAAGACGTCTAGACTATTGTATGAGGATTTGCCTTAAACACCAGGTAAGATTATTGAATTTAGATTTTTATTAATAAAAAAGGGCCAACCTAAAGATTGACCCTTTTTTTATTAATGGATAGTGCTTATTACTTTAATGCGAACTTAGATGTTCCTAGTAATTTAAGTTTATCATCATAAACATTTACCATGTAGTTTCCTTTTTGGAAATCACCAGATGGTTTGTTTATAAAATCACATACGTCCAAATTATTGTTTTCGTAGTAGAAATCAGTTTCTTTGCTATAAGATACAGAGGCGCCGTCCTCACTAGATTTAGACATTCCACCGCCTAAAACATTACCTTGAGGATCTAATACCTCAACAAGGAATTGTCTATCTCCTGCTTCGGCAATTACGTTATCGGCAACAGTAAAACAAATTTTAAATTTGTCAGTACTTTTTGCTCTGGAAGTAGAAACCAATTTACCGTTATTACGCTCTCTTACTGCATCAACTGTAAAAGAAGATAAATTTAAAGCAGAACCTTTTTCAACAGCATCGGCCAACTGAGTATTTTGCACCACCAATGAATCGTTGAAAACTGTTTGTTTTTCCAATTCAACAAAAGTACTATCTCTTTGCATTGCAATAAGCGTATTAGACTTAGTCAAAGAATCTACCTGACGTAGTAATTGTTCTCTTTCTTCCTTAAGAACATTAACCTGCCTTCTGTATCTTGAAAGCGAAGCAATATCGGCTTTCATTGTTTTAACAGAGTCAATATACTTTGCAATTCTATCCCTTGCACCAACTAATTCTTCATTTGTTGCATTGCTTTCCAGGATTGCCTTGTCGTACTCAGACTTTAAACTATTCAAATCCTCCACAACAAGTTCTTTTTCCTGTGTAAGAGCCATAGCGGTCTTTTTCTTATCCTGATAAAGACTAACGGTGTAAATAATAGTAGCTAATAGAACTACGCCCAATAAGCCAGCTATAACTTTTAATCCATTGTTATTTTTTGTTTCAGTCATAATGTAAATATTAATTAACCTTTTGGTTACTTTTTAAAAGTATTTGTTTGTATCAGTCTATATACGATTTAGATTTACTTTTAGATTTTTCTTACTAAAAAAAATAATTAAATAATTTTAACAAGTATTACCTAATATTAAGTTTAGTTATCGAAAAATTAGAATTCTAATTATGTCTTTAAAAATTATCCCTTTTAGACCGGGCCTTGCTAAATACTTTAGAGATCTGAATTTAACATGGTTAGAGCAATATTTTTATGTAGAACCTAAAGATGCTGAGTTACTGGAAAACTGTGAAAGCAGCATCATTGATAAGGGTGGATTTATTTTTTTTGCTGAAATAAAGTCCGAAATAGTGGGATGTTTTTCATTAATAAAATTAGATGAAACCACTTTCGAATTGGGAAAAATGGCTGTTAACCCAAATTATCAAGGTCTTAAAATAGGTCAGAAGTTGATGGAATATGCCATTTACTTTGCGAAAAGGAACAAATGGAAAACTCTTATATTATATTCAAATACCAAATTGGAACCCGCCATCTATATTTATAGAAAATACGGGTTTGAAGAATTGGAGTTAGAAAAAAATACTCCATATAAAAGAAGCAATATAAAAATGCAGCTTGTTTTATATTAACTAATTATTAAATATCTTTAATTTAAACACAACAATCTTAACTTAAGTCCATAACATGAAGAATTTCATAATTCCAATTATTGTTATTTGCACTTTATTTCTAACCGGATGTAAAGAAAAGTCAAAAACGAGACCCAAACTTGATTCAGAACCTCAACATGGTGAACAAGTAACACAGCTGCCTGAACCTCAATCTGAAATTAAAATAATTCCTATCGCTCACGCAACAGCAATACTGGAGTGGAAAGATATTACTATTTATATAGACCCTGTTGGGGGGGTTGAGGTATTTAATAATCAAAAGCAGCCCGATTTAATTCTGATCACAGATGTACACGGAGATCATTTAAGCGTAGAAACACTTGAGGCATTAAATACCTCCAATGCTAAGATTATTGTTCCACAGGCTGTAGCAAATAAAATCCCATCAAAGTTTACACCTCAGATAGATGTTTTAAATAATGGGGATTCCAAAGAACGATTTGGGATTACCATTGAAGCCATCGCAATGTATAATTTGAGGGAAGAAGCGAAAGCATTTCATGAAATTGGTCGTGGGAATGGCTATGTTTTGAACTTGGGCAGTCAACGTCTTTATTTCTCTGGTGATACCGAAGATATCCCTGAAATGCGGACATTAGAAAATATAGACAAGGCTTTTATTTGTATGAATCTGCCCTATACTATGACAGAAGAAAGCGCCGCAGATGCCGTGCTTGAATTTCAACCCAAGGAAGTTTACCCTTATCATTATCGTGGCAGGCCGGATGTGAGTGATGTAAATAAATTTAAAGAATTGGTAAATAAGGGCAATCCTGAAATTAAGGTTATACAACTAGACTGGTATCCTAAAGATGATTTTTAGGAAAGGACGATAAAAAAAAGCAGAGATCTACCGGATTAACTTCTTGTATTTTATTCTTTTAGGCATTATATCTGCACCTAAACGTTTCTTTTTATTTTCTTCGTACTCTGTGAAGGAACCTTCAAAGAAATATATTTGTGAATCCCCTTCAAAAGAGAGAATATGCGTGCAAATACGATCCAGAAACCAGCGATCGTGAGAAATTACAACAGCACACCCGGCAAAATTCTCCAATCCTTCCTCCAGCGCACGAAGTGTGTTTACATCAAGGTCATTTGTAGGCTCATCCAATAACAACACATTTCCTTCTTCCTTTAGAGTCATCGCGAGGTGTAATCTATTGCGTTCGCCTCCAGAGAGCATATTTACTTTTTTATTCTGCTCGCTTCCGGAAAAATTAAATCGACTTAAATATGCCCTGGAATTAACCTGCCTACCCCCCATCATTACCAATTCCTGACTGTCACTAAAGTTTTCCCAGATAGTTTTGTCTTTCTGAATATTTGAATGACTTTGATCTACATAGGCTATTTTAGCCGTCTCGCCCACAATAAATTCACCCTTGTCCGGGCCTATCTCACCCATGATCATTTTAAAAATAGTAGTTTTACCAGCCCCATTAGGTCCTATTACTCCAACTATTCCGGCCTGTGGCAATTTAAAATTTAAATCTTCATAAAGTAATTTATCCCCAAAAGCTTTACTTACATTGTTAGCTTCAATAACATTGGTTCCCAACCGAGGGCCATTTGGAATATAGATCTCTAACTTTTCATCAAGTTGTTTTTGATCCTGACTTAATAATTTATCATAATTTTTGAGCCTTGCTTTTTGCTTAGCCTGCCTGCCCTTGGCACCCTGTCGTACCCAATCTAATTCCCGTTCGAGTGTTTTCTGACGTTTAGAAGCCTGTTTACTTTCTTGTGCAAGACGTTTGGATTTTTGATCCAGCCAGCTACTATAATTTCCCTTCCATGGAATACCTTCTCCTCTATCTAATTCCAGAATCCAACCCGCGACATTATCTAGGAAATAACGGTCATGCGTTACCGCTATAACAGTTCCTTTATACTGTGCCAGATGGTGTTCCAGCCAATGAACAGATTCAGCATCCAAATGGTTGGTTGGCTCATCGAGCAATAATATTTCCGGTTCCTGTAAAAGTAACCTGCACAATGCAACCCGCCTTCGCTCACCACCGGAGAGTACAGCAATTTTCATATCTGCTTCAGGAGTCCGCAGAGCATCCATAGCAATCTCAAGTTTGGTGTCGAGTTCCCAGGCATTCGAAGCATCTATTTTATCCTGCAGATCCGCTTGTTTGTCCATTAGTTTCTGCATTTTATCCGCATCTTCATAAACTTCAGGCAACCCAAACATATCATTAATCTTGTTGTATTCATCCAGGATGGCAACAGTTTCCGAAACGCCTTCCTTTACTATTTCCAGTACTGTTTTATTTTCATCAAGTATGGGTTCTTGTTCCAAATAGCCAACCTTATAACCTGGCGAAAACACCACATCTCCCTGATGATTCTTGTCTACACCAGCTATTATTCTCAATAACGTAGACTTACCCGAACCATTAAGGCCGAGTATTCCTATTTTGGCCCCATAAAAGAAGCTCAAATAAATATTTTTAAGAACGGGAGTATTGGCATTTTTGTAGGTTTTGGTAACCCCGGACATGGAGAAAATTACCTTCTTATCGTCAGACATAAACTTAATATGTTTTTTGAATAATAATTAATCAATAAGTCATAAAACCTGTTGATAAATAAAGAAATATTATGGGATATAAAAGGGCTCAAACCCTCCCTTTTAATGCATTAAATACCCACGCTATGGCAAAGAAACCAATACCTACGGAGGCAAACCCCCATCCAGCCACATCGTCGTAACGAAATGCGCCAAGGGCAATTAATCCGAAGCCGACAAAAATCATTATAAAAGTAGCCCAGGCAAGGACCGTATTCTTGTTCATTCCCATGTTAGTTAATTTAGTTGGACCTCAAATATCGGAAATTTTATAAGAATTTTTCAAAGTAAATGCTTAAACTTTTACTGTTCAAAGGGAAAGACAACCCCAGTTTGTTTCCTAATTTCGTCCATAATTCTAATTAAATCACTGGTATGTTTTAAGGACCATAAGTCACTTTCTATCTTATCCATTCTTAAACATTGATGAACTTCTTCTATTTCATACTCATAGCCTTTTCCTCTAGTAGGTAATTGAACTTTTTCTAATTTATCATTTTTTTTAACACAATACTCCTGTGTTTCATGCCATCTGGGGGTTAAATATACAGTTCCCTCAGAACCTGAAATCTGTGCCTTCATTTCTGAATTAGAGGTAAGTCCGCTATATAATATCGCCTGGGCATTTGAATATTCAAAAATTAGAGAAGTTTGAATATCTACCCCGGTTTTATATATTTTAGAAGAAGCCAGAATTTTTTCAGGATACCCTAAAATAAGATAAGCTAAAAAAATAGGATAGATCCCAATATCCAATAAGGATCCCCCGGCCAATGCCGGATTTAGAAGCCTGCCTTTTTCGTCCCTGTCAAGAGCATAAAAAGCAAAATCTGCATTTAAGTATCCTATCTCGCCAATAATACCCTCGTCTACCAATTCTTTTACTTTTTTAATCGAAGGGTTAAACCTGCTCCACAAAGCTTCCATCAAAAAAACCCTATTTTTTCTGGCTGAAGCAATCATTCTTTCCACCTCTCCGCTATTTATTCCCATAGGTTTTTCGCAAAGTACATTTCGCCCTGCGTTCATGGCCATGATACTCAAATCGGCATGAGAAGTATGTGGTGTGGCAATGTAAACTACATCTACCTCGGAACAATTAAATAATTCCTGATAGCTCCCAAATGCATATTTGGCATTATTTAATTCACCAAATCGGTTGGCTTTTTGTATATCTCTCGATGCAACCGCGGTGAGTTCCCCATCAGCAAGCAATTTTAAATCATCCGAAAATTTTTGAGCTATACTGCCCAATCCCACTATTCCCCAACGAATTTTTTCTTTCATATCTTACTGTTGAATTTTGTTAAAGTTAATCAATATTACTCCTTATCTTTAACCCTGTTAAAGAAATTGAATATAGAGAATGGATATCAACTTCAATAAAAACGAAGATCGAAATAAATTACTTATATCGGAGCTAAAAAAAAGACTTACCAACGTAAAATTAGGTGGTGGTCAAACCCGTATAAAAAAGCAGCATGAATTAGGAAAAATGTCTGCAAGAGAGCGTATTGATTACTTATTGGATGACAAAAGTAATTCTATAGAAATTGGCGCATTTGCGGGAGATAACATGTACAAGGAACATGGTGGGTGCCCATCTGGAGGAGTTGTGGTCAAAATTGGATTTGTTAGGAGTAAACAATGTATAGTTGTTGCAAACGACGCTACGGTCAAAGCAGGCGCGTGGTTTCCGATTACGGCCAAAAAGAATCTTAGGGCTCAGGAAATTGCAATAGAAAACCGAATTCCGATTATTTATTTGGTAGATAGTGCAGGGGTTTATCTCCCTATGCAGGATGAAATTTTTCCCGACAAAGAGCATTTTGGCCGCATTTTCCGAAACAATGCGATAATGAGCAGTATGGGAATTGTTCAAATAGCCGCTATTATGGGCAGTTGTGTGGCTGGAGGTGCTTATTTACCTATTATGAGTGATGAAGCTCTGATTGTGGATAAGACTGGTAGTATTTTTTTGGCAGGTAGTTATTTAGTAAAAGCTGCCATAGGTGAAGATATCGATAATGAAACACTCGGTGGGGCTGTGACGCACAGTGAAATTAGCGGAGTAACCGATTATAAGGCAAAAGATGATAAAGATGCCCTTGATACGATCCAAAACCTGATTGATAAGATAGGGATCCCCAACACTGCGGGATTTAATAGAATTAAGTCAATAAAACCTGCAGAAAAACAGGAAGACATTTATGGTATTTTACCTGTATCCAGGACAGAGCAATACGATATGCTCGAAATAATTAAGCGTCTTGTAGACCACTCAGAGTTTCAACAGTATAAAGAAGGGTTTGGGAAAACAATCCTGACAGGTTATGCCCGTATTGATGGCTGGGCAGTGGGCATTGTGGCAAATCAAAGAAAAGTAGTGAAGACAAAAAAAGGCGAAATGAGATTTGGAGGAGTTATATATTCCGATTCTGCAGATAAGGCTACAAGATTTATTGCAAATTGCAATCAGAAGAAAATACCTCTCGTTTTCCTTCAGGATGTAACGGGGTTTATGGTAGGTAGCAAAAGTGAACACGGGGGTATTATAAAAGATGGGGCCAAAATGGTAAACGCCGTTAGTAACTCCGTTGTACCTAAATTTACCGTGATTATTGGTAATAGTTATGGAGCCGGAAATTACGCCATGTGTGGAAAAGCATATGATCCAAGGCTTATCGTGGCCTGGCCAAGTGCCGAACTTGCTGTAATGAGCGGGAATTCTGCTGCAAAAGTATTACTTCAGATAGAAAAGGCCTCTTTAAAAAAGAAAGGAGAAAAAATAACTCCTGAAAAAGAATCTGAACTCTTTGATGAAATTAAGAAAAGGTATGATAGACAAATATCCCCATATTACGCAGCAGCACATTTATGGACAGATGCAATTATAGATCCATTAGAATCACGAAAATGGATTTCCATGGGTATAGAAGCAGCAAACCATGCCCCTATCGAAAAAGCATTTAATATGGGAGTTTTACAAGTTTAGTTACCTAAATGTTTGGTTACTCTGGGTATCAGTAATAATTCGGTTTGTCTGCCATTCACATACCGAAAACCTTGTTCTCCATAGAATCCAGCTTCTTCCAGCATGATCCGAATATCCCTATTCCATTCCGGAATGTTAATCGTAGTATTCAATTCAATAGCATAAACTGTGTTAGGATTAAGAGGATAATTCTCGCCGTCGTCCTTCATAACACCTCCCTGGGCATCCCACATCCCAATAGTTGTTCCTGCGGAATGACCATAGGATCCTAATGGATGTGTATAAATGGCAGGTTTAAGTCCGGCCTCTTTGGCCTGATCTAAGGCGATTCTTAATATTTCATTCCCTGTTCGTCCACTTATCATATTCTTTGTAAGATAGTCTTGTACGCTGTTCCCGTCTTTTAAACCTTCCCTTAAAAAATTAGGTGCATCCTTTTCTCCGGGTTTCAAAACATAGGCCAATTCCTGGCAATCCGTATTTAATCTTAAATAAGTAATCCCAAAATCACAGTGTAACAGATCTCCCGGCAAAACCACCATTTGATCTGGCCTTCCTGAAAAAGAATAGAGATGCCCCACCAATACCTCATTTGTTCGTTGCACATCTACTGTTGGATGGAACCAGGTCTCAAGACCCAGATCTGTAACTTTTTGCCTCATCCACCACTCTACTTCAGTTGTCGTTGTTATTCCTGGGGTAATAACCTTTTCAGAAAATGCTTCTTCAATAATATCATGTGTAATAGAGACAAGCTGATTGTAAATCACCATTTCCCGTTCAGTTCTTGTCTCGATCCATCTAACAGCAAGTTGTTCAGCAGAAACTACTCTTGAAGTGTACTTCTTTGGTAAGTACTGTAAGAATTCCTCATAATCTGTCTTATCCAGACCATCGGCTATGTTATGATCTTTTGAAAAATTAAGCCCAATCTTTTTTGGGTTCCTTTCATCTATCAATTGAACTAATCTTTGCCATTGATCAGGTTCTTTTTCCTTATCCCATGCCGAAGAGATATTTTTTCCCACATTATATCGGGCTACGGCCAGTTTTTCAATTGTGTCCTTCGTTTTATTTCTATAAAACAATAGAATGGTTCTCCTTCTTGCATTTAACCAGGTGGAGGGTAGCATGGTTCTTAATACGGGATCTTCATTGTATTCCCGGGAAATAAGGATCCACATGTCCAAATCAGATTGGTCCATAAGTTCAGGCAACAATAAATCAAACCTTTCACTTAAAATTTCATCAATTACTTGAGCACGTTCTTCTTCAGATAAAATTTGCTGGCAAAATAATTGATAACTAAGTGAAAATAATAGGAGCGTTAGGAGACTTTTCATATAATGCGCAGACTTCATTGATTTATAATTGTTTTACTTTATAAATAAGTTATAAATATACTATCATTTATATTCTATAGTATTACATTCTTATCCTGATAATTACTAAAATTAGGATTCTCAGACTTTCGAATAATCTCAGCTTTTTATCAAAGACAAACTTTTTTCCCTTATAATCTTACCATTCGTTGTGTCTTTAAAAGCTGAGACGTAAAATATTTCTTTTGGTAACTCAAATTTCTCCAAATCAGCTTTGGAAATTATTTCCTGAAGTCCTTCTATTTTTTCTCCTTCAACAACTAAAATTAACTTCTGTCCCAACTTTAAGTCTGGCAAAGCACTGACAAAAAATCTTGACGGTATTAAAGAAGACAGTTTTTGTTCAATTTGCTCAGGTAATAGTTTGATTCCACCGGAATTAATAACGTTATCAAATCGTCCCAGCCAAAGGAATTCCTTTTCCGAGATCAATTCTACAATATCATTAGTGATTAGAGGGTTATCGCTAATATTTGGTGCGTTTATTACCAGGCATTTTCTGTCATCCTGAGAAATAGCTATATCCGGTAATATTTCAAAAGCTTTATGATCTGACCCGGCATCGTCTTGACTCAATGGTCTGACCGCAACATGAGTTATGGTCTCAGTCATCCCATAAGTTTCAAAAATCTTTGTACTACTGTCGGTAATCAATTTCATTAATTGGTAAGAAACTGGTGCTCCCCCAACTATGACCGTCTGAATCTGATTTAATTTACTTATTGAAGATTCCAATTGAAGAGGTACCATGGCGCAAAATTTATAGGACTTATATACTCCATCCAAAGGTCTTGAAGTGGGAGCAACAAAATCTAGCTCTAAACCCAGAACCATTGCCCTAACGAGCATCATCTTCCCTGCAATGTATCCGGTAGATAAGCAAAGTAAAACCCTATCACCGGCTTCTAACCCGAAATATTGGCCGGTAACCTTGGCAGAGTTTACCATATGTCTTTTTTTTAATCCTATCCCCTTAGGAATACCTGTGGAGCCTGATGTTCGTATAGTGAGCTCAGAATCTGGTGACAACCAATCTAATAGAAAGTCTCCTATTTCCTGTTCAAAGTCTACTCCTTCCTTAATTAAACTATAGGCTACCTCTTTTAACTCTTCATTCGAATAGCCATAACCATTAAGTTTAAATTGTTCATGTATTTTTACTGGCATCTACTTAATTATTAGTTTGTTCATCTAATTCTAAAGGGGGTAAAACTTTGCCGGTTAGACGGTCTTTCCAATTGGTCCACCCGTACTTTTTGGATAAAATAAGAAGCATAATAGGATAAATAATAAAAACAGGAGCAAAAACTTCCCAACCAATTTCAGGTTCAGAAATGTCCTTATATACAGAATTTGTTTGGAAAGCGGTCCATTCTGCTGTAACTAGAAGTGCTGCAGTTAAATTATTTGCGGCATGAAAACCCAGGGCCAATTCCAAACCTTCATCCATAAGGGTAAGAATACCTAAAAACAGGCCAGTCCCAATATAAAAAACCATTACCCCATATCCTATTTTAGCTACTTCCGGATTAAATATATGTAGTAACCCAAAAATTAGGGAGGTACCCAGTAGTGGCGCCCATCTGTTTTTTGCAGCAATACCGAGTCCTTGCATTAAATAACCACGAATAAAATACTCTTCAAAACTGGTTTGAATGGGGATAAGAATAAGGGTAATAAGCAGCAACACCAAAAATGGACCCGGCTGAAAGTTATAAACATAGTCCTCCGGTGATAAAAAAATATCCAACCCTATGAATATTACAGAAATTGCAGCCCATAGGAGAAAGATGAAAATTACTCTTTTCCAATCAATGCTTTTCCTGGAAGTGCTTAATGATACGAAACTTTGTCTATGTAAATATTTTACAGTAAGATATAGTGCAAAAAATCCAATTACAAACATCAGCAGTGCAAGAAATAAAAATAAATTAGATCCCAATAAATTTGAAATACCGGCTATATCTGTTGGGTAATCTCCTGACTCCATTGCTTTTGCAAATAGAACTAAAACCAGGGGACCTGCCCCAATGAATTGCCAACCTATAAAGATTATTATTACACCTACCGCATACCTCCATAATTCATGGAATCCTTTATAACCTTGTTCTATATACATAATTTGTTTATTAAATTCTGATCCCAGTTTGAATTGTTGTTGTAGTGTAATTTCCCTTTTTGTATTTCAAGTGGACTATCAAAATTATTAGTAAATAAAGTCCCGGTACCTAATCCCTGGACCATTTTGCTATCAAGAGTATAGGTCCACTGCGCAATTGCGTTTAAGCCAATATTACTTTCTAAGGCACTAGTAATCCACCAGCCGATGCCTAATTTTGATGCTATATCAATCCATTCCTTGCAAGCCTTGAACCCACCCAAAAGGTTTGGTTTTAAAATAATATAGCGTGGCATAATGGTTTGTAGCAAGGTTTCCTTTTTCGTTACGGTATGATGGCCAATTAGTTCCTCATCAAGAGCTATGGGCAGTTGTGAATTTTCACAAAGATGCTTCATTTCCATGGGAAATCCTTTTTTAATAGGCTGCTCAATAGAATGTATATCGCAGGCTGTTAATTTAATCAGTTTATTCAAGGCCTCATCCACTTTAAATGCGCCATTGGCATCTACCCTAAGTTCTATTTCTTCTTTACTATACTTCTCTCTCAGTGATGTCAATAACGATAATTCTGTATTAAAATCAATTGCCCCTATTTTAATTTTAATACAACTGAATCCCGACTGTACTTTTTCAGTTATTTGATCCTGCATGTATTCTTCATCACCCATCCAAATTAGGCCATTAATATTAATCGCTGCCTTAGAATTTGTAAAGGCTGAAGGAAAAAGCACAAAGGGGTTTTCAGATGCCAGGGAAATGAAAGCCTGTTCAACTCCAAATCTGATACTTGGATATTCCTTTAAATCTTCTAAAAGTCTTTCTTTACCCAAATGGATATTTGAGCAGGTCCAGGAAAGTTTATCCTCATATTCAGGTACATCATCAATACTCAGGCCTCTGAACAAGCCGCATTCTCCTATTCCAAATTTTCCTTGATTATTCAGAACTAAAAACCAAGTTTCTTTTTTCCTAAGTATGCCTCGGGATGTGCCACCTGGTTTTTTAAAATTTAAATCGTATTTCTTGTAAAGAGCGTCCATATGAATTGGTGCTAAATTTAACTATATTTTCAAACTAAAAATTAGAGAATGCGGGGAAATAATAAAAAAGTAATATGGTTAACTGGGGCTTCTTCCGGCATAGGTGAAGCTCTGGCCTATGAATTAAGCTTGAAAGGCTATAAGCTTATCTTATCGGCCCGGAATAAAAAACAGCTCATCTCGGTTAAAGAAAAATGCAAATATCCGGAGTGTGTGGCAGTTTTGCCATTGGATCTTGCGGATTTCAGTAGGGTGGGTAATAGCGTAAAAACTGCAGTATCTATTTATGGGAGAATTGATATGCTAATCAACAATGCAGGAATTAGCCAGCGTTCTTTAATAATGGATACAGAGTTAGAAGTTTATGAAAGATTGATAAATGTAAATTATTTGGGAACTGTGGCCCTTACTAAAGAAGTCTTGCCTCATTTTATCTCAAAAAGGAGTGGTCATTTTGTTACCGTGACCAGTTTAATGGGCAAATTTGGGTCTCCGTATAGGTCCGGTTATTGTGCAGCCAAACACGCCTTGCATGGTTTCTTTGATGTGCTTAGGATGGAACACGATAAGGATGGTATAGATGTAACTTTGGTATGTCCGGGTTTTGTTCAGACCAAGGTGGCTATAAATGCTTTAATCGGAGATGGTTCTTCTCAAAATAGAAATGATCCGGCAACGGAGCAAGGTATGCTTCCGGAGATATTTGCCAGAAAAATGATCCGGGCAATAGAGCAAAAGAAATATGAAGCTTATATTGGAGGTAAAGAAATTCAAGGTATTTATCTGAAACGATTCTATCCAAAGCTATTAAATAAAATAGTACTGAGAAGTCAGTTCAGATAATTAAATTGTAATTGCCTCCCCTATTGGCAACAGATGCAATTTTTTACCGGCTTTCGTAAATTCTTCCTGAGCCTTCTTATGGTCGATTTCTATATAACCAAAAGTATCATAATGATATCCCAACACGGTATCACAAGAAACAAAATCTGCAGCCAGAACAGCGTCTTCTATACCCATTGTAAAATTGTCTCCAATTGGTAAAATGGCCAGGTCTATTTGATGGGTTAATGGAATTAATTTCATGTCTGTTGTCAAAGCCGTATCGCCTGCAATGTACAGATGCTTGTCCTCAGAGGAGATAATAAATCCACCAGGTTGTCCGCCATATGATCCATCGGGAAAGGAAGAAGTATGTATGGCATTGGTATATTTGACCTTTCCAAAGTCAAAATTCCAGCTGCCTCCATGATTCATTGGATGTACTTTGAATCCCTTAGCCTCATAATGCATGGCAATTTCATAATTACTTACAATTACTGAGTTAGATCTTTTACCAATAGCCTCTACGTCCAAGATATGGTCTTGATGGGCATGTGTAACCAGGATATAATCAGGATTTAAATCTTCTATATCAACCTTTCCGGTTGCCCTCTCGTTTGCTGTAATGAACGGGTCTACTAAAATCTTGAATTGGCCGACCTCAACTAATAAGGATGCGTGCCCTAAAAATGTAATTTTCATGATGTAACAATTAGAAGTTCAAATTTATTTAAAATTGAACCAAAAACGTACACCATCTGTAGTTTTATCAATATTTAATGTAGATTGTAGTTGATTTACCAGGCGCTTCATTAATCGGATCCCCATAGATGAATTGGCTCTTTCTTCAGATTCTTCATCGAGGCCCACACCATTATCGGTATATTCAAAGAATCCTTGGTCGCCATTTTTTCTAAGGTGGATATATATTTTACCATCGTCATCATCCTCAGGAAATGCATATTTAAAGGAATTGGACACCAACTCATTTAGTATTAATCCAAATGGAATTGCTCTGTCAATATCCAATTCGACCCCTTCAGCGTCAATTGTTATATTAATACTATGTCCTCCTTTTTTGAATACCGATTGTACACTATTCACCAAACTTTCGATATAACCCTGCATTTCAATTACAGATAAATCATCATTTTGATATAATTTCTGATGTATTAAAGCCATAGCTTTTACCCTGCTCTTGCCTTCTTCAAGAGCTTCTATTGCAGCTTTACTTCGCGTATTTTTAGTTTGCAGACTCAAAAGGCTCGATACCATTTGCAGATTATTTTTTACACGATGATGAATTTCTTTAAGTAAAGAATCTTTTTCCACCAGAGAATTTTCAATTATATGCTTCTGTTCAGCAATCAGACGTTGATTCTTTATACTTTTTAAATATGCATAAACCAATCCCGCAAAACCCAAAAGTGTAAAAATCAAAGAAATAAAAACCAGGTTTATTTGCTCATCCTTAGCCTGCATTTCATTTCTTGCACGTTCCATTTCCAGCTTTTGTGCATCTATCATTCGTTTGGAATTCTCAATTTCATATTTTGCAACTGTGGAAAGCTGTTGTTTTTTAAGAGAGGAGTCATTGGTATTAATAGAATCCGCAATCCTTACATTTTTTTTCAAGTAAAAACTTGCATTTTTATAGTCCTCAATCTTGTCGTAATATGCAGCCAATAATCTATTTTTCTTAATAATATGCTCTATCTTAATGGGATTGAGAGCTTCATTTAAAATATCCTTTGCTTTTTGAAAATTTTCTAGTTGTAGGTGACAATCTGCAAGAGCCAAGCTATTTTCAATCACATCTTCAGAATACTGACCAATAATGTTTTCTTTTATTAAACCTATACTGTTTTCTAAATAGGGTAATGCCTCTTCAAATTGTTTTAGTTGCAAATAGGACTTTCCAATATTACCTTCTATAATGCCCTTTAATAATTTGGCATCCTGCAATTCTTTCTCTGTCTTTACCTGGGTCACATCATTTAAATATACATCTATATAACCTTTGGCTTTTTTAAAATTACTCAACGCAACCGAAGAAGATTTGTCCAGAAGTAAATACCGACCAACATTGTTATTATATTCTGCAAGGCCGTAGAGATCAGTGTTATCAATGGTCTTTTTCATATCCATGATGTAATCTTCCATGGCTTTTCTATGCAACCCTAGATTCGAATAAATATCATAAAAAGTAATATTCTCGGAGAAACCTAAATCTCTTTTCTCCTGTCTAATCTCAACCTGTTTTCCATATAGTTTTAATTGGGAATAGTTATTATCAATTAGATCTAACATAAACCTTTTGGTCTGAAGATCTAGTTTATCTTTTACCGAGTATAAGTCATTAGCTATAGCCACACTTTTGTCGTAGTCTCCCAAATCAAAATAAATTTGAGACTGCATGAGCTTATAATTATTTATGGCTGTCGAGTCTCCAGACTTCTCTGCGGAGTTTAGATAAACATTAACTTCATCCAACCAATCATAGGCGGAGTTTTCATTATACCTGTGTATGGTATTGAAGAAATAATCAAATCTATCGGTAACACTTCGTTTATCCTTGAATAAATCTAATACATTTTCATCCAAGGTATCTAAAACCTGCGCTCCGACACTTTGAACCAAAGAAAGAAAAAATATTACTAAAATTTTACCCAGCGATTTTGCCATAACAAGCTTTGGGATATATGCCAAATACTATTTTGATCAGATTATAATTATTTAGTTAAAACCTTAACAACAATTTAAACTTATTATTATTTCGCCATGTGTTTAAATTTTTGTTGTAAAGTAGAATGAAACTGTTGTCTACCAGAACTCTTATTGAAAATTAAGTCTCATAACAATATATTCTCATCCTTACTTTTATTACCAAAACACTTTTAATTTCCCGCCTGTATTCCTTCTAATCTTCACGATAAAATACCTGGTCAACTAAAAAAAGGCTATACACAAAGCATAGCCTTTTAAACTGTGATATATTAATGATAAGATTTGGAGTGCTGAATTAACGCTTCAAATGTATTACCTAGAAATTTAGCATTCCGGATTTTGTTGTGTAAGTGCATATTTATGTTGTGAAATAGCTTTTTATAGTCATTAAATGCATTTCGCCTGATTTTTTAGCCTTTCATGGAGAATTAATCTCGGAAGTTTAGAAATCCGGTTCAATTCAAAATGGTCTTAATCAAAAAGAGCCCTGCCAACTAAGACAAGACTCTTTTACGAGAACACTATATGAAAATGAAAAAAATTAATCTATTTAATTACATAGCCAAAGTATTCCAATTCTTCTTTAGAGAAAAATAATTGTTGTGAAGTAGTTCAAATGTGTTGTGATTGGCCTTTTGAAGGCCATTTAGAAGATATAAAAAGCTCTATTCCTATAAAAGAAAACTACTGAAAATGCTCAGCCCTACGAATTCATGGCAGAAATAATGAACTCTTTGAAATCCTTAGAAATCGGGATCAGGGTATTATTTATCATAATATCCTTAGAGTTAATAGCGTCTATATGATCTACGTTTACGATATAAGATTTATGCGCTCGGTAAAATTTATTTTTGGGTAATTTCTCCAAATAATCTTTTAAGGGAGATCTTACTAGAAATTTCTTGTCTATTGTATTCACTTCCAGGTAAACATTATCTGCCTTTATAAACTGAATATCTCCAAACTGAATACGATAATAAAGGTGCTGCTTTTTGACAAAAATAGAA
>Ga0209567_10000005_pt1 | contig 83865 bp, 80 predicted proteins | sample COG_12_FD_184756 | JGI IMG/M metagenome (GOLD analysis project Ga0209567, IMG submission 184756) | Pelagic marine sediment microbial communities from the LTER site Helgoland, North Sea, for post-phytoplankton bloom and carbon turnover... | ecosystem: Environmental > Aquatic > Marine > Neritic... | reverse complement strand
TATTGTCGGCGGCACTCCGGCCATCGAGAACATGAAGATGAGGATCAGGAACGCATACCAGGGATGGCTCTGGTTGAGACCTCTCAGGTCATCGAGCTCATCCGCCTCATAACCGGCACGTGACAGGAGCACGACGATACCGAATCCGCCCAGGCCCATGAAAGTGTAGACCAACCCATAGAAAAGACCCGCGCTGTAACCGTTTGGGGTGCCGGCCAGTATGCCAAGCAGCATGAAACCCATATGTGATATCGCCGAATAGGCCAGCATTCGCTTGAAATTTGTCTGGGCGATGGCGATGAGGTTTCCCAGCAGCATCGACAGCACCGCCAGGACGATGAGCATGTCGCGCCACATGAAGTGTAAATCTTCCAGGCCGCCCACCAGCAGCCGGATGATGATGGCGAATCCCGCAAGCTTGGGTGCCGTGCTGACGAACAAGGTCGACGACGTGGGTGCACCGTGGTAGACATCGGGAACCCACATGTGAAAGGGGACTGCTCCGATCTTGAAGGCAAGACTCACCAGAATGAATACCAGTCCCAAGACCAGTATCACGTTGTCCGGCGCCGCTTGTTCCGCCACGATACCTCGCACCACGCTAATATCGAGACTTCCGGTTAAGCCATAGATGATCGACATGCCGTATAGGAGCATGGCCGAGCCGAGGGCGCCGAGCACGAAATACTTCATCGCAGCTTCCGTGGCCACACTGGAATCACGCTGAAAGGCAACCATGGCGTACAAACTGAGGGACAGCAGTTCCAGGCCGAGATACAGGGCGAGGAAATGACCGGCAGACACCATCACCATCATGCCGAGCACGGCAAACAGACCCAGCACGAAATACTCGCTGAGAAATAAATCCCTGGCCTTGATGTACTCCCGTGAATAAACGAAAACGAGCAGCGACAGCAGACAGATCGCGATCTTGACCACGTCCGAAAACCGGTCCTTGATGAACATGCCGTTGAGATACACCGCAGACCCGGTCGCGAAATCCTGCCAGTACAAGGCGGCCGCAACAAGCAATGTCATTACGGTCAATACGTAGGCGATCGTGCGGCGCTCCGGCTTCAGGTACAGATCCAGCACCAGGATGACGCAGGCCATGGCGCAAATGAATATCTCGGGCAGTATGGGTTGTATGTTGAGTTCCATGATTCTTACAGCTTGCTGGTGTTGACCTGAGTGACAAGTTGATCAACCGTCGCGTGCATGACGTCCAGAAACGGATAAGGCCACAGCCCCATGATCAGCACCATCGCGGCCAGAAGCGACAGAAAAAGTATCTCGCGAGGAGACACATCCTCGAGTGCGGCGACGTCGTCGTTGGCGACCTCCCCGAATATTACCCGCTTGTACATCCACAACGTGTAGGCCGCACCAAAAACCAGAGTGGTGCCCGCCAGCACCGCGTACCAGATATTGACCTTGAATGATGCGAGTATGACGAGGAACTCACCGACGAATCCGGAGGTGCCCGGCAGCCCCGCATTGGCCATAGCGAACAGCATCATGAACGCGGCGAATACAGGCATGGTGTTGGCGACGCCGCCGTAGCTGGCGATCTCGCGGGAATGCACGCGGTCATACAGCACACCCACGCACAGGAAAAGCGCCCCCGAGATGAATCCATGGGAGATCATCTGCACCATGCCGCCCTCGATGCCCTGGCCGGAGAATATGAAAAAACCCAGGGTAACGAAGCCCATGTGTGAGATGGACGAATACGCAATCAGCTTCTTCATATCCTGTTGCACCAGGGCCACGAGCGCAATGTATACGATCGCGATCAGGGACAGCGCAATGACGATGGTTGCCAGTTCGTGGCTGGCGTCGGGCAGGATCGGAAGGCTGAACCTGAGAAATCCGTACCCACCCATCTTCAACATGATCGCTGCGAGGATGACCGAGCCTCCGGTCGGCGCCTCGACATGGGCGTCGGGCAGCCAGGTGTGTACCGGGAACATAGGCACCTTGACGGCAAAGGCGGTAAAAAACGCGATGAAGAGCAGCGTCTGCGCGGTCATGTCCAGCGGCAGCGCGTGAAAATCGAGGATGTTGAAGCTGCCGGATTGGTGGTACAGGTACAAAAACGCCACCAGCATCAGCAGTGAACCGAGCAGCGTATACAGAAAGAATTTGATTGTGGCGTAGATACGGTTGGCTCCGCCCCAGATGCCGATGATGAGAAACATGGGGATCAGCATGCCTTCCCAGAACACATAGAACAGCACCGCGTCTATTGCGGAAAAGACGCCCACCATCAGGCCTTCCATGATGAGGAATGCCGCCATGTACTGCGCCGTCTTTTCCTTGATGACCTCCCAGCCGGCGATGACCACGACGACGGTCAGAAACGTGGTGAGAAGGATTAACGGCATCGATATGCCGTCGATTCCGATATGGTAATAGATGCTGAACGTGCTTACCCAGATCGACTTCTCCCCGAACTGCATTGCCGCGGTAGAGGCGTCGAAGCCGGTGTACAGCGGGATGCTGATCAAGAACGTCAGAATGGAAAACGCCAGGCTGAGCTTACGCGCCAGCGGAGCGCGTTCGTCCGACCCGGTGGCAAGGACGATAATGCCCCCCAGGATGGGGAGCCAGATGACCCAGCTTAGAAGACCGCCAAACACGTTCAGGAACTCAGGAACCAGGTCATGAGCACAAACAGGCCGATTATCATGGCAAACGCATAGTGGTAGACGTACCCTGTCTGGATGTGGCGGACGACGCTCGAGACCCAGCCGACGACCCTCGCCGTGCCGTTGACCATAATCCCGTCAATCAACTTCACGTCGCCAATACGCCAGAAGAAATTGCCGATGTTTCGGGCCCCCCTGGCAAAGAAGAATTCGTTGAATTCATCGATGCCGTACTTGTTCAACAGCATCTTGTAGATGGCGCTGAACCTGCCGGCCAGCTTGCCAGGCAGGTCCGGCCTGACGATGTACATGATCCAGGCGAGCACGGTTCCCAGCGCCGTCAGGAGCACCGGCAGCGCCAGTATGCCGTGGGCTACCATCTGCCAGGCCGCGCTGTGCCCGGGGTCATTGTGTTCAGCCAGCCTGGCCAGGGTGTCGTGCTCCGGCCGCACCACGATACTGCTGCCGAAGAAATCACCAAACAGCATGGGTTCGACGAAGATCCAGCCAACGATTACCGAAGGGATCGCCAGCAGGATCAGCGGCAAGGTGACTACCCAGGGCGACTCCTTGGCATGATCGAACTTTTCCCTGTCCCTTGGCTCGCCGTGAAAAGTCAGGAATATCAGCCGCCAGCTGTAAAAGGCGGTGACGAAAGTTCCCGCGGTGAGCGCAATGTGGGCGAATTTCGCCGCCGGCTGCTGCGAATAGTGAACGGCTTCGATAATAGCGTCCTTGGAGAAAAATCCGGAGAAGCCCGGCGTGCCGATTAGAGCCAGCGTGCCGATGATCATCGTGATCCAGGTTATAGGCATGACGCGGCGCAGTCCCCCCATGTGACGCATGTCCTGCTCATGATGCAGAGCAATGATGACGGAACCCGCCGCCAGGAACAAAAGGGCCTTGAAAAACGCATGGGTGCCAAGATGAAAAATGCCTGCGGCATAGGCCGATGCTCCAAGTGCAACGGTCATGTAACCGAGCTGGGACAGGGTCGAGTAGGCAATCACGCGCTTGATGTCGTTCTGCACGAGCCCGACCAGGGCCATGAAGAACGCCGTGATGGCACCGATCACCAGGACGAAATTCAGCGCGGTATCCGACAGCTCGAACAGCGGCGACATCCTGGCCACCATGAAGATGCCGGCGGTTACCATGGTGGCGGCATGGATCAAGGCGGAGATCGGTGTCGGGCCCTCCATCGAGTCCGGCAGCCACACGTGCAGAGGCACCTGCGCCGATTTGCCCATGGCGCCGACGAACAGCAGCAGACAGATCAGCGTCATCCACAGCGTTTCGGTGCCCGGCATCGTCTCGCCGGCAAAATCAGGCGCGGCGGCGAAGACATCGGCGTAATCCAGGGTGCCAAACAGGTACAGGACGCCGCCGATGCCGAGCAGGAAGCCCAGGTCGCCAACCCGGTTGACCAGGAATGCCTTCAGGTTGGCGGCGATCGCCGTATCCTTCTTGAACCAGAAACCAATCAGCAGATAGGACACCAGGCCCACGGCTTCCCAGCCAAAAAACAACTGCAGAAAGTTGTTGGACATCACCAGCATCAGCATGGAAAAGGTGAACAGGGCGATATAGCTGAAAAAGCGCTGGTAGCCCGGATCTTCTTCCATGTAGCCGATGGTGTAGATATGCACCATGAAGGACACGAAGGTCACTACAACCATCATAACCGCCGTGAGTTCGTCGATGAGGAACCCGATCTGGTACACGGTTCCCTCGCTCACCGCCCAGGTATAGACGGGGCCGTTGAACAGGTTGCCGTTCATGACATCCACGAACACGATGACGGACAGCACGAATGCAATAGCCACGCCGCCGATGGTCACCCGGTGAGCACCCGTGCGTCCGATGCGCTTGCCGAAAAGGCCGGCTACGATGGCGCCAACAAGGCAGGCAAGGGGCGTGAGCAGGTATACGGTTTCCATTCCCGGCCTACCCTTTGAGCAAGTCCAGATCTTCGACGTTGACGGAACGTCGATTGCGGAACAGCACGATCAGAATGGCCAAACCGATGGCCGATTCCGCGGCGGCCACCGTCAGTATGAAAAACACGAATACCTCGCCCGCCGGATCCTGCAAATAGTGAGAAAATGCCACGAAGTTGATGTTCACCGCCAACAGCAGCAGCTCGATCGCCATCAGCAGGATGACAACGTTCTTACGGTTGAGGAAGATGCCCACCATGCTGATGGCGAACAGGATGGCGCCCAGAACCAGATAGTGAGTGAGCGGTATCATGCCTCGCCCTCCGTCGTCCGGTCTGCTCTCTTTTCGGCGGGCATTTTCACCACACGCAGCCGGTCGGCTTTTTTAACGGTGACCTGCCTGGCGGGATTGAGGTACTTCGTATCCGGCCGCTTGCGCAGGGTCAGCGCGATGGCGGCGACAATCGCCACGAGCAGGATCACGGCGGCAAGTTCGAATGGGTAGACATAGACGGTATAGATCAGGCGCCCCAGCTCCTTGGTATCGCTGAATCCGGCAGGGTGTCCTTCGGGACGGGGGAACTGCTCCTCGCCGAAGCCGCCGGAAGTGAGCACGATGGCGATTTCGAGCACCATCAGCACCGCAATGAGTCCGCCGATCGGCAGATATTCGCCAAATCCTTCACGCATCCGCGCCAGATTGATGTCGAGCATCATGACCACGAACAGGAACAGCACCATCACCGCTCCGACGTAGACCAGCACCAGCACGATAGCCAGGAACTCGGCCTCCAGCGTGATCCACACGCACGCCGCACTGAAGAACGCGAGCACCAGAAACAGAGCCGCCTTGACCGGATTTCGGATGGACACTACCATCGCCGCCGCAAATATCAGCACGGTCGCAAAAAAATAAAATGCAAGTTGCGTAAAGGTCATCGATACCGCGCATCCTGCTCACGGGCGGCAGCGATCTGGTTTTCGTATTTATCCCCTATGGCGAGCAGCTGTTCCTTGGTGATGATATTTTCGCCGCGGTTCTCGAAGTGGAATTCATGGATATCGGTCTCCACGATGGAATCGACCGGACAGGCCTCCTCGCAGAATCCGCAGTAGATGCATTTGAACAGATCGATCTCGTACCGGGTCGTCCTTCGCGTGCCGTCGTCCCTTTCCTCGGATTCGATGGTGATAGCCAAAGCGGGGCAGACGGCCTCGCACAACTTGCAGGCGATACACCTTTCCTCCCCGTTGGGGTAGCGCCTGAGGGCGTGCAGGCCCCGGAACCGCGGTGACTTTGGTGTCTTCTCTTCCGGATACTGGACGGTGATCTTCCGCGCAAACAGGTGCCTGCCGGTCACTTGCATGCCCTTGACCAGTTCCCACAGGAAGAAGCTCTTGATGTAGTGCTGAATAGAAGCGCCCATAGTCAGTGAAACCAGTGTCCGATTGGTGTATGGAAAGTGCAGATCCCAATGACCGCGATCCACACCAGCGTAACGGGAATGAAAACCTTCCAGCCCAGCCGCATGATTTGGTCATAGCGATATCGCGGGAACGTCGCGCGGAACCACAGGAAGAAGAACGCCACGAAGACGATCTTTCCGAGCAGCCAGGCCAATGGCGGTATCCAGGTAAACGGCGCGAAGTCGAAAACCGGGTGCCATCCGCCGAGGAACATCACCGCGGTCAGGGTGGAAATCAGGATCATGTTGGCATATTCCGCCAGGAAGAACACGGCAAAATTCATCCCGGAATATTCGACATGGAACCCCGCCACGATTTCCGATTCGCCTTCCGCGACGTCGAACGGGGCACGGTTGGTCTCGGCAACGCCGGAAATGAAATATACGAGAAACAGTGGGAACAACGGCCACACGTACCATTGGTGGATGCCGCCCTGCTGCCCGTTGATGATATCTCCGAAGTTCAGGCTGCCCGCCGCCATCAGCACACCGACCAGGGCAAAGCCCATGGCAATCTCGTAGGCGACGATCTGCGCGGCCGAACGCATCGCTCCCAGGAAAGCATACTTTGAGTTCGACGCCCACCCCGCAATGATTACGCCGTACACGCCCATCGAGGTCAACGCCAGTACATAGAGCAGGCTGGCGTCGATATCCGCCAGCACCAGGTGGTCCGAGAACGGGATCACCGCCCAGGCCGCCAGCGCCGGCGTGAGCGTCAGCACCGGCGCCAACAGGAACAGAAAGCGATTGGCCTTGGCCGGTATGAGCGCTTCCTTGAACATCAGCTTCACGACGTCGGCGATGGGCTGCAGCCAGCCCCGCGGCCCCACCCGGTTGGGCCCGATCCTGATCTGCATGTAGCCAATGATCTTTCGCTCCGCGAAAGTGTAGTAGGCCACGGCCAGGATCAGCGGGAGCATGATGGCAACGATTTTGATCAGGCTGTAGGCAGTTACCTGAAACCATTGCGGCGTGCTGAACCAGACTTCTGTTAGCCACTCCATTCGCGTTATGCCTTGCTGACCTTGACGAATGACGAATTGCCAAGCGGTACCGTCGCCTGCCATGCCGAGGGAATGTATACCGAACCCGTCGGCACGGAGTCGTTGATGCGCACCGGCAGCGATACTTCCGCCGCGGCGCCGGCGACGCCGACCCGGTCACCTTCTTCAACACCGACGCGCTGCGCTTCCTCGGCACAGAGTTGCGCCATAGCCGGTGGATTGTCCGCAGTCAGTTGCAGCGAAACGGCGCGCCGGACCAGCGCGTCCACCCGGTACAGGGGCACATCAGCGATACGATCCAGCGCGCCTGCGGGACGGTGACGTGCGTTTGGGGCGGGCACACCGGACCGGGGCGGCTCGTCCAATATCCGCATCTCCGACCACGCGACTTCGTTTTTGACATCCTCGGACGTGACGTAGTCGAAGCCTTCCGCATCCAGGAGGTTGCCGAGAACCCTCAACACCTTCCACGCCGGCCTCGCCTCCCCAAGGGGCGCCACGGCGCCGGTAACGCTTTGCAGACGGCCCTCGCAGTTGACGTAGCTGCCCGAGGTTTCGCTGTAGGGTGTAACGGGTAACATAACGTCGGCATCGACGTTGTCGCGGATATCGAAAACCGTCAGCGCCACGACGCAATCGGCGCCCTCCATGGCTTGTTTCGCCGCCTGCCCATCGGCGCAATCCAGGGGGGGTTCGACATTGAGCAGGATATAGCTTTTGAGCGGACGATCGATCATCTCTTTTGCATTACTGACGGGCTTTTCCGCGCCGGTCGCTGGCCGGCCATGGACGGCTCGGTGTGGCACGCATCCGGCCACCCAGGCGGCGGCACCGTTGCCCTCGCTCAGGTATCCCCAGCTGGCGCCGGTTTGCTGCGCCAGCGCCTGGGCCATAGACTTCAATACCGACGCATCGGCATGTGACGCCGCGGCATTGCCCAGAACGATGACGGCGTCTTCACCGGCGTCCTTCAGCGCGCTGGCGATCGCGGCGGCATCCTCGAACTCCGCTTCTTCGGCCCACGCCGCCACATCCGACGGTACCTCCGATCCCTCATGCGCCGCATGCACCACGGCGGCCAGCCTGCCGGGCAGGTCTGATGCCGCACCTATTATCCGATGAGCCACATCGAAATGGAAATCGTAGTCCATCGCGTTTATGGCCATGATCGTAGCGCCACCCCGGGCGGCGTCGCGCACGCGCAAACCAAGCAGCGGTTGATCCTTGCGGATATTGGAACCCACCAGCAGTATCGCCCGGGCTTTGCCCAGGTCCTCGATGTGGCAGCCGAGCCAGGGCCGCATTATCGATTCATCGTCGTCCCTGAAGTCCTGCTGGCGCAGGCGATGATCCACGTTGTGGCAGCCCATGGAGCGCATGAGTTTCTGCAGCAGGTAGAATTCTTCCAATGTAGATGTCGGCGCAGCCAGGGCACCGATCCGATCCGCCCCGTGATTTTCGATCACTTCCGTTATTCCCGACACCACCTGATGGAGCGCTGTTTCCCAATCCGCTTCCCGCCACTGACCATCACGCCTAACCATGGGACGACTCAGGCGTTCGGCACTGTTCAGCGCCTCGAAGCTGTAACGATCACGGTCTGAGAGCCAGCACTGGTTGACGGCCTCATTGTCTCTCGGGAGTACTCTCTTCACCCGCCCACGCACCGACTGAATGTTGGTATTGGCGCCCACGCAGTCGTGCGGGCTGATGCCTGCGTGATCGGCGAGTTCCCAGACCCTCGCGCTGAACCGGTATGGCTTGTTGGTCAATGCCCCCACAGGACACAGATCCACCATGTTTCCGGACAGTTCAGAATCCACGGAATGCCCCAGGAAAGTGCCGATCTCGGAGTGTTCGCCCCGGCCGGTCATACCCAGCTCCATGATTCCGGCCACCTCCTGCCCGAAACGGACGCAGCGGGTGCAGTGTATGCAGCGCGTCATCTCGGTTTCGATCAGGGGGCCAATGTCCTTGTCATCCACCGCGCGCTTCTTTTCCGTGAAGCGGGAGATGTCCTTGCCGTATCCCAGGGCCTGATCCTGCAACGGGCACTCGCCGCCCTGGTCGCACACGGGGCAGTCCAGTGGGTGGTTGATCAACAGGAATTCCATCGTGCCCTTTTGCGCCTCCACCGCCAGCGGGGAAGAGGTGAACACCTTCATCCCGTCCACAACGGGGGTAGCACAGGCCGGCAATGGCTTCGGCGCTTTTTCCACCTCGACCAGGCACATGCGGCAGTTGGCCGCGATGGACAGCTTCTCGTGGTAACAAAAGCGGGGGATATAAATGCCGGCCGCATCGGCGGCTTCGATTATCATCTTGCCCTTTTCGACATCCAGAGTTTTACCGTCTATTTCGATCGTCGGCATGGTGTTCTCTATGCTGCCGCCCTGTCTTGTTTAGCGCTCTTGATCATCGCCTCGAACTCATGACCGAAGTGTTTGAGGAAGCTTTGCACGGGCCACGCCGCAGCGTCGCCCAGGGCACAAATCGTGCGGCCCTCGATCCGGTTGGCCGTATCCAGCAGCAGATCCAAATCCTGCGACCGGCCCCTGCCGGTGCGGATGCGGTGAATCATCCGGTACAACCAGCCGGTGCCCTCACGGCAGGGCGTGCACTGGCCGCAGGATTCTTCGTAGTAAAAATAAGCCAGCCGTTCCAACGTCCGGACCATGCAGGTATCCTCGTCCATGACGATCACCGAGCCCGCGCCCAGGGCGGAACCCGCCTTGGCCAGGGAATCGTAATCCATGTTGCAGACCATGATGTTCTCTGCCGGCATGACCGGTACGGAAGAGCCTCCGGGAATGACGGCTTTCAGTTTCTTGTTCTTCCACACGCCGCCGGCCATTTCCAGGAGTTCGGCGAAAGGTGTTCCCAGCGGGACTTCGAAATTACCCGGATTTTTGACGTGCCCGGTCACCGAAAATATCTTGGTGCCGCCATTGTTGGGCAGGCCCAGGTCGAGAAACCATTCCCCGCCCCTTTTCATAATCGTCGGGATGGAAGCCAGCGTCTCGGTATTGTTGATGGTCGTGGGTTTACCGAACAGACCGAACTGCGCCGGGAAAGGCGGTTTGAATCGGGGCTGGCCCTTCTTGCCCTCTAAAGACTCCAGCAGGGCGGTCTCTTCGCCGCAGATGTAGGCGCCGGCACCGCGGTGTAGATCGATGTCGTAACTGAAGCCGGAGCCCAGTATGTTGTCCCCAAGCAATCCCGCTTCCCGTGCTTCCTCGATTGCGGCCTGGAATCTCGCGATGGGCTCGGTAAATTCGCCCCGAATGTAGTTGTAGCCCTTGGTTGCCCCGATGGCGTAGCCTGCGATGGCCATTCCCTCGACCAGAGCGTGGGGATTGTAACGCAGGATATCGCGGTCCTTGCATGTCCCGGGTTCCCCCTCGTCGGAATTGCACACCAGGTATTTTTCACCAGGGACTTTGTTGGGCATGAAGCTCATCTTGAGCCCGGCCGGAAACCCGGCACCGCCTCTGCCGCGCAGGGAGGACGCCTTGACTTCATCGATGATGCTGTCCTGCGGGACATTGTCCCGGAGGATCCGCTCCCACTCACCGTAGCCCCCGGACTTGCGATAGCTCTCCAATGTCCAGGGCTGTTCCAAATCCGGGTCGGGTAAACAGACTCTCACTTCAGGCATGGTCTACTCCATTGCATCCAGGATTTCATCGACGCGTTGTGGCGTCAGGTTTTCATGGTAGTCGTCATCCACCTGCATCATGGGTGCACCGCAGCAGGCGGCGAGGCATTCAACTTCCTTCAGCGTGAATTTACCGTCGCTGGTTGTCTGGCCCGGCTTGATGCTCAGCTTGTCCTCCAGGTACTTTTTTATATCTTCGGAGCCTCGCAACATGCATGAAATATTCGTGCACAGGGAAATCTTGTGGCGGCCCACCGGTTCAAGATCATACATGGAATAAAAGGTGGCCACCTCGGCAACACGGATGGCGGGGATCTCAAGCCGGCGTGCGACATAGTCGAGCGTCTCCTCGTCGAGCCACCCTTTCTCGCGCTGGGCGATGGCGAGCGCGGCCATCACCGCGGCCTGTTTCTGTTCAGCCGGGTACTTGGCGATCTCGAGATCGATCTCGTTTTCAGACTGCTGTGACAACATCTTGATTTGCGCTGCTGCTCCGTGGCTACCTGTCGATCTCACCAAAAACGATATCCTGGGTGCCAATGACGGCAACCAGATCAGCGAGCATGTGCCCCCTGCACATTTCGTCCAACGCCGAGAGATGGGCGAATCCTGGAGCGCGGATCTTCACCCGGTATGGTTTATTTGCGCCGTCCGAGATCATGTAGATCCCGAACTCGCCCTTGGGCGCTTCCACGGCCGCGTAGACTTCGCCCGCGTTGATGCAGTAGCCCTCGGTGAAAAGTTTGAAGTGATGGATCAGCGACTCCATACCGCCCTTCATATCCTCACGCGACGGCGGAGTAATTTTGTGGTTGTCGCTGATCACCGGCCCCGGATTGCTCCTCAGCCACTCCACGCACTGGCGGATAATCCTGTTGGATTGGCGAAACTCCTCCATGCGCACGAGGTAACGGTCGTAGCAGTCGCCGTCGGTACCCACCGGTATATCGAAATCCATCTGGTCGTACATGGCGTAGGGCTGCTTCTTTCGCAGATCCCATTCCACGCCCGATCCCCGCAGCATGGGTCCGGTAAATCCTAGCTGCAATGCCCGCTCCGGCGACACGACGCCGATACCGACTGTGCGCTGCTTCCAGATCCGGTTGTCGGTCAGCAGCGTTTCGTAGTCGTCGACCTTCTGCGGAAAGCGTTCGGTGAAATCCCAGATGAAATCGAGCAGCGAGCCCCGGCGGGCCTCGTTCATAGCATCCACGTCGCCCTGGTCATGCCACTTCGAGGGTTGGTATTTCGGCATGCTGTCCGGCAGGTCGCGGTAAACGCCGCCGGGCCGGTAATAGGTGGCATGCAGCCTTGCGCCGGAAGCCGCCTCGTAGCAATCCATCAGGTCTTCCCTCTCCCGAAACGCATACAGAAACACGGTCATCGCACCCACGTCCAGGGCATGCGCACCGAGCCACAACAGATGGTTCAGGATCCGTGTGATCTCGTCAAACATGGTCCTTATGTACTGCGCCCGGACCGGGACTGCGACGCCGAGGAGTTCCTCAATGGCACGAACATAGGCGTGTTCGTTGCACATCATCGACACGTAGTCGAGCCGGTCCATATAGCCGATGCTCTGGTTGTAAGGTTTGCTTTCGGCGAGTTTTTCGGTTCCCCGGTGCAGCAGCCCGATATGGGGGTCCACGCGCTGAATCACCTCGCCGTCCATCTCCAGAACCAGCCGCAGGACGCCGTGCGCCGCCGGATGCTGGGGCCCGAAATTCATCGTGTAGTTGCGGATTTCGTTCACCGGTGCTCCTCTCGTATGACCCGCGGCACCAGTGTTCTCGGCTCTATCGTTACGGGTTGATAGACAACCCTGCCCCTATCGGCATCGTAGCGCATCTCCACGCGTCCGGTGAGGGGAAAATCCTTGCGGAAAGGATGACCAATGAATCCATAATCCGTTAGGATCCGCCGAAGGTCTGAATGGCCTTCGAATATGATGCCGAATAGATCGAAAGCCTCGCGTTCGAACCAGTCGGCCACGCGCCAGATCGGGACTACCGACTCAATTGCCGGCTGCTCCTCGTCCAAATGGGTACGGACACGAATGCGCCGGTTATTGGCGATCGAAAGCAGGTGGTAAACCACCGCAAAGCGTGGCTTTGGTTCGACCGGGGCGGGGCCACCCTTGCCGAAATCCGCGAAGTCCACACCGCAAAGATCGATCAGCTGTTCGAACGCAAAAACCGGATTGTCCCGCAGTTCGCGGCAGACCTCTATCACGGCATTGCGCTCGATCGTCAGCGTGAGTTCACCGTTCGACACGGTTGCATCGAGGAGATGGTCCCCGAAACGCTGTTGGGCCTCCGCCAGGATAGCTTCGAAATCTGCCATCTACGGCTCCTAACGGGCGATGGTGTTGGTCCGACGAATCTTCTTTTGCAATTGAAGAATGCCGTAAAGTAGCGCTTCAGCGGTTGGAGGGCATCCCGGGACATAGACGTCGACCGGTACGATCCGGTCACAACCTCGAACCACTGCGTAAGAATAGTGATAGTAGCCGCCGCCGTTGGCACAGGACCCCATGGAGATCACCCACCTCGGTTCCGCCATCTGGTCGTAGACCTTTCTCAGCGCGGGCGCCATCTTATTGGTCAGCGTCCCGGCCACGATCATGACATCGGACTGCCGAGGGCTGGGCCTGAAAATCACACCGAAACGGTCCAGGTCGTACCGCGCGGCCCCGGCCTGCATCATCTCGACTGCACAGCAGGCGAGCCCGAACGTCATTGGCCACATCGAACCCGTTCGGGTCCAGTTGATCAGCGAATCCAGGTTGGTGGTGACCCAACCCTTTTCGAGAAGCCCTTCAATTGCCACTTATCGCCGCACTCCGGTTGAACCGCCAGTCGGATCGCTGATACGCATTACTCCCACTCGAGCGCTCCTTTCATCCATTCGTAGACGAACCCGACCACAAGGATCGCTAGAAACAACATCATCGCCCAGAACCCGAACACTCCGATGTCCTCCAACACGATTGCCCAAGGAAAAAGAAACGCAATTTCCAGGTCGAATATGATGAAAAGGATGGCGACGAGATAATAGCGGACGTCGAACTTCATCCTGCTGTCCTCGAACGCCTCGAAACCACATTCGTACGGCGAAAGTTTTGCCTTGTCGGGACGATTGGGTGCCAGCACGCGGCCGAGAAACAGCAACAGGCAGCCCAACAGAGAGGCAACAACGAGAAAAATCAGGATGGGAACATAGTTGGATAACATTCTCTTATTCGATCCAGAAATTAGTCCAGAGAAAAATTGGCCCAGAGAAAAATTAGTCCATCGAAATAGCGAAACATACCGCAAATCTATGTTGAAACAGGTTCGCATTGTTCTTCTAGAATGCGCCCGCGCAGTCTAGGCTGCACACCTGGGCAAGTCAAGACAGCTGGTGCCGAAGGCCGGACTCGAACCGGCACGGCTCGCGCCACCGCCCCCTCAAGACGGCGTGTCTACCAATTCCACCACTTCGGCTACATCTCCCCGCAGGGAATCAATCTATTCTTTCGCGGGCTCCGAGCCGGCAGCAGGCTCCGGTGCGGCAGGTACGTCACGGTCGGGGGTCTGCTCCTCCCCGGCATCGGGAACTCGGGGAATATCGGTTTCACTCCTGCTCTGTACGGGTTGCGAAACGACCTGATCAGTCACGCTCTGCGGCGCGGTAATTTGACCATACATATAGGCCAGGGTGAGGCTGGTAACGAAAAACACCGCCGCCAGCAAACCGGTGATCCGGCTGAGAAAATTCGCAGACCCGCGTGCGCCGAACAACGTCTGTGAGCCGCCGCCGAACGCGGCGCCCATGTCCGCACCCCGGCCTTGCTGCAGCAATACCAACACGACAATCGAAACGGCAGTCAGTACGTGTACCACCAACAATATGCTAATCATTTATCGAATACTCTTCGTCTATACATCCGCGGCATGGCATATGGCCAGGAAATCATCGACCTTCAAGGATGCGCCGCCGATCAAACCACCGTCGATATCCGGCTGGTTGAACAATTCTCTTGCGTTGTCCGCTTTTACGCTGCCACCGTATTGGATACGCAGGTTCTCCGCAACTTTCGCATTCAGCCGCGACAGCTTGCCGCGAATGAACGCATGCACCTGCTGCGCCTGATCCGGAGAAGCGGTTTTACCGGTTCCTATTGCCCACATCGGTTCGTACGCGATCACCGCATCGGACAGGCTTCCGATACCGCAGCGATCGATTACCGCTTCCAGCTGGTCATTCAGAACGGCTTCGGTCTTATCGTTTTCCCTCTCGTCTAGCGTTTCACCGATGCACAGGATGGGTGTCAATCCGCATTGCTGAGCCCGTGCGAATTTTCTGGCAACGAGGTCATCGTTCTCGCCATACAGCGTTCGCCTCTCGGAGTGCCCGACGATACAATATCGGCATTCCAGATCCTTCAGCATCTCACCGGCCACCGCACCGGTATATGCACCCGGTTCATTGACGTCCAGGTCCTGGGCTCCCAACGTTATCGCGCTGTCACGCAATTGATCCATCATCTGGGATAGGTATACGAACGGCGGACAAACAGCGACTTCCGTGGCTGAATCCCTGTTCAATCCGGCCAGCAGCCCGCCGACCAGCGCAGAGGCCATGGCCCGGGTGCCATTCATTTTCCAGTTTCCGACTACCAAAGGACGACGCATTGGGTGCTCTAAATAACAGGACCGGTCAAAAAGAGGGCGCGATGTTACCCATCACGGGCGCCAATTACAACGGCGATTTAATCCCAATACACCGCCTCGTACGTACGGACGGCATCGACCGTCGGCCCGACGTCGTGCACCCGAAGCAGGCTCGCACCGTTTTTCACGGCGATCATCGCAAGCGCCACACTGGCATGTACCCGCCGATTCATCGGCAGCCCCAGCAGCTTGCCAATCATGGATTTTCGGGACAGCCCGGCCATCACGGGGTATTTGCCTCCGAGCTGCTCCAGATTGCGCAGGAGGTCGAGGTTGTGTCGAGCTCTTTTGCCGAATCCGAAGCCCGGATCGACGATTATTTTTGTCTTGTCGATGCCGCCCGCGATACAGGCCGCCGCTCGATTCTCGAGGTAGGTACGCACCTGTGCCACAACGTCGTCATACGCCGGGGCATCCTGCATGGTGCGGGGCTTGCCCAGCATGTGCATCAGGCAAACCGGCACATCGTTGTCGGCGGCGACCACGATGGCCCCCTCGGCCCGGAGGGCGTTGACGTCGTTGATCATGCCGGCCCCGGCGGATAGTGCTTCCTTCATTACGGCCGGTTTCGACGTATCAATCGACACCACGACGTCGATATTTCGGTTCAGTGATTCGATAATCGGAATGACGCGATCCAGCTCGCGCTCCACGCTAACGCTCTCGGAGCCCGGCCTCGTCGACTCGCCCCCTACGTCGATGATCTCCGCCCCCTCCATCTGCATTGATTCCGCGCGACGCAAAGCGGTATCCGGTTCATTGAATCTTCCACCATCGGAAAACGAATCCGGGGTGATGTTCAGGATGCCCATAACCACAGTGCGGGTCAGGCTGATTCGGCGATTGCCGCATATCAGGGCTGGGCAATCTCGACGCAAAGATTCTGTTTCCGGGGAATTGCAGCGCATGGTTCCGGCAAGGGCATAAACTGAGCCGGCTCTGCCCAGACCGACATTTTATCGCGGCGAGGCGCCGCTCCTAAGAACGGGAAGCGTTGCTCGCGCCAATTCAACGCAGGCTAGGGCTGATCGCCGGCGGGATTATCCAGATTCGGTTTGACCTGCGGGCGTGAACCTTCTTCCTTCTGCTCGCCCGACGGCCCCTCTGGTTTGCCCCCAGACTCGTCGGCGGGCGGACGCGGTTCACTGCCAGACATGATGTCCTCGATCTGATCCGAATCCAGCGTCTCCCACTCCATCAGCGCCTTGGCCATCATTTCGACTTTATCACTATTTTCTTCAACGATGGTGCGGGCCCGACGGTATTGATCTTCGACGATTCGGGTAATTTCGCCATCGACCTTCCGCGCGGTTTCATCACTCAGGTTACGGTGTGTCGTGACGTCCCGGCCCAGGAAGACCTCGGAATTATTTTCTCCGTATACGCGCGGCCCCAGTGCATCGCTCATACCCCACCTCGACACCATGTTCTGCGCCAGTTCGGTGGCCTGTTCGAAATCATTCGATGCCCCGGTGGTCATTTGCTTCATGAAAACCTCCTCCGCAATCCGGCCGCCCATCAGCACGGCGATCCTCGACAGCAGGTATTCACGGTCATGGCTGTAGCGGTCTTCCTCCGGCAACTGCATGGTCACCCCGAGCGCCCGGCCGCGAGGAATGATCGTAACCTTGTGCACCGGGTCCGTGTTCTTCAACGACTTCGCCACAACGGTGTGGCCAGACTCATGGTAGGCGGTGTTCCACCTTTCGTGTTCAGGCATCACAATCGAGCGCCTTTCCACACCCATCAGGACCTTGTCCTTGGCCATTTCGAAATCCTCCATGTCCACCAGCTTCTTCCCGCCCCGTGCCGCAAACAGCGCTGCCTCGTTTACCAGGTTAGCCAAGTCTGCGCCGGAGAATCCCGGGGACCCACGCGCTAGTATGCTCGCGTCCACATCGTCCGCGAGCGGGACTTTACGCATATGCACCTTAAGGATCTGCTCACGCCCACGTATATCCGGCAGAGGTACATGTACCTGTCTGTCGAAGCGGCCGGGCCGGAGCAATGCCGGATCGAGCACGTCGGGGCGGTTGGTCGCGGCAATGACTATCACGCCCTCGCTGCCTTCGAAACCGTCCATCTCGACCAGCAGCTGGTTCAGCGTCTGTTCGCGCTCGTCGTGGCCGCCGCCCAAGCCGGCGCCACGTTGGCGACCCACGGCGTCGATTTCGTCGATAAATATGATGCATGGCGCGTGTTTTTTTGCCTGTTCGAACATGTCCCTGACGCGCGACGCGCCGACACCGACGAACATCTCCACGAAATCCGATCCGGAAATCGAAAAGAACGGCACCTTTGCCTCACCCGCTATCGCCCTGGCCAGCAGCGTTTTACCCGTTCCCGGACTGCCGGTCATCAGCACGCCGCGGGGGATCCGTCCGCCCAGCTTCTGGAATTTGGACGGGTCCCGCAGGAACTCCACAAGTTCCTGCACCTCTTCCTTGGCCTCCTCTATGCCGGCAACATCCTCGAAGGTTACCTTGTTGCTTTCTTCTGTCAGCATCCTGGCGCGGCTCTTGCCGAAGCTCAGCGCTCCGCGTCCACCACCACCCTGCATCTGCCGCATCAGGTAGATCCAGACACCGACGATCAGCAGCAGCGGGAACCAATGGATGATGATCTGCGCCAGGAAGGACGGCTGTTCTTCCTCCTTGGCCTCGATTTCAACGCCGTTTTCGATCAGGTCACCGACGAGGCCGCGGTCGTCAGGCGCAATAGTCATGAAAGCCTGGCCCGAAGTCGTCGTTGCGTAGATAGTGGTTCCCTGGATGGTTACCCGCTCAACCCGGCCCTCTCTAACTTCGTTCAGAAAGGTAGAGTAGTCCACACGCTGATTCGGCGACGATCCGTCAGGTGCGAAATTGTTGAACACCGCCATCAACACCATGGCGATGACCAACCAGAGAATGAGATTTTTGGTCAAGTTATTCAAACCAGCTCCTGCAGTGTGGCGTACACCGATACATCAGTTCGAATGTACTTTATTCATAGTAGTCTGGACCTCTGCGTCCCTGCTTGGTTCAATTCTGCATCGTCCGAATGCTACAGGCAATTCTAATCCTTGTCCCGCACAAACTGCTTTGCCAATAGGTAGTATTCGCGGCTTCTGGGCCTGGAGGCGGAGGGTTTCCGCACGGAAACGCCTTTGAAATATTGGTCACAATCTTTCCTGAAGCCTTTTATTTCGGGGCCTTCGAATACCTTGAGCAGCATGTTGCCGCCATTTCGCAGCGTCATGCGCGCCACGTCCAGAGCCGATTCTAGCAATTCCAGAAAACGGGCCCGATCTGCATCCCTGACACCAGTAATATTGGGCGCCATGTCCGAGATTACAAGGTCGGCTGAGCCCAGCGCCTCAATCAGGAGCTTCCGCACAGCGGGGTCGGTAAAGTCGCCGTGAATGAATCGAACGTTCTGCACGGTTGCCATTTCGATGACGTCCACCGCAACGACCTGCCCCTCCGGACCTACCTTTTCCGACAGGTATTGTGACCAACCGCCGGGAGCGGCGCCCAGTTCCAGTATGCGCATCCCGCGCCTGATGAGCCTGTCCCTGTGATCAATCTCCGCCAGTTTGTAGACGGCGCGGCTGCGATATCCATGCCGGCGGGCCTGGCGAGCGTAGCCGTCATTGCGCCGCTCCTGCAGCCATTGCCTGGTCTTTGGTTTTCTCCGACTCATGATCTATGTCACACTGGGAATCCCTGGGTTGTAAACGATACTCGAACATTTTGACACTTACCGGAAAACAGAAGCGCTATCTGCGCGGGCTGTGCCATGGCCGCAGGCCTGTCGTAACCATCGGCAACAAGGGCCTCAATGACAGCGTCGTGGCCGAGATCGAGGGGGCGCTTAGCCACCACGAGTTGCTGAAGATAAAATTGCCGGCCCTGGCAAGGCAAGAACGCGATAGGCTGCTGGCCTCGGTATGCGCCGCCACCGGTGCCGATCTGGTACAGACCCTCGGGCGGGTGGGCGTCATCTTCCGCGAGGCGGAACCACCGGCTATCCAATTGCCCGGTTGATCGTTGCAATGTGCCTGTTGTTCCTGGCCATCGATACCCATCCGGATTACCGGCTCGTAGCCGCCGCCAATCGCGACGAATTCTATGATCGCCCGACAGCGGCGGCTCATAGGTGGGCCGAACATGAAGATGTCATAGCCGGAAAGGACCTCGAAAAGGGCGGCACCTGGTTCGGCGTGACGAGATACGGACATTGGGCGGCCGTCACCAACTACAGGGAATCAAACGACGCCAAATTCGAAACATCAAGGGGCGCGCTGGTCAGCGAATACCTCACTACCTATTCCACTCCGGACGACTATATAGCAAGCCTGGCTGCAAGCGCTGATCATTATAACGGATTCAACCTGGTAGCCGGTTCGCTTTCGCATGCCGTGTATTTTTCGAACCGGGAGCACGGCGTGAAGCCGCTGCAAAAGGGAATCTACGGTTTGAGCAATCACCTACTGGATACACCATGGCCGAAGGTGCGAACCGGCAAACAGAACCTCGAGAATCTGCTGGAACGCGATCACCTGGACGCTGATTCGTTGTTTTCCATACTCTGCGATCAGACGCGCGCCAGCAACGAGGACCTGCCGGAATCGGGTGTGAACGCAGAGTGGGAGAAGCTGCTATCGTCAGCATTTATTAGCGGAGACACATACGGTACGCGTAGTTCTACTATACTTCTCGTATCCCGGGATAATCGACTAATATTAGAGGAAAGAACCTATGCTCCAGCAGCGCCACGAAATACGGATAATTATTCAAGTGTCGCCTATGAATTCGATCTCGAAGATCAACCTGTCTGATCAAGCCGACAGGATGTTACACCAGTTTGCGAACTAGTTACTGACAATCATGAGACTGCGAAACGTAATCATATTGTTCCTGATACTGCCCTTGCTTGTGTGGGGCGGGGTGAAGGCTTTCCTGTGGTATTCCATCGATGCTACATTCAAACAGGCACAGGCCCGGCTTTCGAATCAGGCGGATATTTCCTACCGAGATGTTCGGACTTCGGTGATGGGACCCATTGGATTGACCGGCATTACCATCAGACCAAAAGGGTCTGATGACGTGATCAAGGTTGGCTCGCTCCTGGCCACCTGGAACGAACCAAAGGGCATCGTCCCCATACTCGAAGCTTTTTATAAAAAATCGCTTCCGAAAGAACTCAATTTATCGGCCAACCAGATCGTGCTTTCCCTGGACAGCGATCTCGGCGATATGATCACCCAGCCTGCTAAATGGGATTGGCAGCCGCCGATCAGCCTGCCGACATCGATCTGGGGGTGCGGTAACGGTGCTTTCCAGTCCGCGGATTACAACGCGATGGGATACCAGCGCCTAGAGCTGAATGCCCGTCTCGAGCATTCAATATCAGCCTCCACCGGCACCCTGAATTTTTTCTTGCGCGTCAGAAATCCGGACATGATGACCGTATCCCTTGAGGGATCGATCCCTGCGAAACAGAATGCCATTCCGTCCCTGCAGCAAATCCTCTCGCCCGAACTCAAACTGTCCAGCCTGTCTTACAGCGTGGACGACGAGTCATTTATCAAGAAGAAGATTTCGTACTGCTCGCAAAAGAGCGGCGAGTCCCCGAGCGAATTCGTCAACAGCCAGATCCGGAGGATAGCCACTGATCTCGAACGATCCAACCTGTACCCCAGTGACGAACTCTCGAATTCGTATCGCAACCACCTGATCAATGCGACGAGAATTACCGTCAACCTTGATCCATTGGAGCCGGCCGGTACGCCGGAATTAGCTCAACTCGAAGCGGCTAATTTCGTCGACTGGCTCGGTGTGAACGTGTTGGTTGCTGACAATGTGCTGAGCGAACTGTTTGTGGAACGCGAGGTGGCAACCGAGGAAGAGAAAGAGGAAGAGAGCGAGAAACCCAGGGAAGAAACCTTCAACCCGACGCCCATTACGGAACTCGGCACTCATCTGAGCCGGCTTGCGCGCGTGAAAACCAACGATGGCAAAACTCACTATGCCTACATAGAAAACGCCGGACCCGAGATGCTGATACTGACCCAGCACCTGGTCGGCGGTAGCGCAACCTTCGAACTTGAATACTCGGAAATCATAGAAATCGCAGTACTGTACTGAATTTAGGGGACACAATACTTAATTCCCTACTCGTAGCGGACTTTGACGATCTCGTATCCCCGGGTGCCCCCGGGTGTAATCACCTCAAGTTCTTCGCCTTCCTCCTTACCGATCAGGGCGCGTCCGATGGGTGAGCTAAGGGATATGCGTCCGCGTTCGAGATCGGTTTCGAGTTCGCCCACGATCTGGTAGGTCACTTCGGTGTCCGACTCGACATCATACAGGTCGACTAAAGCACCGAATACGACCTTGCCTGCGATATTGAGTTTCTTGGGATCCACGATCTCCGCCCGCGCCAGCTGATCCTCCAGCTCGGCGATGCGACCCTCGATGAAGCCCTGTTCGTCGCGGGCCGCGTCGTACTCCGCGTTTTCCGACAGGTCGCCGTGCGAGCGCGCCTCTGCGATGGCCTTGATGATCCTCGGACGCTCCATTTTTATAAGCCTGGCCAGTTCCTCTCGCAAATTGCCGGCACCGTCAACGGTCAGTAGTACTCGTGTCATAGGCGGACATCCTCATGTAGTGCCTGCAAACGATTCACGCTCGTATGCGTACCTACGCCGTGCGCCTCGCAGGCGGCGCGTGCGGCGGCAAGGGTAGTGAAATAGGTGATTTTGTTTTGCAGAGCCGCCCGCCGGATGGTGTAGGAGTCTTTAAGGCTCTGTTTGCCTGCCGTCGTGTTAATAATGAGGTCGATCTCCTTGTTCTTTATCATATCGACGACATGGGGCCGTCCTTCGAGTACCTTGTTTATCGGCTTTACCTCTATTCCGGCCTCTTTCAATACCGCCGCTGTGCCGTGAGTGGCAACGAGGGAGAATCCTTTGTCGGCCAAATAACGGGCGACCGCCACGCAGGGCTTCTGATCCGTTGTCTTGACGCTGATCAACACCCGCCCGCTGGCAGGTATTCTGGTACCCGATGCAACCTGCGACTTGCCATAGGCTTCACCGAAGCTCCACCCGATTCCCATGACCTCGCCCGTGCTTTTCATTTCCGGCCCGAGCACGGTATCGACTCCGGGGAATTTGATGAATGGAAACACCGCCTCCTTCACCGAGTAATACCGGGGAACGATCTCGTCCATTACGTTCTGTTCGGCCAGGCTGCGTCCCGTCATGCAGCGTGCAGCGATCATGGCCAGCGGCCTGGACGTCGCCTTGGACACGAACGGCACCGTCCTCGAGGCGCGCGGATTGACCTCGAGCACGTAAATTTGACCGTCCTTCACGGCGAACTGCACGTTCATCAAGCCAACAACTTCGAGTGCCCTGGCCATCGCCCCGGTCTGCTCACGCAGTTGGTCCTGAATTTCGTGCGGAAGGCTGTACGGCGGCAGCGAACAGGCGGAATCCCCGGAATGCACGCCCGCTTCCTCGATGTGTTCCATGATGCCGCCGATCAGCACGTCCTTGCCGTCACAGATGGCGTCCACGTCGACCTCAATGGCGTCGTTCAAAAAGCGGTCGAGCAGCACCGGCGATTCATTGGAAACCTGGATGGCCGCCTTCATGTAGTTTTCCAGGTCAGCTTCGTTGTGCACCACTTCCATGGCGCGCCCCCCGAGTACGTACGACGGCCTTACGACCAGTGGATAGCCAATCTCCGCCGCCAGTTGCAGCGCTTCCTGTGCGCTGGCGGCAATTCGGTTGGGCGGCTGCAGCAGATCGAGATCTTGAAGAAGCCGCTGGAAGCGTTCGCGGTCCTCCGCACGATGGATCGCCTGCGGAGACGTACCGATGATCCGCGCGCCCGCGGCTTCGAGTTCGCGTGCCAGTTTCAAGGGAGTCTGGCCGCCATAATGCACTATGACCCCGTCAGGATTTTCGACATGGACGATCTCGATGACATCCTCGAGGGTCAGCGGTTCGAAATACAAGCGGTCCGACGTATCATAATCGGTCGACACCGTCTCCGGATTGCAGTTGACCATAATAATTTGATAACCGTCCTCCTGCAGCGCCATAGACGCATGCACACAGCAGTAGTCGAACTCGATGCCCTGCCCGATGCGGTTCGGGCCGCCGCCCAGTACGATGATCTTTCTCGTCTTGTCGGGCTCCGCCTCGCACTCCTCCTCGTAGCTAGAGTACATATACGCGGTCGCTGCAGCGAATTCGGCGGCACAGGAATCGACCCGTTTGTAGACCGGCCGCACCTCCTGCGCGTGGCGCTGCGCCCGAAACGCGTCTTCACTGACGCCCAGAAGCTGTGCCAGCCGGTGATCCGAAAATCCCTTGCGCTTCCACAGATACAGCGCATCCCGGTGGACGGCATTGGTCCCTTCCCGCCGTATCGTGTTTTCGGTCTCGACGAGTTCCTCGATCTCCGCCAGGAACCACGGATCGATCCGCGTGTGGGCGAAAATATCCTCGACAGACATACCGGCCCGCATGGCATCGGCCAGGTACCACAAGCGTTTAGCGCCCGGCACCTGGAGCATACCTACCAGTTCGTCATCTATCTCCCGGCCGGGTTCGAGCTGCGGGTCCAGTCCGTGAGTCCCGATCTCGAGGCTCCGCGTCGCTTTCTGCAGCGACTCCTGAAAAGTGCGCCCGATTGCCATCACCTCGCCGACGGATTTCATTTGCGTCGTCAGAACGCTGTCCGCCTGCGGAAACTTCTCGAAATCGAAACGCGGTATCTTGGTAACAACGTAGTCGATGGAAGGCTCGAACGACGCCGGTGTGACTCCTGCCGTGATTTCGTTGCGCAACTCGTCAAGAGTGAAACCAACGGCCAGCTTTGCAGCGACCTTGGCAATGGGAAAACCCGTGGCCTTGGACGCCAGTGCAGACGATCTCGACACCCTGGGGTTCATCTCGATGACTACCATGCGCCCGTCGTCGGGATTGATCGCGAACTGGACATTAGAACCTCCGGTATCGACGCCGATCTCGCGCAACACCTCGATGCTGGCGTCGCGCATCAACTGGTACTCCTTGTCAGTGAGTGTCTGGGCCGGAGCAACCGTAACGGAGTCCCCTGTGTGCATACCCATGGGATCGAAATTTTCTATGGAGCAGACGATAATGCAGTTGTCTTTGCGATCTCGCACCACTTCCATTTCGAATTCCTTCCAGCCCAGGATCGATTCCTCGATCAGCAACTCACTGGTGGGTGACGCGTCGAGCCCCCGCTCACATATGTCGACGAACTCGTCCCGGTTGTAGGCAACGCCGCCACCGCTACCGCCCAGCGTGAACGAAGGTCTGATGATCGCCGGGTAGCTGACCATGGCCTGTACCTGAAAGGCTTCTTCCATACTGTGCGCAATGGCGCCCCTTGGGGTCTGCAGGTTCCGATTGTCCATCGCCAACTTGAACCGTTCGCGGTCCTCTGCCTTGTCGATGGCGTCGCGGGTAGCGCCTATCATCTCGATCCCGTATCGTTGCAGAATTCCCTCTCGGCACAGGTCGAGCGCACAGTTCAATGCGGTCTGCCCCCCCATGGTCGGCAGGATCGCGTCGGGGCGCTCGATGTTGATGATCTGTTCCACTACCTGCCATGAGATGGGTTCGATATAGGTTGCATCGGCGAATCCCGGGTCGGTCATGATAGTTGCGGGATTCGAGTTGACCAGGACGATGCGGTAACCCTCTTCCTTCAGCGCCTTGCACGCCTGCACCCCGGAATAGTCGAATTCGCAGGCCTGGCCGATCACGATTGGGCCGGCGCCGATCAGAAGGATGCTCTCGATGTCGGTGCGCCTAGGCATTGCCGCTCACCTGCCTTGCCGCTGATTCCGTGCGCCGGTATTCACGCATGCGGTCGATAAATGTGTCGAAAAGATAAACGACATCGTGAGGACCCGGGCTGGCCTCCGGGTGCCCCTGAAAAGAGAAGGCGGGACGATCGGTACGCCGGATGCCCTGAACGGAACCATCGAACAGAGACCTGTGCGTCAATTCCAGATTGGAAGGCAGTTCATCGACCATAAATCCATGATTCTGGCTGGTTATCAGGACCTGGCCACTGGCTAAGTCCTGCACGGGATGGTTCGCGCCGTGGTGTCCAAATTTCATCTTGACCGTCGTCGCGGAGGACGCCAGTGCCAGCAGCTGGTGGCCGAGGCAGATCCCGAAGACCGGCACTGCCTTATCCACGATCTCCCCGATAGACTGGATTGCGTAGTGACAAGGTTCCGGATCGCCGGGACCATTTGACAGGAATACACCGTCCGGGCGCCGCGCAAGCACCAGTGCCGACGGCGTGGTCGCAGGCACCACGGTAACCTCGCAGCCTCGATCGACCAGCAGGCGGAGTATATTGCGCTTGATGCCGAAGTCGTACGCCACGACCTTGTATTGCGAGGGCGGTGAATCGCGATAGCCGCCGTCCAGATCCCAGCCGCCCTCGGACCAGTTATAGATCTGGTCGGTAGTCACTTCCTGGGCGAGATCCATGCCTTTCAGTCCGGGAAACGAGCGCGCTTGCGCAACGGCGGCTGCCGGATCGATGTGTTCACCCGCCACGATGCAACCGCGCTGCGCCCCGTGTTCGCGTATCAGCCGGGTCAGCCTGCGCGTATCGATGTCCGCGATCGCGACCAGTTCGTGTTGGACCAGAAAATCCGATAGCGTGCCTTCGGCGCGCCAGCTGCTTACCCGGCTGGGAACATTCCGCACGACCAGTCCCGAAGCGTGTACGCGATCCGATTCGTAGTCCTCCGTGTTGGTCCCGGTGTTGCCGATGTGCGGGCAAGTCAATGTGACGATCTGGCGGGCATATGAAGGGTCGGTGAGGATCTCCTGGTATCCGGTCATGGCGGTGTTGAACACTACTTCTCCGACCGTGCTTCCCTCTACGCCGATGGACACCCCGTTAAACAAGGTCCCGTCTTCCAGAGCCAGTAGAGCCTTAGCTATCAAGATGTGCCTGTGTACCGTTCAACCGTTGCTGGGTAACTGGCGTCCACCCAAAAAAAGGGAGAAACCCGTTCGAGTTTCTCCCGTTGGTATCGTGTCTGCCGGTGTCATTAAAGTGATGATTTTAAATCAGAAGCGCTGCCGGAGCAATTGAGACCGAGCACGTCCTGCATATCGAACAGACCGCGTTCATGCTGCATGCACCATATTGCCGCGCGCACCGCACCGCTGGCAAATGTCATCCGACTGGAAGACCGATGGGTTATCTCTATGCGCTCGCCGTCACCGGCGAACAGCACACAGTGTTCCCCGACGATATCTCCTCCGCGGACGCTGGAAAAACCGATCTCAGACCGGTGCCTTGGCCCGGCCCGACCCCGACGTCCGTAAACCGCGTGATCATCCAGATTCCGGGCGAGCTCCGATGCGACGATCTCGCCGAACTTCAACGCCGTGCCGGAAGGGGAATCCACCTTATGGCGATGGTGTGCTTCGACGATCTCGATATCGAAATCATCACCCAGCGTGCGCGCCGCGACCCCGGCAAGGTGAAAGCACAGGTTTACCCCGACGCTCATGTTCGGTGCCATGACAATTGCAATCTCTCCGGATAGTTCGCCAATCCGTTCCTTATCCGGGTCATCGAGGCCGGTGGTGCCGATTACCATGCGCCGGCCCCTGGCACGGCAGTGTTCCGCGTGATTCAAAGTTGCTCCCGACGTGGTGAACTCGATCAGAACGTCGAAAAATTGATCCGCCAGTTCAGAGTCGATGGCAACGCCGAGGCCTCCGACGCCGGCCACAACGCCCGCATCCAGGCCCAAAGAATCCGAATCCTCGTGTTCTACCGCGCAACTCAATTCAACATCCGGGTTGGCATGCACGGCCTGCACTACGCAACGGCCCATGCGTCCCGCAGCACCCGTCACCGCCAGCTTGATCATCTTCTTTTCGTGCTCCAGTGTTGGACTGGGAAAGGAATCAGAGTCAATTTCCGCAGGTGTGAATCCACCTCAAATCTGGTCTGGAAAATTGACTCTGATCCCTTGATTATTAATATTGTACCATTGCGCATATCGCGGGCAGACGGAACCGGTAGCCACCATAAACAGTCTTGACTCGACTACGTCAACCTGGGGTGTGCAGCTTAAGTGAACCCAAGGCAGAGACATCCCTTCCCCAATTTGCATCCCTGGCGTATCAGCAGTCGGCGTGCCAGGTGTATTCAGGACGAACTGAGACAGCGCCTAGTCCTGGAGGATGAAATCGGTCGCGTCGAGCAGGTCGCGGGCGTCGACGTTGGATTCGAAAACGACGGCGCCACCGCCCGTGCCGCCGTAGTGGTATTATCATATCCGGACCTGACCGTGGTTGAGAGCGCCGTGGCAAGGCGCAGGGTCTTGTTTCCATACATCCCCGGTTATCTCTCGTTCAGGGAATTACCCTCGATCCTTTCCGCATTGGCAAAGGTGCGGACGATGCCGGACATCATACTTTGCGATGGCCAGGGGTATGCACATCCTCGCAGATTCGGCCTCGCCTGCCACCTCGGCGTGATTACCGACATAGCGACCATTGGCGTTGCAAAATCCAGATTGATCGGGTCACACCGGGACGTGGGCATCGAAAAAGGCAGCTGGGCTTATCTGGTTCACGACGGCGAAAAAATCGGCGCGGTCCTGCGGACGCGACGCAATACAAATCCCGTTTACGTCTCGGTTGGCCATAAAATCACCTTGAGGACGGCGATGCGCTACACCCTGGCGTGCTGCCCGCGATATCGCCTGCCGGAAACTACCCGCGCCGCGCACAAACTGGCCAGCGGTTGATGGCTATAGCTGATCTATATCGATGGTAACCGGCGCGGGGCGACGCCTCGTCGGAGGATTAGCGTCTCTGGATCATCCTGCGGCTGATTGCTGCGGGGCTTGGAAAAAATTTTTAAAGGCATCCACGACAAGGTCTATTTGATCCGCCTTGAAATCATGGTGGGTCACCAGCCGCATGGTATCACCGAACCCATGGATGAGAACGCCCCGGGTTTTCATTTCTTTCATCAATGTCGGAAGCAAGCCGGTTTTGACTGCGGCAAAAATCATGTTGGTCTGGTTGCCGTCATATCGGATTTCGAGCTCATCGATGCTGCCGAGATGCTCTGCCAGCACGGCGGCATTCATGTGGTCCCGTTTCAGATGATCCCCCTGTTCCATCAGCGCCAGGATGCCCGCTGAGGCCAGCACTCCGGCCTGCCGCATTCCCCCGCCCAGCATTTTGCGCCATCTGTGCGCCGTCCTTATGAACTCCCTGGACCCGCACAATACCGAACCGACCGGCGCGCACAATCCTTTGGAGAGGCAAACTGAGACCGAATCGAAGTGCCGGCTGATCTCCGAAACGGGCACATCAAGCTTGACGGCAGCATTGAATACCCGAGCGCCGTCGAGATGCAGCTTTAATCCGTGCCCGTCTGCGAGACGTCTTGCATTGGCCAGGTAATCCATCGGCAGGACCTTACCGTTCTGGGTGTTTTCGAGGCACAGCAACCGGGAAATCGCGAAGTGGGGATCATCCGGTTTGATATTTGCGGCGACTAGATCGAGATCCAGCGTACCGTCCGGCTCGAAGTTCAGCGGCTGCGGCTGAATGCTTCCCATCACCGCCGCCCCGCCCGCTTCCATCCGGTAGGTGTGCGCCGTCTGCCCGACGATATACTCATCGCCGCGCTGACAGTGGCTGAGCAGCGCGCAAAGGTTGGATTGCGTCCCGCTGGGCAGGAACAGCGCCGCCTCGGTCTGCAGCATATCCGCCGTCATCTGCTGAAGCCGTATGACCGTGGGATCGTCGCCAAACACATCGTCACCCACGTCCGCTTCGCTCATCGCACGGCGCATGGCGGGTGTCGGTCGGGTTACGGTGTCGCTGCGCAGGTCGATGTATTCTCTATCTTTAGTACCGATCATGATACAAAGCGCTCCGATAGGTCTCTTTCGTGATTGAATAGCCTTTGCGGGGAAACCCATTGTAGTAGCAATCCCGATGCGTAATCCAACATCTGATCCTTGATCGCCGGGGGATACGCGGCCAGGCCGCCGTCGCCAACTTCCATCGGCGAAGTGAACAACGGCTCCTCGGGGTAGAGTCGTGTGATGTTACGGTGGTAGTCCCAGGGCAACCGAAACGAACCGAGGCTCACGGAATGAATCCGGTCCGGGTCGAGTTTCGTGAATATGCTGTTGAACATTTCTGCGTAGTCGCCCTTGTATCCTTCGTAGTAGATCAACGGGTCGAATCGAAGGCCAACTTGCCAACCCGCTTCCTGCAATCGCACCATGGCGCGCAGCCGTGCATCAACACCCGGCACCTTGTGCTCAAGCGCATCGGAGACCGGCTGTGGTGTAAAACTGAAGGCGACGATGACGTTCGACAGTGGCTCGCGTCCCAGCAGTGAACGAATCTGGTTGCTCTTGGTGCGGAGTTCGAGAAAGGCATTTGGGTGAGATTCGAAAAATGGAACGAAGTGGGCCGCGAAGCGAGTGACCGGTTCATAGGCGAGGCTGTCGCAATCATGACCCGAGAAAAACCAGACATCTCTGTTCTTACCGGTTTCTGACAGAGCGGCAGCCATTGCCGCCGTGAACTCTTCGTAGTTGACGAACAATACGTAGTGTGCGGAGCGAAACATGCCCTGAAGAAAGCAGTACCTGCAATCGTAGATACAATTCAGCATGTGCGAAAAGTAAAAATTCTCATCCCCCCCCACGGCATAGGCGGCTGGGGCGTCCATGACGAAGCCGTCGTGTTTGCGAGCCAGTATCAGCGCCGGATTTCTTTTCTGTATCCTGAAGTTCTGTGCCCGAGGATTGAATACCTCGGTGTATCGCTCGCACCAGACGATTTCGGGTTTAACGAGACGTGCGCACACGCGCTGCACGCGCGGATGGCCCCTGACGGCGTTCTCTATGTAAACGACGGTAGCCACTGATCGTCAAAGCCTGACCGGAAGAGAATCGAGATAATCGCTCATTTCCTGGAGGAGACTTTTTGCGGTCTTGCAATGACGCCAGTTAGCTACCCTGAGGATATCCCCCGGACCCCGCACGGCAAGCCGGCGCAATGCTTCGCGAAGCTGACCCCGCTGCGTGGCGCTGAAGTGCCATTGTTCAACGAATTGGCCATACGGCTTCTCGGCGGGGCTGTGTACCGATACCGCGCACGCGAGGCCATCGAGAATGCTGCTCAATTCATCGATCTCCCGAAGTTTCGCTGAGATCAAACCTTCCGCCATGGAAGACTCGACCGTGGACACGCCGGTGGATTTGTTATCCGAAATCACCTTGTAGCACTGCACCAGTTCACTTGTGCCGAATCGGATCGCTATGCCGTAAAAAGCCGAGGCTTCCATATCGCACACCGTCGACGCCGGATAGTCCTCGACCGGTTTGTCGAAGGTCATCACGTGCGAACCAATACCGGGAAGATCCGCGATCCGGGGCGGGTAGCGGCTCCGAGAATCACCCTGATCCGTGATTTTCAGGGCGATGATGCCCGTACCAACGGCCAGGCTGTGATGTCCGGCCAGGCCGACGTTCAACCAGACCTGATCCGGACGGTTGTCCAGCCCGCCCAGATAGGCAACGCCTGCAGCCGAATTGACCTTTCCGACGCCGGTTACAACGAGCCTTATGTGATCAGCGGTATAGACACGGAAGCTCGTCGAACTGCGGTCCTGCGACATGCGGAAATGGCGCACCAGCGGTCTGGCCTCGCTGGCCAGGGCGACTACCAGATTGATCACTCGCCGTCACCCCCCCGATCGAGCGCCAGCTTCTCATAAGCGGTTATCTTTTCGCAGCACTCCTGTACGAGCATCGTGTTATTTCTTTTGCCTGCCCCGGCATGCAGGATACGGAGCTTGTGGAGCAGCGTTTCGAGCGTCGCGGCTCTGTCCTGTCCATTTAGTGCGTCGGTATTCAACATTTTTTCCATTGCGCCTATCCTGAATCGATCCATGCCCCAGTATTTCCTGGATAACTGGTCCCCGTGTCCGCCGTATTTTTTCAACAGGAGTTCGCGCACGAATAGCACCTGATGGATAGCGCAGATTCTCAGCCAAAGGTCGTAGTCTTCGCAAGCGGGAAGGTTCTCGTCGAATTTCCCCACCTGTTCGAAGACCGATTCGTGGATCAATACGGACGAGGGAGAAATGACGCACCTCGGCAGGCATTTTTCGTAGATCCAACCGCCAAACTTCTCGTGCTTGCGCATCGGGTTGACCCTCCTGTTTTGCCTAATCCAGATTTCATCGGTGTGGCATATCCGGTACCCTGGGTGCCGGAATAATGCCTGACACTGGGCGGCAAGCTTGCCCGGCAGCCATTCATCATCCGAATCCAGGAACGCAATCCATTCCCCCTTTGCACGCTCGATCCCGGCGTTACGGGCACTGCTCACGCCGCTGTTGTCCTGATAGGAGTAATTGACCCCTGGATACTCACGACTGATCATGTCCCGGGTCGTATCGGTGGACCCATCGTCGACGACAATGATTTCATAGGGCCGCCGGCTCTGCAAAAGCACGGAGTCCAGCGCGCGGCGCAGCGGTCCGGCGCGGTTGCAGGTGGGGATGACTACCGAAACATTCACACCCTAAAACGCGGGTTGTATCAGGCCAGCCTGCCCGCCCGGACGACCAGAGGCCAGCTTACCCGGCGTTTGTCTGTCTCGTGCCCCCAGACTTCACGCAGGCGCTCGGTCAGAACATCAACTGGATCATTGCCTTGTTCACGCATGTATCGCCGAGTCGCGGACCAGCTCCTGACGTAATCTGCAACCTGCTTAAGATCCCATTGTTTATCGATGTAATACGAAGGCAGCGCTTCCTCGACCAGCGGCAGATCCAGCGTTCGATAGCCGCTTTCAATGTGGCGGCGCTCGGCGGGCCAATAAGGACCCACCGTGTACCTGTAGAATGAAGCAATGCGTTCATCTACGTCGGGGCATATGTGCATTCCCGGATAACACCAGGCAGCAAACACCCCTTCATTTTTGAGTACCCGCCGCACCTCTTCGACAAATCCATGGATGTCGAACCAGTGCAGGGCCTGCGCCACTACAACCAGATCGATGACGCGGTCCGCGATCGCTGACGCTTCCGCTGCCGCCACATGGCGGTGCACGCGCCCGACCCGCTCTGCCTGCCGTATCTGCTCGAAGCTGACATCGGTAGCGAATACGGCATCGAAATACTTTGCCAGGGAATGGGCGGCCTGGCCGTTTCCCGTCGCACAGTCCCATGCACGACTCGTGTCGGGGGACATTGCCGCCAGCCGTTGGAACAACGCGTCGGGATAATCCGGTCGGGAGCGGCCGTATTGAACCGCGTGTCCAGAGAAGTGATCTTCAACCTGCATATTGCACCAGGGCGACCGGATTGGGTTGGTTCATGAAAAACTCCCGTCCTCCACGCCGCGTAACACGGCGTGGAGGCAAGGAGACGCGTCAGCGTTTTTGGCGATAACCTCTGAGTCCGGATTCACTCCCGTGGCGTACCGCCATTGGCGGCTGGCAGTTGACCCGGGCTGTGAGAGCAACGACTAATTGCTTTCCAATCAACCAGTTACGAATGCCTTTATCGAAACAACCTTGCTCTGTTTCGTTTTCACGATAGCTTAGCGGGGTCGTCATCGAGGAACAAGCCCGTGACGAAAATGTAATATTTTGTGGTCGTGCCGGTACTCTCTGAGTACACCCTGCAATCCGGCAGGAAAAAAGCCATCTAAAACAACGCGGTTTGGATTGACAATAGAATATTAGAATGTTCTAAAATAATGAATTCGTATTATAATACTACTATCTATCAGAATTACTTATAAATGTTTGGCCGAGTTTTCCCGTGCCCACCGATATGTCGAACGCGGTTCCGGCTCAGGGCTTTTCCATGGTCTGAATCTTGACTTCCGAGTGCAGTGTCCGATGAACCGGGCATTTGTCGGCGATCTCCAGCAGCTTCTTGCGTTGTTCCTTTGCCAGATCTCCTTCGAGCCGGATCGACCGGCGAATGCGATCGACTTTTCCGCTTTGCGTTTCACAATCCTCACAATCAACGGCATGGATCTTGTCGTGTGCGAGCTCGACCTCGACGCGCCGCAATTGCAAACCTTTTCTGTCAGCATACATACGCAAGGTCATCGATGTGCAGGCCCCCAACGCGGTCAACAGTAAATCGTATGGAGACGGACCCGAGTCATCTCCGCCATACGCCGCGGGCTCATCGGCGCGCAGGCGATGGGGGCCAATACGAACGTTCTGTGAAAATTTACTACTACCCTCTTCGCTGACGACTACCGTCCTGGGTTCGTTATCGGCGATGCCGCCCGCGTCCGCAGCTGGCAGGTAGCGGCTCACCCAGACGCTTACCACCCGGGCAACGTATTCCGCGTCCGCTTTATCCGTCAAAAGGTGGTCGGCGCCGTCCAACGATACAAAACTCTTCGGATGCAGGGCGGCCTGGTAAATTTCCCTGGCGTTGTCGATATCAACGGTGTCGTCCTGCGGGCTGTGCATCACCAGCAGCGCCCGGTTCAATCGATGAATTTGTTCTGACAACGCCTGCTTGCCGATATCTTCCAGAAATTGCTTTCGGATCAGGAACTTGCGTCCTGCCAGGAGCACCTCCTTCTCGCCTCGTGCCTCGATTTCATCGACGCTGTCACCGAAAAGGTGCCGCACGTGATCGGGATCGCTGGGCGCGCCGATAGTGATCACCGCCCTGCACTCATCGATGCGATTAGCCGCAGAGAGCACCGCTGCACCGCCAAGGCTGTGACCCAACAGGATCTCCGGTGCGTTGTTCCGCTGCCTCAAAAACTCCACCGCTTTGAGCAGATCATCGATGTTGGAGCTGAAATTGGTGTTGGCGAAGTCCCCATCGCTGCCACCCAGACCCGTGAAATCGAACCGAAGAACAGCAATCCCCTGATCCGCCAGGGCCCGGCTGATCCTGGATGCCGCAACCGTGTCCTTTGAACAGGTGAAACAGTGCGCGAACAGCGCCCAGGCCGCGGGTTTACCCAGTGGAAGATCCAATCGTGCATCCAGGTCACCCTCGGTCCCGGGAAATTTCAATCGCTGAGTTTGCATACGGTCCCCTTCAGCCAAACAACTCCTCGACCGCGGCGCGCTCTTCACGCAGTTCCTTATCCGTCGACCGCATCTTTTCACGACTGAAATCGTTGACCTCCAGACCCTGCACGATCTCGTAGCGGCCGTCGCTACAGGTACACGGATACGAATAGATGACGCCCTCGGAGATGTCGTAGCTTCCGTCGCTGGGCACAGCCATGCTTACCCAGTCGCCGGATTTCGTACCCAATGCCCAGGATCGCATGTGATCCATCGCCGCCGATCCGGCACTGGCCGCACTGGATGCACCGCGCGCCTTGATGATCGCCGCGCCGCGCTGCTGCACGGTTGGGATGAAATCGTCAGTCATCCAGGCGTGATCCACTTTATCTATCGCTGCCTCGCGGTCGACGAGACAGTGATGGATGTCAGGGTACTGGGTGGCCGAATGATTTCCCCAGATGATCATCCTGCTGATATCGGTTGAGTGCGTCCCGGTCTTGTCCGCAAGCTGACTTACGGCTCTGTTGTGATCGAGACGGGTCATTGCCGTGAACTGCTTGGGGTCCAGATCCGGCGCGTTATTGAGAGCGATCAGTGCATTTGTGTTGGCCGGGTTGCCCACCACCAGCACCTTGATTTTCCGGCTGGCGGCAGCATTCAGCGCCTTCCCCTGTGCGGTAAAGATATTTCCGTTGTCCATCAGCAGGTCTTTTCGTTCCATTCCCGGTCCGCGCGGTTTGGCTCCGATCAGCAATGCGAAGTCGGCATCGCCAAATGCGGTCTCGGCATCGTCCGTATACACCACATCTTGCAGCAGCGGAAACGCGCAATCATCCAGCTCCATGACGACGCCCTTGAGCGCATCCAGCGCCGGCGTGATTTCCAGAAGCTGAAGGATCACGGGCTGGTCTGAGCCCAGCATCTCCCCGGCCGCGATCCGGAACAATGTACCGTAGCTTATCTGGCCTGCCGCTCCAGTCACCGCGACTCGCACTGTTTGTTTCATAATTTGATCCTCTTCGTTAAAAAACTGTAAGCTCTGAGCGGAAGTGCCAACACCGTTTCAGTGCCCGTGAAAAGCCCGGCAGTTTAAACGAGAAAAAGAGTAAGAAAAAGTGGCCGTGGATACCCGGCGCCGCCTCACCGATGTTGGCTACCTCGCCGCAAGATGTTCGATCAGTTTGTCGACGAAGCGTTCACAAGCCGCCAGCTGGCTGGCCTCGATGAACTCATCGGGTTTGTGGGCCTGTTGTATCGAGCCGGGACCACACACGATCGCCGGTATACCGATGCGGTCGAAACCGCCGGCCTCGGTGCCGAACGCCACTTTTCTGCATTCGGTGGAACCGCTGAATCGCCGGGCCAGATCGACAACAGCGGCGCCCGGATCGGTATCCAGGCCCGGAAAGCTGGAATCTTCTTCCCACGAAAAACCCGTTTCGGAATTGATCGCCTTCATGCCGGGCTCGAGCTTTTCTCGCGCGAAAAGCTGCACTTCCTGCAACAGATGCTGCGGCGAGTCCGCCGGCAGATTGCGAAATTCGAACAAAAACCGGCATTCCTCGGGCACGACGTTGACCATAGTGCCTCCCTGAATAACGCCGGTATGGATAGTCGTGTGCGGCACATCGTAAACCTCGTCGAACGGGCCCTCCTGCTCTTTTCTTCTTGCCATATCGCTCAGGTAGGTGATCGCTTTTGCGGCGTATTCAACGGCATTGACCCCCTGCGGTGCCAGCGACGAATGACAGGCGTGGCCCTTCACCCTGCAGCGGGTGGTCAACTTGCCCTTGTGCCCGATAACAACATCCATGCCGGTGGGTTCGCCGACGAAACAGATGCGGGGCCGGTTATCCTGGCGGGAAAGGTATTGCAGCAGGCTTCGCACGCCGACGCAGCCGACCTCCTCGTCATAAGACAAACAAATATGCACCGATTCGGACAGCGGTGCGTTCAGCAGTCGCGGTACCGCTGCAAGCACTACCGCGATGAATCCCTTCATATCCGTCGTGCCACGGCCGTAATAGCGGCCTTCTTTCTCGCACATCCGCCACGGATCGAGCGTCCACGCCTGCCCCTCGACCGGCACCACGTCGGTATGGCCGGACAGCGCTACGCCGCCGCGGTCGGCGGGGCCTATGACGGCATAGAGATTCGCTTTGGTCTTGTCCGTGTTGAAGTCCAGCCTGGTATCGACACCGTGACCCTTCAGATACCCGTTGACGTAGTCGATCAGGTCGAGATTGGAGCGATAGCTGGTGGTGTCGAATGACACCAGCGCCTTCAGCATATTGACGGTGGCCGCGGCGGGCAAATTCATCTGGTCGTCCATATATCGGGTTCCATCAGAGGGGTGCTACTGCATGCGCCGCCGGGCTTCGATGACGTTAGGCAACTGGCCGATACGGGAGAGGGCCTGGCTTATTTTCTGTATGTTGGTCACCTCTACCGTAAGGGTCATATGGGAAAGGTGCTCTTTTTTGTCGGTGGCGAGGTTCACCGAGATTACGTTGATTTTAGCATCCGCAAGAACGGACGTAATGTCCCTCAACAAACCATGTCGATCGTAGGCGGTTACGAGTATGTCGACAGGATAGCTCTCCTCTCCATCGGCGCCCCACTCCACTTCGACGAGCCGCTCCGGCGACACGGTACGATGTCTCAGAACGTTGCCGCAGTCCTGCCTGTGTATCGTGACACCGCGGCCGCGGGTAATGAATCCGACGATTGGGTCACCCGGCACGGGGTTGCAGCAGCTGCCGAGACTGGTCAGCAGATTACCGACACCGTGCACCTTGAACTCCTTGCGCGGTGTATCGGTGCGCTGCGCCCGTACCGGCACGACCGGGGCTTCCTGTACGTTCCGGGGCGCGACCATTTCCTGCGCGGTATTCACCACTCGAACCGGCTTGAGTTCACCCTCCGCCAGCATCCTGAACATGTCGTCCGCCTTGTTGTAACCAAGCTTGCGCGCAAGCTTTTCATAGTTGACTTCGTCGAGTGCCATGCGATGCAGTTCTTTTTCCAGAACCTGCCGGCCTTGGGCGACGTTCTGTTCATAGTTTTCCTGCCTGAACCAGTGCTGGATGCGAGATCGGGCCCGCGGCGTCTTGATGTATCCCAGGTGCGGGCTGAGCCAGTCTCTACTCGGCCCACCCTTCTTCACCGTCAGCACTTCCACCTGCTCGCCATTTTTCAGTTTATAGGTCAGCGGCACGATGCGCCCATTGACCTTGGCACCGCGGCAGCGGTGCCCCACTTCGGTGTGTATGCCATAGGCGAAATCGATCGGGGTCGCGTCCTGCGGAAGGTCGATGACCTGTCCCCCCGGTGTAAAAACATAGACCCGCTCCTCGAACACTTCGGCCTTTACCCTGTCGACGAATTCACTGGCGTTCGACACCTCGTCTTTCCACTCGAGCAGCTGCCGCAGCCAGGCGATTTTCTGGTCCAGGCTGGCATCCTGTTTGCCGCCTTCCTTGTAGCGCCAGTGCGAGGCGATGCCGAGCTCATTGTGTTCGTGCATAGCGTGGGTGCGGATCTGCACCTCGACGATTTTTCCTTCGGGACCGATGACTGCGGTGTGTATCGACTGGTAGTTGTTCTCTTTCGGGGTGGCTATGTAGTCATCGAATTCTCCGGCGATATGGGGCCACTGGGTATGCACTACGCCCAGCGCCCCGTAGCAGTCCTGTATGGAGTCGGTCAGGATGCGGACCGCGCGGACGTCGAATATATGCTCGAAGTCGATATCCTTGCGGCGCATCTTGTTGCGTATGCTATAGATGTGTTTTGGCCTGCCGAAAACTTCGGCATCGATGCCAGCCTTGTTGAGTTCACGGCTCAACTCGGCGGTGAAGTATTCAATGTAACGTTCGCGGTCGACGCGCCGCTCCGCGAGCATGCCCGCAATATCCCTGTACACTTCCGGCTCGAGGTAGCGCAGGGACAGGTCTTCCAGTTCCCACTTGAGCTGCCACATGCCGAGCCGGTTGGCCAGAGGAGCAAATATGTCGAGGGTTTCCCGGGCGATCCTGATCTGCTTGTCGCGGGGCAGCGCCTTCAGCGTTCGCATGTTGTGCAGGCGATCAGCAAGCTTCACCAGGACGACGCGCACGTCCTCGACCATGGCCAGGAGCATTTTGCGCAGGTTTTCCACCCGGACGGAATCCTTGGCTTTCTTGTCCCCGCCATCGTACTCACCGATGACGTCCATTTTGGTCACTCCGTCGACCAGGTGGGCGATGACTTTTCCGAACCGTTCCTCGATTTCCCCAAGCGTTACCGTCGTGTCCTCGACAACGTCGTGCAGCAGCGCGGCGGAGACGGCCTCGTGGTCGAGATGGAGGTCGTTCACGATGCCGGCGACGGCCAGCGAGTGCTCATAGTAGGGTTCACCTGACGCCCGGGCCTGCCCGGTGTGGGCCGAAATGGCCAGCCTGGCCGCATCGCGTATGACTTCGATCTGCTCCGGGGAATGGGCCTGGTCGAGGCGCGCCGCCCAATCCAAGGCGATTTCATCCCCGTCCGGGATGTCCCTGAGGGACGCAGGGAGTGGTCCCTGGTTCGAAGCGGTAACCAGATCGGTGTTCATCGATCAATGATGGGAGCTTTGGCTAGCAGTTGCAAGCCGCATACCGAGAGTTCACGGCAATGCGGGCACGGCACCACGAACGGGGCACCCAGGACATGCTGGCCGGCCGGCAGATCGTTCAGAAGGACGAAACCGGAAACCCGTATCCGTCAGAGGAAAACTCTCCGCTGCGCGTTGGGCCCGCCCCCAGCGTCACGGGGGATCAACCGGATTTCAGACGCCAGGCGTCCGACACCGCGATTGCGCTGGTATTGAAAATGCTCTTGGTGCTGGCGGCGGAGGTAACGATGTGCGCGGGTTTTGCTACACCTGACAGTATGGGTCCGATGAGCGTTGCATCGGTAATCGACCGGATGAGTTCCATGGCAATGTAGGCGGTGTCCAGTGATGGCATGATCAGAAGGTTGGCCGCACCTTTCAGCGAACTGTACGGGTTGGCCTCCTGCCTTACGGCTTCGTCCAAGGCATGCAGGACATGCATTTCCCCGTCCACCTCGAGTTCCGGGGCCACGTTCTTGATCATATCCACCGCGCGGCGCATCTTTCGGGCGACGCCGGCCTTGGAGGTGCCGAAGTTCGAGTGGGAGAGGAGCGCAATTTTGGGTTTGATGCCGAAACTGGACACCCGCGCGGCGGAAGCCAGGGTTTTCTCGACGATTTCTTCAGCGGTTGGATCCACGCCAATATGCGTATCGGATATGAACAGGGGACCTTCGGGCGTGAGCAGAATGCTCAGTGCGGATATTTTCTGGCCCGGTTCGGCGGGACCGATAATCTCCAGAATCTGTCGCAGGTGCATGTCGAAGCGCCCGACGGTGCCGCAGATCATCGCCTCGGCCTCTCCCTTGGCCACCATGCATGCGGCAATCGCGGTGGTGTTGGTCCGGATCGCAATTCTCGCGGCGGATACCGATACGCCCTTCCTGCACACCCGCGAATGATAGAACTGCCAGTACTCGTCGTAGCGCGGATCGCTCTGCGGATCGACCAGTTCGAAATCCCGATCCACCTTCAAGCGCAATCCCAGCCTGTCAATTCGCGTATCGACGACGTCACGCCGCCCGATCAGGATAGGATTCGCGATGTTTTCATCGACCACCGCCTGCAGTGCCAGCAACACGGTCTGATTTTCCCCATCGGCGTAGACCAGCCGTTCCCTGTCTCTCTTGGCGATGTCGATGATCGGTTGCATGAACAGCCACGAGCGGTAGCTGAAGCTGCGCAGATCCTCCCGGTACGCCCTCAGATCCTTGATCGGCCTGGTGGCAACCCCGGTTTCTATCGCGGCCTTGGCAACAGCGTATGGCACCTCCACCATCAATCTGGGATCGAACGGTTTGGGGAGAATGAACTCGGAGCCAAACCGCAGCGTCTGTCCATGGTAGGCGCTGGCCACGTCATCCGTCGACTCGCGCATTGCAAGATCGGCAATTGCATCGACGCAGGCGATTTTCATCTCTTCATTCAGGGTGGTCGCACCCACATCGAGGGCACCCCTGAATATGAATGGAAAGCAGAGCACGTTGTTGAGCTGATTAGGATAGTCCGAGCGGCCGGTGGCGACGATCGCGTCGGACCGGACCTCATAGACCTGCTCAGGCCAAATCTCGGGCTCCGGGTTTGCCAGCGCCAGAATCAGGGGTTTATCCGCCATCCCGGCCACCATTTCCTGCTTGAGCACACCCGGACCCGACAGGCCCAGAAATATGTCCGCACCCTCGATCGCCTCCTCGAGCGTGCGTATAGCCGTGTTCACAGCGAAGCGCGATTTGTAGGGATTCATGTCCGTCTCGCGCCCTTCATAAACGACGCCGTGCAGATCGACCAAAATGATGTTATCCCGGCGTAACCCCAGGCTCACCAGCTGATCGAGACACGCCAGCCCCGCCGCACCGCCTCCGGTCGACACCAGTTTCACCTGGTCTATGTCCTTCCCGACGATTCGCAGTCCGTTGCGGATCGCGGCACTCACGACTATCGCAGTGCCGTGCTGATCGTCGTGGAACACCGGAATATTAATCCGCTGCTGAAGCCTGGACTCCACGATGAAGCACTCCGGTGCCTTGATATCTTCCAGATTTATGGCGCCGAATGTGGGCTCCATGGCCGCGATGATATCTACCAGCCTGTCCGGGTCGTTCTCGTCCAATTCGATGTCGAATACATCGATACCGGCGAATTTCTTGAACAAGGCCGCTTTCCCTTCCATCACAGGTTTCGACGCCAGAGGGCCTATCGTGCCGAGACCGAGCACCGCGGACCCGTTCGTAACCACTCCCACAAGATTTCCACGTGTTGTGTATATCGACGCGTCTGCCGGGTTGTCTCTGATGCGAATGCACGGGAACGCTACCCCCGGCGAGTACGCCAGCGACAGGTCCCGCTGATTCGACATGGGCTTGGTGGGTGATACAGTAAGTTTGCCGGGGCGCTGATCGCTGTGATACCTGAGCGCGCTTTCTTCCAGATCCAGATCTTTCATAGATTAGTGTCCCCTCATGACCGAACAGTATTCTATATCGGGACTACTTTAAAGAGGTGTTTCATGCGGCCTCCGTGAACTCTGGCCGGCAATTCATGCCATAATGATTTGCCATGAACGATACCCCGAAGCACCCGCAAAGATCGCGTCGCTTGCTGATCGCTGCCGTCCTGGTGACGGCGCTCGGTGCGGGGCTGGCCATCGGTGTCTGGATCAAGGCAAACACGATAACCCTGGACGACATCAATGCAACGGTCCTCGAGCCTCCCGCCAGCCTGGAGGAATTCCAACTCACGGCGCACACAGGGTCGCCCTTCACGCTAGAGTCGTTGAAGGGCAAATGGACTTTCATGTTTTTTGGCTACACCAACTGTCCGGATATCTGCCCGACCACGCTCAGCACCCTTTCCAAGATGGACAAGATTATCGTCGAACTGGATCCTGAAGCGGACAGTCAGGTCGTGTTCGTGTCGGTGGACCCTGAACGGGATACGGTGGAAAAACTCTCTCGATACGTGCCCTACTTCGATCCGTCATACATCGGCGTCACCGGAAACCGCGCCGATATCAACCGCTTTACACGTGGGCTCGGCATCCTTCACGTACGTGCCGGAGAAGAAGGCGATGACGATTACCTGGTAAACCATTCCTCGTCGATCCTCCTCTTCAATCCCGACGGCGATCTCCGCGCACTGTTTTCCGGGGTTCCCCACGATGCCGCTGATCTAGCCGACAGCTTCCTGAAAATCGTGCAGCTATCAGACCATGGATGAGCCGAAAACGACCCCAGAGGTACTCATCGAACCGGATGAGCTGGCGCGAATCGGAAGCGATCCCGACGTCATAATCGTCGACCTGCGCAAGCGGGATCATTATGTTCAGGAGCATATTCCTGGCGCGGTACATGTCGACACCAAATCCCTGGTGTGCGGCGTCCAGCCGGCGCCGGGCAAATTGCCCGGCACGGCACAACTCGCCGCATCGTTGTCCGCAATCGGCCTTCGCAAAGATCATCATGTCGTAGCATATGACGATGAAGGCGGCGGTTGGGCGGGTCGTCTGCTATGGACGCTTGACGTCGTTGGACACCCCCGCGCCAGTGTGCTGAACGGCGGCATCCAGGCGTGGAAGGAAGCGGACCTGGCGCTTTCTCAAAATGTGCCGGGGATCGACGAAACCTGGTATGAAGTCGACTATCTTTCCACGGCGATGGCTTCACGGGATGAAATCCTGTCACACCTCGGCGACCCGTCGCTGGCCCTACTGGATGCGAGGACCCCCGAAGAATACGACGGCACCAGGGTCCGCGCGACGAAGGGAGGACATATCCCCGGCGCGGTCAATCTCGACTGGAAGGACACCATGGACAAGGAAAGGCAGCTTCGCCTCCTTCCGGACAGTGTATTACGCAAGATGTTGTTGGATCGAAACATTCGACCGGAACATCAGGTCGTGGTCTACTGCCATACCCATCATCGATCATCTCACAGCTATCTCATGCTCAGGCATCTTGGTTACCTGAAGGTCAAGGGCTATGACGGCAGTTGGTCCGAATGGGGAAACGATCCGGACACACCGGTGGAGAAAAACCCATAGAACCTGAACCAGATCGCTCGCATCTTGCATCCTCCGCAGCGGTGTAGTTGACGAGGACTCATAATGACCCGTTTCTTGCCTGCGCTCATCCTGGCCCTGTTTTGCTCGGTATCCGTCGCGACCCATGCCGCGGAGAAGACAGAGTTAGTGGTTTATACCTATGATGCTTTTGCCGCGGATTGGGGCCCTGGACCGAAAATCAAGCAGGCGTTCGAGTCCGGGTGCGACTGCGTAGTGGAATTTGTGTCGATGGATTCCTCAATCGGCATACTCAGAAAAATTCAACTCGAAGGTGAAACGACCGATGCCGATGTGGTACTCGGACTAGATACCAATCTGACCGCTATCGCCGCCAGGACGGGATTGTTCGCTCCAGTCGACAACAGGGTGGGCAACTTCAGTTTGCCGATTGAATGGAACGACCCGATATTCGTGCCATTCGATTTCGGATATTTTGCATTCGTTTTCAATCGGGACATCGTTAAAAATCCACCGACTTCGTTCGAAGCGCTGGCGGCTATGCCCGACGATTTCAAGATTATCATTCAGGATCCCCGGGCCAGCACACCTGGTCTTGGGTTGCTATTGTGGGTGCAAGCAGCCTACGGCGACAAAGCCGTCAAGATTTGGCAGCGGCTGGCGCCAAAGATACTCACCATCACCAAAGGCTGGTCGGAGGCTTATGGCCTGTTTCTGAAAGGTGAGGCCGAGATGGTTTTATCCTACACGACCTCACCCGCCTATCATCTGATAGCGGAAGGGGACGATAGTTTTGACTCTGCCGCGTTCGAAGAAGGTCACTACCTCCAAATCGAGGTGGCGGCGGTATTGAAATCATCCAGAAAGCAGGAACTCGCCAGAGAGTTCCTGGCGTTCACCTCGACCGATGCATTCCAAAGCATTATTCCAACCACGAACTGGATGTTTCCGGCCGTAAAAACCGCAACGCCCCTGCCGGCGGGTTTCTCCACTCTTCGCTATCCGAAAAAATCCCTGCTGATTGACAGCGCCGAAGTCGAGCGAAACCACAAGCAGTGGACGACCGAATGGCTACGCGCAATCAGCAGGTAAGTTGTACATTGCGGGCTAGGGTTAACGGGCTGCTGGTTCAGACGGCGGAAGATCAGGCTTTCAGCGAACGGCGCGTCAACGCCTGTCGAAAAAGTGCGAGCGTGGACTCTTCGATGGAGGATGCGCTGACAAGCATAGCGTCGTCGAGGTTGAGCGCGGCCCGCGGCCCGTGGTCAGCGATGAGCCGGATCAGCGCAGACGCATTCCGGTAAGCGGCGTGGGAGTCGGCTACGCGCCTCAACGCGGTGGCCATGGCGGCCGGTGATACGGGCTGCAGGTCGACCCCCGTATCCTGCAAGCTGTCCAGAATGCATGCCGCTGCAAGGGGAGCCGGTGCGAGGTGACGCACCGGCTCGAAGCTTCGAATGCCTGCGGCGACAGCTCGTCCGACGGCTTCGGCAGAGACGAACTGCCAACACCAATCACCCTCCGGGAACACCCCGGCGGCAATCAGCGCATCGACCGTACTCTGCAAGCGGTCGCGTTTGGGATGTCCCAGCACATGGGGGATGCGAATTACACGAACCGGCAGCCCCTGGTCGCCGGCTTGCCACAGCAGCGATTCGGCGGCAAGCTTCGAGCGTGAATAGGCGTCCGCGCCTGATGCCGCCAGGGGGCCGGCCAGTCGTTCGATGTGCTCGGTGCCCGAGAGCTCCTCCGACCAGGTTTGACCGCCGCCCAGCGGGAACACCGAGCTCGACGACACGTAGTGCAGAGGGAGACAGCGCTTGCCTGCGAGCCGGATCAACTCCCGCGTACCTTTCACGTTGACCGGCTCCAGCGCGGCATAGGGGGCATATGGATCCACTACGGCGGCGAGATGCACTATCGCGTCGATTTGCTCGCCGAGCTGGTCGAACTCCGCTTCTCTGAGTCCCAACCGGGGCAGCGCCAGATCGCCGATAACGTTTGTTACACCGTCCACTTCGACCCGACGCGTCAGCGCAATGATTTTCACCTTGCCAAGCACGTCGAACTGCCGCCGCACGGCGTTGCCGAGATGACCGTTGGCGCCGGTGAGCAGGATGGTGTGCACCGGTCGTGCCGATCTGCGTGTAATCGCGTCTGGCTCGAGAGTCGGCAATCGCCATGTTGGCTCTGGCTGCGAATGCCCCCTCAAGAAGCGCGCAAGATGTGCGGGGCGACTGTAGGTGTAGAAATCTGCCATCGAAATGCAGCGCCCGGTTTGACGTTGCAGCGCGCCCACCAGGGTGATCGCGGCAAGCGAGTCACCTCCACGCTCGACGAAGTCGTCATCGGGACCGATCGTGCTGTCGCCGAGTACTTCACGAAACACAGTCAGTACCCGCCGTTCGATGTCCGTGCTTTCGACGCCCGCACGGTTGATCGAACTGCTGCCTGCCTTACCGGAAGCGCCCAGCCCCAACGCCGTGACGAACTCGATGAGGTTGGGCACACAGTGTGCCGGCAGTCGCGCCTTCAAGAACGCGCGCACTTCGCTGGCGGACGATGCGGCGGTTGAATTCGCCTGCCGCACGACACGCGCGGTGAGCTTCCCGTGCCTTTCCTCCACCGCGGCGTCGATCACATCCGGATGGCTGACGAGTGCCGCGGAGACTTCCTGGGGATCCACCCATTGACCTCGAATCTTCACGCCGGGTTCACACCGGCCAAGCACCTGCAGGTCGCCGCAGGCGTGCATGATACCGAGATCGCCCGTATCGTAAACGCGCACCGGCACCTGGCCATCCAGCGCCAGATCAAAAAAACGGTTTTCCGTGACGCCCTCACAGAGATAACCGAGGCCCAATCCGGCGCCCCCGACTAGAATACGGCCGGGAAGCCCGTTCGAAACCAGACGGTCACGTCGGTCGACTTCGGTCACATAGATGTCCGCGAAGTCCGCAGGCCGAAGTCGCAGAGCCCCGCCGTCAGGGTCAACTACCGCGGCCGCCACATCATGGCACTCGGCGATGGAATAAAGGTTACCGATCGCAGTGTCCGGCAACACAGCCCATGCCCGCTCTACCAGCTGTGGGTGCACGATCTCACCGCACAACACGATCAAACGCAATCGTCTGAGCGCGCGCACCGCATCCGGCACAGCCAGGCAAGCGGCGAACAATGTGGGGGTCATCATCGTACGGCTGACATCATGACGAACCATCGCGACGGCGAGCGCCCGGGGATCCCGCATCACGGCGTCCGAAATCATCAGCACCGGAATACCATGATGCAGCGCCGGTACCGCGTCCCAGATGCCAAAGATGTTGCAGCCCACCACGTCGTCGTCACGATACGCGAACGTCGTCGAACGCCAGGCGTTAGAGTACATCGATCCGAGCTGATCGGTGATCACCGCCTTCGGCGTGCCGGTCGTGCTGCCTGATGTGAGCAGGATGTGCGACGGCTGAGAAGGGGACACATCGGGTAACACGACTTCGCGGTCAACGGGTCGATCGCTGAGGCGAATCGCCTGAACCGTGTCAACCGACTCCATGTCGGTCAATACCGCGTCGAGCGACAAAACGCGCAGCACGTTGGCCATCACGAGCGGCGGTAGCGAGGCCAGCGGTGCGTACAGCATACCGGCGCGCAAACAGGCAAAGTAGGTGACGACGGTTTCGACGCTGCAGTCCAGCCGCACGCCGATGCGTGCACTTGTCTTGCACCTCTGCGCGAGCAACTGCGTACGACGGTCGATCGCGTCGAGCAATCGCTCGAAGGTCATATACTGCTCGTGATCGACGAGGGCGACCCTGCCGGGGTCACGGCGCGCAGCCGTTTCCAGTGCGGCCATCAAATTGTGGTTAAGCACCGATGCGGCGCGGGCTATCAAGCAGCGTACAGATTTCCCCGGCCTCAGATATGCCAGGCTATGGCCTGCTCCAGTTTGTCTGCGATGGTTACGAGACGCTCGCCGGGCTCTCCGATAATAGCCATATTGCCCTGCCCTACCGGTATCAGCATGCCTTCGAATTGGCCCTGCTCGAAGCCCTCGCGGTCTTTGAGTTTACGGCCAGTCACGTAATAGATGCTGACCTGGCCCCGTTCCCCTTGTATGACCGCATGCGCGACGGGCCCATGAATGGATTCCAGCGCGCACACCTGCACGTGGAGGATCTCCCCCAAGGCTTCGAGTTCGTCGCCCATGACCTTGCCGCCAAATGACGCGAGAACCTGCGTGAAACGTTGTGCCTGTCGAAATGGGTCGTCGTGCTCCGCCACGAAGTGATTGCCCTGCCGCTCCATACGGGTGTGATCCACCGCGGAAACGGTCAATTGCGAGACGTATTGATTGGTGGTATGAATCTGGTATCCGAACAGAGCGCCCAGGGTCACGGTCAGCAGTACGCTCGCCGCCAACGCCAGCTGCATGGGACGGATGCGCTTTGTTACCTGCTCGTCCTGAATCAACTGGCGCAGCTTGATCCTCGTGACCAGATCGTCCGGAACAGGTATGCGCATTGCGTCCTCGAGTTTACTGTCCATAGCACCCACGCCGTCCGCGTATTTGGCGCAATCCTCACATTCATCGCGGTGTTGAAGGAAGCCTTCTTCGCGATTACCCGGCTCAGACAGGCAGATTCTTCTAAATTCAAGACAATTCACGCGCCCACCTCGGTTCGCCTCTCGGCGTCTCCAGTTAAAATTTCTCTCATCTGTTTTCTGGAACGAAACAACCTGGTCATTACCGCACTGCTGCTAATCCCCAGCGCTTCGGCAATTTCTTCACAGCTGAATCCACCAAGCACCTGCATTATCAATGGTTCACGATAGTCCTCGGGAAGCCTTGCCAGCGCCTGGCGAAGCACGAACGCCTCCGTTGACGTGTCGAAGCCGGCGCTAGCCGATGGTAATTCAGCCATATCATCGATATCCCGAATCTCCAGTCGCTTGCGTTCGAATTGCCGCGCATATTCACGCCTGAAGATCGTAAACAGCCAGGCTTTCGCGGAATCCGCCTCGCGCAGGGAGTCGATGCCCCTCCAAGCGCGCAAAAACGTTTCCTGCACCAATTCCTCCGCTTGTACACGGTTTCGGCACATCCAGTACGCATAACGGTACAGATCTCCGGAAAGACCTTCGACAAGGATCTCGAATTTCTCCTGACGCGGTTTTCGCATGTCAACTGAGACCGGTTCGGACGGGTTATTCTTTCTCGAAGTCATCGCAATGCGTGGTCACGTTCCTCTCTAAGATACAAAGACAAAATAGTCCCGGGGCAGGTTCCGTTACTATAACCTTCTGTTCTGAATGCAGTTTATGAGTTTCCATTCAAAAAACGGGCAATGGCTTCACAGGTGTCCACGGGTTTGTCAGCGTGCACCCAGTGGCCCGCCCCATGGATCGATTCAAAGCCGGCGCCCGGAAACTTCTGCAGAATGGCCTCGCGATGCGCCGCCGTAACGTAGTCGGACTGGCCGCCGGTCACAAACAGAACCGGACCATCGAATCTCCTGCCGGAATGATCGGGAAAACCCATTAGATCGTCATGATATTCAGCCAGCACCGGAAGATTGAGTCGCCAGCGAAATCCGCCGTTTGCACGCACAATGTTCTGCAGCAGGAAAAGCCTGGTCGGGGCGTCCACGATCCTGGTCGACCATATGCGATCGGCGTCGGCCCGGCTTCTCAGTGATCCAATATCCAGATCGATCATGACATCGATAAAATGCGTGTGGCTGTGCGAGTACCGCACCGGTGCGACATCGACGATGACGAGTCGATCGACCAGCTCGGGGTAGGTCAACGCCAGATCCATCACCGCCTTGCCTCCCATACTGTGCCCTACCCAACCCACCGGGGGATCTTCGATATTGCCAAGGGTCTCCCGGAGCGACGTGCTCATATCCGCGTAAGTCATGGTGCCGCCATGAGGGGATCGTCCATGGTTGGGAAGATCGACGGTGATGACGTGAAAACGATCGGAAAGCAGCTTTGCAACACCCCGCCAGTTCGTGCTCGAACCGAACAGCCCGTGCACCAGTACAAGCGGGGCCCCGCTGCCAAATTCTTCGTAGTGCAAATCCATATAACTCAAATCACCATAGCTGGACAGGGTCGCCGATGACGGCGACGCGTTCGGGCGGCTAAATATTGCCAACCCGTCGATTCGCATTTACCCTGGATGGTTAGTATAAAGGAGTTGCTTTCTGTTTTTACGTAATAGTCCACGCCCGGACAAGCGGGATTGGATTTGGGTTCATTGGCCCCATAACCCCATGGACCAATAAAAAAATCGGCCGCCTTGCTAATCAAAAGAACGGAACTCCCCTCCGGTAATCGAAACGACTGGAAGACGCTCACAGCGTTGCTGCCATATATGAAGCAGTTTCCGGTCAGGATCGCGCTCGCGCTGGTTCTCCTCATGCTTGCCAAACTTGCCAGCGTGGGTGTGCCGATCGCGCTCAAGGCCGTGGTCGACGGTCTCAACGTGAGCGGAGCCGCCGTCACACTAACCATACCCATCGCTTTGTTGGTGGGATATGGTCTGCTCAGGTTCTGCACGATCCTGTTCCAGGAACTCCGTAATGCGGTTTTTGCAAAGGCATCCCAGCAGACCACCCGTCAGATCGCTCTCAAGGTATTTGAGCATCTGCATCGGTTGTCTCTTCGCTTCCACCTGGACCGGCAGACCGGCGGTATTTCCAGAGATATCGAACGCGGCAGCCGGAGCGTCGCTCAGCTGCTCAATTTCCTGGTATTCAGCATCGCTCCGACGGTGTTCGAAATTCTCGTGGTTTGCGCAATTCTATTTTATAGCTTCGGTATCTGGTTCGCACTGGTTACGCTCGCCACCGTTACCGTCTATTTCATCTATACCTACAAGGTTACGGAGTGGCGTATAAAGTTCCGCGTCGATATGAATAATGCGGATTCCCAAGCCAACAGCGCCGCCGTGGACTCCCTGATCAACTATGAAACCGTGAAGTACTTTGGAAACGAAGATTTCGAGTCGCGGCGATATGACGACAACATGCAAGCATGGGAAAATGCGTCGATCAAAAATCAGGTCTCGCTATCTTTTCTCAACTGCGGCCAGGGCGTGATCATCGGTGCCGGTGTTACCATTCTTATGGTAATGGCCGCCGGCGGGGTCGTTTCCGGGGATATGACCGTGGGCGACTTCGTAATGATCAACGCGTTTCTGATTCAGCTTTACATCCCCCTCAATTTTCTCGGGACCATCTTTAGAGAGGTCAAGCACAGCCTGACGGACATGGACAGGATGTTCGCGCTGCTGGACGAAGAAACGGAAATCAGGGACAGGCCAGAAGCTTCCGAACTGCACACGATCAATCCCGAGATCCGGTTCGACAAGGTGTGTTTTGCCTACAATCCGGATCGGCAGATCCTGCACGACGTGGATATCGTCATCCCGCCGGGAAATAAAATTGCCGTGGTGGGATCGAGCGGGTCGGGTAAATCGACGCTTGCACGACTCTTCTATCGGTTCTTCGATGTCACCTCCGGCAGTATCAGCGTGGATGGAATCGATATTCGGGACCTGACCCAACAATCACTCAGGTCGGCAATCGGCGTAGTACCGCAGGATACGGTGCTTTTCAACGATTCCATCGAATACAACATACGATATGGACGTCCGGACGCCACCTTCGAGGAGATCCGGCATGCAGCTAAGCTCGCTCATCTGGATCATTTCATAGAAACTTTACCCGACGGGTACGATACCCTGGTCGGGGAGCGCGGCCTAAAACTGTCCGGTGGCGAGAAGCAGCGGATGGCAATCGCAAGGACGGTGCTCAAAAATCCTCCCATCCTCATCCTTGACGAAGCCACCTCTCAGCTCGATTCGAAATCCGAGAAAGCCATACAGAAGGCATTGAACGAGATCGCGGAAAACAGGACATCACTCGTGATTGCACACCGGCTGTCGACCATCATCGATGCGGATCGTATTCTAGTGCTTGAAAAAGGCCGCGTAACCGAGAGCGGTAGCCACCGTGAACTGCTCGAGGCCAACGCTCACTATGCCGAAATGTGGCGCTTGCAGCAGGAGCAGAGAATGAGCAACGACGGGAAGTTCAGCCAGGAGCCCGAACCCGTGCACGAACTCTAGCCCGCAAATCTGATCACCGGGGTTGCCGACCGCAACATGGACCGGGCACCCATGCTGGTACTGACGGGACAGGTTGCCACCAGACGCTTGCACAAGGAATCACACCAGGTGATGGACGTCGTGGCAATGTTCGAAGCGGCGTTCGGAGAACAGGGGCCGAGCCTCATTGTGATCCCCATCGACTACAGGGAAAACTACCTGCTGACGAAAAAACTAGGAGAGATCACCGCCACGATATAAGCATCCGTCCTTATCCACAATTTCTGTGGATAACTCTGTTGATAGACGCCGTTTGCAACGCTGATGAAGCGACGAATGGTCGTCTTGCGTTAAATTGATTAAAAAATACGCAAAACGAGTAAACGCTTAATATTCATATAGTTACACGACATTTCTCCACACCACGGTCAGGACCTGCATGCAACTGTGTTCATCCGTCGGCAGAAAATCGAAATTGTGTAAAACATTTCAATCCGGCAGCCGCTCCAATGTGGCGAAGGAGTAAGGAAAACGGTTGCGATCATCCACCTCGTGGTCCGATTTCGCGGTGACTTTCCATTGATTCCCGTCGAAATCCGGAAACCAGGTATCGCCTTCGAATTCGGCGTCGATACGCGTCAGGTACAACCGCGTCGCTCGCGGAAATGCCTGGCGGTAAAGATCAGCACCCCCGATGATCATCAGCTCTTCCACATTGCCGGCGGATTGGATCGCCTGGTCGAGTGATGAGGAAGTGATGCAGCCTGGTGCCTGATAATTATCGTCCCGCGTGACGACGATATTGGTCCTGTCCGGTAAGGGCTTGCCGATAGATTCGTAGGTTTTCCGGCCCATGACCACGGGCTTGCCAAGGGTAGTCTGTTTGAAATACCTGAGATCAGCGGGCAGATGCCACGGCAATCGGCCATCGCTTCCAATCAGCCGGTTGCGATCCATTGCCACGATGATGGAGACGAGCGGAGTCATGCTCAGACTGCAATTGGTGCGGCTATATGTGCGTGGCTGCGGTATTCGAGCAGTTCGAAGTCATCGTAAGTGAAGCCTGAAATATCCATTATCCGGGGATTCAGTTTCATGGTGGGCATCGGGTAAGGTTCCCTGCCCAATTGCTCCCTCGCCTGGTGCAGATGATTCAGATAAAGGTGGGCGTCGCCGAGCGTGTGGATAAACTCACCGGCCCCGAGCCCGCTAACCTGCGCAATCATCAGCGTCAATAGTGCATAAGATGCGATATTGAAAGGAACGCCCAGGAATACATCCGCACTCCGCTGATAGAGCATGCATGACAACTTCCCGTCCGCAACATAGAACTGGAACAGGACGTGGCACGGCGGAAGAGCCATTCTATCGACGTCGGCCACATTCCATGCGCTCACGATGAGCCGTCGTGAATCCGGGTCGGAGCGAATTTTGTCGACAACGCCGGAGATCTGGTCGATCTTACCGCCGTCCGGCGTGGGCCAGGATCGCCACTGATAGCCGTATACCGGGCCCAGGTTGCCATGTTCATCCGCCCATTCGTTCCAGATGCTCACACCGTTCTGTTTCAGATAGCTGACATTGGTATCGCCTTTGAGGAACCAGAGCAGCTCATGAACGATGGATTTGAGGTGCAGCTTTTTGGTGGTAACCAGGGGAAAACCCTCGTGCAGATCGAAACGCATCTGGTAGCCGAATGCGCTGAGCGTCCCGGTGCCGGTGCGGTCGAGCTTGCGTGTCCCCTTGGAGAGCACGTGATCGATCAAGTCCAGGTATTGCCGCACGGATCAGATGTCCGCTTCGTCAACGTCAATCTGGCCGGTCACCCGCCTCCTGATGTGAGACCAGGAAATACCGATGGAAAGGACCCCCGCTACACCGGTGAGCAGCAAATAGATCAACTCCGAATTGCCCGTCAGTGCGGGAAACCAGGTCATGAGGAGCCATATCAGGATGGCAAAAAATGCGATGGCGAGAAAAGTACCGAATGCACCAAGAGATCGGGTGGTCGCCCGCAGGAATATCGCCCAGCCGATGATGAGCACGATGCCGCCAAGCGCCATCAGTGGCGCGACGTCACTCCAGTCGCCGCGCAGGAGATCCCGCGCCCAGTGGAAATACGACCAGCCTTTGGGATTGTAGGTCGCGAACACCAGCAGCAGCGCCGCGCCAAGCCGGATGAGATAGTTGGTCCAGGTGAATTTGGTTCTTGTTTGTGCCATTTTTTGGGAGTCTACACGAACTCCCGCGCGTTACGGAAAAGCCGCATCCAGCCGCCGTCCTCATCCCAATGATCCGGCGCCCACGAGCATTGCACCGTTCTGAATACCCTTTCGGGATGCGGCATCATGATGGTCACCCTGCCGTTGTCATTGCTGAGTCCTGTAATTCCCAAGGCAGACCCGTTGGGATTGTAGGGATAAGTCTCCGTCACAACCCCGCGGTTATCGACGAATCGGAGCGCGGCCGCACCGTGCAGCCGGTCGAGGCCCGTATCCGAGGCCAATTCGATCCTGCCTTCACCGTGGGAAACGACCACCGGAAGCCGCGATCCTTGCATCCCCGACAGCAGAACCGACGGACTCGGCGTCACCTCGACCATGACGTAACGGGCTTCGAACTGCTCAGATAGGTTCCTAACGAACCTGGGCCAGTAGCCCGCTCCCGGTATGAGTTCCTTGAGATGCGCGAGCATCTGGCAGCCGTTGCACACACCCAGTGTAAAAGCGTCCTCCCTGGAGAAGTATTCCAGGAACTGATCCCGCAGACCCTCGTTGAACAGGATAGATTTGGCCCATCCGCCACCAGCGCCCAGCACATCGCCGAATGAAAATCCGCCGCAAGCGGCAAGGCCCTGAAATTCCGACAGCTTATGATGGCCCGCCAGCAGGTCGTGCATGGCGACGTCCGTCGCGATGAATCCGGCCCGCTTGAAAGCGGCCGCCATCTCGATGTGCCCATTGACCCCCTGCTCGCGCAGGATGGCTACGCGAGGCGGCGTCTTCGATATGGCCGGCTGATCGAATTGCGACGGATCGTAGGTCAGAGATGCGTGCAGACCAGGATCTGCCGTATCGAGTATTCTGCCGTACTCCGCGTTCGCGCAGTCTTCGTTGTCCCGGAGCGCCTGCAGGCGCCACGTGGTTTCCGACCACTTCCGATGCAGATCCATCCTGGCCGCGTCCAGCAGTAACCGACCGTCATCCAGGATGCGAATGCGGTGATCGTCCCGTGGCGTCGCAATGCGGTGGGTAACGGCTCGCAGGCCATGAGAATCGATAACCTCCAAAATCCGTCCCCGGTGTTCCGAATCGATCTGAATGACTGCGCCCGCTTCCTCGTTGAAGAGCAGACCCAGAATGCCCGCTTCATCCCGGGTTCCGTTCAAAGATGCTACATCGACATCGAGACCGATACGCCCGGCGAAACTCATTTCGAGCAAGGTCGCGATGACGCCGCCATCGGAGCGATCGTGGTAGGCGCAAATCCAGCCCTTCTCGATCAATTGCTGTATGGCCAGGAAGGCATTCCTGATCAACCCGGGATCGTCGACATCCGGGGCCGAATCGCCCACCTGGCCATACGCCTGGGCCAGTACGGAACCACCGAGGCGGTTCCGTCCATTGCCCAGATCGATGAGCCAGAATTCAGCATCTTCGCGATAGACCGCTTGAGGTGTCCGTGTCTTTCTGACGTCATCGACGGGAGCGAACGCGCTCACGATGAGTGAAACGGGTGCGGCCACCGCGTGGTCGCCCTGGGCGTCGCTCCAGACGCTTTTCATCGACATGGAGTCCTTGCCCACGGGAATGGAGATGCCAAGACCGGGGCAGAATTCGACTGCCACGCTCCGCACGGTTTCGAACAGAGCGGCATCCTCGCCCGGGTGGCCAGCCGCGGCCATCCAGTTAGCGGAGAGTTTGACTTCACCTAAAGACCTGATGTCGGCAGCGGCCAGATTGAGCAGGGCCTCGGCTACCGCCATACGACCGCTGGCCGGCGCATCGAGGACGGCAAGAGGAGATCGCTCTCCAATGGCCATCGCCTCGCCGTGGTATGTGGTGTAGCCGGCGGACGTTACCGCAACATCCGCCACGGGCACCTGCCATGGACCGACCATCTGTTCACGGCAAACCAAACCGCCAACGCTGCGGTCACCAATGGTGACGAGGAAAGTCTTGTCGGCAACCGCGGGCAGAAGCAACGCGCGATCCAGCGCATCGGCGACAGTGACACCGCCAAGCTCGAGCGCTCTCGATGCCATGGGTGTAGCCCTTACATTTCGGGTCATGACCGGTGTATTGCCAAACAAAGCCTGCATCGGCATGTGAATCGGGGTATTCATCGGCGCACCCTGGTCATCGAAATGCGCGTCCTCCAGCAGCAAAAGCTGCTCTGCCGTTGCACGCCCGACGACGCAATACAGGCATCGTTCACGCTCGCAAAGCGAGACGAATCGGTCCAGCCTGTCCTCTGCCACGGCGACCGCGTATCTTTCCTGGGCCTCGTTGCACCAGATCTGCATCGGCGTCATGCCGGGATCATCATTGAGGATTTCACGCAGATGGAAATGCGCACCCTGGCCGGAGCCGTGCACGAGTTCAGGCAATGCATTGGACAAGCCGCCCGCACCAATGTCGTGGATAGACAACATCGGATTGGCTTCGCCGAGTTCCCAGCATCTGTCTATGACTTCCTGGCATCGCCGCTGCATTTCGGGATTTCCGCGCTGAACGGAGCTGAAGTCGAGCGCCTCGTCCCCGGTGCCCGTGGCCACGCTGGACGCCGCGCCGCCGCCGAGACCGATCATCATCGCCGGCCCGCCTAGTACCACGATAACCGACCCGTCCGGTATCTCCTTTTTGTGGACATGCTGTTCCCGGATGTTGCCCAGACCGCCGGCCAGCATGATCGGCTTGTGGTAACCGCGGATCTCCGTTTGTCCAAGCGCATCGACGATTTGCTGCTCGAAGGTGCGAAAATAGCCCGCGATGTTGGGTCTGCCGAACTCGTTGTTGAACGAAGCGCCCCCGATGGGGCCCTCCAGCATGATCTGCAGCGGGCTGGCCAGTCGTGCAGGGCGGCGTTCCGGGCCCTCCCAGGGCCGGAAGGCGCCGGGTATGCGCAGGTTGGATACCGAGAATCCGGTCAATCCGGCCTTGGGTTTGGCCCCTGTCCCGGTAGCACCCTCGTCCCTGATTTCACCTCCCGACCCCGTTGCGGCGCCAGGAAAAGGCGATATTCCGGTTGGGTGATTGTGGGTCTCGACCTTGCACACGATGTGGACCGGTTCATCGTGATACTCATATACATGGCCTGGCTCCACCGGAAACAGACGCTCGGCCGTCGATCCGCGCAGCACCGCCGAATTGTCTTCGTAGGCGACCAGGGTGCCTTCATTGTTGCGCCGGTGGCTCTCGCGGATCATGTTGAACAACGTTTCGGAACGTTGCTCCTGATCGATCATCCAGTTGGCATTGAATATCTTGTGACGGCAATGTTCGGAATTCACCTGGGCGAACATCATCAACTCAACGTCCGTGGGGTTTCGCCCCATATCCGAAAACTGCTGCATGAGGTAAGTTATCTCGTCGTCGGACAGGGCCATCCCCCATTCCTGGTTGGCTCGCCCCAGAGCAGAAACACCCCCGTTCAGAATATCGACCACCTCCAGCGGTCGGGGCTCGAAATGCCGGAATATCTGCGCGCATTCGCTGAAGTCCCTCAGAACGGATTCCGTCATCGGATCGTGTAAATGCTCGATGATCCGCGCACACTCCGCGTCCGGCGGGATTTCGCCCGCGCTCTGCTGCAGCCACCATACAATACCGCGCTCGATACGGTTTATCTCCGGCAGTCCACAGTGGTGCGCGATATCGGTGGCCTTGGTCGACCACGGAGAAATCGTACCGAGCCTCGGCACGACCACAAACAGCTCTCCGCGCGCATTGTCAGCGGCGCCACTCTGGCCGTAGTCGAGCAACCGCCGCAATGCCTCCTCCTTGTCCGGCGCCAGGTCCGCGGCCGTATCGACGAAATGCCAGAACTCGGCGTAGACCGCTTTCAGCCCGGGAAGGCTCGTGCGCAGCAGAGATTCCAGCTTGCGGAATCGGAATCGGGGATGCGCTGCGCTGCCGCGAAGTTGAAGCATTACGAGCGGTAAATCAGCTGAACTGCGGCTTTCAGTGCAAAGGCACTCCGAGCCGGTGCGCGACCTCTTCATAGGCTTCGACGACGCCGCCCAGATTGCGGCGGAACCTGTCCTTGTCAAGCTTTTCACGGGTATTTACGTCCCAGATGCGGCAACCATCGGGGGTGAACTCGTCGCCCAGAAACAGCTTCCCGTCGCGGCGTCCGAATTCGAGTTTGAAATCCACCAGCAGCATGTCGCTTTTGAGGAACATCGATTTGAGTATGTCGTTCACCTTGAAAGTGCGCTCGATCATAGTCGTGACCTCGTCTTCCGTGGCCCACCCGAAAGATCGGATGTGATACTCGTTGATCATCGGATCGTGCAGCGGATCGTTCTTGAGGAAGAACTCGAACGTGGGCGGATCGAGGTCTATTCCATCCTCCACACCAAGGCGTTTGCATATGGAGCCCGTCGCAATGTTCCTGACGACGCATTCCACGGGAATCATCTCGAGACGCTTCACCACGGACTCATCGTCTGACAACAAACGTTCGAAATGCGTTGCGATGCCGTGGTTTTCGAGTTCCCGCATCACGAACGCGTTAAATTTGTTGTTCACCATTCCCTTCCGGTCGAGCTGCGCCACCTTTTGGCCATCGAAGGCGGAGGTGTCGTTACGAAAGTGCAGAATCAGAAGTTCGGGTGAATCCGTCAGATAGACCGATTTGGCTTTTCCTGCGTAAAGTTGGTCACTTCGCTGCATGGCTTACCTCAAAATGGAACAGCGCCGGGATAGGCGTTGTCGAAACAGACTGTTTATAAATCAAAAGTAAAGACCTTAGTCGTGTCAGTCCTTAACAAGAATTCCAAGCCGCCTGGTGAAAATTGCGAGCTAGAGGCTCACAGGACTCCGGCCTTGTTCATTGCCGCCCGAACCTGTTCGTGGAAGTGATCCGACAATGGTGTCAACGGCAACCTGATGTATCCCTCGATGAGGCCCAATTGCTGCACAGCCCATTTTACGGGAATCGGGTTCGATTCCAGAAACAGCGCGGCGTGCAGGTCTTGTAGCGTTTTGTTGATCTTCTTGGCCCGTTTGAAATCACCGTTGAGGGCAGCCGCGCACATGTCACTCATCTGCCGGGGGGCCACGTTCGCCGAGACTGAAATGACGCCGCGACCGCCTGCACGCATGTGCTCCACCGCGTTACCGTCCTCTCCCGAAACCACCACAGGCATACGATCGGCACACATTTCCACGAGCTCTTTCGCCCGGTCGATCTCGGCGCTCGCATCCTTGATCCCGATGATATTGTCGATGTCTGCCAGGCGATTCACCACCGGCGTCAACATGTCGCAGGCGGTACGACTGGGGACGTTGTAAAGGATCTGGGGAATCGGCACGGCATTCGCGATTGCCTTGAAGTGCAGATAAAGGCCTTCCTGGGTAGGTTTGTTGTAGTAGGGCGTCACCAGAAGACACGCATCTGCGCCTAGCTCGTGCGCGCGCCTGGTAAGGTGGATGGCTTCGGCGGTAGAGTTTGCCCCGGTCCCGGCGATCACCGGTATCCGGCCGCTCGCGTACGCTATGGTCCGCTCCACGACCGCGCAGTGCTCTTCCGGATCGAGCGTCGCTGATTCTCCGGTGGTGCCGACCGATATGATCGCGTTGGTGCCGTTTTCAACATGAAATTCCACCAGTCTCGCCAGGGCTTCTAAATCAACCGCGCCGTCGTCCGTCATCGGGGTCACCAGCGCTACCATACTTCCTTGAAACATGCGAATCGCCTTGAATTCTTTATTTTCGGAACGGACCGTCGATGGTACTGGCCTGCCGCGGCAATCGCAACCGGGTAATGGCATTTCAATAACCCGCTCCTTCGTGCTATCTTGAATGTTTAATTAGTCAGTAATGAGGAGGAGTAGATGTTCGACGGTTTGCTGCAATTGCCCTGGTGGGGAGCTGTAATCGTAGCGCTGGTGCTGACGCATATCACCATCGCAGCCGTGACGATATACCTGCACCGGCATCAAACCCACCTGGCGCTGGATCTGCACCCCGCCGTGAGCCATTTTTTTCGCTTCTGGCTCTGGATGACCACGGGAATGAAGACAAAAGAGTGGGTGGCTATTCATCGCAAGCACCACGCCAATGTTGAAACCGAGCAGGACCCGCACAGCCCGGTCATCAAGGGTATCCACACTGTGCTCTGGGGTGGATGGTTCCTCTATCACCGGGAGGCTTCCAATACCGAGACGCTCGAAAAATACGGCGCCGGTACTCCGGACGACTGGATGGAGCGGAACATCTACGGCAAATTCCTGAACTTGAGCCTGTTTGCGATGCTGCTGATCGAAGTCTTGCTGTTCGGAACCGTCGCGGGATTCCTTATCTGGCTGACCCAGATGCTTTGGATTCCTTTCTGGGCGGCGGGCGTCATCAACGGCGTGGGCCACTATTGGGGTTATCGGAATTTTGAGGTCAGGGACGCGAGCAAGAACATCGTGCCCTGGGGTTTCATCATTGGCGGCGAAGAGCTGCACAACAATCATCACGCGTACGCGAGCTCGGCCAAGTTTGCGATGAAAAAATGGGAATTCGATCTAGGCTGGCAATACATCCGCCTGCTGCGGGCGCTGGGCCTGGCAAAGGTCAAGAAGGTTGCACCGACACTGGTTCTCAGTCCCGAAAAGCATCAATTTGATCAGCACACGGTGCGGCCGCTGATCAACAGCCGCTTTCAGGTGATGTCCAATTTCGCCAGAGACGTGATGAACAACGTGCACGCCGATGAACTCAAACGCCTGGGTGTGAACCGTAAACATCGCGTATTGCTCAAGCGCGCTCGCAGGCTGATGCGACGGGAATACAGCCTGCTCAATGACAACGCCAGGGCTCAGCTCAAACGCGCGCTGGAACTCAGCCCAAGTCTGTCCAATGTGTACACGATGAAACAGAAACTGCAGACGATCTGGGTGAAGTCTAACAACCTCGAGGGGCTGCTGCAGGCGCTCGAGGACTGGTGCCGCGCTGCGGAAGCATCGGGCATCGGGGCGCTGCAGGAATTTTCCGATCGACTGAGGCGTTACCAGCTGGCCCCGGCCTGAGGTCTGGGAACCCCGAAATCAGGGTTACCTCATCCTGAGGCGTTCATGCAGGGGGCTGCTCCTGGGGAAGTGCGCCAGCAGAAACTGCATCTGATCCGCCAGTACGCGGCGTCCCCGGAGGTAGACGTATTCGGCGTGTGTTGGTGCGAATGGCACGGCCAGCAGTTTCATGCTCGCCTGTTCGGGCGTGCGGCCCGCCTTGTGATTGTTGCAGCGCTTGCAGGCCGTAACCACGTTCGTCCACCCTCCAGTGCCGCCCTGACTCATCGGCGTCACGTGATCGCGGGACAGGTCCTTGTGGCCGAACTTGCCGCCGCAATACAGGCACAGGTAGCCGTCGCGCGCGAATAGAGCCTCGTTGCTCAATGGCGGCGTATAGCTGCGATTTGCCCTGATCGAGGCATAGCTGTCGCCACGGGTAGCTATGATGGAATTGACGTCGATGACGCTCTGGCGCCTGGTGCGGGAATTGAATCCGCCGTGGATGCGATAGAGAAGTTCACCGCAGGCATATTCCACCTGCTGCAGGTGATACAGACGCACCGCATCGCGGTAGTTGATCCAGTCAAGCGGCATCCCTGCAACGTCGGTTCTCAACACTTGATGGTCCAGAGAATACATCACAACAGCCCCATTCAAATCACAGCAATTGTCAACTTGAAACCGGCAAATCACAAGCCAGAGAAGTTGCAACTTAATGATGAAAAAGATGGCACCAGATTAAACCAGAGAAACAGGTGTAAAACAAATGAATGGGATCAGGGGGCTTTCATAGAAATCACGACTTTGACCGGAATTGATCCTCCAGGAGCTGCGGGTGCCGCCTCGCCGATAAGATCGCCGCTTTGCGTTTTGGCATTGCCGGATCGGGACAGTTTTGCCACGACTGTGACCCGCTGGTAGTTGGACAGTTTCATATTCGGCATCATCGCCATACTGTCGTCGAGAGTAACAACCAGCGGTAGCGCGTCAGCCCGCTTTCGTACGACCGCTAGCGGCATCGGTGGTCCGTCCGTGGCCCGGGCGAGTACGAACAGGGTTTCGTTCCCGGTAACTTCGCTGTTCAGCCTATCGTCCAGGGATACGTGGACCAGGATGCTGCCGCCGGCGGCAGCGGCCCGATCCTCCGGTGCAGGCGGTTCCTCCTCCATCTCCGTCACACCGCCATCCGCAAGCTGGCTCTTTGCCTGGGTTATCTGTGCCCTGAGTTCCGCCTGGGATTGCGGGTTATCGGCAAACAGCGGCTCCGCCCGCTGCCAATAACCCAGCGCCCCCCGCACGTCGCCGCGTCTGTGCGCCGCGATACCCGCGAGCCACAATGCAACGGGATGATCCGGCGCAAGACCCAGTGCCGTTTTCAGCAGGCTTTCCGGTTCCCCCGCCAGAATACCGTCGTTGGCCATGGCCAGCGCATCCGCCTGTCTCACCAGCAGGTCGGGATCGTCGCCGACGAGTTCTCTCAGTTTGCCATACGCCCGAGCCGCATCACCGAATCGCTTCAGCGTCATGTAACTCGAACCCAGAAGATACCAACCCTCCGGGTTGTCCGGATTCTGCTTCAGCTCCTTTTCCAGACGCGAAACCACCACCCTCATGTCGATATCCGAGTGGCTCTCGGGCCGGCTGGGACCGGCGCTACTGGTTTCCTGGTTTTGCACGAATGACTCGGGCTGCCCCAGGACCAGATAAAGAAACCCTGCTAGAAATGGAATGCAAATCGCGACTACGATGCCTGCCCAGCCGCCTTTCCGTTCCTGCCCGGAGGGGGCCGCGGTTTCGGATTCGATATCGTCGAGCAAACCCAGCTCGATCTCATTTCGTTCCTGTACCGCCTGTGTCTCTTGTATTACTCCATCATCGATCTGGGTCTGCAACCGAGCCAGTCTTTCCCTCGCAATCGCGATGTTCTGGCGAGCGCGCTGATCCTCCGAGATGCCGCGCGGACGCAACATCGGAAGCACCAGAACGGTGATGGCGGTTATCACCATCAGTGAGACAATCAGAAAAAACCAGAGCATGACACCGTCTTTTTTTTACGAGGATTGTAATTGCTGTAATTCCTCGATCATCGGCAGGAGCGTTTTGTCGACATCGTTCGAATCTATTGGCCCCACGTGCTTGTAGCGAATCAATCCCTCACGGTCGATTACGAATGTTTCCGGGACACCGTACACCCCCCAATCGATGCCAACCTGTCCTTTTGCATCAACCACCGAAAGCATGTAGGGGTCACCGAGGCGCTCGAGCCACGTCCGTGCGTCAACAACCGCGTCCTTGTAGTTGAGGCCGACCACGGGAACCGGATTTCGAGCAACCAGGTCCTTCAACACTTCATGCTCGGCCCGGCATGATACGCACCACGAGGCCCACACGTTTAGCACCCACACCGTTCCCCTCAGTTCCGCGGGATTGAACACCAGCGCCGCGTCATCGAGCCGCGGGAGCGTAAAATCCGGCACCGGTTTGTCGATGAGCGGCGAAGGTACATGCCGGGGATCGAGTTTCAGACCAATGGCCAGAAAGACGCCCATGGCCAGGAAGATGATCAGCGGCACATAAAAACGAACGGCTTTACCCGCCACTACGCTGCCTCCACCGCGGCACCGGACCCCAAGTGCCGGTGGGCGAGCCGGCCGGAATGCCCGATCTGGGTCATGATGATTGGGATGTTGTCCACGATATCAGTCCTGCTGCAGAGTACTGGCAGCTTTCAGGGCCTCCGCGGCCTCCGGCGGCATGTAGTTTTCGTCGTGCTTGGCCAGCACTTCTGAGGCGACGAAAACACCTTTGTCATCCAGCTGACCCTTGGTCACGATGCCCTGCCCTTCGCTGAACAGATCAGGCAGTATTCCCTCATAGGCTACGCGCACGGTGTTGGCCGTGTCGGTCACATCGAAGTGGACGACCAGGCTGCCGTCCTCCCTGACCACACTGTTCACCGCCACCAGCCCGCCGATCCTGAAAGGGTGTCCAACCGGCGCCTCTCCCACCGCGACCTGGGAGGGCGTAAAAAAGAACAGGATGTTCTGTTTGAACGCATTGAGCATCAGCGTCACGGCAATGCCGATACCGACGACCAGAAAAACCACCATGAACAGGCGTTGTTTTCTACGTGTTCTCATGACGATCCGACTACGAATTTTCTCACTTCCTTCCTGACAGCCTTGTTGCGGAGTCGTGCCGCGACCACGTTCAAAGCCAGCACACACAGACTCAATCCGTAAGCGCTCCACACGTAAAGTCCATAGCCACCCATTGCAAAAAACTCCGTCATAGTTCTCCACCGCTCACCAGTTCCCTTACCCAGTTCGTTCTGCGCTCGCGCTGCAGTATTTCGGCTCTCACACGAGACATCAGGACCGTAAAATAAAACAATTTGAAGGCAACCGCCATGACGAGCAGGGGGATCAACATGCTCACGTGTATCGATGGCTTGTCGAATTTCGCAATGGTGGCGGGCTGGTGGAGGGTATACCACCATTCCACCGAATAGTGGATTATGGGAATATTGACGACGCCGACCAGCAACAGAATGGAAGCGGCGCGCCACGCCGTCTGCCGATCACCGATGGCGGATTGTAGTGCCATGAAGCCAAAATACAGAAACAGCAGTATCAGTTCGGAGGTCAGCCTTGCGTCCCACACCCACCACGTGCCCCACATGGGTTTACCCCAGATAGATCCGGTTACCAGTGCAAGAAACGTAAAAGAAGCGCCGATGGGTGCCGATGCCGTTGCCATTACCTCCGCGAGTTTTACCCGCCATATGAGACCGATCGTGGCAAAAACCGCCATAAGGACATAAACAAACATGGACATCCACGCCGACGGGACGTGGACATAGATGATCCTGTAGCTTTCACCCTGCTCATAGTCGCCCGGCGCAACCACCAGACCCAAATACAGCCCGACCGTAAAAAGGATGATGCAGGGAACAGCGAGCCAGGGCAGCAGCTTGCCGGCGAATGCGTAAAAATATCTGGGCGATCCGAATCTGTGTATCCATGCCCACATGTATCAGTTCCCTCCGCCGGTAACGCTGAGGGCCCCAGCTATGGCAACGGGCCCCAATGTTACGAAAAGTGCCAGCAGCGCGCCCAGCAGGGACAGATGGCCTTCGATGGGCAAGCCGACGCTGGCGGTTTGCACAGCGGTAGTGGAAAAAATCAGCACCGGTATACACAAGGGCAGCACCAGCAATGACAGCAGCACACCACCCCGCTTCACGCTGACGACCAGAGCGGCGCCCAGGGCGCCGAGCAGACTGAGGATGGGCGTACCCAGCATCAGTGTGAAAAACAGCGCGCGCCAGCCGTCGAATGACAAACCCATCAATACGGCAAGAAGCGGCGACAACAGGATCAGCGGCAGTCCGGTCAACAACCAGTGTGCCGAGACTTTTGCGGCAACTATTAGTATGACCGGATGCGGACTGGTCAACATCTGCTCCAGGCAGCCGTCCTCGAAATCGGTTCTGAACAAACTGTCCTGGGACAGCATGGTGGCCAGTAATGCCGCAACCCAGATAACCCCGGCCGCGATCTCACTCAGCCTGTTTGGATCTGGCCCCACACCCAGCGGAAACAGGCTGACGGCGATCAAGAAAAAAAGCAGCGGGTTGATCCACTGGCTGGGAGTGCGCGTGGCGAGCGTGAGGTCCCGGCGAACCAGTGGGAGGTAAATACTATCCATCCGGGCCCCGACTTTCCCCGAGTCTGACGGTACGTTGCGCATGCCACCGCCACTCTATATTCTGATGACTCGTGACGAGCGCCATGCCTCCGGACGTCATGTGTTCGACCAGCAGTTCACGGACGATTCCCTGCGCGTCACGGTCCAGCGCCGTCAGCGGTTCATCGAGCACCCACAATCTGGCGGCCGAGATCAGCAGTCTGGCAAGAGAGACCCGCTGCCGCTGGCCTGCCGACAGATGACGGCAGAGCTGTTGCCGGCAATGCGCGATACCCAGCCGCCCCAGGGCCTGGGTCTCCGAAACACCCGATGGTTGACCGGTCAGGGTTCGATCCATTGTCAGGTTTTCCTCGGCGGTAAGTTCGTCCTTTATGCCGTTCTTGTGCCCAACGAATGACATTTCGTACATGTAGTCTGCTCGATTTTTCTGGATTGGACGATTGTTCCAGTAAATCGTTCCCTCATCGATCGGCAACAAACCGCTCACCATTCGCAACAGCGTCGTTTTCCCACTGCCGTTGGAACCGTCGATCTGAATCAGCTCTCCCCGCTCGAGTTGGAAATTCATGCCGGAAAACAACCGCCTCTCGTTCCTTTCGCAACCGAGGTTTTCCACTTTCAGTTTCACTTGATTTCGAACAAAGAAGAGTTGCCGGAACCCCGCGGACCGTGCGCCAGCAGGGTTCCGGGCAACAACACCGGCGGCCGGCAGGCGGTATCAAAAAAACGCTGCATTATACCCTCGATTCGACCTCAGGACACGGCGGAAATTTGCCCCAATATCGCATCCGGATCTAATTTTTTGCCCGCCTCTATGGTCACGATGCGAGCCTTATCCAATTCGGACAGGGGCTGCGCATGCCGCATCTGCATGTCGAGCACCAGTGTCGTGGCTTGCGACGGATCGCTGCCGGCCGCCGACCGCTGCGCGATGCGGGATCTCAGCAACCGCTCGTCACACTGCATATCCAGGACCACCGTCTCCATGCCCCGATTTTCGGCCAGCGTATAAAACATGTTCCTTTGTTCGATTCTGAGGAACGTGGCATCGACGATCACGGAGTATTCCGCGTCCAGTATGGTCCCGGCCACATTCACCAGGTGCTCGTAGTTAAGCGCAATGTTCTCCGGACTGTATCGCTCCGCATCCGCGCCGGCAACGGTTCGATCCCGCTCGACGTCTGATCGAATGTGAATCGCGGGCAGCTTGCGTGCAAGTCTTTCGGACCACCAGCTTTTCCCTGAACCGGAGTAGCCGTGCGTAATGAAAAGCCGGGGATGACGGGCGTTGAGGTATTGCCCCGCCAATTCCAGATGACCACCGACCTCCGGCACCAATCCGCCCCGCTTCGAAGACTGTTGGTTGCGTATGCTCGCAACTTTGGCTCTGACCATGGCACGATAGACCAGGTACAACGGCAACAGTTCCAGGCCTGAATAGTCTCCCGTAACGGACAGATACCTGTTGAGGAACTGGTAGCCGTACTCGCTGCATCCGTGATAGTCGAAATCCATGACGACGAACGCGACTTCGCTAATGACGTCTATCCACCTGAGCCGCACATCGAACTCGAGGCAATCGAACAGGCGGACCCTGTCTCCGATCACTACCATGTTTCCGAGGTGCAGATCACCGTGGCACTCCCTGACGAAACCGTCGCCTCCGCGGCGCTCGATGGATTCCTCCAGGTCCTCGAGCCGGGCATCTACCCATGTTTCCAGATAATCGAGGAGACGCAAGCGGTCGGAATCCGAGTTCTGCCTCAGAACCACGAAGTTGTCCTTGATCCGCTGACCAACCTGAGCGGGGGTGCTGAATGCCTGGTCACTGCAGATCCGGGCCCGATTCAGGTGAAAATCGGCCAACCCACTGGCAAGATCATTAATCAGGCTGATGGGCAGCCCTTTGCAAACCAGCGCAGCCATCTCGTTGTCGGTATCGAACTGAACCATTTTGACCGCGTACTCTATGGCAGCGCCGCTTCCGTTCAGGACGGGGGCCGTCTCGCTACCCGTTATGGCGACGACATCGAGGTACAACTCCGGCGCCAGCCTGCGGTTCAGGCGCAACTCCTCCATGCACATCGCCTTGCGCTTTGACAGGGTACCGAAATCGAGGAAGCCCAGTGAAACCGGTTTTTTTACTTTGTATGCGAAGGGTCCGGTCAGGATGATCCAGGATATATGGGTTTCGACCACCCTGATGCCGCTCGCCGTGTGGTCGTACACGGACGGATCACACAGCGACCGGATCAGCGTCGAGGTTGGAAAATCTTGCTTAAAAGATTCGCCCGGATTCGGGTAATCAGACGAGGCGCCGGCCGTCACACCAGTCTATGTGCCGGATGCCGCCAGTCATCACCATACTGATTCAGTATGTGTTCGTACAGATTCTGGTACTCCTTGCGGATGTCTTCACCGAACAGGGGATCAATCAGCTCGCTCGCCTCGACTCCCAGATCAAGTCCACCTTCGCTCTCAGTCAGCTTCTGTGCAGTCCTGAGCAGATTTTCTTCTTCCTTGCGCATATGAGAATACAGCGTCTGAACGTAATCCTTGCCTTTGGCAATGATGTCCTTGCGCAGTACGAAGTCTCCGTATTCCACGGCGAGTACGAGTTCATGAAACTCCGATCCTTTGGTGGTGATGTCCTGGTGTTCATTGAAAATTTCATCGACCAGTTCACGCGTCTCCGGCGCCGCTTCCTGCAGTCGTCGAAACATGATGTCCTCTTTGGGATGGTGCAGCTTGTCCGCGTAGTTGATCATGTAGCGCATGGCATCATCCAGCACTTCAAGATCTCTCGGTTCCTCGGCGACGAGTGCATCGATCTCACTGGAGATCAGTTTGAGGATCCGCGCCATGTTGATGTGATCCTGGTGTATTTTCGAGATTAAATCGCTCATCACTGTTTTCCAATCCAATTGCCGTTTGAAACTACGTCGTATGGACCAGCCTCTTGTTGATGTAAATCAAAAACATCGCATGTTATGCGGGTATGATAGAAGTGGTCGCAACAATCAGATTACTAGACATATGTTCTCAACACCATACTTGTCTGCCCGGATGACATTTTTCAGCGTCTTGCTGCCGCTTTTGGCCGGATGCGCGGAAACAGAAGTAAAAATGCATACCTACCCCGCCGACATGGTGTATATCGAAGACAGCGAGGTCGAGAATGCGATGCTGCGCCTGAGCAAATACATCTGGTCAATGAACGATATTTTCGATTCCCAGGAACACATCGCGGGCTATAACAGGGAAATGATTTTAGAACTTCTGGGAAACATGGAAAAGGAGGCCCTCACTCTCGGCGCCGGGTCAAGACAGACAAATCATCTGCTCATTGACGAGAATATCGAGGAATTCCGAGCAGATGTTCGCAATGCACGTAAGGCAGTAGAGGCGGAACCGCCGAACTACTATCTCGCGGGACGACTGTCAGGGAGTTGCCTGGCGTGCCATGTGAAGCGTTGACCGCCCTCACCCGGACCCTCTGCCAGAGGGTTGGGGGGCTTACAATGACGGGGTAACATCCTTCGCGCTGGGCCTGCTTTCGATCAGGGTCTGGCATTCTATACAGCGGGGCACCGCGGGGTCGGCATCCAGCCGGGCCTTGCTGATCGCTTTCGCACAATCGAGGCAAAGCCCGTATATGTTCTTGTTGATCCGATACAGTGCGTTTTCGATGGCCTGCAGTCGATCGACATGGCTCCGAATCGACGCCAGCGCAAGATCGGCATAGAGGTCCGCCACCGCTTCGTCGCCACGGTCTCTCACGCTATCGATGACCTGGTGATGATCCTGCCCGTGTTCATCCTGGAAAAGCTCGGCATTCATCTCGTCCTTGAGCGCATTCCGTTCGATATCGAGTTGCCGCTTGAAGCGGATGATATCAGCGGCGTCGATGTGTACGTGGGCAGGCATTTCCAGATTCCCGAAGATTGTGTTGATACGTATTTTGAGAGACCCGCCAGTTTCGGGCATTGATGAATATCAAGATACGGTAACAACCTGGCAGGGGGCACTGTGAGAGACCTTCTGCGACACACTGCCGAAGGCCAGACCTTTCAATGCTCCCAGGCCCCGGCTTCCCATGACGATCAATTCCGTACCCGTTTCCCTTGCAACGGCAATGATGGTTTTCGCTGGATCACCGGTACGCACAAACGTATCGATGTTCTCGAAACCTCGCCCCCGCAGACGCTCCACCGCCTTGCCGAGCAGCTCCGAAGCTATCAGCTGTTCGTATTGCCATGCCGGTGGACCTTCGATGTTTTCGACCCGGGCGTAGCGTTTCAATTCCTCGGGCAACTCTCCGCGGCCAACGACGTTGAGTAATAACAGCTCATTCCCCTCGCCGGCGAGCGTGCACGCCAGGTCGATCGCCCTGAAGGCGTTATCCGAGCCGTCCACGGGGACAAGAATTTTCATTCTTAACGTACGGCGACTTCGATAGACTTGGGTTTCGCTTCCCGGGCTTTCGGTATCAACAGTGACAGCACACCGTCCCGGTAGGAAGCGTCTATATCCTCTACGTTGATTTCCGACGGCAGCGTGAAATAGCGCTCAAATCTGCCGGTAAATCGCTCCGTGCGGTGGCGTTTGCTGCCTTTCTCACCGGTTTCCTTTTCCTCGTGTTTTTCTCCCCGGATCCCCAGCACACCCTTATCGAAAGTAACGTCTATGTCTTCCTTATTTACACCGGGCAGATCCGCCTTGATCAGATAGCTGTTGTCGCTTTCTTCTATATCCACCGAGGGCGACCAGTCAGCGAACGTGACGGCTCCCTCGTCTTCACTCCTGGCCAGCGCACGCCCCGTGGCCTGATTGTAACGGTCGAGAAGGCCTTCCATTTCCCGGAACGGATTCCAGATATTCGTGTTCATTTATTTACCTCCGGATCAATTCGAAACAAGATCCCGTTTCATGAAAAAACAGGTTGGAATAGGATACGTACGGTGGGGCGGAGATGTCTTGACGCATGTCAAAATTACGACCTGGATTTCTGTCACACGGGCGTTGTCAGGGATCGACCCGATCGAGGCCGACAAACGTGCCGCCGTTTCGCGTTGTGAGGATTCGCATGAGTGCGGCAAATCGAATACCCGTGGCGTCGAGACCGTCCCCTCGCAGAAACTGGACCGGAAAGCCGACAGCGTGGATCCGGACCAGGCGGGATCCATCCTCGCCGGCGCGATTGTAGCGGTCCACGGTCTTGACCACCTGATCGATGGAGCCCGTCGAGAACTCGTCTCCGAGCACGTAAAGGCTGATCTTCTTGTCAGCCGAATAGAATGTCCTGATCGCGGTGGTAATCCCTTCCACGGGACTGCTGTTGCTGAATGGATTCCAGCTTGCCAACCGGCTCAGGATGGCCTTTCGCCGCGCTGGTGTATCCGGTATCCATCGGCCGGAGTACTGTGAGAACATGTATTGACCCATGTCGTTCATTACCTGGATTCCCTTCACCGAAGGATAGATATCAAGGGTTTCTCTGACTTTGTCCTGCATCAACCGCCAGCTGAAGTTGAACATGCTGGCGGACGTGTCGATGATGAAAATAATGTACTCGCTGTCAACCGGAATGCCGCCAATTGGCGCATCCACCGGTCTACGCCGGAAGTTGTCGCCCAGCAGCCGCCACATCTCTTCGGTAAGCGACTGCTGGGCTGATTCGAGCTGGCCGGCTATCCGGCGCTGGGTTTCCAGCTGCTGGGTTGCGTTTCGAAATTCTCCTTTGAGATCGGACAGCTGCTGAAGAAGACGTGCTAGCTGCTCCTGCGATTCCGATAGCTGGGGTGTCTTGTTCTGGAGCTCGCGATTGAGCATCCGGGTCTCACCGCGAATCTCGAACAGCTGCTGCTGAAGATCGGCCACGACGCCGCTCAGGTCCGCCCTGACGCGCTCCAGCACCCGGGGTTCACCGGTCTTGGACAACACCAGCACCAGAATGATGGCGCCGAATGCGGAGCACACGACATCCAGAAAAGAGATGCTGAAGACCTGCGTGTCCTGCCGGCGGCGCCTCATGGCCAATCCTTCGAGGGGCTCATGAATGAGCCGCGGCTCCGCACGGCCAGTTTCCAGAACTCACTGGCTGCGAAGGGATCGCCTTCAATGGGAAAAAGGATGGAATTGACCGGCACGCCGCCGGGCAGCACCCTGACCGCCTGCTTGAAATGACTGAGACGCCGCTTTCCGCTTACGCGGCCGCCGGTATTTCCCGACTGGCCGACCGTCGGTAAACCGTCGGTCAGCAGTATCACGTTGTCCGGCCTGGGCGTGAGACCCCTGATCCGCTCGAATGCCTTGTACAGGCTTGTTCCCCCCCCGGGGACCAGCACGTTCAGCCTGGACATCACCTGGTTTAGGTTCGTATTCTGACTTGCCGCCATCCACTTTCCTTCACCCGCAAGAAATTTAGCGTCGACATCGAATGCGATGACCTGGAACTCACTGTCCACCGGCAGCTGACTCAACAGCCATTCCACCGTATGCACCGTGCGCCGCCACTTGCCTGCATTTCGGCGCGCATCGTCGGACATATTGCGAAGCCTGATGATGTTGACGATGGTTTCGTCCAGCATGCTTGCCGAGGCATCGACGAGAATCAGGATGCGCTTGCCGCCCACTTTCAACCCGGTCAGATACTGCCTGTCCCCCGCGCCGATGAACCGGCGGACGCTGCGGCCCTGTTTCTCGGCCTGCTCGCGCTCACTTGAAAGCTTTTGCTTTTCGGCATCGACCCGCTTCAGGTCGGATTGCAGTTGATTGATATGCTGTCTTTGCGCGGAGGTAATTTTTTGCAGCGCGGCAATTTCGATCTTGGTCTGTTCGACGTCCGACAACGCCTCCCGGGTTCGGCCTTGGGCCACGATGTTCTGCTGATCGATTTCCTCCAGCGTGTTGCGGATCCCGACGAGGTAATCCTCGCCGATCCGCACCTCGGTTTCCAGCCTCATTACCTCGCCGCGCAGATCCTGTTGCACTTCCTTGCGCTGGGCGAGCGTATCGGAGTTGATGATCATCACCAGCAGGATGACGGAACCAAAGCCGCAGAACATGACGTCCAGGAACGAGAGCCCGAAAACGCTGACCTCTCTGCGACGTTTCACCGCACCCCCCGGGATCCTGGTGCAATATACGGGCCATACTTCATGCCGGTGATCGTTTCAACCGGTGGATCAGGTAGCGGTCGCAGTAGGTTTCCGTCTCGAGAACCACACGCTCCTGGGCCAGCTGCAACTGGTGTACGAAGAACATGACCACGATGCTGATGGCCAGAGCCACGAACGTCGAATTGAAGGCCACGCCGAGACTCTGGGTCACACCGGTGATATCGCCCTCGACAGCGCGGTGTGCCTGGGCAAGCGCATCACTGATCCCTCTCACCGTCCCGATAAAGCCGATGGAAGGAATGGCCCAGGCGATATAACGAATGATCGACAACTCCGATTCCAGTCGATCGGCTTCGGTCTGGCAGACTTCCCGCGCAGCCGCGGACACGTCCTGAACATTTCCCGTCGCCGAAAAGCGGTGCAGGGCCGCGCCCAAAGCGCGCGGAAGCAGTGCTTCCCTCGCTCGCGGCGGCAGCCCATCGAGTTGGCGGGTAAGCTTATCCGTATCCAGTTCGGCGTCGTGCTGTTCGTCTTCTCCATCGACCAGGTTGTAGAGAAGTTTTCGCTCGCGATAGCTGGCATGACCCTTGTATCCCATGATGCTGAACGCCCACAGTGCGAGGATGAAACATGCTTCCTGCTCGAAATCCCTGATCACCACGAATATGGAACGCTGCTGTACGTACTCGGCGTCCGCTTTCATTCGGGCGACTTCCTGCTCCATGAATGCGTTGGCGTTTGGCCGGATCACCGCAACGTATACCGCGTGCACGATGATGATCGCGATCAGCAATGAAAACACCTGGTAGACGAATTCGATCGGTATGGCTTTTTTCATCTTCTCTCGCTCACGGTGCAGTGTGTGTTGAGAAATACGGGCTAAATGTCCGCGGGAAATGCTATGACGCTATCCGGTGAGATGGTCTCCCTGGGTATGAAACGTGCCGGCGGCCCGGATCCCTTGCCCCCACCCGCGGTGGACCCCGCCGCACCAGCCTCCGGCCGCGCATCGCCGGCGACCGCTTCCGGTTCCGCTTCCAGGGCCGGATCCTGGGGCCGTTCCTGGTCTTGGGCCGACGCATGCATTCCGAAAAACGTCAGCACCAGCAGCAGAAGCAGGTTTCTTTCAATCCGCATAGCGGGCGATCCTAAATCCCAGGTCATTGCGCGGTTTCGCGGCATAGTCCCGGTAGCTCAACCGCAGCTCACTCAAGGTCGAGTCTTTCCAGCCGGCGCCGCGCACCACGTGGTGACGACCGGATTCCGGTCCCCTGGGGTCCACGGCAGCGGCGCTTGTTTCCATGGGATACACGGCATAGAAGTCATGGACCCACTCTGCCACATTTCCACCGAGATCGTACAATCCGGCCTCATTCGCGCTGTAGCTGCCGACAGGCGCCGCAACCGGATTCGCGTCGTCGTATGATGACAGGGTATAGGACAACAGAGAGGACGCGGATCGATCGGCATAATTTTCGGAACTGGCCGCAGGGGGATAGGTCTCACCCCAGGCGTATTTTTTCGGTTTGGATCCGATGAACCTTGCCGCCCTCGCCCACTCCGCCTCGGTTGGCAATCGATAACCACTGGCAGGAGGCTGGATCAGCACCCATCTTTCTCCGTCTTTTCGATATGCGGGCGGCAGACCGTCCTGCGCGCTAAGCCAGTTCAGGTAGGCCACGGCATCCTCCCAACTGATATTGACCACGGGCTGATCGTCCCGGTCCAGGCTCCGCCCGTAGGCGGCGCCGGAAGAATGCTCCGGCCTGAAACGCCGGAACTCACCGTTGGTCACCTCCCGGGCGCTGAGATAGTAGGGTTTGGTCAATACCACGCGACGAAGATTTTCATTGGCGCGGTGTCCCTGTTCACGACGGGAGGAACCCATGGTGAACTCGCCGGGCGTTACCAACTTGAGCTCCTGGCCCTGGCCGGTACGATTCAAATCCGGCTTGGCGGCAACCGGCGACGGCGTCTTGCCCACGGGGTTCAGTTCCACTGACAGCTCCTTGCTCACCCCCGGACGCGGCGTCAACTCGATGCGTTTCGATTCATATCCGGGCTTGCTGAACTCGAGCGTGTGCTGCCTCGCAGTCAGTCGCAATCGCTGACTGGCAGGGCCCATGTCACGGCCGTCAACGGCAACGGTCGCATCGGCCGGATTGGACGTGATGAATACCACACCGTATAAGGGAACCAGCTCCAGGGAAAGGGCGTCGCTCTCCCCCGGCTCCATAGCAACGGTCCTTTTGACCGTCTCATATCCGGCACTGGCCAATGAAATTTCATGTTTTTCCCAGGGCGACAGCTCCAGATCCAACGGAGTGCCGCCGTGGTAAACGCCATCAACGGTTACGGTCGCCGGCGGTTTCGTCAACAGCCTCAAATTGGCCGGCACCGGCGTAAGCCGTACAACCGGCGCCGCCATCGCGATCCCGGCCTCCACCGTCAATTCAATCGATTCCGGTAGGTATTTTTCGAGCTCCATACCCACCTGGTGGTCGCCGGAGAGTATGTCAACGGTTAGCGGGGTGACGCCCGCAATTTCATCACCGAGTATAACGGATGCTCCCTCGGGCTCGGAGCGAAACGTGACCGGCGCCCAGTCAGGAGCCAGTTCGATACGAAAGACCTGCTCCCTGTCCAGGCCCTCGACATCTATCTCCATTACGGAATCCTGGTAGCGTTCCTTCGACAGTACGAGACGGCGTGGACCCGCCGCGAGCTTTTTCTCGATTAACGGCGTTGGACCGAGAAATTCTTCGCCGACACTGACGTCCGCGCCGTCCGGGCGGGAATAGATGGATACCCGGCCCGGCAGTTTTGTCATCTCGAAAGGAAACTCCGTGTATCCACCCCGAACCACGGAGATGGATGTGTCCATCGATTCAAAGCCCCGTTTTTCGGCTAGAATACGGTAGTCTCCGGGTAGTGCCAGATAGCGGTCCTGCAGCGGCAAGGGAGGGGGAAACCCCCGTATCTCCAACCGTTCGGGCTCGGGTATTACGGAAACCGATATCGGTGTCGCAACGAACACGAAAAGCAGAACCATGACGAGCACGAGAAAAATACCCAGCAGCACGGTCTTGAACAATCGCACGCGTCCCGACCGGATGCCGTGCCGCCGCGTCGCGTGGCTTTGAGCGGTTTGTTCATTGCCTGTTTCAGCACCGCTCGTTGGGCCGGACTTCTTTTCCACGAGTTCGAGCATCTGACCCGAGTAGTCCAGGGAATACTTGACATTACCCACCCCGAGTTCGTCACCGCCACGTAGTGGAGCGGGCTCGTCAATGGCCGTCTCGTTCAAGCGCAATTCGATCGCGGGCGTTGCCGGAACGATCCACGCGTGACCGTCACGGTTCTCGATATACGCGTACCGGTTGTTGCTCGGGTCATCCGGGATGGATACATCGGCACCATGTCCCCCGATTCCGATCCGGTCCGACTCCTGGCACTTGAACGTTCGCCCGTCAGCGGTTTTAACGGTGACGGTATTCAAACCCTTTCCCCGCACTTGACAACCAGAGACGGCGTTGCGGATCCCAGGCGTACATTCAGCTCGAAGCGCACGTCCCGGTAACCCGTTCTCGATCCCAGCACCACATACTTACCCGGCAACAGGGGCACCGTCTTTTGCTCGAATTTACCGAAACGTCCAATCCGGTTGATTGTCACATCCGTCAAGCCATCGGACACCAGCGCTACCGCTACCGGTGTTTCCGCAAGTGCTACCAGGGCGGCAAGCTGGTCGAATTTCTGCTGCAGTCGCGGACCCTTGTCGAGGTTCGATACCTCTGCATCCAACAGCGTTCGCGCATTTGCTTTCGGCTGTGACGAGCGCAAGCGATCCGGATCCTGCAACCACGCGTTGAGCTGATCGTGGAGCTTCGCCAGCCGGCGGCTCTGCGCCAGCCCCTGTACCGCGAATTGTGCCTGGGGATCTATGGCGAGCACCGCGTCCAATTCACGCGAGGACTCGTGCCAGCGCTCGGCCTGTGCAAATTTCTCAGCCCGCGTTCTGTGTTCGCTTATCTTTTGTTGTTGAACCGCGAGCTTCAGCCGCCCGCGGGCATCGGCCACCCCGGGCGCATCGCCATGAATAGCCTCGGCCGCCGACAGCGCCTGGCCGGCCGCTTCAAACCGCCCGTTTTCCATGGCCGTTAGCGCCTCGGACATCAGTTTACTAAAACGCCGGGCTTCGATTTCTGCGCTGACCCGGTCCCGTTCAGACCGGGCCCCCGACGCCAGCGGGTCCAGATCGACCGCCTGTTCCAGCAGGGCGTGCGCGGACGCCAGGTCGTTCTTTGCCTCCGCCTCCCGGGCCCGGTTCAACAGGCGGGAGAGCTGTTCAATATTCCCGGCACGGGCCGCGCCAGCGCGGGCCTGCTCGTTACCCGAATCGAGCGCCAGCGCAATCTGGAACTGGCGCCGGGCCGCATCCGCATCAAATCGTTCGAGTGCAATCTCACCTTCGGTCAGCGCCTTCTGCAAGCGCTCCGGTGTGGATTCCTCAAGGGCCTCCAGCAGCCGGGTTGCTGCCTGGTATCCTGTTTTCGCCTGCTCGAAACTTTCGATGGCGAAGGATGCATCCGCCTCCGCCACGGCCTGGAGCGCGTTGTCGTACTCCGGTCCACCCCAGATCGACACCTCCCGTGCCTCCATAACGGCTTGTCGTTTCAGGTACTGCTGCAATGCTTTTTCCGCTTCGCGCTTGTACCTGGCACGACGGGTCTCCGATTCGGATGGTGGTGTGGCGTCAACCTTTCGCGCCCCTGCGTCATCGTCTTCTAACCGGGTCACGGGATCGACGTAGCCGGGTAAAATCCAGATCACCGCAACCACCAACACCAATAATGAAACGAGGGCAATGAGCAGAACCGTGCGAATGCCTGATCGTCGCGTCGATTTTGCTTTCCGCCGCGTCGGCTGATCGGAGATCCCTTTTTTCTCGCCGGGATCGTCGGGCACGTTATCCCTGTCCACTTCCACCAGCCGACCGGTTTTCCTCAGCCTATGCCGGAGTTGATTGCGGCATTGTCGCCCTGATTCGAGGGTGCGCCCTCTTCGTCTCCAGCCGGCACGAAAATATTCTCGGCAGGCGGGGTTTCCCCGTCCGTCTGGATATTGGGAACGGGCAGCCCGGTCTCTGTTCGGTATATCTCGCGGAGCAGTTCCCGCCACTTGATGAATTGCTCTTCCGCCGAACCGGTCAACTCTGCGGTCTGCCCTTCGATATCCACCACCATCGGTGCGACTTCCGCCTGAAAGGATTCGCCCAGCTCCCGAATCGCGTCTTTGTGTATTCTCTTCTGCGCCCCCAGGTCTGCGCCACCTTTGACCGATGCGGCGCCCCCAATGACCATAACATCGCGCAGCGTATCGGTATTCGCATCTCCTCCGAGCACCTCCACCGCGATAGCGCCGATGATCAATGCGCTTCCCAGGAGGTAACGCTGGGTGCTTTTACGCTTGACTTCCCTCAATGCGGCAGCTTCCTCAGAGCTCAGCCTGCGCCAATCGAAATAAGGAGACTCCATTTCGGCATAAAGGTTGTCGTAGTACCCGTTGATCACGTCGACCATCAAGTACTCGCGCTCGCGAATCTCGAGCACGCGCTCCATCATCGGATCGTTTATCGCGGGGAGCCTTTGAATCTGGTACGAACCATCCTCGACGTTCAGGTGTTCGCTAAATGCATCAGGCGCCAGCGACCTGGCGAAGCGCAACCGCGCGACGCGCCGTATGTGTTCGATCTGTTCCTGAGTCAGCCCCGATTTTTCCCGGAACAGGTCGTTGGCGATGCGGTTATAGACATCCTGGAAAACCTCTTTTTCCCGGTTTTGACTATAAACGGACTGCGGCACACGTTTCTCGTATTTGCGGCTGAACCACTTGGTGCCGCTCGCATCGTAGGCGTGGATCTGTAATACCAGGGACTCCCCGTCCGACCTGTCGATCTGTCCGGCAACGATGATTTCTGCGGCTTCGGACTGGCCGGGCAGGACCCTGACGGCACCCCAGTGCCCGGTTTGCTGAATGGTGTCGCGGAGGTGGATGGCAATGTAGCGCGATTCGGCATTCCGAACCTCTTCGGATACGCCCTTCTCCCTGTCGTCGTCGCTGATAGGACCGGGGTCGAGAACGAATACGCCCACGTCCAGAAGCTCACTTTCCGGCACCTCCCTTTGGGCGTTATTGATCAGGGTGTCGGGCACGTGCGGCGCCTCGGGCACCGTCTGGCACGCCGCTACAGCGCCCGCCAGTAAAACGGCGAGCAAGGATGTCCGAGTTGTCTGCTGACGGTTCATGTCAATTCAGGTTTTTGGGCTGCGCCTTCTGTTTTTCTTTATAGCGGCGGTACTCTTCCCACAGTTTTTCCCGCAATACCGGGTCGGTTTCCTTTTCGGCCGCTTCGCGCAGCTGCCGAGCCACAATATCGTCGTCACCAGCCGAGGGGGGAGCATCGCGGGTCGCCGTCCGGGACCCATCGGCTCCGCTCTGACGGCTGCCGCCATGGGCGCCGGTCTGCTGCTCGCCCGGTTCCGCCTGGGAGGCGACTTCTTTACCTTGCGGCTGCTCATCCCCTTGTTGCTCGTGCCCCTGCCGGGATCCCTGCCGACCGTCAGGTTTGGCACCGCCATCCGCCGACGTCGCCCCCTCACCTTGGCCACCGGCGGTGCCGGAACCGCCGGACTCGTCTGGAGAACCCGAGCGTTTACGCTGCAGTTCATCCATTTCCCGCAGCAGTAATTCATCGAACTCCGACATGGATTTGCCCAACTGCCCTTCGAGGCCCGCAATGCGTTCCTCTTCCGTGCGTTCGCCCGGAAAGGACACCGGACCCGCCGGCTTCAGATCATCCGGGTTGCAACCCGGCTCCGGACTCGAATCACCGATTTCCAGTTTCAGATCCAGCACGACCCTGCAATTTGCAGATACCGAACGCTTTAGCCGGCCGAGATATGCCAGGTAGTCCTTTGTTTCCGACTCGCTTGCCCCAGCCTGCGACAGCATGGATCTGAACTCGACGGACGCGGCGGACAATGCGTCCCGTGCCGCACCCAGACTGATCCTCGCCGACTGAAGTTCTGCATCCCCTGCTGATCTCGCCACTGGTTGTGACACAATGGCGAGCACCAACAATGCGATACGGATGCCCGCGACCGGCATCGATATGTCCTTACGCCGCATTTTGAACAGATCCTGGCATATTGACCACAGCTCCCGCCAATCCCGAGCCTTCGGCATCTAGTCCACTATGATGGTGTTTGCGCAAATTTCCATAGCTCACCCGAACCGGCACGGGCTGCTCAGCGGTTTCGACGCTGAATCACGTCTTCGATAATACGACGAAGTTTAGCCTTGTATTCAGCGTAACGTTCTGCCTGCTCATTGGTTAACAATTCAACGATCTGTTCGTCCTTGGCCTGCGAATACTTCTGGATTTCATGGTAGAGGATGGCGTCTGACGCACCCTGGTTGATGAGCCTCTGTATCTTTTTGGAGTATTTCAGGTTGATCTCCACCAACTCCCCGGTCTGCTCCGGGCTCAGTTGAAGTACGTCCGCAAGCACCTCCGTCTGGGCCTCGGCGCGTTGCAGTGGCGTGGTAGCGTGAAATTGGTCAGCCAGACCGGGGTTCTGGGCATGGGCGGCAGCCGCTGACAACAACAAACCGCAAAAAACCATACAGTGCACAGAGTTTGTTTTCATTCGTCTTCCTAATCTGTTGTTGAGCTGAATTGATCGTCTACCATGAGTTCACGTTTGTTTCTTCGCTGTACCGCTGCCGCTCTGAAATGATAGTAGGGAAATCCGATATGGCGTTCAAGGCAAATCGGAGTAAAAATCCACCCTCCAGCCTGCATTATGCGAGTGATCACGCAGAGCGGGTCCGGCCAGGCGTTCAGGTACAATGTGCGGGTTAAAGCAGTCGCAGGGTTGACCTGGGTCATTGACGCAATCCGGTCGGCACCTTATTGTGGCCCCACCGTAGACGGGAGTGAGAGAAAGAGACAAATGAAAAGTATTCTGGTTCAGGTCGATACCAGCGTGGCATGCAGAAACAGGCTGGCTATTTCATTGGATCTGGCGCAGGCTTTCGACGCTCATCTGACGGCGCTTCACATCACGCCGTCCTACACCGTCCCGGTATATGCGGAGGCGCCCGTCGGCCCCGACATCATCGAAGCGGTAAGACAGGCCGGCCGGAACTATTCCAGCAAGGCAAAAAAGCTTCTGGAAAACTTGAATACCGGCTACGGCGTCGAAACGTCTTGGCGCGCCGTGGAGGGCGACATCGTCAGCTCTCTTTGCAGCCACGCCCACTGCGCCGACGTGGCGATACTCGGCCAGTACAACCCTGCCGATCCCAGCGACGCGAATCCGGGTGTCGTGGAGCACGTTCTGATCGAAGCGGGCAGGCCGTGCCTGGTGGTCCCGTACATCGAGGACAGCTACGACCTGATGAGCACCGTACTGGTCGCGTGGAACGGCACGCGGGAGTCTGCCCGGGCGGTAAAGGATGCCCTGCCGATTCTGCGCAAGGCGAGGCGGGTCGAATTGCTATGGATCAACCCCAAGCACGAGCCGGATGAAAACGACGGTGGAAACGTGCGCACTTACCTTTCCCGGCACGGAATAAATGTGGAGTTGAGCAGATTGCACAACCAGGAGATCCCGACCGCAGACATGCTGCTGTCCCATGCGGCGGATGTTTCCGCAGAACTCATTGTCTGCGGCGCCTATGGACATACCCGCTTGCGCGAAAAAATTCTCGGCGGCGTCACGCGGCACCTGCTCGAACACATGACCGTGCCGGTACTGATGTCTCATTAGCCCCGATAGGGCACCAGGGCGCATGAATTTTTGCATGGCATTGATGTTTTGTTCAAATACACCGAAATGACCGGCTCGATCAAATCCACGGCTAGCGACAGCCGTCTTCCTATCGGGGAGCAAGATGCAGGCTAGCCAGCATTCCGAACTGTTCGATGAGACACTTTTGGAACGGTACGACACCACCGTACCGCGCTACACTTCGTACCCCACCGCACCGCAATTTCACCCCCTGGACGAAGAACAATACTTGGGCTGGATCGCGCGCTCCAACGACGGTGGGAATCCACTGCCGTTGTCGATCTATGTCCACATTCCGTTTTGCAGCACCGTCTGCTTCTACTGCGCGTGCACCAAGATCATCACGGCCAACCGAAACCGCGCCGAGCCGTATCTGCGCGGGCTGCTAGGTGAGATCCGGTTGATCTCTGACCGCCTGGATACGTCCAGAGTAGTGGAACAGATGCACTGGGGGGGCGGCACGCCCACGTTTATCAGCCGTGCACAGATGCAGATGCTGATGGACGAACTCAGGTCCTGTTTTAACTTCGCCAACGATGCAGCCTCGGAAATGTCCATTGAACTCGATCCCAGGGAAGTAGGTCCCGGGGACATCGGATTCCTGCGTGAACAGGGGTTCAATCGGGTAAGCCTCGGAGTTCAGGACATCGACCCGGATGTACAATCAGCTGTAAACCGCATTCAACCGTTCGAGCAGACGCTCGGGGTATTCTCGGCAGCGAGGGAACACAGCTTCAAGTCTATCAGCATGGATCTGATCTATGGATTACCGAGGCAAACTCCAAAGCGATTCGAAAGCACCCTGGATGCGATCATCCGCGTCCGCCCCGACCGCCTCTCGGTGTTCAACTACGCGCATTTACCCCAGCGTTTCAAGGTACAACAACAGATCGACCCGTCGGAGTTGCCCTCGAGGCGGGAAAAACTCGACATACTCAAAATGACCATAGAGCGATTGTCGGCGGCGGGCTACCTATACATCGGCATGGACCATTTCTCACAACCCGAGGACGAACTCGCCCTGGCCCAGAAAAATGGCACCCTGCACCGAAATTTTCAGGGCTACTCCACGCATCGGGACTGCGACCTGATCGGGCTCGGCGCCAGCAGCATCGGCCAGGTCGGTGGAAACTATGCTCAAAATCATGTGCGTCTTGAAGATTATCACCGGTCCATCGACGCTGCCAGGCTTCCCATCGTGCGGGGTGTAAAATTGAATGCGGATGACCGTCTGAGGCGCACGGTGATCACGGAGTTGATATGCAATTTCCGCGTCGATATGGACGCCATAGATGTGCGGTATGAAATCGACTTTACGCGGTATTTTTCGAATGAACTGGAACAATTGCAGGTCATGCAGGATGACGGGCTAGTCGAAGTGGACGATGCGACGATCCGGATCAACCCGCGTGGCCGGCTGCTCGTGCGAAATATCTGCTCGGTTTTTGATGCCTATCTGCAGACCAGCGAAAAATTCCGCGGCTATTCCAAAGCGATCTAGCCCGCGACGCCCCCTGACGGCACCATCCGATGCTCAACTCACTCGAACGACAAATGGAAGATGGCGAACGCCAATAGACGAACATAACCCAACCCGGATCTCCAACCATGTCAGTACAGAACAATCAGAAACAACCCGTCACCATCAATACACTGAGCAAACTGAAGAAGGAAGGCGAAAAGTTTGCCAGCTTGACCGCGTATGACTTTTGTTCGGCCTACAGTGTAAGCGCCAGCGGGGTGGAGGTCATACTGGTGGGTGATTCCCTGGGCATGGTGATCCAGGGGCATGACTCCAGTCTGCCGGTAACAATCGACGACGTTGCGTACCATGTGCGCTGCGTCAAGCGCGGAAACCAGGGCTCCTTCATCATGGCGGATATGCCGTTCATGAGCTACTACGCCAAAGACCAGACCCTTGAAAACTGCGCATTGCTGATGCGCGAGGGCGCACAGATGGTCAAGCTGGAGGGCGGATCCTGGCTGTCCGACTTCACCAAGCTGTTGGTAAGACACGGTATTCCCGTGTGCGCCCACATGGGCCTGACCCCGCAGTCAGTAAACCACCTTGGAGGCTATCGTGTTCAGGGCCGCAATCCGGACAAGGCACAGGAAATGATCGATGAAGCACTAGTCCTGCAGGATGCGGGTGCAGGAATCATTCTTCTGGAGTGCGTTCCCCGAAGCCTGGGTACCCGGATCACGGATGTCCTTGATGTTCCCGTCATTGGCATCGGTGCCGGCCCGGACACGGATGGGCAGATCATGGTCTGGCATGACCTGCTCGGACTCTATCCTGGCCGTCCCGCGAAATTCGTCAAAAATTTTCTTGATGGGGAGCCCAACGGCATTCAGGGCGCGATCTCGAGGTATGTTGACGCCGTGAAACGAGCAGAGTTTCCAGGCCCGGAGCACTGCTACGACTAGCCCGCCCCTGGTGAGAAATGCGGGCTAGAAATTCGAGGCGATCTCGCCCTGTTCCGTGTTGTACTTTCTGCCGTTGATTTTTTTGACTTTATCGAGCGGTTTGTCCCATCGATAAAACCGCATCGGAGGAACGTTGAGGAATTCCACTTCGACCTGGGGATCACCCAGCAACTCTCGGCCAAGCAAAGCGACCCTGTCG